>Ga0268262_10003147_pt1 | contig 18150 bp, 15 predicted proteins | sample TergutNc150P3_FD_190354 | JGI IMG/M metagenome (GOLD analysis project Ga0268262, IMG submission 190354) | Nasutitermes corniger P3 segment gut microbial community from laboratory colony in Florida, USA - Nc150 P3 (SPAdes) (version 2) | ecosystem: Host-associated > Arthropoda: Insects >...
AATTATTTCCCAGGGAGAAGACTATATAATTACCCGCAAAGATGATATTTCAGAAGGAAAGTTGAATGGAATTCAGGTCCTTGCATGGAATTATACTCATTATTCCGAACGTTTTTGTAATGGCGATAAAACAGATCTGGATTATTATCGACGTTATAATGTTTTTACGAAAGGAACGAATTTGTTCTTTCGCATTGAGATTCCCGCTCCCAGTACTATTTCCTGCATTGTGGAGAAGATAGTTTTTGACAGAAACCATGGGAGTATTTTTGATTTTTGGCTGAAGAACGGAGCGCTCGAATACCCGTCTCCGGAATATCTGGCTTTTCTGAGCCAGCAGTGCCTGCCTTTGCAAAGTTACACTATTATAAAACCCAAAAAAAATTTGATTCTGGAAGCTGATGTTCCTCCATTCGGTTTCGTGTTTTTTGAGGTAAACAAAATTTAAAAATTCTGTATTTCAAAAATGAGGATTTTACCGCAATTTTTGAGTACTTATTTATATTAACTCTTTTTTAAGCATATTTTAGGAAAAATTGAACAATAAATAACACGACAAATTTTATTAACCCAATTACCATAGAAATAATGCCAGAATCGATGTTTTCTTACCGGAACCCTGTAATCCCTGGGTTTAATCCTGACCCGAGCATATGCCGTGATGGTAAAGACTATTACCTTGTTACATCATCATTTGAGTTCTTTCCCGGAGTTCCCGTTTACCATAGCCGAAATTTGGTCAACTGGAAACTAATTTCATACTGTCTTACAAGACCGCGGCAGCTTCCACTGACAGGCTGCGGCGCATCCCAAGGTATTTACGCGCCCACTCTGCGCAAATTTGACGGCGTTTTTTATATGACCACAACCAATGTATCAGAAGGCGGTAATTTCATTGTCTTTGCTGATGATATACGCGGTCCATGGTCTGATCCTGTGTATGTTAATCAGGGAGGCATCGATCCCTCCCTTCTTTTTGTAAATGGAAAAGCGTACTTTTGTTCAAACGGTAATAAGGGTGAAGGCAGTATATTTCTCTGTGAGGTGGATCCTAAAACAGGTCAAAAGTTTACTGATTCCGTTTGCATATCAAAGGGCTGCGGAGGCCGTTTTCCTGAAGCTCCTCATATTTATTATATCAACAGCTGGTATTACCTAATGCTTGCTGAAGGTGGTACAGAATACGGTCACATGGTTACTGTACAGCGAAGCAGAAGTATTTATGGCCCATATGAAGCTTGTCCCCATAATCCTGTTTTAAGCCACCGGGATCGCGGGGGACATCCCATTCAGGCTGTTGGTCATGCGGATATCTTTGAAGACCATAACGGCTCGTGGTGGATGGTATGCCTGGGCATAAGACCAACCGATGGAATGCTGCATCATCTTGGGCGGGAAACATTTCTTCTCCCTCTTAAGTGGGAAAATGATTGGCCTCTACCGGCTGTTTCTCTTGAACTGGAAATGGAAGCGTCTCTGCCGGAGAAACCGGAAAAACCATGTTTTGATTTTGAAGCTGATTTTTCTGCTGATACATCTGAACCGGAGTGGAACTATATCCGGGCCATGGATCCTCTTAGCTATAAGTGCCGGGAAGGTAAATTTTATTTGAGAGCCAATGCTCAAAAACTCTCCGATCAGGGATCAAGTCCCGCTTTCATCGGGATAAAGCAAAAATTTTTCATTATGGAAGCAATTACTGTTTTAATTCTGAAAGATACAAAACCTGGAAGTGCAGCTGGCATTACTGCTTTTTATAATAATAACTATCACTATGATCTGTTTATTGTAAACAATGATGATGATTTCTTTATTATGCTTAATAGGCGTATCCATGATCTTGAAGCCGTAGTCTTTAAAAAGATAATCCGTAATCCAGGCGAAAGAATCGAACTCCGTATAAAAGCCGACAGTAAATTTTATTATTTTGCTTTCAGAATTAACGAAGAACAATGGAATGACTGTGGTTCTGCTTTGGCTGCGGGACTTTCTACCGAGGGAACTTATCCCATGACTTTTACAGGGGTATATATCGGATTATTCTGTAATTCCGGCGAAACTGCCTTTGAGCGTTTTTCGGTCAAAGAGATTAATTGCGGAGGACATGGAGAGTGTTAAAAGCCGGTTTTACTTTAACGCCACTTGACGAACTAAAACGTAACGGTTCCCTTTATCTTTTTGCACTGCCCGGGATTGTTTTTCTTCTCCTTTTTTGCTATTTCCCTATGGTTGGTCTTGTACTGGTATTCAAAGACTACAATTTCAGAGGAGGTATTTTTGGGAGTCCATGGGCGAATCCTATTTTCAGAAATTTTAAATTTTTCTTCAACAGTATAGACAGAGCGATTAGAGCGACCAGAAATACCATTATACTGAACATCCTTTACTTTACAATAGGAACTATTATTTCTGTAGCTCTAGCCGTTATGCTTATGGAAATCAGGAATAAACGGTTTGTAAAAATTACCCAGAGCATTATGTTTTTTCCGTTTTTCATTTCATGGATGGCTTTTGGTTCTATTTTACAGTCTATATTGAATTTCCGGCTTGGTACTTTGAATAACCTGATTGCATTCCTTGGCGGACAAAGGATAGATTTTTATTCGAATCCGTCATACTGGATACCTATTCTTGTTATATGCAATGTATGGAGCTCTGCGGGATATTCCTCAATTATTTATTACGCCACATTGACTGGTATTGATCCAACTTATTATGAAGCGGCAATGGTAGATGGGGCAAACAAGTGGAAACAAATTAAAACAATATCGCTTCCTCTTCTAAAACCGACAGTTATAATGTTATTTTTGCTATCTCTCGGGAATATACTTCGAGGCAATCTCTCTATGATAGTAGGTTTAACAAACCTGAATCCTACATTACTGCCTGTAACCGATATAATCGACGTATTTGTTTATCGTTCTGGCATAAAATCCGGCGAATTGGCTTTTTCATCGGCAATATCTCTTTACCAATCCGTATTTGGCTTTATTTTGGTAATGGCAAGTAATGCAATTATTCGAAAAATTAATAGCGAGAACGCGCTTTTTTAGTATTCGTGGAGGTTATGAATGGCAAGAGCATATAGGATTTCATTAAAAAGTGACATGGCTCTTGTAACATTCTTTTATGTTTTTATTTTATTTTTTTCTGTGATGTGTCTGTACCCTCTGGTTCTTGCGTTTTCATCTGCTTTTTCCAGCGAAGCAACTGTCACCGAAAAAGGCTTTTCCCTTTGGCCTAGGAATTTTACGCTAAATACCTTCAGATTCATGTTGTCCCAACGTGTCAATATGGTTATTTTAGCTTACAGAACATCCGTGATTGTGACACTTCTGGGTACCTTGGTTTCTGTGATTATTACAACTATGTATGCCTTTGTTATCAGTGTACCAGGATTCAAACATGCTAATAAATTTACTTTCTTTGCATATTTCACCATGCTTTTTAACGGTGGGATGTTGCCCTGGTATATACTTTGTACGCGGTACTATAATTTATCCAATACTCTTGCGGGTCTTATATTCCCATACGGAATGAACGTTTTCAATATGTTTCTGATGCGAAATTACCTTCGCACCATACCATCCTCAATCTATGAATCAGCCCGTATAGACGGGGCAGGTAATGGTACTATATTTATAAGGATTGTATTACCTCTTTCACAGATCGGTCTTGTAACCATCGCTTTATTTTATGGCCTTGGATATTGGAACGATTTTTACCTTCCTCTCATGCTTATCACCAAAGACAGCCTTGATACGGTTCAGTATATGTTGTACCGGATGATGGGAAATATTCAGTATCTGGTAACAAATTCAACCAGTTCAATGATCCAGCACATACAACCGCCTTTACAGACGGCGCGGATGGCAATGAGTGTACTCGCCATAGGACCAATTATTTTTTTGTATCCCTTTGTGCAGAAATATTTTGTCAAAGGCGTGATTGTAGGAGCAATTAAAGGATGATATCAGGAACATCAGCCATGAAATGCTTTGGAAATTATGGGTTTTAAAATCCATAAAAATACATTTAGGAGGAATTGAATGAAAAAATTTCTAGTGATTTGTTTGTTTCTACTTGCAGCAGGCATTTGTTTTGCTGGCGGCAGAAGGGATGCTGATCCCAACAGCAGGAACATCACCATTATTTTTTATGGTGACAAAACCGACCGTATGGCCCAATTTATGGCGACCGATTTTCCAGCCTATACCAAACAGAGAGGGCTTAACATCAATGTTGATTTCCAGGTTCTTTCATGGGCTGAATATGCCGGACCTCCGGTAGAGCTTCGCTATGCTTCCGGCGAAGATTTCGGCACTATGACAGACCAGGGCTTCATGGCCAGGTGTATTTCTAAAAGTTTTCTTTATGACTTAACTAATTTAATAGACAGGTATGCGCCGAATGTCCGAAAAGAAGTTGAGGCTTCGTCTTTTGACGCGTTTTCATTTAACAAACGTAATTATGCGTTGCCATTGGGCAATAAACCAAATGCTTCCGAGTGGTATGCTGTCACGGTACGTCAGGATATCCTTGAAGAAGTTGGGATGAAAGAAGTTAAGACTGTTGAAGATCTCGAACGATTTTATACGGAAGCGAGAAAACGATATCCAGGTCATTTCGGTTTTGGCGATGGCGGGCCTACAGATACATATGGAGTCAGTCGTATGGTCAGCCGTTATATAAGCGATAAAAACATTTTTTTCCTGAATGAACTTATTTTTACCGATGCTTCCGCAAATGATGACAAGATCTACAGCTATTTTGAATCACCTGAATTTAAAAATTACGCTGCGATTGCCAGAAGGTGGAACAGACTAGGCATTTTTGATCAACAAATTATTTCTGATGGATCAATTGGCGGTTCAAAATTTGACGCCGGTCAGGCGTTTTTTAGAAACGGAAACGCGGGCCGCGCCTGGGAAAGTCTCGGAACCGTCAGAAATTCAGTTCCGGGGGCAAAACTTAAAACTTACTTCATAGGTGACGCAAAAGGGAGGTCTTTGGTTTCGCGCGGTACTTATTCCACGGCAATACAGGTTTCGGCAAATTCAAAAAATCCCGAAGCGTATCTTGAACTGTTTAACCTGCTATATGCCGATCAGCAAAGCTATGATTTTATGACGTATGGCGTACGAGGTATGGATTATGAACTTAACAACAGCGGTAAGATCTCAATGCGCAAAGCAAGCCAGGTTTTTATTCCGGATTGGGCAAGTAACATAGCTTCAAAATGGCTTCGTTTTGAGACTGTTGTTCCTGATGATGTAATAAATGATTACCGCCACTGGAACGATGGCGCAATTCTACAGAAAGACATGGGTTTTGTTTTTGACGCTGAGCCTGTGAAGGTTGAATATGCTCAAATCCAGAGTGTGGTGAATGAATTTATTCCGCCTTTGGCTCTTGGTTTTACTGAATATGATTCGGCATATCCTGAGTTTTCTCGCCGTCTCAAGAATGCAGGAATTGACAAGTATATAGCCGAATTCCAGCGTCAGTTTAGTGAATTTTACAGGAAGAGATAGAGCCTGATGCAATTTATATCTGTTCGTTAAGGTTCACAGTGGCAGATTACATTGTTTTATGGGAATCTCTAAAAGCTCAATGGGATTTTTAGAGATTCCCCGTATATGCGGTATAATCTAATACATTTTCAAAACCTTACATACTTTCGATATATTGGCATAGTCGCTATCGTTATGAAACAGGTACAGGTTATTTTCAATGGCTATCTCGGCTATTAATAAATCGATTGTGCTTCTTACCGTAATTCCCTTCTTTCTGCAATCCATATACATAAGGGCAGCATTTTCAAACGACTCATTTCCATGCCGTAAATTATAAAACGGTAATGAAGTTAAATAGTCTTTCAATAATTTGTATTCCTGTTCGTTTGCCGATCCCTGCAATAATTCCTGGTAAACGTAATGGCAAATACCAAAAGGTACATCATTATCAACAAGATAATTCATTTTTTCATAAACGGATCCTTCTGTTCCCTTAAAGTACCCTATCAGGACAGACGTATCCACCAGAATCATTTTCGCATAGCCTTATAATCATAAGTCTCGTTAAATGAAATTTTTCCCCGTAATTCCCCGATGTTTTTTCTTTTTCGGGTATTAACATATTCCTTCAATGCGGTTTCAATAAGTTCTCTTTTTGTTGAAATTGTTTCGGAGTAATTAAAAGCTTCGCTTACCAATTCATCATCCAGTACCACATTAGTTCTCATCATACACCTCACTATACACACTATAATACATCTTAAAGCGTTTTTCAAGTAGCGGCGGTTACCAAATTTTCCCGCTTGACATTATTTTCAGTACCCTGTATGTTTCTTTTTAAAGAAACGTTTCTGTAAATAGAAACGTAATACAATCAGACAAGGAGTACATTATGTCTAAAAAGATCCCAACCCGCATCTATCTGGCAGAAGAAGAGATGCCTAAATACTGGTACAACATAAGGGCTGACATGAAAGAAAAACCGGAGCCCATTCTGCATCCGGGCACCCTCAAACCGGTAGTCTCAAGCGATATGGAGCCGATTTTCTGCAAGGAGCTGGTAAAACAGGAATTGGACGAGAATACCAAACTTGTCCCCATACCCGAGGGAATTCAGGACTTTTACAGGGCTTACAGGCCGTCGGCTTTGATACGGGCTTTCTACCTGGAAAAGGAGCTGGGAACCCCGGCGGAAATTTACTACAAGTTTGAGGGGCTAAACACTTCCGGGAGCCACAAGCTCAACTCAGCGGGGCCGCAGGCTTATTTCGCCAGGGAAGAGGGGCTAAAATCCCTTACCACCGAGACCGGGGCGGGGCAGTGGGGAACGGCGCTGTCGATGGCCTGCGGTTTTTACGGCCTCGACCTGACCGTGTACATGGTGAAGGTCAGTTCCGAGCAAAAACCCTACCGCAAGGCCGTAATGGAAACCTACGGGGCAAAGGTTATTCCTTCACCCTCAAATACCACCGATTCAGGCAGGAAGATACTTGAGATGGATCCAAATACCGGCGGTTCCCTGGGCTGCGCCATCTCCGAGGCGGTGGAAACCGCTGTTAAGACCGATAAATGCCGTTATGTTCTTGGAAGCGTTCTGAGCTATGTGCTGCTGCACCAGTCGGTCATCGGCCTTGAAACCAAAGCGGCGATGGACAAGTTTGGCATAAAGCCGGATATCGTCATTGGCTGTGCCGGCGGCGGCTCAAATCTGGGCGGGCTTATTGCCCCGTTCATGGGGGAAAAACTGGCCGGAAAGTCAAAAACCCGCTTTATCGCCGTGGAGCCAGCCTCCTGCCCGTCCTTTACAAGGGGGCGCTATGTGTACGATTTTGGCGACACCGCCAAAACCACGCCGCTTTTGCGAATGATGACCCTGGGGAACGGCTTTATTCCCTCCGCTAACCACGCCGGAGGGCTGCGCTACCACGGTATGAGCCCCATTCTAAGCAAGCTCTTCCAGGACGGCCAGCTTGAAGCCCGCGCCGAAGTGCAAACCGATGTCTTTGACGCCGCGGTGCGCTTTATGAAGTCCGAGGGAATACTCCCCGCGCCTGAATCTTCGCACGCGATAAAAGCCGCAATTGACGAAGCTTTGGAGTGCAAGAAAACCGGCGAAAAGAAGGTGATCCTTTTCGGTTTAAGCGGCACAGGTTATTTCGATCTGAACGCTTATATTCAGTACAACAGCAAAACCATGACCGACCATGTCCCGACTGACGAAGAACTGGAACGCGGTTTTGCCACGATCCCCGACATTCCGCAAAACAAGAGGTAAGAAGAAATAGGGTATCAGGTACAACATCAAAAACTTGATAAAAATTATTTTCCGAAGAACTCTCACGGAGGCACAGAGTACACAAAGAACACAGAGTTTTGGGCATTATTTGTGCCTTTGTGAGATTAAATTCTCAGGGATTCTTTTTGGTTTATGATGTTATGTCAGTTGTCGGTTAATTTCCCGAATGTTTTTCTGTTACGTCCATTATTTTTGGATTTATACAGCAACTCGTCAGCTTTTTTTACAAAATCATCGGCTTTGTGAGTATACTCCACCTTGCCGGTTGTTACCCCGATGGAAACGGTGAGACAGTCCGCCGCGTCATTTTGCTCATGCGGCACATTACATTTCCTTATATTTTCAAGCATTTTATCCGCTATCATTTGTGCGCCATCTTCATCGGTATTGGGCAGGACGACTACAAATTCTTCCCCGCCATACCTGGCAACAAAATCACCCGTCCTTGTAATGCTTTGGTAAAGCGTCTGTGCGACAATTTTAAGACATTCATCGCCTTCCAGGTGGCCGTATGTATCGTTGTACCGCTTAAAAAAGTCAATGTCGATCATCAAAAGGCTTAATAAACTGTCCGAGCGGGACAAGCCGCTAATGATACGCTTCATGTTTTCATCAAAAAACCGCCTGCTGTAAATACCGGTTAGCGCGTCGTAGTTTATTTTATCCGCCTCTATTTTGAGTTCCCTTGCGTTCTTTTCCGCGTTGGATATGGCATTTTCCATTTCGGTGCGCTGCAGCATGTTTACGCATAAACGGGCGGCCGAACGCATAACATCGATGCTGTCTTCATCAAAATACCGTTTTTCCCGGCGGTCTCCGAACAACGCAAAGCCCCAAAAGACATTATTGACAAGCTGCGGCTCGACAAATACCGAAACGATACCGAATTCTTCCAGCATGGCGGCTTCGGGGAGCAGACTTGCGGGACTGTTGACAGAATTGTTTTCCGCCAAAAACCGTTCCCACCGCGGCGCGAGTTTGGCGTATGTAATGTCCTCCAGCTCGGGCGGCGGCTTTGTCGTGCCGCCTGATTCCCTGTCCCAGCTGTAAATTTGCGACACATGTAACCCGTCCGGCCTGTAGGAATTGCGCCAGACCGAAACACTGTCTAAATTCAGCGTGTCGCAAAACAGCTTCAGTCCGTGAGTCATCGTATCATCAAATGCCCCCTCGCGCTGCGACAGAAAAATTATGGCCGTCTTGTTAAGGACATCCGTTATTTTTTTGCTGTAAGCGTTACGCTTGCTCATATCGGCAAAAGTATCTTCCAAAAGCGAGAATTCATTTTTTCTGGATACTAAAACCGGCGATAGCACTTCACCGGCGGACAATCTGCCGACATTGACTGTCAATGTTTTTAACGGGCTCGCTATAAGCTTGTATACGAGAAAGAAATACACTACCAAACTGGTCACAAAAATAATAATACTAACAATTATATTGATACGGAATAAATTCGCCTGGGTGGCAAAAACAGTATTCATATAAAAATTTGCTCCGGTATAACCGGCAATCGTCCCGTCATATCGGTATATAGGTTCCCTGGCGGTTAGAAAAAACCCCCACTCAGTTTCGGAAATGTAAGGGGCCGGCTTTTCTCCGGCTGATAAAACGGATTGCAGCGAGGAATTAACCCCGGATTGTATCCAATCGGAGAATTCGCCAAGCGCCATGTGGGTAACGGCTTCGGGGTCGGTGTCAAAAACAAATATTTCACCGTCATCGGTTATTTGGGTGATAAACACATATGTCATACCCGACATAGTTTGTATAGACCTTAGGGTATCAAGTATTTTGTAGTAGTTTTCGTCCGCTTCCAATGTTTTTAAATAGAAGTCTATATCTTCTGCCGAGACAAAAGATGCCGCCAACTGAGCGGCAATTTCAGCCTGAGCGGCGTATCTATCATGCGTTTCTTCCCTATATACACGCGTCTGAGTCGTAAAAGTGCCAATAGACATGGCTACGGCCAGCATTACAAGAAATAAGAGTATCTGGGTTATCAACGAGTTAAAAAATCTTACAGATTTCACGCCAGCCCATCTCCAGTTTCAGCCATTTTATCCAGCCTTTCATACAGCCAATTTTCGTCGATCAACATCGTTCAAATCGATCAATTTGTTAAAATCTCCAAAATGTAAGTATGGTCAGATGAAAAATAGTTGTCAAGGTAGCTTTTTATAGTAGAATTAGAAAATACAGGCAATTTTAATGTGTTTTTTCCGTCTGCGGGCTTAATTTGTTTCGCCGAAGACAACGGCGGTAAAGGTATAAAGCTCCGCCCCGGGCGCTTCGTAGGAATGTGGCGGAAGGCCGGCTTTGACGCAGATGTAGTCAAGGTATTCGTCCAGATCCCAGCCCTGTTCTACCGGCACCTGCGGCAGCAGCACGCCTGAGCGGCCCCGGTGAATCAGGTAAAGGCCGTGTACGCCCACCTTTACCGAGCGCGGGTCGGGGCAAATTTCCATGGGCGAAAGGGCGGATATTTCAATGACAATTTGCGGATATTCTCCGGTGCTCAGGGGAGGGAAGCGGGGGTCGCCAAAGGCCGCCTCAATCGCCATGGCGCGGACGGTTTTTTGAAGGGGGGCCGCGGCGGCCATTCTGCCGATGCAGCCGCGCAGGTTTTGCTTCCCCTTTGGGTCTTTGATGTGGAGTGTGACAAACGCGCCGCATTGCTTTGACAGGGCGGAAGTCCCTTCCTGAACCGCTTTTTCAAGGGCGGGCGAAAGCTTATATTGGGCTTCCCTTTTTTCCAGCTTTGCGGCTATGGTCTCCCTTGCCTCGGCCAGCAGAGCCTCTTTTTCTTCCCGGGTGATTGTAAAGCTCACTTTAATTCTACCTACCTCGCCAGGACTTCTTCTCTGTCGGCTAAGGTAATGTTCATTGTAAAGGCGCTTCCTGCCCGGTTAACATCTACCCGCACAACATCGCCCGGCTTGTTATCTTCCAGGGCGGAATAAAGATCCGCCAGGTTGTTTGTCTTCATCCCGTTTACAGCGGTAATTATATCGCCCCCCAGGTAAATAACATTACGGCCGTATTGCACGGGATCGCTGCCCTGGCGGAGTCCGGCTTTTTCCGCAAGGCCGCCGCGGCGGGTTCTGGAAACCAAAAGCCCGGCGCTGACCGGCAAATTTGCGTAACGCACCAGCGAGGGAAAAAGCTGAACTATCGTCGCGTCTATCCATCCGCGCCTGACCTTCCCGAATTCGATTATTTCCGCCACAACTCTTTTTGCGGTATTTACCGGTACGGCGAAGCCGATGCCCACCGAGCCGCCTGAGGGGGAATATATCATGGTGTTGATGCCTATCATCTGCCCCTGGGTGTTAAGAAGAGGCCCGCCTGAATTGCCGGGGTTAATGGAAGCGTCGGTCTGGATCATGTTTTTAATGATGTGATTGGCGGAATTCTGGATTGGCCGTCCCAGGCCGGAAACAATGCCCACCGTCAAAGTTCTTTCCAGGGCAAAGGGGTTACCGATGGCCAAAACCCGCTGGCCGACCATGAGGTTATCCGAACTGCCAAAGGGAATTACCCGCAGTTCCATGCCCCGCGGAGGATCGAACTTCAACACCGCGATATCGTTTTCAGGATCGGTCCCGACCACGGTTCCCTCAAACTGGCTTCCGTCGGCAAGGTTGATAAAAACCTTGTTCGCGTTTTCGATTACGTGGTTGTTGGTGAGGACGTAGCCCCTTGTGTTAATAATTGACCCTGAGCCGGAACCGCCTGCCTGGGGGACAGGTTCCAGAAACCAGTTAATTGCCACCGTCTCCGTGGTAATATTCACTACTCCCGCGTTGAGCTGTTCATAAATCGTAATATTCTGGCGCTCTTCTTCGGTGTAAGCGCTGAGGTCCGCCGTATTGCGCTGCAGGATCCTGGTGTTCACGCCTGTTTCATATACTTCATCAAAAAAAGAATCATCATTTCCGGAATTGCGGCTTGAAGTCTGCGTAAAGTTTTCGGAAGCCGCTTCCAGGGTTATGTTGGTATCAAGCGGTTTTTCGGATTTTGGGAATTTTAACAGTCCGATTCCCAGTGAAAAGAGTATCACAATCAACGCGCTCATAAGTGAGAAGAAAATCAGCTGTTTCCGGCTGTAGAGTTTCATGTGTCCCTCCTGATTACGAGTATAACATAAAAAACGGCGCTTACCAACGGTTCTGTTGTCATCTCCGCTGTCACGGACACCTTATTTGGCTGAAATGACAAAGCTCCCGTCCCAGTCAGGCTTAGGCGGATACTCCCGGTATTGCCGGCAGCGGTTTATATACAGGTTGGAGGGCCCATCATTGGGAGACAGCTTTAAAACCTGATTAAAGGCATCTTCCGCGTCTTTCCAGTTGCGGGCCTCAAAAAGATCCATTGCCTTATGGAAAAGATAGACTCGTTCAAACAAGGCGTCTGAAGCGTCTGATTTTAGTTCCAATATTTCGTTAATGTGAATAATCTCGTTTATCCCGCTGACCTTGATACGGTCAAGCCGGCGTGTAAGGAAGCGGCCGGATGTTTCCCCTATTGTCGAATCCGTGGCGAGTACCCAGGTTCCGTATTGCTTGTTCACCCCCTCGAGCCGGGAAGCCAGATTTACCGCGTTGCTGATGATTGTATAGTTCATCTTTTTTTGAGTTCCCATGTTCCCGACAACCATATTGCCGGTATTAATACCGATACGGGTCAACAGCGGCGACGGGCTTATGCCCTTTTCCAATATGTACCTGTTTATATCTTTCTCTATCCGCTTCATGATAATGCCCGCGGTACAGGCCCGCAGCGCATGATCGTCAAGCTCCAGCGGGGCGCCAAAAAAGGAAACGATTGAATCCCCCTGGTATTTGTCAATAGTCCCCTTTTGCTCCAGAATAATATCGCTCATGGTGGAAAGGTAATAGTTAAGGAGATCAACCAGATGTTCCGGGTTAAGCTTTTCCGCTATGCTGGTAAAACCTTTGATATCGGAAAATAAAGCGGTCATGTGCCGGTTTACCCCGCCAAGCTGAAGGCGGGCGGGGTCGGATATTATTTCCTCGACAACGTCCTCCGACAGATACGTGGAAAAAGCCTGCCGCATATTGTTGTTGAAGTACTGGAGCTTGGTATTGGCATCCTCAATTTCCCGCGCCTTCTTGCGGTACAGCCGCATGTTTAAAATGCCGAAAAATACCGAAACAGAAAGGGCGACAATCTGGAGTATCGTCATTGTCCGCGAGTATCTGCGCTGGTTGAAAATAACCCGATCGCTTATATCCACGCCCGCGACGCAATAGAATTGGCCGTCCTGGTCGTATACCGGGGCAAAGCCGGCAATAAGCCCGTCCCAGCTGGGGTTGTGGGTTCCCAGATCTGTCGCCGTTACATTTCCGGCAAGGGCGACCCTTGCAATATCCTCAATCGGTAAAATATCGCCCGGGCCCACTATAGTTTCGGGATCAAAGTCGTTGTCAACAATGTACTGAAAGTTGTCTCTGTCGTATTCCCGCAAATAGTAAACATACAAGACATTGTATTCCTTTGCGAACCGGACCAACCGCATTTTTAAATCGTGGTAATTCTGATTCTTCGCGTCTTCTACAGTGTGGTAATGATCCAGTTCTTCGGCGCTGATAAATTGCGCCGCCGCCAGAGCCGCCGTTTTTAAATGGTTCTGTGTCGCTTCGGTGATCATTTTTACATAATGGTTCACATGAATGCTCACGACCAGCGAAACTATGAAAACCATCAACGCTGACATAAAAAACAGCCCCAGCGTCAGTTTGGTTCCCAGCACTTTTTCCATTTTTTCCTGAAAATTATCCAATGGTTGTTTGCTCATTTTTTTTATTCAATCCTGTATGGGCGTAGTTTTTTTACTCTTAAAAATAGGCGGTTTTTGCTTTTTCAAATTCGCTTTCAATTTCAGCGGATGGTTTTTGGGTAAGCAGGCTTACGATTACAATCGCCAGCGAAGAAAGGATAAACGCCGGAAGAAGCTCGTATACCGCGAAAACCCCGCCGGCTTTGGCAATGACGTTTTTCCACAGCACTACCATAATTCCGCCGGTGAGCATTCCTGACACGGCGGCGGGGAAGGTGGTGCGTTTCCAGAACAGGCTGAAAAGTACCAGCGGGCCAAATGACGCGCCAAAGCCTGCCCATGCGTAAGATACAACACGGAATATGGACTGGTTTCCGGTAATTGCCACGAATATGGCAAACAGGGTAACCAGAAGCATACCGGCCCGCGCTACCCACATGACGGTCTTATCGCCAGCGTCTTTTTTAAACACGTCTTTAAACAGATCGTTTGCCAGGGAAGACGCGACAATAAGCATTTGCGAGTCGCAGGTGCTCATTGACGCAGCCAGTATTCCTGAAAGCACAATTCCCGCAAGTATAGGCGGGAAAAAGCGGGTGCTCAAAAGGATAAAAATGTTTTCCGCTTCGCTGGCGGTGGCAAGAAGGTCAGGCAGATAAGAGCGGCCAATGATGCCGATTAACACTGCCGCCGCCTGGGCTATAAAACACCATACAACCGCAATAGTCATAGAGGGCTTTATCATCGATGTTTTTTTTATTGCCATAAAACGGACAAGCACATGGGGCATTCCGAAATACCCAAGCCCCCAGGCCATAGTGCTTATGATTACAAGCAGGCCGTAATCCGCTCCGGGGCCGAACTGCGGAACGCCCCTTATCACTTCCTGAACACCGCCGGCCATTTTGGGCGTTGCTATTCCGAAGAAGTCCGTAAACCGGGGAAAGGCCGCCAGGTTTGCAGCGACGCCGTTTACTCCGCCGGCGGCAAAAAACGACGCGGCCAGTACTACCACCAGGGCGGCGACCATCAAAAGCCCCTGGATCAGGTCGGTCATTCCGACGGCCCAGAAACCGCCCAGGAGGGTATAGCAAAGAACCACCACCGCCCCGATGATAACCATTGCTATCATGTTAAAGCCAAAGGTATAGCTGAAAAGTTTGCCGAATGTGATTAACTGGGCGCCTACATAAATTGAGAAGAACACCAGGCTTATCAGCGCCGCAAGGGACAGCAACACGCGCCGCTTGTCGTGGAAGCGCTTGCTGAAAAACTCGGGAAGGGTAATGGCGTTATCCGCGATTTGGGAATAATTTCGCAGGCGCTTGGCCACCACCGCCCAGTTAATCCATGTCCCGATGAAAAGCCCCAGGGCGGTCCAGAAAGCTTCTCCGTAGCCGGTAAAGTAAGCTACTCCCGGAAGCCCCATAAGGAGCCATCCTGACATGTCGGAAGCTTCGGCGCTCATGGCCGCTACCCAGGGCCCGAAACCCCGGTTAGCCAGAAAATATTCTTCCAGGCTGCTGTTGCTCCGCCGGGCATACCGGATTCCAAAATAAATCAAAACTATCAGATATGCTCCGATTCCTATTAATGTATAAATGGAACTGCCACTCATTTTTTCCCCTCTTTTTATAGCGTCATATTGTTTTAGGATAAAGGTATAGGTATAATAGAAGCAAAAGCGGAAATGGTCAATTAATATATATCTGTCGCCGATACTGATATTGAGAATGAATAGGCTGTTTATTACATCAATTTTTCTTTTTTCATTTTTGTTTGGCGGAGGCATTCCTGGCGAAACCCTTTGGAGCCAGGATTTGTCAACGCGCAAAATTGAAGACGATTCGTCCCTTCGCATTTCCCTGATGGAATCCTGGCTTAAGCAAACGCCGGAAAGGGTCCTGTCCAAACGCCCGGAGCTTTACACCCTTAGGGGAGGAAGCCGGATTCAGGTGCGTACGGAAACATCCCAGCAGAACCGGGATGAATTTGCCATCGTATTTGCCAGGGAACAAAACGGCGCTTACCCCGGATGGGCGCAGGGTTCCTGGGTACTTACCCGCCGGCGGGACAATAATCCGGCCGGTTCCCGGATAAGAATTTTTTTAAGAAGCGATTACAACACCTATGTGCAATTCCGGCCTTTTTCAGATGAAAAGTCCCTTATGGACGTTGTGCTTTATGACGGCTACGTTATCAGGGCGCTGCCTATTCCGGTTCCGCTGGAAAGGCTCTACGTTATGTCCGTTGAAGATGTCCTGAACCTGGCGGGCGACAGGTTTCCCCGCCGTTATTTTGATCCGGAGACCGGCGCTTACCGGGACAGCCGGGCTTTTGTCAGCGCTGTCCGCTCGCGGCTCAATGAGCTGACATTCCTTGACGATGGCGCGATGGACGAAAATGGCAGGTTTGTTTTTATCAATACCCTGGAAGCCCAAAATAGCAGGTTCGGAAACAGTCAGGCAAAGGGCGGAGTGAATTGTTCCGGATTTGCTAAATGGATAGTAGACGGCATATTAAGGCCGCTCACTGGAGAACGCCTTCCCATTGCGCCGCTAAAAGCGCCGTTTGGGAATAGGGGTACGCCCTTCACCGAATTGTGGGAAGAACAAAGGGATCCGTTTTTTGGCCTGGACTGGATCAGAAACCTTGCCTCCATTGCGGGGACGACGCTGCTTTCCCCCGCTTTTGGCGACCTGGAAGAAATAGAAGTGAGGGACTGTCCGTTTTCACAGGTAATACTAAGGCAAAGCGGCGGCAGTACGGTTAACAGTTACCCCGGCTATTTTTTAAACGCGGGCTTTGGTATCGCGGGGCTTCATCCCCTGCTTTATACCCTCGCTATTGACGAGCCCGGCAGGATCTACCTGGCGGCGGTCAACAATGAAATTACAGCCCCCGTCACGCCGGATAACCCCCGCGGCCTTCCGATACTCAGGCAGTATTACCACATTGCCGTCCTTGTTCCGTACTTCAACGAGCGCGGCGTTTTTCAGGTCGCCGTGTTTGAAAGCGCCGAAGAAACTTCGTTCAACGCCTTTAAAAACCGCTATCCGGGGCAGTTTGTCAATCTGGTTCGTATTCCCATCGATGGTTCGTTTAATCCCTGACAGAATAAATGTATACTTTATACCAGTAAAAACCAGCTGGAGAGGGCGCTGTGGGCTAGCGGAAATGCGTATAGAATCCGGCTTGGAAGCCGCCCAGCACTTAAAGTATACACTGTAATAATTTGACTGTTCGGTCGAACTCCGATATAGTAACCCATGCGTCTATTCGGGGTGATAACTTCATCAGGGCTATCCCCCAAGGAGCAAATGCGGTTACCGGTTGTAATTCGTGAGAACGGGGTCAGTTTCTGCATTCGTGGCCGAAACAATCTTCAACGAATTATCGCCCTTCTTCAGAACAATGGGCAAAAGAACGGAAGACAGCGAAGCCGAGCCCATCAAGAAACAAGCATTACGGGATTTCAATGCTCTGGAAAGCGGCAAGCGCAAAATCGTAGACGAGACATTCAAAGACAACGCCGAATTCAAAGAAACCGAACAAGGCGAGTTTAAGGAATAATTGCTAAATGGGTAGCATTTTAACAATTGACCCCTATAATGGTGAATAGTATATTTGAAACATGGACATCACCATTGAGTTCAACCCCTCTGCTTTCAAACATGGCATTAGTGAAGAAGATATACGAACCGCAATTGAACGATTCGTATATAATGAAATAATGGAAGACGATGAGGAAAAACATCTTTTGCTTGGTTTTGACACTCATGCGAATTTACTCGAAATCATATATAACAAGATTGATGCGCAAACAATTAATATATTTCATGCAATGAAATGCCGTAAAGCGTATTATTCGTTGGCGGAAGAACACACAAGGAGACTATTATGGCAAGAATGAACGATGAAGAAGCGGAAGCTCTGGACAAATATTACACAGAGAACACAATAATGCCCGTGAAAGGGAAACCGGGGCTTTTTGCAGAACGGAAAACCCAGATGTTTGCTGTTGACGCATTATCCGCTCAATACTTCATGGCAAAAGCCGCCGCCGAGCATAAAACCCCCATGGAAATTATCAGCGAAATGGTACGGGAGCGTATCGCCGCATCAGCATAAACCGCAAAAGGGGCTAAATTCATCTATTATTTAGCTTATTTAGCCAAAAACCCTTATTTTTAACATTAACTTCTTATAAAAAAACCTCGATGAGCTACTAAAAAGGTAACTCGTCCTATCCAAAGACCAGCTCGTTCTATCTAAAGATTAGCTCATCCTGCTTAATTAAAAGGAAGCAAAAATGTTTGGTGAAACGCAAAATATTGCTGAAAATAAAGCCTTTTTTATCGAATAACTCTTGGCATGCCTGAAGCCGCCGTGCGAAACCCTGCCAAGGGCGCACGGCATGAGATAGAAATGGTCAGGCCAAAGCCTGCGTGCAACCATGCCATGACCGTCTAGCCCGCGGCAGGGCTTTGCACGGCGGCTTCGAGCTTAGTCTTATTCATTCGTATAAATTAATG
>Ga0268262_10003148_pt1 | contig 18148 bp, 11 predicted proteins | sample TergutNc150P3_FD_190354 | JGI IMG/M metagenome (GOLD analysis project Ga0268262, IMG submission 190354) | Nasutitermes corniger P3 segment gut microbial community from laboratory colony in Florida, USA - Nc150 P3 (SPAdes) (version 2) | ecosystem: Host-associated > Arthropoda: Insects >...
GGGTTCATGGCGGGAGAAGTTGAACTAGCGCGCGGCGAACTGGAATTCTACCGCGGCGATGTTTCATCCGCGGAGCCGCATATTGCCCTGGCGATTAAACAGGCGCGCGCCGAAAAACAATTCGGGCTTATGCACAGGGCGTTATTATACACCCTGCGTATTGCCGCCGCGCAGGGAAATTTTATTCTTATGGAGCAGACGCTGAAAGAAACAAAAGCTCAACTGGACGAAGTTAATTACATAAACCGTTTTATGGATTACGATATTTCTCTTTCATGGTATTACTATTTTCTCGGCCTGCCGGATAAAGCCGCCGACTGGCTAAAAGAAGATTTTTTACCGTACAGCCACGCCGCTTCTATTGATAATTTCGGAAATCAGTTAATAGCGCGTATTTGTTATACGACAAGGAATTTTTCTCCTTTACTGATGTATATCGAGGAAATGAAAACGCGGGAATCTTTTTTATTCGGGCGGGCGGAAATGCTGGCGATGGAAGCGTGCGTACACTACAAACAGAAAAACAAGGAAAAAGCCTTTGCCGTATTTGAGGAAGCGTATAAAAACGCCGAGCCTAACGGCCTTTTAATGCCGTTTATCGAGCTTGGCAAGGATATGCGAACCCTTGCTTCCGCCATGCTAAAAGAATCGCGCAAAGTCATTCCCGCTTCTTGGCTGGAAGACATAAACCATAAATCCGCCACTTACGCGAAACGGCGTTCCCATATCATCGCTGAATATGCGCAGACAAGCGGCGTAACGGGCAATGTTACCATGTCTCCCAGAGAGGCGGAAATTCTCGCCGACCTTTCACACGGCCTGTCGCGCGCCGAAATCGCAAAATCGCGCAATCTTTCTATAAATACCGTAAAAATGGTCATAAACAATATCCGCTACAAATTAGGCGCCGAAAACCTCGCCGATATTATCCGTATCGCCGTGGAACGCAAGCTCATTTAGGGTGTATTTTGCGATTAATTTTATATCCCGTTAGGTAGTCTCCCCTGTGTAGTAAATTACTATCTTTTGTAATATAACACCTTGCAAACATTATTTGACGGCTTGCGGGTGAAGGGGGAACGTTATGAAAATGAGGTTCAAACTGAGCCTATGGTTAATCGCGGTTATGGCCGTTGTGGTAACAATAGTTACTATAGCGTTAATCCGGCAAACTTCGGGGATAAGTTATTATTTGAGCATACGAAGTCTTAAGCATTTAACGGGTCAACGCGTCGAATTCTGGAAAGGCCGCGAAGAAGGTTATATCAAGACATTACACGCGCTCGCCAACATAATGGGCGATTACGAGTCAATTCAGCCGGAAGAAAGACGGGAGCGATTTAATTATATGCTTAGAACCACCCTTGAATCAGAACCTCAAATGGCAGTCATGTACACAGTCTGGAGAGCTAACGCCGTTGATGATATGGACAGCCGCTATATTGGCATGGAAGGTTCAGGCCCTGCAGGACAATACGCTACGGCATATTTCAAAGAATCAAACAAAATAGAGGAACGAACCAGCAGCGATATTGAAAATGTATTAACGTATATATCAAGCCCTATCGGAAACAAAGACCGCGTTGAAAACCCCTCGTTGTGTTTTTTTAACGGAAAATTCAATTATATAATAAAAATAACAGTTCCCATAATCAACTATCATAACAGAAGAATAGTGGGAGCGTTGGGTTGTTATTTGTCTATTGACGCGATACAGCGCATAGTGGAAAACACCATGAAAACAAACAATGAAATCGCCGTAATGGCGCTTTACTCGGGCAATGGAACAATTCTAGCGCATTTCAAACCGGAGCGGATCGGCAGAAGAATGATTGACGCCGATTTGGAATTGAACGGATCTGCGGAAGAGATGTTCAAGGCGATGCGTAACGGAAAAACTTACATGAACACTGTGTATCAACCGGCGCTTAAAGAAAGCGTGATATTTATTATGAAACCTTTTCAAATCGGCAATTCGGGACATAACTGGTCTATGCTGATAGGCGTCCCCGAATCATTTATCCTTAAAGAAGTCAAAGCCATAACGGGATATATTTTTACATTGCTTATAATCTCGTTTATAATTACGTCGATAATCGTCTTTGCCATTATCGGAATTATTACAAGACCGATAGTCAATGTAACAGAAATGCTAAAGGATATATCCGAAGGCGAAGGAGACTTAACGCAGCTTCTTCCCGAAAAAAGAAACGACGAAATCACGGATATGTCCCGTTTTTTCAATCTTACTTTTAGAAAAATTAAAAACTTTATTATCATAATAAAACAACAGGCGGCGATAATGTCAGATACCGGAAATGAATTGTCCTGTAATATGAGCCAAACCAACGAGGCAATCAACCGTATCACCGACAGCCTGAATAATATTAAAAGCAGATTAACTGAACAGTCATTGCCGGGATCCGGTACCGCCGTAAACGACGAGATTGTAAAGGAAATTAACCTGATTGCCGCCGGAGCGGAACAAATTAAAACGACGGTAAAAAGAACATACGAGATAAGCGAGAAAAACAAGGATAACATCGATCTTATGGTGCGCGGCGTTTCTATGTTTAAGGTCGCGTAAGGTATTTTTTAAGTATCGCTAAAACCGTTTCAAAATCAAGCGGTTTTCCGATATGATCGTTCATCCCGGCGGCATGGCAGCGCTCAATATCTTCGCGGAAAACATTGGCGGTCATGGCGATAATCGGTATTTGCTTCGCCTTATCGCTGTTGATCGCGCGGATAAGCCTTGTGGATTCATAACCGTCAACGCCGGGCATATGAATATCCATGAAAATAAGATCGTAAGCTTCAGGATCGGCGCGGAATAAATCGTACGCTTTCTGTCCGTCTTCGGCTTCGACTATTTTCAATCCCATAGGCTCCAATACTGTAATTACTATCTCGCGGTTTACATCGACATCCTCAGCCAGCAGTATGCGTCTGCCGCTGTAATCCGGCGTTTCTTCCCCGTCCTTACCCTGCGCTTCTCGAGCGGAAGCTTCCGCGGCTAACGCCTGCGCCTCCGGTTTTCCGATTCCCACACGGAACGTAAAAATAAACGACGCTCCTTTGCCGGTCTCGGACTCTATCCATATTTCGCCGTTCATCAACTCTACTATTTTTTTTGATATGGCGAGACCAAGCCCCGTACCGCCGAATTTCCGCCCTATGCTGGAATCCACCTGAACAAAAGACGCGAAAAGTTTTTGCTGTTGTTCCTTCGGTATTCCTATTCCCGTATCCGCGACCTTGGCTTCCAAATTGCAGAAATTCGGCTCTCCGGCGGCTTCCAGCTTCCTGATAGAAAGCGAAATGCGTCCTCCCTCGGGAGTAAATTTTACGGCGTTGCTTAAAAGGTTTGTAATAACTTGAGCAAGCCGTTGATCGTCCGTTATGATTCTTTGGGGAAGATCGGGTGCAAGATCTACGGCAAGCGTTTGTCTTTTTTCTCCCAGACGGAATTCAAAAATATTTACCACTCTCTGTACCATGGCGGAAAGATCAAACTCGGTAAAGGAAAGCTCAAATTTGTCTTCTTCGATTTTTGACATATCCAGAATATCATTTATTACCCCAAGAAGATGAACGGAAGCGCTTTCGATTTTATCAAGACAGTAATCCTTGCGCGAGGTTTCGTTTGATTTTTTCGCGATAGCGGTCATACCGATAATGGCGTTCATCGGCGTGCGGATTTCATGGCTCATATTGGCGAGAAAACTCGACTTCGCCCTGCTGCCCTGCTCCGCGCGTTCTTTTGCGTCCAAGATTTCCGTCATGTCATGGAAAAGAAGAAACGCGCCTTGGAATTCGCCCTTGACGTTATACATTGGAGTAAAATGAATAGCGTAATGACGCTCATGTCCGTCGTTGCCGAAATCCAGCGCGCGCTCAAATGTAATAGGTTTCTTTTCCTCTATTGAACTGTTAAAAGAAGATGTAATTTGCTCGAGCGTCTCAAGATCGGAAAAAAGAGCGAAAACCTCGTCGTATTTCGCCTTGTCAATTATATAAAAATCTTTAATATGCGCTCTTTGCAGAAAAGCTTTGGCGCAGTGGATAAGACAACGGTTCTTGTCCAGAAGCATGATAACATCGGGGCTGTTGTCAAAAACCAGCTTCATGTAACTGTCCTGACGGGCAAGCCAACGCTCCTTGATCGAGCGCACATACTCATATATTGCGGTAAGAATCAATACAAACAGATAAACGCCGCACAGAAGGACGGCTTCTTGAAAAGTGTAATCGTGATACGAATAACCTCCGAATATTCCGACGGCGGCGGCGGAAAGAACAAGCAGAGCCGGAATAAGCCCGACGGGAAGCCCTAATGTAAAAATAGACATTAACGGATAAGAAAACATCCATAAGCTGGAAAGCCCGTGCATTTCATGTTTGATAAAAATAGTCATTCCGCAAAAAACGCCGAAAATAGCGGTTATGATCAATCCGCTCGCGGTAAACGGCATTTCCGTGCGTAAAAGAAAAAGGTTTAACAAAATCATAGAACCCAGAGTTATCTGAATAAGCCCGTCTTCTATATTCCCGCTCTGCATATCTAAGACGCCAAGGCTGATGATTAAAACAGATGCAATGGAATAGGTTATGTTAAGAACTATAAGGCGCAGTATTGCGTCCATATTGGTTTCGTATTGCAGACTTGAGTATTTACCGCTTGTAAGCCCCGAAACTATATATTCACTAAACATTCTCATAATTATTCCACTATATAAACCTTATCGATTTCATCTTTTTCCAATAATTTTTTAGCGCAGGCGAACGCCACAAGAATTCCCAACACCAAAAGCAGAACGGCGATACACAATTGAACAAGATCATCCGCAGGATTGAAATTGCCGTTAAAAAAAAGCGCGGTTTTTCTGTATATGGTTATGGAAAGGGACGTATAGGTTACGGCAAGCATAATTACGGTCGGGATTATAAGCATGGAATAACGCCTTTTGGTTTTTTTGAAAAACAAGGTACAGGCTATCAACGTAAGCGCGGCAAGAAGCTGGTTGGCGGCGCCGAACAAAGCCCATATATTTTGATAGCCCATTGTCGCCAAAAGAAAAGCAGGCAGCAGAGTAAAGAGAGAAGCTGCGGCTTTATTTTTGAAAATTTTAACCCAAATTTTATCAGCCTGAGTTTGATCGTCTACGGAAAAAAGCTCCTGAAAAGAAAGCCGCCCAAGTCTCGCAACAGTATCCAGCGTGGTAAGCACAAATGACGAGACCGCCAGTGACACGATAATAAAAGACGCCTGACTCGGCAGGCCTAACTGAGAAAGAAAACCCGATACGGCGGTCGCGAAGATAACGGGCGGAGTTCCCTCCGGAAGTTTTCCGTTCCACGCCAGAGAACCTACAGCGATAAGGGCGAGGATCGCCACAAGCGTTTCAACAAGCATCGCGCCGTAAGAAATAGGAAGCATATGTTTCTCGCTGCTTATCTGCTTGGACGCGGCGCCCGTAGCCACAAGCGAATGAAAACCGGAAATAGCGCCGCAGGCAATTGTAACAAAAAGAGCGGGAAACAGGAAATTGCCGTTAATATTAAAACCCGTAAAAGCGGGAATTGAAATCGGCGGCGCAGTAAAAACAACCCCGATAAAAGCCGCCAGCATCATCGCCATCAATAAAAAGGAATTAAGATAATTGCGCGGCTGTCCCAAAGCCCACACAGGTACAATCGAGGCGATAAAAATATAGGCGTAAACAAGATACAGCCAAAGAGATTTTTCCAAAAAAACAGGGAAAAATAACCCTATGACAATGCAGATGATAAGCATATCGACGGCGATTATGCCGCTCGCCAAACCAGAAGCCTTGCGCTTGCGGATAAACAAACCAAGCGCTATAGCCGCGACGATAAAAAGGCAAGAACTGGAAGCCACGGAAGCGTTTATATTGTTGAGCGTTCCCTCGCCGATAAAACCGGAAAAAGTTCCCGCCACAATGTCGGAAAAAACCGCAGAAATAAGTATAGAAAAAAGCCAGACAAAAATAAGGAAAAGGCGCTTGCCCGCCTTACCGACATAACACTCAATTACATACCCTATGGATTTACCTTTGTTTTGCACCGAAGTGTACAGAGCGGCAAAATCATGCGCCGCGCCGAAAAAGATACTGCCAAAGAGCAGCCATAAAAGCGCGGGAAGCCAACCGAACATGGCGGCAATAATGGGTCCGTTTATAGGTCCCGCCCCTGCAATGGAAGCAAATTCATGCCCAAAAAGCACGGCGGGAGAGGTCGGCACATACTCCTGCCCGTCTTCCATTTCACAAGCCGGGGTTTTCCGCGAAGGGTCTATTCTCCATTTTCGGGCTAAAAACTTTCCATAAAAAAGATAAGCTAAAAAAAGCGTAATTATGGAGACAGCCAGAATAATTAAACCGTTCATTTTGCAATTATAAACTAAAAATAACGATATTGTGAACATTAAAATACATATACCTTATTCGCCAAATAAGCAAAAATATGATAAAATCCGGTCAGATGTATACCAGAGAAATATTGGCTCCAAGAGCTTCGCCTATAGAGGACGGAGTTCCTCTTTTTGGAACATGGAATAAAGCTTTTGAGAAAGTCGATTTACAAGAAATACGCAGACCTTATCGGTACCCTGTGCCGCGTTGGGCAAAGGACTCAAGAATCAAGGAATGGGAGAGTTTTAGCGCTCACGACGGCAAATTCCTGTTGGAAACGATTTTTTGCAATGTAAAAATGTACCGAATGGCGCAAATTTTACTTTATGACAAGGAAAACGACAAAAAATTCCTGTTTAGAAAGATAATACCAGGAACAGGCTGGCATCTCCCGCAAAGCCTCTCAAATTCTTCGGTAGACAGCTATTCTTCCAGTTTTTATTTCCGTATTCACAGTTGGCTGGACGCGGACACCGTAAAATTGGATATAAACATAGAAGCAACCCGACGCCGACCGTCGTTAACCGTCCACCTTGCCTACAATTTAAGCGACCGGGATGTTACGCCTATGGTAGTTTCCTTGGGTTTTACAGACAAGCGGAATATGTACGCTTATAAAGCGCTTGCTCCCGTTCGCGGCGACATAGTCTTTGGGGGCCGCCATATCAGCTTGAAACAGGACTCCTGTTCGGGGTTTTTCTGCGACTACAAGGGGTATTTTCCCTACCGAATGCAGACTACAATCTGTTCCGCTATGGGTTTTGATGAAGAAAACAGGCGTTTTGGGTTCAATATTGCCGAAAATCAAAGTAGGGAAACAAACAAGAACAACGAAAACGCGCTTTGGGTAAACGGGCAATTTACCCCTTTGCCGCCGGTTTTGATAACAATGCCGAACGGCCCCGAATCCGTATGGGTTATTCAAGATGTTGAAGGAATGGTGGACTTGACATTTACTCCGAAGGAACAAAATAAAAGCTCTACGAATTTGCTTTTTACAAGCGCCGATTTAAATTTCCCCGCCGGACACTTCAACGGAATGTTGGTAGATTCCGAAGGGAAGAAAATACAAATAAAAAATCTTTTTGGAACGGGAGAAAAACTTTTTTTACGGGTGTGAAATATGGCAAAAAAGGATAATGCGATTTATGCGCCGGGCGAACTTTCTAATCTTCGGAATAAATTGGGCGTTACGGATCAAAGTGAAGCAAAACGCATGGCTCAGGTTCTCGGCGGCGAAGTGGGAGTAGAACGAAGCATAGAACCGGAAGATCCAAGAAATAAAAAATTCAGAAAAGATGATGTTGTTGTCGGCGGCGGCAAACGCGGCCGCAGAGTAGATGTCGCCGGCGATGATCCCGACGAAAAAATACTCAGAGCCAGAGCCAGAGTAGACATCTACCCGGGAGACGATCCGGCGGTACCGGTAAAAATAGGATACAAAGACCGGCTTAAAATGGATCAACTTTGCGGTCAGCTTTTTTTTGAAGTAAAGACTTCTTTTCAGGTTCTTGTTTCCATTTTCTCGTTTTTTAAGGAACCGATAGATTATGTAAACCCCCGCTTTGTAACCAAGCGGATGAATGAATACTATTTTAAAATTGAAAGGCTTGTAACGGGAGCAAGGAATCTCTTTCCGAAAAATAACACAAAACGCAATCATCAATTAAAAAGGGCGAATCCGTTTGTTTTTAAAATACTGGACACAATACGAAACTGGAACATAGAACAAATATCTAAAAACATCTCGGGATTGCAGGCGCATCCTCGCTCTGTAAAAGTTTCCGATTTTGCCGAAACTTTAAAACTTATTTATAAGCCTCTTTATATTCTTTCGGATTTAAGTATCGAGCATATAAAATCCGCTTTTAAACTGATATATAAAATCCTTTACATAGAAAGCCCCATGGACGCAAAGGAAAAGTATCAAGAAGTAATCCGCAACATTATAGCTTCGGTCGTTGAAGTGCGGCGGGATGTCCAATACGGAATGTACCCGCTGTTAATGAAATTGATATCCAACAAGTTTATTTCTTATGAGCGGTTCTTCACGGAACGCCGCCGCTGTTTTATGGCTTTTATAAGCGCCGCGGCGTCGGAACAATTGTCCGCGGCGGAAATAAACACTCAGCAAATTGACAATATGGATCTGGATACCTTGCAAAAAAAAGAAGGAACGGGAGAAGAAGAAGAAGAACAAGACGAAGCCGCGGAAAAACCCGAAGAAGAGCCTGTTGAGGAAGAAGATCTTTCCGATCCAAAAGTAATTGAACGCAAGGCGAAACAGGAAGCGGAAAAAGCGGAACGAAGGGCGCTGGAACAGGGACAAGCCGCGCTGGAAGCTCTATTCCCGAAAGCAGGATGGGACAAACTGGAAGAACATCAGGATCTTTACCCGTATTTCGCCAATATATACAACCTGAAACACGGTTTTGAGTTATTATCTCCAACAGACCCGCTGCAGCAGGTAGCCATAATGATGCACATTGTAGACGATCTTTTTATAGGGATGCGTTATGTCAATTTCGGAGCGATATTGGGACCGGACGGCAAATTGATTAGATTAAGCGAAGACATGTCGGAGGTTACCAACAACTGGCGTATGTACATAGAAGATAGTTTCTTAAAAGAATATCTTCCGCGTTTGGGGGAATATTGCCGCCTGCTGGAAAACTCCGAAGAAGGAAGAATGTCGCCTTACGCCAAAAAAACCATGAACGAGCTTAACTGGATTAAAAGGCTTTATTTCCTTCCGTATTATAAATTTGAATCTGTAGGTCCGCCGCCTTTTACAAAACAGGATGTCGTCCCTATTTATACCCAGATAAGAAAGGTTAGAAAATATCTTACTTCTGTCGCGATGGGTATAGAACAAGGAATGAAAGCGGGCGGAGCCGCGGCGAAAGCCCCCTGCGACGGAATATTAAACCCGTGGGAAACCTACAATTTCCAAGTGCCAAATCCGATATCAAGACGGCTGGATATGATGATCCCTGCGGAAAGAAAAATAAACGCAACCCTTATTTTCTTCTCTCTTTCCGTAATCACGGTAATGGATTATCTTTTAAACAACGAAAACAGTTGGTTCTACGCAGGCCGCACAGGCCCGCTTTTCAGAAGTATAAGAGACGAAGGAATTACCCCGATTTTCGGCGTAGACGAAAAGCTGGACGCCGACAAGATTTTCAAAGACTCGTTAAAAAAAGCTTAAAGTATATTTTTTACACGGGCAGTGTCTGCACATCAGTTCCAAGCGCCTTTGCCGCCTGTTCTGCGGCCTTTGTTCCCGCGATAATTACAGAACCTGTCGTCTCTCTTGACCCAAGCGCCGAAAAAGCCTTCTCTATATCCGCCGTAGAAATTGAAACAAGTCTTTCTATTTTTCTCTTGCGGTAACTGTCCTCTATCCCGTACAGGAAACGGTAAAAATCAATAAGCCCGTTTTCGGCGCTTGTCCTTGGGCGCGTCTCTTTCGCGTAGCACCCGATGATGTTTTTTACAAGAGAATCTTCGTCGCATTTCCCGTGCGCGCCGTTTTTCAGTATCGCGGAAAAAATGTCCAGCGAGCGCAGGGGGTTGGGGTCGCGGTAGGTCGCAAAAGAAACGCAGTTTTCAAGACTGTCGCCGGTCGCAAACGCGCCGTAAGCTCCGCCCTTCATGCGTATATCCTCCCATAGCGCGCCGGTCGAAAGTTGGTGAGAAAGAACCATTTCCGCAATTTGTTCGTTAGTGTCAAAAGCCGCCGACTTCATCGAGCGCGCCGCGAAACCTATCTGCAGTGAAGGAGAAGCGAAAACTTCGGAAATCACGCGTGACTGCGGCGCGCCTGAACCAGAAGCGCGTGGCGCGGGAGCGCCGAACCTGCCGAACTTTTGTTTAACTTCCGCGCCGGCGGCTTTTAAAGCCTGTCCCGTCAAATTGGCGATAACGCCCGAGCCTGAAATTTTTTCCTGCAAATATTTCAATTTGGCTGCAACTGTTGCCGCGTCATAACCCGCAAGGCGGTGGACAAACTCAATCTGAGAAAGTCCGTTCCATGTTTCTTCCGTTTTCTTACATTTGGAATTGCCCCGCCCAGCCTTGGAGGATGCGTACTGGTGTCCCATCGGCGCTAGGCTGGAAGAAATCTCGTTCTTCATTTCCAGGACAAGATCGGTTATACGGTCGTGATCGGACAGATCCGCTTCGCATATCAAACGCAGGACAAGATCCAAAGACGGAGCGATTTTTTCGTCGAGACATTTTAAGCGGTAGATAAGCCAGTCGCGGCCCGATAAATCAAGAAGACCCGTCGCGGTTTTCAGAAGCTTGTCGGTACCTGCGGCGGCAGAGCCCGTGTGCAGTACAGCGTTAAAACCGCCTGCCGTGCGCGCAAGCAAACTTGACACTTCGCCGTAGTCCATGCCGGGAAGACCAACGGAAACAATCGCCCTTGAAAAAAACGGCAGCCACAAATAATCCTCATCGGACAAATTATCCACGGGGAACGCCAAATCCGCATATGTAATGCCGTTTGTGTAAAGATCGTGGCATAAGGCCGGTATCCCGCCTAAATCCTCGTGGCGGCGGTGAACTATGTCGCTTTCGACCGCAAGATCGCTTCGCGAAAGGTGCGGAATTGTCGCCAGCGCCTGAGGACTGTCGGCTTCGCTTTGGGTTTTCTCAAGCTCTTTTGCCTTTTCGATAATTTTTTTGCGCTCTTCCTTACTCATGTTTTTCTCGATATCCGCAAGCTTGCGCGAAAAGTCTTCGTCCTGTTTCTGCAAAAAGTCAGTCTCAGGTTCAAGAATAACAAGGGCGCGGTGCGGGTTGTCCAGAAAATATTTTTTTATCAGTTTCTCAAAATAGCGATTGTCGGCGGCGAGGTTTTCTTTTATTTTCTTCATAGACGGCAGAAGAAGCAAACTATCCCAAGGCTTACAGCCGTGCAGCCACGAGCGCAGAGAACGGCGCATCCAAACAAGGGAAAAGGGGCCTCCCGAACGGCGAATTTCTCTTTGTGAGAATTCCATGGACAATAAAGCAGCTTCCGTTTCCTCGGGCGGTATGCCTTCGGCAACAAGTTTACTCAACACATCTATGATAAGTTCTTCTGTCTTTTTTCCCATTTCCTGTAAATCGCCGCTTACGCCTTTTAAACCTGCGACAAACAACAATTCTCTTATTTCGCCCTCAAGCCCGGAGACAGGCGTAATGTCCTCGCCGTAACCGGATTCAATCAATGCCCGCGTTAAAGGAGAACCGTCGTGTCCCAATAAAATCTCGGTAAGCGCGGCAAGAGCGATGCTTTCGTTGACATCGGTAACATCGGAACAAAGCCACGATAAAAATACGGTCGATTTGGCTTCGCCGTCCGCCGGGCATTGGACGGTAAATTTTTTTGGTTCTTTCCAACGCTCGGTCTTGTTGACAGGCGCACACTCTTTTCCGCCTTCAATCTTTGAAAAAAAATGTTCATTCAAGAATGACAGTTGTTTTTCTGTCGGGATATTTCCCGCGAGAAACACCTTACAGTTTGCGGGAGAATAACGGCTGCGGTGAAAATCCAACAGGCCTTCCCATGTAAGCTGAGGAATATACTGCGGGTCGCCGCCGGAATCAAAAGCGTAAGGAGTGCCGGGCAGTATCGCCTTTACCGACCAGTTTGAAGCGTAGGAATCAAGCGCGGAGTATGCTCCCTTCATTTCATTGTAAACAACCCCTGTAACAGTTAGTTTCCCGTCTTGATATTCGTACCTGTGTCCCTCCTGCATAAATACCCATTCGGGAAGCAAAGGAGCGAAAACCGCGTCGCCGTACACGGACATCAAATTAAAATAGTCGTGCTCGTTGGTGGAACTTGCCGGATACACCGTTTTATCGGGAAAGGTCATCGCGTTCAGGAAGGTTTGAAGGCTCCCCTGCGCAAGCACCATAAACGCGTCTTTTAACGGATAGCGCTTCGAGCCGCATAGAACCGAGTGTTCAAGAATGTGAGCGGCGCCCGTGTTGTCCTGCGGAAAAGTTTTAAAGGCAAACGTAAAAAGATTTTCGCTGTCGTCATTTAAAATATGAAAAACCTCGGCGCCGCTTTTCTCGTGTTTTGCCCAAATGCCGGCGGCTTGCAGTTCCTCCATATCAACTATATCCAAAACGACAAACCCGCTGTCCAGAGTCTGTCCTTTTTTAAGATTTGTCTTTGTTAAATTGCTCATACAAATACATCCTTATCGCTGTATAGAATAATATCCCCGTTTTCGCGGGCTTTCCTGAACCAAGAAAGAAATTCTCCGGCGGCGGCGTCGCAGTCGCGCTTGGGAACCGCGCCTAAAACCTCGAATTCTTCGCGGATAATTTTTCTGCGTCCCGCCGAAACGCAGGACAGAACCTTTTCGCAGAACTGTTTTCCCCTGCCTTTCATTAAGATCGCTATTTCCTGATCCGTCATCATCGAAAGTTTTTCCTGTATCGGCCTGTCAACCGTATAGACAACATCGTCAAGCGTGTAAATTTTTTCTTTAAGAGTTTTCCCTATGTCGGGACTGCTCTGCTCAAGTTCGTTGATTATCTTATCGCCGAAATCATAATCTCCCTGTTTTAAGATAGCCGCCAGCGTCTGCATTCCGTCAATCTCAATGTCGCCCGCGCCGCCCGCGATATTGCGCGCCTTCTCCCTTAATCCCGCCGTTACCTGCTCCAGCACTTCGGGGGATATTTCTTTTTGATACGCAATTCGCTTGAGGATTTCAGGTTTTATTTCGGGGGGAAGTTTGGTAATGGTTTCCGCAGAAAGTTTTGACGGCAGGCGCGAAAGGATCAACGCTATTGTCTGCGGCGACTCCGGCTTTAAGAGCATGACAAGCTGATCCGAAGAAAACTCTTCCAAGAAACTGAAAAGATTTTCTTTGGAAGCCGGAATCGCTCTGTTAAGAATTTCCTCGCCTTTTTCGGGCCCCTTGGCGGCGTAAAGAATACGGCGGGCGGCTTCTACTCCGCCTCTTGTTTTTCCGGAAAAAACATAAGGCTTGGAAAAAAGATTGTGAAACTCGTCAAGGATTATTTTACCTTCTTCCGGTTTGATTATTTTTATTTGCGCGATTTCTTTTGATATTTCTTCAACCTGATCCGGATCAAGCTCAGCCAGAATTTCAGACGCCTGTTCACTGCCAATTAAAATGAGAAATTTTGCCACGCGGCGGTATTTTGATTCATTGGCGTTATCTTCGCCGGCGCTGTCAATACCGGCTCTGTTTGCTTTTATGCCGATAGAGACGCCGCTTGTTTTTGTTTTTCTTACATAAACCGGCTGTGTTTCCTGAACCGGAACCGGCGGGCTGTTTTTAAGATTGATGGTCTGCTTGTACAGATCAGCCCCGTGCCGCATTATATTTCCCATATCACATATATTGTATTACAATAATCGGGTAAATGATAGATATAAAAGGAGGGCGGGTGAAGCTTACGCCGGTTTATGTTTTATTTTTTCTATCCGCTGTAAGCGTCTTTTCCATGGGAAAAAAGCAGGCCGCAGTTGAGCCTGTTTCAAATCCTTATCAGTCCGAACATACGTATGACAGGGCGGAACAGGTAATGAGGGCGCTTCTTGCCGCGTATCCAAACCAAATTGAAAAAATAGAGCTGAGAAACGGCGACTGGGCTTTACTTCTGCGCGGCACGTGGTTTTTTTACGCGGATGGAAAAATGCTGCCGGAAAACCTGCTGGGGGACTCCTCGGGTATTAACCCTCAGCCTTTTTACAATTATATAAAAGAATTGCCGGCATGGAAAAAACCGACGCCCGAAGAGGCCGCCAGATACAAAGATATGGCAAACAACAGAAGCAAAAACCCTCTGCGCCGTTCTCCTCATTTTTTTGACGCTCTTTGGCGGATATCCAACCGCGACGAGGCGTATCAAAGGGTAAAGACAATCCGTTTCCTTGGGAAATCCGTAAATGTCCATTTTATGATTATGGAAAATCTTGCCCTAGTGGAAGAACAAATACGCGCCGACGCAAAAGCGGATCCGCAGGTTCAAGTGTGGCTTAACGGCATTAATACGCTGGAAGGCTGGACATGGCGGAACATCGCCCAAACCCAATCGCGTTCGTTTCACTCCTACGGATTGGCCGTCGATCTTCTTCCAAAGTCGCTCGGCGGCAAAGAAACTTACTGGCTGTGGGCGTCGAAAAAAAAACCGGAATGGTGGAATATTTCGTATAACGAGCGTTACCATCCGCCTACAGCGGTGATAAAGGCGTTTGAGAATTACGGGTTCGTATGGGGCGGCAAATGGCTGTTTTTTGACACAATGCATTTTGAATACCGCCCCGAAATTCTTATTTTAGGCGGAATGCCGCCTGAAACACGGCGATAAATTCCATACATACTCCTACAGCGACAAAAATTACACTTGTGGTTATTTGTATGTTTTTTAATAAAAAATGAAAATACGGCAATGGGCAAAAAAATCGACGAAAAACAAATTCATCAATTAATAAGCGGCAATGTAAAACGCTTAAGGACGCTTCAAAAAATATCTCAGATGGATCTGTCGGCTGTCACAGGCCTTACACATAACTTTATCAACGATATCGAAAACTGTAAAAAAGGAATTTCCGCAAGGACCTTGGCAAAACTTTCCAACGCCCTGAATGTTGAGCCGTATCAATTTTTTCTGCCCGAGGGTATGCATAAAAACGACATGATGATCTATGTAAAAGACTTTAACGATTCGCTTCAAAAGGTTGTTTCCGATTTGACGGGACAGTATCTTTCTAAAGACAAAAAAGGCAGATAGAGCCGCCTTTTATAACGCTTGACTAAATTACGAATTTTCATCATTTTAAAAACATGAGTCGAGGTCAAACATCCGCGGGTTTTGTACTGCCCGGTGAATACCGTAAACCGGCAGAACGCCTTTTTCCCGAAGAAGGGTATTCAAAAGGGCAATGCCCGGATTTAAAAGCAGCCGCCGCGTTCGCAAAACCTTTGGGCATAGACTCGGATTACCAACGCTTGCTTGCTCTAGATAAAGACAGCGAAGAACTGTTGATTTTTCTGGAGCATTTTCAAAACAATCTTGACCTTTTGATTCAAAAAACATGGGTGGAAAAATCAGAAGAACGGCGCAAAGAGCATCTTCAGGATAAAATACCCGTATTAATGGGATTAATTAAAAAAGGGGAGCTATTACTGGCCATAGAAGATTTTGCCGTAATTCTTGAAGAACTGGCTTTTCTCTTTTTCGGCATTCAAAGCAGTAAGAATGATTTTACCGAATACACATTCCGTATTGACGCGCAAATGGGTCTTTTTTGGTGGTACAGCGCGAGGCTTAACAAGCTTAAAGAGTTAAGCGGAAATATCGGCCGGGACGATAAAATCCTGTGGGCGGTTTTACTGCTCGGCCTTTGTTATTTGACGAATTTTTAAAAGGAAAGCTATGATGAATGAAAATAACGCCGAAGCAAAACCTGATTCTTCGGGAACGGATTTTATCAGCGAATTTATAAAAGAAGACCTTGCATCCGGAAAATATAATTATGTACATACGCGCTTTCCGCCCGAGCCCAACGGTTGGCTTCATATCGGACATTGCAAAGCGTTCTTTATCGACTTCAGCATGGCGGAGCGTTTCGGCGGCAAGTGCAATCTGCGCTTTGACGACACAAACCCCGAAAAAGAAGACATCTCCTACGTCGAGGCGATTAAGCGCGACGTAAAATGGATGGGTTACGATTGGGAAGACCGCGAATATTACGCTTCCGATTATTACGATTACCTTTACGACCTTGCGGTAAAAATCATCAAAAAGGGAAAAGCCTATGTTGACGATCTTAGCGAGACGGAAATAAGCGAGTACAGAGGGACGGCGGTCGCGGACAAGAACAATATTACCGTAACTCCGCCGGGTAAAAACAGTCCGTACAGAGACCGTTCTGTCGAAGAAAACTTGGATCTTTTTGCGCGGATGCGCGCGGGCGAATTCGCCGATGGAGCAAAAACCTTGCGGGCAAAAATCGACATGGCCCACCCTAACCTTCTCCTGCGCGATCCTGTCATGTACCGCATACGCCGCGAAACCCATTACCGCACCGGTAACTCGTGGTGTATTTATCCCATGTACGATTTTCAGCACCCGCTTTCAGACGCGAAAGAAGGAATCACCCACTCCCTGTGCTCGCTGGAATACGAAATCCACCGCCCGCTTTACGAATGGTTTATCAAAGAGGCGGAAGTTTTCCCTTCGCGCCAGATTGAATTTGCGCGCCTCAATTTAAGCCATACCGTTATGAGTAAACGCTGGCTGTTAAAACTTGTGCAGGATAAGCTTGTTTCAGGCTGGGACGATCCGCGAATGCCTACGATAGCCGGTCTTCGCAGGCGCGGTTACACCCCCGAAGCAATACGCAGTTTTGTCTCGCAAATCGGAATCGCAAAGACGGACAGCATGGTAGACATCGCATTTCTTGAATTCTGCCTGCGCGAAGACCTTAACAAGAAAGCTCTGCGCGTAATGGCTGTCTTGCGCCCTCTTAAACTTATCATCGAAAATTGGGACGCGGGCAAAGGCGAACCTGGTTCGACCGAAGAGCTGGAAGCTGTAAACAACCCCGAAGACGAGGGCGCGGGAAAACGCCTTGTGCCCTTCTCCCGCGAACTGTGGATAGAGCGCGAGGACTTTGAAGAAGTCCCGCCGCCGAAATATTTCCGCCTCTTTCCCGGCAATTCCGTCCGCTTAAGATACGCGTACATTGTTACCTGCACAGGCTTTGACAAAGACGCGGACGGAAACATAACCGCCGTGCGCTGCACCTACGATCCGCAGACAAAAGGCGGCAACGCGCCTGACAATAAAAAGGTAAAAGGCACGATTCACTGGGTTTCCTCGGCTCATTCTGTTTCCATACAGGCGCGTCTTTACGATTATCTTTTCAGCGTTGAAAAGCCGATGGAAGTACCTCCCCGCCCGGACGGCTCTCAGGGCGAATTTACCGACAATCTTAATTCTAATTCGTTGGAAACAGTTGATAATGTTCAAGGCGAGCCGTCACTTGCAAATGTCCCGCCGGGCAAAGTCTTTCAATTTGAGCGCATGGGCTATTTTGTCCGCGACCCCGACACAAGCGCTGACGGAAAGCCTGTTTTTAACAAAACCATCGGTTTACGCGACACTTGGGCTAAGATAGCAAACAAGAATTAGACGCATATTTTATATATTTTATTAATAATTATGTGTTTACACAAATTTCTATTCCATGGTATAATTAATTTAAGATTTTTTATATTTATTTTGAGGTATTTTTATGAAAATTAAAATAAAACTGAGCATTATGATGATCGCCATTGTATTGGTAGTGGCAGGCGGCATCGCGTTAATAGAACTGCAAAAGTCATCCAAAATAACCAGGGATCTTGCAGAGCAGAAAACCATGTACTTGGCGCGTCAGAGGGCCCAATACTGGGACGGCCGTTTGAACGGTTATATAAACGTACTTCAAACATTATCGAATGTTATGAATTTTTATGAAAATTTACCTGTGGCGGATCGGCGTAAAACTTATGAAGAAACATTACAGTCCGTTTTTGAGGACATGCCCGATTTTGTAAGATTAGCCACCACATGGAAACCGAACGCCATTGACGGACAGGACGCCAGAAATATAGGCAGACTGGGTTCAACCCCCACGGGTCAGTTCGCTTATACCCTGTCAAGAGAAACCGGGACAATAG
>Ga0268262_10003149_pt1 | contig 18144 bp, 13 predicted proteins | sample TergutNc150P3_FD_190354 | JGI IMG/M metagenome (GOLD analysis project Ga0268262, IMG submission 190354) | Nasutitermes corniger P3 segment gut microbial community from laboratory colony in Florida, USA - Nc150 P3 (SPAdes) (version 2) | ecosystem: Host-associated > Arthropoda: Insects >...
CCCTCAAAGGGGCTGTCAACGCTTTCGGTAAACTGGGAATACACATAGGGTTCCAAAAGGCGCGTCTCGGCGATAGGGTTCTGCGCGGCAGGACAGCTTTCCAGATAGTATTCAAAGGCCCGCCCGCCCCGACCCAGCAGGGCTTCCGCCAAAATCAACCAGCCTTGGGTCTGCAAAAAGATTCCGCCGTTTTCCTTGGTGGAGGGGTTGAACAGCAGGGCCAATGCCCCGTCAAAGGCATGTCTGCGGTACGAGGGAGCCATGAGCCGTGCGCCGTATTTGGTGTTAAGCTGTTGGTATACCAGATTCATGATCGCTGTGCCACGCTCTTGTGGGGCAAAGCCGCTAATTATTGCCCAGCTTTGCGGGTTGAGCCAGAGACTGGCTTCCGGATCGTCCGGCTTGCCCACCACTTGATCATGCTCGGTGATTCCCCGCACAAAGCGGTCGGTATTCCAGCAGCGCTCCTCAATAATTGCGCCAAATTTTTTCTTCAGCTCATTCATGCGCGTTTCCGTGTCTGCATCGCCCTTGTGCTTTGCGCAACGAATCATAATCTCAAACGCGTAATACAGCTGGAACGCGACAAATACCGATACGCCGTTGGCGCCCAGGCGCAGGCAGTCGTTCCAGTCGGCGTGTAGTCCGGCGGGGAGGCCGTGTATGCCCAAATGGTTAAGCGAAAAATCAATCGCCTTGTTCAGATGCTGGTAGACGGTATCCACGCCGGAGTCGGCGTAGGGGATTTCCTCGTCAAGCAGGGCAATATTGCCGGTTTCGGCTATGTATTTCCATACCGTGGGGAACAGCCACAGCGCGTCATCGGCGCGGTAGGAAGGATGCCCTGTCCCCGTGCGGTAGGAAACATCTTCCGGCTTGTCTTCATGGCCGGGGTTATGGTCGTACTTTACCAGCGGCAGTGCGCCGCCGTGGCTTACCTGCCCGGAAATCATGAACTTCAGCTTTTCCAGGGCCATTTCCGGGTCAAGATGGATTATGCCCTGAATGTCCTGTACCGTGTCGCGGTAGCCGTAACCGTTGCGCTGGCCGCAGTAGATCAACGAGGCTGCCCGGGACCAGTTAAACGTGATGAAGCACTGGTAGGCGTTCCAGGTATTTACCATGTGGTTGAAATTTTCATCGGGGGTTTCCACTTTCAGGTTGGCCAATTCGCCATGCCAGTAAGTTTTAAGATCGCTTATTTCCCGGTTAGGCAGACCGCTGTCTTCGTAATGGGCTATCAGCGCTTTTGCGTCCGCTTCTCTCTTTTGCCCCAGCAGAAATGCCATTGAAACACTTTCGCCGGGTTCAAGGGTCAGGGCTGTATGCAGAGCGCCGCAGGGGTTCAGGTTGTAGTTAAGCGTTCCGTCCAGACTGCCTTTTTCAACGGAAACCGGATTCCCGTAATCACGATAGCTGCCCAAAAATGCAGCGCGGTCGCCGCAGTAGCTGGTAACCGGCGCTCCCGCCAGTCCAAAGAAGCGCGTTTCCACTCGGCTTTCGTTGACTGCGTTCAGGCAGTTTTCGTTAATCGTTTGCAATATGAATTGATCTTTGAAATAGGTGCGGGTGATAAACTGGGTGTATTGCAGATTCACCTGATCCTGCTCATAAAAACTTTCGCAGGTAAATTCGACAAAACCAAAAACTGAAATCTTTCGCGCAGTTTCGTCGGTATTGGTCAATTTGAGTCGCCATACTTCGTGGGTCATATTCATCGGTACATAGTAAGACGCTTCGGAACGCAGTCCCGCATATTCCGCTTCCATGATGGTATAGCCGGTGCCATGTCGGCAGGTCGAGCGGTATTCGTCCAAATCCTTGCCTACCGGCTGCCAGGAGGCCGACCAGTAATCGCCCGATTCGTCATCGCGCAGGTAGATGTATCGTCCGGGTCTGTCCTGTTCGTTAAAACGATACCGTATTATCCGCCCTGCCGCGCCGCTTTTTACAAAGCTGTAACCGCCCGCGTTATTGGAAATAATCGCCCCATAAGCCGGCGAACCCAGATAATTCGCCCAGGGCGCGGGCGTATCAGGCCGGGTAATGATATACTCCCGCGCCTGCGCATCAAAATGACCGTACTGCATAACTTCCTCCTGTCCTATCGCTGTATAACAGTATAAAGGAAGGTTTGATTCTTGGCGAGGGCTAAGCCAAACTTGACCCACAGATTGGTAAAATCCCGGATTGAAAAATTAATTAAATTATGATAGTCTGTATAATAAATCATACACTATTGGGTGGGGAATCTTATTAGAAATGGCTAAGTATCGCGCATTAAGCCTATTTTCTGGAGCTGGTGGAATGGATATAGGCGTAAGAAATGCTGGTTTTGATATTCTCGCTGAAATTGAGATGGACAAATATTGTTGCCAAACCTTACGCGCTAGTGTAGAAAGGGAAAAGAGAAAAACCCTGGTACTTGAAACAGATATTAAGGAAGTAGACCCTAAAGACTTAATCAATAAATTAAGCCTGAAACCAAATGACTTGGATTTACTTTTTGGCGGCCCTCCCTGCCAGCCATTTTCATTGGCTGGCAAACAAAAATCGCTGAATGACATGCGAGGGCCATTGCTGTTTGAAATTTTGCGTTTTGCAAATGTATTTAAGCCTAAAGTCATTTTCATAGAACAAGTAAAAGGCCTATTATCGGCAAAAGGCGAAAAAGGTGAAAAGGGTGAAGTATTTAATTTGTTTATTAGTGGATTGGAAAAAATCAATTATACTTCAAAATGGCAAATATGTTGTGCAGCTGACTACGGCGTTCCACAAATACGCGAGAGGGTTATTTTAATCGCTACTTATGGAAAAAACGGTTTTGTTTTTCCGGAACATACCCACGCCACAAAAGAACAAGCCAATGATCTATTTAACCTAAAACCCTATATGACAGTAGGCGAGGCATTGTCGGGGCTGGGTAAGCCAATGGCAAAAATTCCCGGAACGACTTTTTTCAATCAAGTTGACAGTCATGTAGACGTTACCCCTATGCGCGATAAAGAAAGGATTGCGAACGTTCCTGAAGGGGCTTATCTTGCTTCACAGACGCATCTTGGCAAGGACATTTTATGCGGCTTGCAGCCTAAAGACACAACAAAATATTTAAGGCTTAATAGAAGAAAACCCTCTAATACTTTACGCTGCGGAGAAATATTTTATCATCCCACAGAAAACCGTTATCTAACGCCAAGGGAATATATGCGCCTGCATGGATATGCTGACGATTATATTTTATTGGGGCCGATAAGGTCGCGTACCGGAACGGTTAAAAATTTGGATCAGCATAGGCAAGTTGCAAATTCTGTCCCGCCTCCGTTAGCCTATGTAATATCAAACAAAATCAGGGCTTTTTTGGATGAGTAAAATATTCGAACTATATGGCTACAGGCTTAATTGCTGGAATGATGAAGCGGAAGCCAATCTGAAAAATGTATTTTGCCCCTTTATGGATGCAGAATGTGATGGTGGTGGGAACAGGTATTTATCTGCTATTAATTTAGCGTCAAATCCCAAATTGAAGAAAAGAATCCCAAATAAAGACCTAATTCAGGCCGGGGTTTGTTCTCTTCAAATACATGGAAATGAGCAGCCTTGGATAGTTTGCCCAAGAAGGTTATTCTCCTTAAAGAACGGTAATCTTTCAAAATATCAATCCGTCATCAGGAAAAAACTATCTGAATATTCAATGCTAAAAAAAGGGAACGTCTACAAAGTCTGGTCAGAAGTTAAGATAAAAACAGAGGTTTCCAATGAAGATGATGAGATGAAAGTATTTGATTATACTTTTGACTATATCATCTCAGGAATATCAAGGAAAAAGATCGCTGACATATCCGCTTTATTGGCTATTCCGCCGGATTCAATAAAGAAAACAGCGGAAAAAAACGGCTATACTATAGTGTATAGAGATTCTGAATATTGGGTAGACGACTTTCCGTCCGACCCTCTTACTATAATAGAAGTTATGACTTCAAGCACATCAGGCGGCGATAAAAAGAAACGTACTCAAATAGGAATGGCTTGTGAGGACGCCATAGTCAATGGGTTGAATCATAATGCCCCTGGAATAAATTATAGGCAAGTTTGGGCTCGTATGGTTAGTCAATTAATAGTAAAGTCGCAAGTAGCGCTTTCATGGGGTAGCCATACTGTTTGGCTTGTTCAGGATGTATTGGCAGATTATATTTCAAAATCAACTGCCTTGGTATTGCCTGAATACTTATCGGAAACGCTTGACGAGGTAAATATTTTATCTATTGGCTATGGTAATTTGGCCAATAACAAAAAAAGTATCCTTGAATTGAAGGAAACAAAATTATTTTCTGGTCCTATTTCAAAAAGCAATGGCAATAATTCAAAAGGATTTATTGATATTGTTAAAATAGGAGCACCCCCTCCCAAAAAACAAATATGGAAATCATTGTTATATAAAAACCCATTGGGAAACTGGAGTGATATATGTCGGTGACGCTTATTCACAATAATAGTAATAACGTGCAGGAACTATCAGAAAAACGAGTGCTGGAAATATTGGCACACTACAGCAACGATCCCCAGCAGCTCATTGCCGTACTGCTGGACATCCAGGCAGCTTCGAACAGAAACTACGTGGAACAGCGATGGGCCGAACTTGCCTCATCGGTTTTAAATGTCCCTCTTTCCAAAATCTACGACATACTGACTTTTTACGCCATGTTCAGCACGAAGGCGCGTGGCGAATTTGTAATTGAAATCTGTAAAAGCACGCCCTGCCATTTTACAAACGCCGAAGAAGTAAAACGCTGGTTTGAAACTGCCGCCGGAATTAACGTTGGCGAAACCACGAAAGACGGCAGAATCTCCCTTTTCCGCACCAACTGCATTGGTGCTTGTGACATCGGGCCTGCCGTAAAAATCGGCGAGCATGTATTCGGAAACCTGACGGAGGAAAAAGTCAAAACCTTGGTAAAGTTCTGCAAGGAAGGGAAAGCGAAGGAACTGGAATCGTTATGTCAAAACTAGAGTTCCGCCTGCTTACGGATTCATTTTCCGATTCACTTTCAATAGAAGAGTACATTAAAACTGGTGGTTTTTCTGCGTTAAAAAAAGCGGCCGCCATGGAAAGCGAAGATGTAATCGCCGAAATCAGCAAGGCAAAGCTTTTGGGCCGCGGCGGGGCGGCCTATCCAGCCGGGAAAAAATGGGAACAACTTTTGCACATCGAAGAAATGCCCAAGTACATCGTCTGCAACGCGGACGAAGGCGAGCCTGGCACTTTCAAAGATCGGCTTATCATGGAAAAGTTGCCCTTAAAACTTTTGGAAGGAATAATAATCGCAGGTTTTGTGTTCAAGGCGAAAGCCGGTTACATTTACGTTCGCGGGGAATACAGAAAAATCCAGAAACGCCTTGTTGAGGCAATTAAGGGCATCCGTGAAGCAGGCTATCTCGGCGAAAACATCCTGGGAACCGGCTATGATTTTGACATTAACGTTATTTCAGGCGCGGGGGCCTACGTCTGCGGCGAAAACTCGGCGGTTCTTAACTCCACGGAGGGCAAAGTCGGCAGGCCCCGAATCAAGCCGCCCCACCTGGCCGAAGTAGGCCTTTTTCTAAAGCCGACCCTGGTGAACAACGTGGAGTCTTTTGCCAACGTCCCGCTTATAGTCAACATGGGTGGAGATGCGTATCTGGAAGCAGGCCACCCGGACTCAGGCGGAACCAAGCTCGTCTGCCTTTCAGGTCACTGCAAAAACCGGGGAGTTTTTGAAATCCCCCTTGGCAAAGTAAGCCTCCGGGACGCGATCTGTAACAGCGAATTAGGCGGCGGCATGGCAGAAGGCAAGAAGTTAAAATTCTTTCATCTGGGCGGCCAAAGCGGCCCCATCGGAAGCCCGGCACAGCTCGACACGGTTTACAGTTACACCGATCTAAGAAAAGCGGGCCTTGCTGTCGGTTCCGGGGCCATAGTGGTCATGGACGAAAGCGTTCCGATTCTTGAATACTTAAAAGAAGTAACAGGTTTTTTTATTCACGAATCCTGCGGCAAATGCGTTCCATGCAGGGAAGGCAACAGGCAGTTGTTAAAATACTTGCAAATGCTTTCAACGCCTGGGGCGGCGACAACCGGCGACCTTAACACCCTGCGCAGTCTTGTCCGCACCATGACCGATGCCTCGTTCTGCGGTCTGGGGCAAACCGCCGCCACCGCCCTTAACAGCGCGTGGAAGCTCTTCAAAAGCGAATTTGAAGCCAACGTCAGGCCCGATGGAGGGGCGCAATGAGCGGTAAAACCGTGTCTCTCGCCATTGACGGCCTGCGCGTAACTGTGCCGGAAGGCACGACCATTTTAGACGCTGCCCGCAAGGTAAATGTCAAAATCCCTACCCTCTGCGATCACCCCGATCTATGCAAGCGAGCGGTTTGCCGCCTGTGTGTCGTTGAGAACGACGGGCGGGGGAAACTGCTTGCCTCCTGTGCCCACCACGCGGAAGAAGGAATGAACATCGTTACAAACAACGCCCGCATTTTTGGCATCCGCAAAACGATCATAAGCCTGATCCTTGCAAGCCATCCGCATGACGATTGCCTTGCCTGCATTAGCAACACGAAGTGCGAGTTGCAGTCCCTTGCGGAAATTTACAGCACAAGCGCGTCTCCGTTTCAAAATTGTTTTTCAGGCCAAAGCCCGAAAAGCTTAAAAGAAATTTCCTGCAACGCTCTGGTCAGGGACATGGATAAATGCGTTAAATGCGGGCGCTGCGTCGAAGCCTGCCAGGAAATCCAGACAGTTCGGGCGATCAATACTTCCTGTCGCAGCGCCGATTACGCTATTTGTACCCCTTACGACCAGGCCCTCTCCGAAAGCGCCTGCGTCTTCTGCGGCCATTGCGCCGAAGTGTGCCCCGTTGGCGCGATTTACGGGCATGACCAAAGTTGCGAAGTGTGGGCATCCCTCAACGAAAAAAAACATGACATTGTGGTAAAAATCGCGCCATCTGCAGCCCAGGCCGTTTGCGCCGAATTGGGCCTTCCGGCGGGAGATATTACAATCGGCAAAATTATTGCCGGCTTAAAGCGGATGGGCTTTTCGGGGGTATACGATGCCGAATTGTTTTCTGCCATGAGCGCAAACGAAGAAGCCGACGAGCTTCTTGATCGTCTCAAAAGTTCCAGTCAGCTTCCCATGATTTCAGGCTGTTCAACTGGCTGTACAAAGTTTGTTAAAGAGTTTTATCCTGACTTATCGAGTTGCCTGTCAGAGGCAAAGAGCCCGGAAAAATATTTTATGGATTTTATCGAAAAGAAAAATACCAATTCAAGGCTTGTCGGCAACGCAAATAAAATATTAGTATCAATTGTGCCCTGTATCGCAAAAAAGTACAAAACATCAAATGAGGGAATTATTTTGTCTGTCGGGGAGTTTGCAAGGCTGATTCGCTTGTCGGGCATCGACTTAAGCGCTGTTCAGGAAAGCGCGTTTGACTCGTTTGCCGGAGAAACCCGCGATATTGAAGCAAAATTTAAAAGCCTTGAGGTTAACGGTCTTGCCAATGCCCGCAAGGTACTGGATTCAATACGAGCTGGCAACTGCGACGTAGCTTATGTTAAAATCTTGAGTTGTCCCTCAGGCTGTAAAACCGGAGTTATTCAAAGATGAGAATTCCATTTTTTTGTTTTGCTTTTTTCCTGCTAATCTCTCCGGTGTTTGCCCAAAACAACAGGGACCCGATTTCGCTTTACCGCACGGGCCGGGACCTGGAAAGTCGCAACCGCATGAGCGAGGCAGATTATTACTACAACGAAGCGGTACGAATATGCCTTGATGATATTTCCCGGAATACGGCCAGCCGCGATACTTACACGGCGCTAACCTGGGCCCTTCAAAGGCAGAAAAAGTACCAGGACGTGATTACCTGGGGCGAACGCGGGTTAAGGCTTTATTCAGACGAGTACCGCATTATAGAAACCATGGGGGAAGCATATTTTTATCTGGATAACTGGAATGAATCCATACGTTTTATGCAACGTTTCGCCAATTCCGTTCCCCAGGGCGAACGTACATCGGTGGCTTATTTTTTCATCGGCGAAATATACCGCTACAGGGGTCTTTACTACCACGCGGATATCGCCTATTCAACAGCAGTAAGGCTTGAGCCGAATGTCGCGCTATGGTGGTACAGGCTTGGTTCGGTAAGGGAAGCGTTGGGCGATCTCGCGCAGGCGGTTACGGCTTATGAAAGGGCGCTCAGGATTAACCCCGACTACCAGGAAGCGCAAAACGGTCTTACCCGTTCCCGTAGGTAAAACCTTGGTAAAACCTTGGTAAAACCTTGGTAAAACCTTACAGGCTTGTCTTTAACTGCTTTTCCTTTTCAAAACGCTCAAGGGCAAGACATATCAGTTTATCAATAAGTTGAGTGTAGGATATGCCCGAATAATTCCACAATTTTGGGTACATACTGATCTTTGTAAAACCCGGCATTGTGTTGATTTCATTTACGATGACGCTGCCGTCTTTTTTAAGGAAAAAATCCACCCTTGCAAGTCCGTCGCAACAAAGTGTTTTAAAAACAGCAATCGCCAGTTCCTGGACACGCTGGCTAATTCCAACAGAAACTTTCGCGGGAATTATTAGCTCCGCGCCCCTTTTATCAATGTATTTTGCGTTGTATGAGTAAAATTCATGCCTGGTTTTTACTTCCCCTGGAATAGAGGCAATGATCTCGCTTCCGCCAAGAACAGAACATTCCAGTTCCCTGCCGGGAATGAATTCTTCGATCACCACTTTGGTGTCATATTCAAGGGCATCCCCTACAGCCTGATAGTATTCCTTTTCTTTTTTTACTTTGCTTACACCTACCGAGGAACCCATGTTGGCTGGTTTAACAAAAAGCGGCGTGCCAAGCTCCGAGCTAACTTCTTCGTAAGAGGGAACATCGTCATCCGCACAAAGAACGCGGAACTTTCCTATTGGAAGCCCTGCATCCCTCAAAAGCCGCTTCATCACGTCCTTGTCCATACCGACTGCCGAAGCCAAAACGCCGGAACCTACAAAGGGAATATCGGCCAGCTTCAAAAGGCCCTGAACCGTGCCGTCTTCTCCGAAGGGGCCGTGAAGCACCGGAAAGATTACATCAATAGCGATATCGTTGGCGTTGTCATTTTTTGGGGCCGACAAATTCGATATTGTTCCCCTGCTTTGCGGAACCAGCGCAACTGCATCGCTTGAAGTGTTGAGCCGTATGCGTTTTGGATCGTTCGCGTGAATTAGAAAACTGGATTCGTCGTTTAAGAGCCAGCGGCCGCTCTTGTCAATCCCAATAAGTACCGGCTCGTATTTTTCGCGATCAATGGCGTCAAATATATTTCTGGCAGATTGCAGGGACACCTCATGCTCCGCCGATTTGCCGCCAAAAAGAATGCCTACCCTAAGCTTGTTCATCTATAACAGTATACGGGAATAATGAATATCATACAACCATGACAAGTCATGTATTTTTAGCTATTGACAATTAATAAAAATCGATCTATAAATAATCTTGTAAACAACTAAGATCAAAAAATTTTAATGAAATTTTTGAAGGAGGGTAGATATGACTGTAAGGGATGTACTCATTAACTGAAACCGCATGTTGCGGAATTTCCTCCTGATTTTCTAATAAGTCTGATAAGGTAATATTTTAATCCAACATGCGGCGGACTGGAGTCCGTTTATTTTCTCATCAATAATTTCCGGTTTTGCCGGTACACAGGAGAATTGCATGTTGAACAATGGTTTGTTTGTTGATTTAGTCGATTACGGTTTTTTTCGTACGGATTTTTTGGCTTTCGAAGCTCTTTTAAACAACAGAAACCCAAAAGATTTTATTCCAGGGAGAATAATTGAAAGCAGGCGGGAACGATACAGGGTTATTTGCGAATACGGCGAAGTAAGCGCGGAAATTAAAGGCAGTTTTTTTAATAACCTTAAAGAAGGGGATCTCTTCCCGGTGGTAGGGGATTTTGTCGTTTTAAAATATAACAGCCAGGGCGCTTCACTAATTGACGCGGTCCTGCCCCGGCGTTCCCGTTTTTCGAGGGTGGATTTTTTGGGGCATGGGGAAGGCTACGCGAAAAATGTCAGGGAGCAGGTAAGCGCGGCGAATTTCGATTATGTTTTTATACTTTCATCCCTGAATAATGATTTTAACGTCAGCCGTATGGCCAGGTATCTAACGGCCACAATGCAAAGCGGAGGCTTCCCTGTTTTTGTTTTGACCAAAGCGGACCTTGTAGAGGACTTTAATCCTCTGGCTGCCGAGGCTCAAAAGCTGGCCCGGGAAGTACCGGTAATATGCGTAAGCAGCAAAACAGGGTTTGGCATTGAAGAGCTTTCGCCCTTCCTTGAGCCTGCTAAAACCGTAATATTCCTGGGTTCTTCCGGTGTCGGAAAATCTTCGCTTTTAAACCGGCTGGCAGGTGAAGAGTTAATGGAAGTCAAATCTATACGCGAGGATGACAGCAAAGGCCGCCATACCACGACGTTCCGGCAACTTTTCCGGCTTGAATCCGGAGCCCTCGTTATAGATACCCCAGGAATGCGGGAACTCGGACTCTGGGATTCAAAAGAGGGCATAAGCCTTGCCTTCGCGGAAGTAGAGGAACTTTTTTCCCAGTGCAAGTTCTCTGACTGTAGCCACCAGACCGAACCTGGCTGCGCGGTTCTTGCGGCGCTGGAAGACGGCAGGCTTTTACCGGAGCAATGGAAGAATTACAAAGCCCAGAGTAAAGAGAATGCTTTTGTCATGAATCATTCCGCTTACCTGAAGCAAAAACAGGAATTTCACAAGTCCGTAGCGCGAAGCAATAGGGCAAGACAGAGAAGGACGGAAACTTATTAGCTCATAAAATATAACACGGCGTGGGCCTCAATAACGTATCATACTTTCTTAATGATTTTGGCCCACGTGTCCCTCAAGCCCACCGTCTTGTTGAAAACCGGACGGCTCTTGCCATCTGTTCCTGGCGTACCGCTATCGGGGTCTTTAACGAAATAACCCAGCCGCTCAAACTGAAAACGATCCCCCGTTTTAGCCTCTGCTAAACACGGCTCGGCCCAGGCGTTGTTTATCACTTCCAGGGAATTGGGACTTAGGTTGTCCAGGAAGGTTTTGCCCGGCTCCACTTCCATCGGCCTATCGACGGCAAAAAGATAGTCGTAAACGCGCACTTCAATCGGGATCGCGTTAAAGGCGGAAACCCAGTGAATGGTACTTTTTACTTTTTTGTTGTCCGGCGCGTTCCCGCCCCTTGTTTCAGGATCGTAAGTGCAGTGAACGGCGGTAACGTTTCCCGCAGAATCCTTGTCGCAGCCGGTACAGGTAACGATGTAGCCGTAACGCAGCCGCACGCTGTTGCCGGGGAAAAGCCTGTAGTATTTGGGTGGCGGGACTTCCTCGAAATCCTCCCGTTCAATCCATAACTTTCCTGTAAAAGGAATTTTCCGTTTTCCCGCCGACTCGTCTTCTGGGTTGTTCACCGCTTCGACTTCTTCAACTTTGCCCTCTGGCCAGTTGTCGATAATAAGCTCCAGGGGCTTTATCACAGCCATTACCCGTAGGCTGGTTTTGTTCAGGTCTTCCCGAAGGCAATACTCAAGAAAGGCGATGTCTGCCATGCTGTCGGTTTTCGCGATTCCCACCTGCGAGACGAAACTGCGTATGGCCTCCGGAGTGTAGCCCCGGCGGCGGAGCCCCGCAATCGTGGGCATACGCGGGTCATCCCAGCCGGAAACGTATTTTTCTTCGACAAGCCGCAAAAGCCAGCGCTTGCTCATCACGGTGCGCGTCATGTTTAGCCGCGCAAATTCTATCTGCCGCGATTGAAAGACTTCCGCCTCGTTAATGAACCATTCGTAAAGTGGCCGGTGAATTTCGTATTCAAGGGAACAGAGCGAGTGGGTTATTCCTTCCTTGGCGTCCGACAGGGGGTGCTGAAAATCGTACATGGGATAGATGCACCACTTGTCCCCGGCGCGGTAGTGGTGTTCGCGGCGGATCCGGTACATGACCGGGTCTCTTAAAAGAAGGTTCGGATGGGCCATGTCGATTTTGGCCCTGAGGGTTTTTGCGCCGTCGGGGAATTCCCCGGCCCTCATGCGTGCGAAAAGGTCAAGGTTTTCTTCCACGCCGCGATCACGCCAGGGGCTGTTGCGCCCCGGAGGCGTGACGGTAATGTTGTTCTTGTCGGGAACCGCCGTGCCACGGTATTCGCTTATCTCCACATCGGAAAGGTCGTCAACATATGCCTTACCTTTCTTGATGATCTTTATGGCGAGCTCGTAAAGGTCCTCATAATAATCGGAGGCGTAGTATTCCCTGTCTTCCCAATCGTAGCCCATCCATTTGACATCCCGCTTGATGGCATCGACGTAGGACTGATCCTCTTTTTCCGGGTTTGTGTCATCAAAACGCAAGTTGCACTTGCCCCCGAATTTTTCCGCCATAAGGAAGTCGATGTAAAACGCCTTGCAATGGCCGATGTGCAGCCAGCCGTTGGGTTCCGGAGGAAAGCGGGTGTGTACGTGATCGAAGCGCCCTTTTTTAAGGTCTTCCTTTATAAAGTCGCTTATAAAGTCAGATCCGCCGGAATCTAATTCTTCTAAAGTATTTGTGTTTTCCATGGTTAAAAATTCGTAAGGTAGCATATCCCAAGGAGCAGAAGGGAATAAATTACGTTTCTGTCAACGCTTTTTACCCAAGGCGCTCCTTTTACGCCGTTAATCTGTCCTCCGTACCACCAAAAAAGCCCCATTTGCGTATCAATCCGCAAAACATATTCGGCAAAATCGTCCTTTTGGCTCTGTGTACTAAAGAAGAGATACGCCAGTTCTTCCAATATTGCGCCAAATTCTTCAAGAGCCTTGGCGTAATCCCCGCTTTCTATAAACGCGATAAAAAGCGGAACCTGATCCTGCAGGTCCTCCTTTCGCGCCTCGTCCGCTTTTTCCACCCAGGTCTTTTGAATTAAAAGATCCAGATTATTCTGAAAATGCTCCAAAAAATGCCCTGCAGTAAGGCCGGATTTATAATTGTCCCAAAGCCGCTTGTAATCCTCCCCAATGCCAAGTATATTGGCGAAAGCTCCTGCGGCTTCAATGGAGGGCTCTTTGCCATCGGAAAAACCGTCGGGGGGAAATAATTTTTCAGCAATGCCCCGGTACTCTCTTGGGAGAAATTTACTTGTACAGGGCGGACACGCGAACATATCTTAATCATTGCAAATAAAGCGGAAAATAGTCAATAAGTTGTGTATAGTTATTAATGATGTATCCACTTCGCTATGTACCTACTGGTCATATTTATATCGACGCAACAGACGACTGCGATCTCGTTATCGACGCCATTCTGGAAACGGATTACAGTGAGGAATTTTGTCTTGCGAATGATTTTAATGACGCTTTTGTCCGCCAACTCATGGAGGCTGGTTTTTTGGTCATGTCCATGGAACTAAAACATGAGGATTCAGGCAAGGGAAGCAAAAGCAAAAAGGCAAAACGTTTTTACATCCTGCTTCCCAAGCTCCACCTCGTTCGCTCGGCGCTGTTTTTTCCTGACCTGCATATTAAGAAAAGCATCCGCAGATTTCTTTCGCGGTACGAGCTGCGGGTAGACGCAGATTTCGATTTTATTCTAGACAAGTGCGTACAAATCCACGGCCCGGACTGGCTTACCCCGCCGCTCGTTAGAATTCTCAAAAGCATCCATCGCAACAATACGGGCACAAGGCCCGTCTCTTTCGCGGTTTACCGGGACGGCAAACTAAAAGCCGGAGAAATCGGTGTTATCGTCGGGCATGTTTACACCAGCTATTCAGGCTACTACGAAGAAGACAACGCAGGAACCGTTCAGATGATCCTCATGACCCGATGGCTCGAAGAAAACGGCTTCGCTTTTCTCGATCTGGGAATGCCCCTGGATTACAAAACAGATCTGGGAGCGAAAGACATTACGCCGGACAGATTTGTGGAGCTGTTCAGGGCTGCGCGGGGTTTATAAAAATTATACTGTTAATGATGTATAATTCCCTATGTAACGCACCATCAAAACTTAATCTGCTGTTCCGTCCATTTCATCAGCATTTTGGCCAACTGCGGAACCGGCATAACCATATTTTCTTTAAGCCAGTGCTGAATCAAACCGATAGCGCCATGTACCAGAAAGACTGAATAGTAGGGCTTCGTTTCGTCGTTTTGGTTTTCTGAAAAATACTTCGTTATCTGGTTGTGCATGATAAAGTGATACAGCAGTTTCTTTTGAAAACCTATGTCGCCGTTTTCGCTTAGCAATACCTGAATGGTATCGCCGTTGTTGGCAATATAGGTCAGCATTTCTTCGAGCATCTGGTTGGTTTCTTTTTTTGTCTGCTTGTCTTTATAACTCATCAGCATATCTTCAAAGTAAGCAAGGGTTTCATCTTCTATCTGCATTAACAAATCGTATTGGTCTTTGTAATGATCATAAAAAGTTGACCTGCTTATATCCGCGAGATCGCATATATCCTTGACGGAAATGCTTAAAATCGTCTTGGACTTCATAAGTTCCATTAAGCTTTCGCGTATTACCATTTTGGAATAGCGGCTTTTGCGGTTTTCTTTTTTCTCCATATTTCCCTACATTTTAGCAAGAAATGTAGCGTATCCAACAGGTACATGGTGTTGTGTAGGATACACTTCAGATTTAGTCAAACTATCTGTTGTTTTCTGTTTACATTGTACGAGATTTTGGATTAAGAGTCAAACATGGAGAAACTGTTTAAGCATCCGGCTTTGATAGTCGGCGTTATTGCATTAATAACGGTGTTTTTGGGTTTATGGGTTCCACGTGCGGAGCTGGACAACAATAACATCCGCTTTTTGCCCGACAAGAATAATGCCAAGCTTATCTCGGAATATATTGACGAGACTTTCGGCGGCCAGGTTATGATTCTGGTCGGGCTTGAGCGCCCCTACCGGACGGTTTTCGAAAAAAACTTTCTCAGCCGAATTCGTGATTTCTCCCAGGCAGTTGAAAATACTGAATACGTCAAATCCGTCAACTCGATAATGTCAACGCAGTACATTACAGGCGACAACGACAGTATCGTTGTTTCGGATTTGGTGCCGGAAGATTTTTCAGGAACCGACGAGGAGATCACCGAGCTAAAGCGGCGTATTGCGTCCTGGGATTTGTTCAGCAATTCCCTCGTTTCCGATGATCTTTCAGCCACCCAAATACTGATTACCCTGAATGCGGTTACCGCTGATTTTACCCGCCCGGAAGTAACGCGGAGCATCGAAAAAATTCGGAAAATAGCAGACGAAATTTTTTCAGGCGTTGCGGAAGTGTATTTTACCGGACAGCCGATTATAAATACGACAATCAATAAATCAATAATTGCGGACAACCTGTTGCTGATACCCCTTGTTGTAATCGTGGTGTTGGCGATGCTGTTCTTCTCTTTCAGGCGCTTTACCTTCGTTGTCCTGCCGTTTCTGACCGTCATCATCGCGGTTGTATGGACTGTCGGAATAGCGGCTATGCTGGGAATAAAACTCTCGGTGATTACCACTATACTGCCTGTGATTCTCGTCGCGGTCGGCAGCGCCTACGGTATTCATATCGTTACCCACTACATGGAAGACACGCAGAATAAACCGCTTGGCGATGACGAACACCGCGCATTGGTTTTGGCTCTTGTGAAAAAACTGATAAAGCCGGTATTCCTGGCGGCGCTGACCACCATCGCTGGTTTTGTATCGTTTTGTTTTACGCCTATTGTACCGATGCGCGAATTCGGTTTTTGCGCGGGCGTAGGTGTTACCGCCGCCTTTGCCGTGGCGGTCCTGCTTATTCCGTCAGTGTTCCTGCTCCGAAGAGCCCGTGTCCTTAAAGAGCGGCGGAAAGAACAAGCCGACAGTAGTCGCTTTAATAATGCTTTCGCCGGAATTTTTACAGGCATCGCGGAGAAAAAGGTACTGGTGCTTTCCCTTGCGGCACTGACTGTTGTAATTTCGCTATACGGGCTTTCAAAGGTTATCATCGATAACGCGGTGGTTGAATTCTTTCAAAACGAAACCGACATAAGCAGATCGGATCGCTTTATCCGCGAGCATTTCGGCGGCTCAAAAGATCTAAATCTGGTGATACAGGCTGACACTACGGAAGAACTGCTGCACCCCGATGTGTTACAGGCGGTTGACGGTCTTTCCGTTTACCTTACCGAACAGGTTCCGGACGCAGGTAAAGTTGTCGGCTTTACGGATATTATCAAGCGGATCAACCAGGTGTTCAATGTCGGCGAAAGCCCAGAAGGGTTGCAGCCAGTTAATTCATCTATTGGAACCGACAGTTTTGGTTTTGGCGATTTTGGTTTCGGTTTTGGCGATTTCGGTTTTGACGATGACTATATTGAAACGCCGACACCGGACAGCAGTTATAGTTTGGCCCAATACAACACGGCGGATCTGATCAGGTTTCTCGACAATGCCGCCGGAAAGTCGCCCCATTTAAGCGGCAACGATTTGGTGCGGGAACTGAAGCGCCTCACCAATTATGAGGGCATGGCCTATTACGAGATTCCCACTGATCCCAAACGCTATGGCAAGGAAACGCCTGAGGAACTCCAGCGCCTGATAGCAAATTACCTAGTTCTGCTTGCCGGGGACGACGATTCGGGCTATGCCAACGATCCCCTTGAACCTACGGCGATCAGGACGATGGTACAACTGCGCACGGTAGGAAACAAAGATTCCCAGGCGGTTATCGAAACGATAAAAGAATACATTGCGGTGAACTTTCCCAAAAACGCGGAAGTGATAATAGGCGGCGGCATAACATACGAAATGGCAGTTACCGATCTCATTTTTAACTCTCAACTCATATCAATTTTTGTTTCGGTGCTTATAGTTTTCCTTATCGTGGCGTTTTCCAACAAATCGCTGATTGCAGGATTCATCGGCGCCGTTCCGCTAACGCTGGCGATCCTCTGCAATTTCGCGGTGATGGGCTTTCTTGGAATCAAGCTCAGCCTTGGAACTGCCCTTATTTCAAGCCTTGCGGTCGGCATCGGCATCGACTACACCATCCACTTTATCGAATTTTTCAAGCACGAATACCAATCAGGAGAACCCGCTTTTCTTCGCAGGACTTTCATCGGCTGCGGAAAAGCCATTATGATTAATGCCCTGTCCGTGGGCGCGGGCTTTGGAGTGCTTGCCTTTTCCCAGTTCAGGATTATAGCGCAACTCGGCGCTCTAATCGCTTTAAGTATGCTGATAACCGCTTTTGTCAGTCTTACCGTGATACCGGCCCTGCTTATGACGATTAAGCCGAAATTCATTTATAAGGAGTAGTATCCGACATTAAAACGTCGGATACTATCCCGAAAAGCAAGGAGGTTTGTAATGAAAAGAATTTCTGTATTAGCGATTTTATTGATGGGCGCAGGTTTCCTCTATGCTCAGGATGCGGTTTCCATAATGAACTCCGCAAAGAACCGTGTAAAAATGGACACGATTTCTTCACGTTCCCGCATGGTAATAACCGCGAAGAACGGAAGCACATCGGAGCGGGTTATCGATCAGTATTCAAAGGACGGCCCCAACGGGGCGCGTACCGTGATAGTGTTCCAAAGCCCCGCCAATGTTGCGGGGACGCGTTTTCTCACCATGGACACTGCCGGGGGCGGTTCAGACCAGTGGATATATTTGCCAAGCCTGGGCAGGGTGCGGCGGATTGCAGCAACGGAAAGCGGCGGCAGTTTTATGGGCACGGATTTCTCCTATGACGACATCTCTTCTATGGACAGGGAGCTTTCCCTCGATACCCATACGCTATTGCGCGAAGAAACGCTTAACGGAAAAGCCTGTTATGTGATTCAATCCGTCCCAAAAGACACTTCTTACCAGTATTCCAAAACAATAACGTGGATAGACAAGACTGGCTTCTTGATCTATAAAAGTGAAATGTACAACCGTCGCGGAGAACTGGTGAAGGTGATGGAAATGTCCGACTTCAAAGATGTGCAGGGACGCTTAACGCCAATGCAAACCAAAATATCCACGGCTGGAGCGGGAACCTCAACGACAATTTATATGGAGATTATCAAGTACGATGATCCGATTCCCGAAGCGGTTTT
>Ga0268262_10003151_pt1 | contig 18141 bp, 15 predicted proteins | sample TergutNc150P3_FD_190354 | JGI IMG/M metagenome (GOLD analysis project Ga0268262, IMG submission 190354) | Nasutitermes corniger P3 segment gut microbial community from laboratory colony in Florida, USA - Nc150 P3 (SPAdes) (version 2) | ecosystem: Host-associated > Arthropoda: Insects >...
CCCCGCCGTGATCTACACGGTGTCCTTCGACGCGCCGGGGCAGTCCTTCAACAACCAGCGCGTGCCCGAGGGCGGCACCGCGCTCAACCCCGCGCCCGTGGCCGGCTGCGACATCTACGGCACGGTCTGGTACGCGGACCCCGCGTATACCGTCCCGTGGGATTTCGCCAACCCCATCGGCGCGGACACCACGCTCTACGGCCGGGAGGAATTCGTCTCCTGCGCGGACCACCAGGTGCGCTTCAACGCCAACGGCGGCAGCGTCGTGCCCGCGCAGACCGTCGAAACCGGCCAGCCGGCTGCGGAGCCCGCCCCGCCCACCCGCGGCTGCGACATCTTCGGCGGCTGGTACCTGGACGCCGCCCTGACCATGCCGTACAATTTCGCGACGCCCGTGTACACGGACATGACACTCTTCGCCCGGTGGATTCCCAGCGCCTGCCCGGGCGCGCAGGTCCAGGTGACGTTCGACACCAACGGGGGCACAGCCATCCCGCCCCAGGTGGTGCCCGCGGGCAGCCCGGCGGCCGAGCCTGCGCCCCCCGAACGGGGCTGCGACATCTTTGCCGGCTGGTACGAGGACACCGCCCTGACCATCCCCTGGAGCTTCGAAACCCCCGTCACCGCTCCCATAACGCTCTACGCCGACTGGATCCCCAACGACTGCCCCGAGGGCCTGAACCTGGTGCGGTTCGACACCGAAGGCGGCGAGAGCGTCCCGCCGCAGGTGCTGGAGGGCGGGCAGACGGTCACCCAGCCCCCCGACCCCATCCGGGGCTGCGACATCTTCGCCGGCTGGTACGCGGACCCCGCCCTGACCGTCCCGTATGATTTCAGCGCCCCCGTCTACGAGCCCGCGACCCTCTATGCCGCCTGGATTCCCAACGAATGCCCGCCCCGGGGCAGCTACACGGTGCGCTTCAACTCCAACGGCGGCACGGCCGTGGCCCCGCAGGCGGTGGCGGAGGGGGAGACGGCGGCCAAGCCCGCGCCGCCCACCCGCGGCTGCGACATCTTCATGGGCTGGTACCTGAACCCCGCCCTGACCGTCCCCTATGATTTCGCAACCCCCGTGACCGGCGACATCACCCTTTACGCCGCCTGGACCCCCCACGCATGCCCGCCGCCGCCGCCCGGGGCCGGCCCCGGGGTCGCGCTCCTGGCGAGGGTCTGCGGCGCGCGCCTGCGCCCGGGGATGTTCGCCTTCGGGGTCTTCGGCCCAAGCGGGAGCGAGGCCGCGCGGGCGTCGAACAACCGGTGCGGAACCGTCGTGTTCCCGGCGATCGCGCTTGGACGGGCCGGAACCTACCTGTATACCATCCGGGCGCTCGGCGGCTGCCCAGCGGACGCGCGGGCGTACCGCGTGCGGGTGACCGTGACGGACGACGGCCAAGGCAACCTTTCTGCGCGCGTAAACTACCTGGACGGCATGCCGTGCTTCGTCTGCCGCTGCTGCGGGCGCTAGGGAAAACAAAACAGGCGAAGGCGGCAGGGTGACTGCCGCCTTCGCTTTCCGTAAAAGTTCCCGCCCAAGCCCTTGCCTTCTTTGAAAAATTGTGGTATACTTAGCACACTATTATAGAAAAAGGAGAATCGGCATGTCTTTTCTATCTACCTTGACGGGATTTCTTATCAAGGCGCTGGGCTTTTTGCTCAGCCTGGTGATCTTCAGCGCGCCGGCGCAGTGCAGGGAGCCCATCGTGCCGGCGGAGGACGGCCTGCGCCTGCAGCTCACCGTGCTCTCGGACGTGCATATGATCCCGCTGCTGTATACGCAGGCCCAGGGCCTGGCGAAAACGCTGCGGGACGCCGCCGCCGCACAGGAGCCGCAGGACGCGGTCGTCTTCCTGGGCGACAACACCAACAACGGCCTGGCGGTGCAATACCTGGCCTTCTATAGCGTGCTCTCGCGCTACAACAAGGCGGGGCGCACCCTGGTGGCCATGGGCAACCACGACCTGAGCACGAACCTCTATAAGCCCGCGCAGACCACCGCGATGCACAAGTTCTTCTACCAGACCTATACGGGCGCGGAAACCGACCCCGCGCGGCCCTGGCATTGGGAGCGCGTCAAGGGCTACGACCTGATCGTCCTCGGCGACGAGCTGCGGGAGGCCTTCACCGACGCGGTCATCACCCAGGAGCAGCTGGACTGGCTGGCGGCGCGCCTGGACGCCGCGGAGCCGGGCAAGCCGGTGTTCGTGTTCCTGCACCAGTCCCTCAACCACGTGGGGAGCTGGGGCGCGATCGGCGCGCCGTCCGGCGCCCTGCAGGCGCTTTTCGAAGGCCACGACAACGTGTTCGTGTTCAACGGGCACATGCACCAGGGCCTGGAGGAAACGAACGTCACGCAGGTGGGCGGCGTGACCTATATCAATACGCCCTCGCTGCTCATGCAGCAGCCCCGCGGCGTCGGCTGGCAGGTGGAGGCCTACGACGGCAGGGTGGTGCTGCGGGCGCGCAATTTCATCCAGGGCAAATGGCTGAAGGACTATGAATACCCGGTGGACCTCACGTAACGGGAGCCTTCGTGTACCATAATTGACCCACCCTCCCTGTTATGCTATGAGCAGGGAGGGGGTTCTTATGCTATACTATCGCATGGAGGCGGACTGCGCCGAGCTGCGCAGCGAGACCCGCGGTGCCGCGCAGGAGCTCGCCTGCGCGCTCGCGCCGCAATTCGAGTCGTTCTACCAGGACCGGGGGCGGGAATGCTACCTGTTCGTGTCCCGGCTGGCGCGTGGCAAGCTCACCATGGGCGGGATCCTGCGCGGCGGCGCCATGGACGACGCGCTGCTGCGGGACTTCCTGCGTTATCTTGAGCTGCCCTGCGGCGGCACGGCGTTCCGGGAGATCACCTCGAAGGAGCTGGCGGACCTGCTGCGGCTGGCGGACCGCAGCGACTTTCTCAGCTCGGACGACGACGTCATCGATTGCTTCCGCCACGAGGGCCTGGAGCTGCTGGCGCAGCCGTTCATGCGCAGGAATATCAGCGAGCAGCTGATTTTCCCCGCGGAAAAGGACACGCTGCTACGCCGCGTGGGGGAAATGCACTGCGCCGGCACCTTATGCGCGGAGGTGGAGCGCGTCTTCCGGGGGCGGGCATGCGACGCGCCGGGGCATCCGGTGCACTATATCGTGCGGGCGGACAGCCGCGCGGTGTTCGACGGCATCGCCGGGGCGCTGCTGGGCGCCCTGCTGCAAAACGGCCGCCTGCACAGCCGCCGCTTCACCCTGCTGGGCACCGACGAGAATGAGGAGAACTACCGGAAGCTGTTCCGCTCCTGCGCGGGCGGGGCCGTCGGGTTGCGCTGCGCCGGCAAGGACGGGGACGCGGAGGACTACGCCGACGGCCGGATGCAGGCCGTCACAGCCCTGTGCGAGGCGGCGGGCGAAAACCGGCAGGAGGTGCTCACCCTGCTGTGGCTGCCCCGCGCCGCCGAAAAGCAGCAGCGGGTGCTGTTGGAGCTGCTGCCGGAGATGACCTTCGTCACGCTGCAGGAGGACCTGCTGGACGGCGAACAGGCGCGCGCGTTCCTTGCGCGGCAGGCGGAGAAGAACAGCCTCGCGCCGGACGGCGCGCTGTTCGCGGCCATCGACAGCCGCCCGGAGGAGCGGCACTGGCCGGAGGAGCTGCGCCGGATCTATGAAGGCTGGCACGGCAGGCAGCTGAAACGCGTCGTATACAGCCAATATGCCGAATTTGAAAGCGCGCGGCAGCAGCTGGGCGCAGCGTCCGCCCGGGGCAGCGCCTGGGACGAGCTGCAAGGCATGGTCGGCCTGGCGCAGGCCAAGGCGGTGATGCGGCAGGCCCTGGACTACTTCAAGGCGCAGAAGCTGTTCCGCTCCAAGGGGATGCACGGCGCCCGCCCGGCCATGCACATGGCCTTCACGGGCAGCCCCGGCACGGCGAAGACCACGGCGGCCCGCCTGTTCGCGCGCATCATGAAGGAGAACGGCCTGCTGGCCGTGGGCGATTTGATCGAGGTGGGCCGGGGCGACCTGGTGGGGAAATACCTGGGCTGGACGGCGCAGATCGTGCAGCGGAAATTCAAGCAGGCCAAGGGCTCCGTGCTGTTTATCGACGAGGCCTACTCCCTGGTGGACGACAAGGCGGGGCTCTACGGCGACGAGGCCATCAACACCATCGTGCAGGAGATGGAGAACCACCGGGAGGACGTGGCGGTCATTTTCGCGGGCTACTCCGACAAGATGGAGGAATTCCTGCGGCGCAACCCGGGCCTGCGCAGCCGCGTGGCCTTCCATGTGCCCTTCGACGACTACGACGCGGACGAGCTGCTGGCCATATTGGAGCTGATGCTGAAGCGCGACGGCATGCGGCTCGACGCGGCTGCCCGGGACCTGCTGGAGCCTCATTTTGCCCGGGCGAAGAAGGCCCCGGACTTCGGCAACGGGCGCTATGTGCGAAATCTACTGGAGCAGGCGAAAATGCGGCAGGCCTCGCGCCTGCTGGCCCGGGACCCGGACGCCGTGGAACGCGCCGACCTGGAGCTGCTGCTGCCGGAGGACCTCGTCTTCCCGCAGGCGGAAACGAGCGGGCGGAAAATCGGCTTCGCCCTTGCATAATCCGGCGGGATGTGCTATGCTTTTCACAGACGAAGGGAGGGTCGGCTATGCACGAGGCGCTGATATTGGAGGTGCTGCGCAAGTACTCCGATGAAAACCACAGGCTCAGCCAGGGGGACATCATCGCGCGCTTGCGCAGCGAGCACGGCGTCACGATGGAGCGCAAGGCCGTCAAGCGCAACCTGGCCAACCTGCAGGAAGCGGGCTTCGGCCTGGAATGCGACGAAACCGCGCGCAAAACCCAGGACGGCGGGACGCAGGCGCTCTGCACCGGCTGGTACCTGAACCGGGCGTTCAGCGACGCGGAGCTGCGGCTGCTCATCGACAGCGTGCTCTCAAGCGGGCACGTCGCCCCCGCGCAAAGCCGCGAGCTCATCGGCAAGCTGGCGGCGCAGTCGAGCGTATATTTCCGCGCGCACGTCAAGCATATCCAGACGCCGCCGGCGCGCAACGACCTGGGCAAGCAGCTCTTCTACACCATCGAGGTGCTGGACGAGGCGGTCTCGCAGGGCAAAAAGGTGCGCTTTTGCTATGCCGCGCTGGATATCCGCAGGCAGGTATACCTGCGCCCGGACGAGCAGGGCCGGCCGAAGCAATACGATGTAAGCCCGTACCAGATGGCGGCCTCCAACGGGCGCTATTACCTCATCGGCAATATGGAGCCACATGACAACGTGGTGCACTTCCGTCTGGACCGCATACGAGAGATCGCCCTGCTGGATGAGCCCGTGAAGCCCATAAAGGAGGTGCGCGGCCTGGAGCACGGGCTGCACCTGCCGCAGCACATGGCCGAGCACATCTATATGTTCTCGGGCGAGAGCGTGCCGGTGAAGCTCCTGGCCGGGCGCGAGATCCTGGACGACGTCTTCGACTGGTTCGGCCCGGAGGCGCGCGTGACCGAACGGGACGGCGCGCTGCTGGTGCGCGCCCGCGTGAACGAGAACGCGATGTTCTGCTGGGCGCTGCAATACGGCCCGCACGCGGAGGTGCTGGAGCCGAAGGGCTTGCGGGAAAGATTGGCCAAGGCCGCCAGGGAGATGGCGGAGAAATATAAGAAAGAGGAGTAAGCATGGCAACCAAATTGTACACTTACGCAAACCAGACAGACTCGGGCTTTGCCCCCTGTTACGACGATAGGGCGTATACCCTGGCCTGCTGCAAACCAAGGCTGCGCGTAAAGCTGTTCAACAATTGGGACTGGGACAATCCGCGCAGCAACGATGTGTGGGTCATGGGTTACAGGCGCATGAAGGGCGGCGTGTTCCCTGTCTGTGTGGCAAAAATTGAACGTGTGATCCGCTTTGACGAGTATTACAGGGACGGCAACCCCTTTTCCGGGAGGGAAGACTGTATTTACCGCGAGGTGGATTCGTTGCCCCGGGCAAAATGTATTTACGGCACCATTCAAGATTACTATCCCGCATACCTGCAATTGGAGAACAGGCATCACGACGAAAGCCACGCAAGAACCGACCTCTACGGCAACTGTGTGCTGTACTCCGAACAGTTCGCGCATTTCGCGAAGGGGACGCCTATGCCCGTGGAGCTTCTGCCCTTCACCAAGAACCGGGACTATGGCCACTATGAAATTCCTGCGCAGCTGGTCCAAGCGCTATACGAAATGCTCAAGCAAGGCGAATCCGTCGTTCAGCCATGGGATTACCAACAGGAAGCAGGTGCCATATGAAAATCATCCTCTCCCGCAAGGGCTTCGACAGCGCCAACGGCGGCTGCGCCAGCCCGATTATCGATGACCGCTTCCTTTCGCTGCCGATACCGTCGCATGACACTGCCCGCTTTGCCGATTTGTCTTTTGAAGGCAGAAGTTATCCGGACCTGCTGCGCACGTGGAACAAGAAGAACCCAGAGGCCAAATATTTCTGCAACAGCTGCGGCGTGCCGCTCGAGGGGTGCCATGTCGACCCAGACCTGGAAAACGGGTGGTTCGGGCAAATCGGTTCCGCGCAGGGGTACCTGCGCAACAACGGAGTCGGGCCGGGCGATATATTTCTGTTTTTCGGGCGCTTTCAGTGTGCGGACGAAGCCGCGTGGAAGCGTGATGGTGAGCTACGGCCCGAGAAAGACGCGCCGGTGATCCATGCGATCTATGGCTGGCTCGAGGTTGGTAAGGTGCTCGAATGCCCTGCGCGCGCGGAGGAAATCCGTCAGCTCTATAGCGGCCATCCCCACGCCAGCGAAGCGCGGCTAGCCGACAAAAGCAACGCGCTGTATGTTGCCGAGCCGGGGCGGTTCGGCGTGTTCAAATTCGACGAGGAGTTGGTTTTAACGCTCAACCCCGGCAAGGAAAGCAAAACCGCCACATGGGATATGAACAGGTTCTCGTACCTGAAAGTCAACGGCCGCAATAACCAATCGAACATTCCGGGCGAGCTGTACTACCGGGGCATCTGGCAGGAGCTTGTGCTGGACAGCGGGGACGCTGAGAAGAGGGCGTTGGATTTGATAAAAAAACCTACAAGATAAGAGGGCTCCCTATGATCACCATCCACCGGGGCGAAAACCAGATCGGTGGCAGCATCGTCGAAATTTCCGCGGGCGGCATGTGCGTGCTGCTGGACTGCGGCGCGGAGCTGGACGAGGAGTCCCCCGCGCTGCCCCCGCAGGTGAAGAAGCGGCTCGAAAGCGGCGAAATCGCGGCGGTGTTCTTCTCGCACAACCACGCCGACCACAACGGCCTGGCCGGGCAGGTGCCCGCCGATATCCCGATGTACATCGGCGCGAAAAGCCTGGCCGTCCTGGCGGCGCAATACGGCTACTGGTGCAATCTCAGCCCGGCCTGGCGCGCGTCGCTCGAAAAGCGCGGCCTGAAGCTGCCGGAGCCCATGCCGGAAAATTACCTGGCTTACCAAAGCGGGCGCCCCGTGCAGGCCGGCGCGGTCACCGTCACGCCATACCTGTGCGACCACGCGGCGTTCGATTCCCACATGCTGCTGGTGGAGGCCGGCGGCGAACGCATCCTCTACACCGGCGACTTCCGCGCGCACGGGCGCAAGCCCTTTGACGCGCTGCTGCGCCGCCTGCCTGACAAGGTGGACACGCTCCTCTGCGAGGGCACGACATTGGGCCGCGCCGGGCATGATAACAAAACCGAGGCCGCGCTGGAGGAGGAGCTTGAGGCGCTGCTGCGGGAGCACGACGGGCCGGTGTTCGTGCTGTGCGCCGGGTCGAACATCGACCGCATCGTCACGCTCTACCGCGCGGCGGCGCGCTGCAAGCGGCTCTTCCTCGAGGACGTCTACACCGCCAACGTGTGCGCCGCCGCCGGGGAGCACATCCCGAACCCGCGCGATTTCGAGAACGTGAAGGTGTTCCAGCAGCGACCCGGCGACCACGAGCTGCTCCAGGCCTACCCCGGCCGCAAGCGCATCGGGCTGGCCGACATCGCGCAGGAGCGCTTCGTCATGATCATCCGGCGGAACCATAATTTCCAGCATATCATGCGCCGTCTTTTGGAAGGCGAGATCGATGATGAGAACCGGGGTTTCAAAGGCGCGATGCTGGTGTATTCCATGTGGGAGGGCTATAAGCAAAAGCCCGAAATGCAGCAATTTTTGAGCCTGTGCGGGCACTGGGGCATGCGCATGGTGAGCCTGCACACCAGCGGCCACGCCGACGAGGCGGCCATCCGGCGGCTGGTTGAGAAGGTCAACCCCGGCAAAATTTTGCCCGTGCACACCGAAACGCCGCGTGGTTCCGGGAGAACTACCCGGAATTGTGTTGACTTATGGCGGGGCGGGTGGTAGAATGCTTAATGGCTAAAAAATGAAAAAGGAGGCTGTGTTATGGCAAGCAAGGAGTTTGAGGCGACAATTGCGGAGGTGTTGGGTAAATTAGAGAAAAACCCGGAATGGGAAGCGCTGTTCGCGGGTTATGCAGATTATCTGCTGAAAAGACAGGAGAGCATTCTGGCGCGGAAAAAGCTCTTTCATGAGTTCCCGCCGCTGCGGTTTTATCTGCGTATTAGTGACATCAAAAAGGCGGAGAGCTACACGCTGTTCGATGTGCGGTATCGCGGGCAGAGCGTCGCGTCGATGCGCGTATGTGACGATAAGGTGCGGATCGACAGAACAAACCCAAACAACGGCCAAGATTTTGAAATGACACTAGCAATCAGCGAATCCGTCGATTGGCGCAGCAAGGAGGCCTCAGAGCTGCGCAAGCATTTCCGTGACTTGGGCGGCAACCGCCGCTGCGAGCGGGAACACAATATCGAGAACCTTCTCATCACTGAGTTCTCGAAAAGAAAATCTGAAGGCAAGGAACTGATCGGGATACAGCCTGTCAAGTATTGCGGCTTTCGTTTTGTGATGAAGACTCCTCTCAAAGCAAGCGAGCATGGGCATGTCGAGTATGCCGGCCGCGACGGCGACGGCGGCGGCATCGACATCCTTGCGAGGACAGGTCATGGTGACGCTACGTTTCTCACTGTGGTTGAGGTGAAAAATGAGAACAAGCCTGACGAACCGGCGGCTTACGCGGTCGAGCAGGGCATTGCTTATGCGGTCTTCCTCATCAAATTGCTGAGGTCAAAGTCGGGCGCGGACTGGTTCAGGCTTTTTGGCTTCACAAGGCAGTTACCTGAAAAGCTCAAAATTCGTGTCGCCTGCGCCATGCCTCACAACCCCAAGGGCGAAGACGATATTTCGTTCGCCGGGCAGCGCCTTGCCGTGGGCGATGATTCTATCGAATGCCACTATATTTATTTTAAATACGATAACGACACGAATCCACTTCACGATTTTAGCACATCGCTATAAATCAACCCCGGATGAGTCTGACGGCCCGCAATCCCCGACCATACACAAAGGAAAATATGAACATGCTCGAATCCATCCGCCAATCCATCTCGGAATACCCCCTCCTTTACATTTTCATCCTGGCCGCCCTGGCCCTGTGCGTGTTCCTGTGGGCCGTCGCCATGCGGGCCGCCCGGCGGCGGCGCGTGGAGAAGGACGCCCTCATCGCCGCGCTGGACTACGAGAAGGCGCTGCGCGCGCAGTTCAAAACCGTCACGCGGCAGATGCTCGCCGATACGCACCCTGAGCGCCTGGTGGAGGGCGTATGCTGCAGCATCCAGATGGACCTGGAATCGCAGCCGGACATGCAGGCGGCCTACGACGCCCTGCCGGAGCCCCGGCGGCTCGTCTACGCCCTGGGCTACGTGATCCAGGACGGCCGCGGGGCCTTGAGCGGGTTCTTCCGCAAGAACGGCCAGCCCCTCACCGCGGCGGCATTGGAGGCCGTGCAGCGCCTGGTCGGCGGGGAGTGCGCGGCGGTTTTCGGGAGCGAATACGACGCCTTCGACGAGGCCAACGAGGCGGTCTCGCTGGTGCGGGGCGATATCGCGGCGGCGGACGCGCGGTGGGAAGCGCTGTCCCGGGCGGCAGGGGAGGGCCTCTACGCCGGGGCGAAGGGCTACATTCTCGAAAATTCGCAATTTTTTGTGGTTTAACGCGCGCGATATTTCGCATTTCGGCTTGACACGCGGCGGGATGTGCGGTAAAATAAGGTTGTACCTTGGGGGACAAGGACCTATTTTACCGTTGCGTGAAAGGATGATGATTCATGGCAAAGAAACCGCGCGCCGAGGAAATCGCGGAGGAGGAGCTGCTGCGCCAGCAGGCGGAGGCCGAGCGGCAGCAGCAGGAGGAGGCCGAGAAGGCCCGCAAGCGGGAGGAGCTGCGCGCCCTCGCGCGGCAGCAGGAGCTCAACGAGAAGGGCATCATGGACGTCCTGGTGGAGCACGACGAGCAGCCCCGCGCCCTGGAGGGCGTCGCCGCCGGGGGCCTGGAGGCCAACGTGTGGTACCTGCGCTACATGGTGGTGGAGCGCCTGGGCCGGCAGATTTTGCTGGGCGGCGGCTACACCCAGCAGGAGCTGCAGGAGTGGCTGATCCCCTACGCCCTGGGCGACGAGAAGAGCTACGTGCGCCGCGCGGCCGTCAAGCACCTGACGGACATCCCGGCGCTGGGCAAGTCGTCCACGATGGACGGCGAGCCCATCGTGCGCAAGAAGGCCGTGGAGCAGCTGTTCAAGTTCCTGGACAAAAGGGAGGCCCTGGAGGCACTGGGCACCGTCGCCCTGCACGACCCCGAGCCCGAGCTGCGCCACACGGCCGTGCTGAAGATCGTGGACCAGAAGGTGATCGCCCAGGTGGCCCGCAACGACGTCGAGCCCGTGATCCGCCAGGCGGCCACGCGCAAGCTCACCGGCCAGGGGGACCTCGCGTGGATCGCCATCAACGACCCGAACCTGCTGGTGCGCTCCACCGCGGCCGAGCTCATGACCGACGTGAAGGCCCTGGTGAAGGCCGCAAGCGATTCCGCGGTGATCAAGCAGGGCCCCGCCCCGCAGGACGCCGACGCGGCGGACTAACCCCACACAACAAAGCCCCGCTTTCCCGGGAAGGGAAGGCGGGGCTTGCTATTGCGGGAGCCGCTAAAACGCCATCCAAATCCAGCCGAAGCAGAAGATCACCAGCAGCCAGTTGCCGAAGTTATCCAGCCACGTGGTGGTCTTGCCCCAGAGCTTGATAAATTTGCCCGTGGCGGCTATCGTCTGCGTCTCCACAAACCCGCACACCGTGCAGGTCCTGTGCCTGCTTCCCGCCGTGGTGGCCGTGGCGGCGGTGTCCACAATCCATTCGCCCGGGGTGTGCGCGGCGCACTTCACCCAAACGGTGCTTGTGCCGTCCGTATAAGTCCGATACCCCGTCTTGGTGGTGGGTGTCGAAAACTGTGCGGCGGTTTTGATTGTGTGCTAAAGATTGATATAACTGCCAGTACTTGTCGCGTTGCCGTAGACGGTTACTTCACCGCCGAAATCCACATACACGGCACTCGCCCCACTGTTGGTACAATTTACATTGGTTACCTCGAGTTTGGAACCGGCGTCACTCGCCCATACAGTAGTGAAGTCTTCTTGCTGGTCGCCGTAGGATACATTGAATTGGCCGTTGGAGGAGTTGGCCAGCAAAAGTTTTGCGCCGTTAGTACATGCCACCAAATTATTGACGCTGAGGATTTTGCCGTTGAGGTCCAGGGTGATGGTTTTGGTTCCGCTGATCCAGATATAGTCGTTATAGGTGATGTCCGCCGTGAGCCGGATGGTGTTGTCGCCCGCCGCCGCGAGGGCGGTTGCCAGTGACGCGGCGTCATTGGCGGTGAGGGTTGCCGCGTGTGCCGTGATGGGTGCGAGGGCCAGGAGGCCGAGAACCATGACGGCCGCCAGCAGTGCGGATAATGCCTTTTTCATAAAAAATCTTCCTTTCCTGATTTGTTTTATCCATTATAAATCAAGAAAGGAGAAAAGTAAATATTTTGATGCTTGTTAGGATGGGCTTTTTGCGCACGTTGCACAAAATGTTGCTCTAATTAGAATGTGATTTCATCAAAATCGTACAGCCTCCGCGGGCTGCCGTCGTAGGTATGGATGGTAATCACCGCCGCGCCGGGGCGTTTGGCCGCCTGATAGCCCGACGCGCGCGTGATGTGGTAGTACGTGCCGTCCAGGTAGGCGCACTGGTTCGCGGGCGGATGCAGGTGGCCGATGCACACCAGGCCCACGCTGCCCGCCCCGGCGATGGCGCGGTCCACGATTTCGTTCCCCCGGATGGACCAGCTGTCGGGGAAATCGACCATGCCATACCACGCTTCGCTCTTAGCATAGGGCTCGCCCTCGTGCTTCGCCTTGGTGAACGCGGGCGTATTCATGTGGAAAAACACGCTGGCCTTGGCCTGGGGGGCCTGCGTTTTCAGCGCGGCCAGCTGCGCGCGCAGCCAGTCGGCCTGGCTCTTCTTCATGCAGTCGTAGGTGAGGTAGTTCGTCTCGGGGTCGCGCCCCAGGGAGTCCAGGAACACCAGCGCGTGCACAATCGCCCCTTCGGCGTCCACCACCGGCACAACATATTGCGTCGCCCCGGCGATATCCTCCGCGTTGGACACCAGGCAATGCGGGTAGTCCCGCCCCAAAAAGGCCGCCACGTCGGCGCTGGAGCCCAAAGTCTCGCCGTCGTTGTTCCCCGGCACCCAGGCCCAATACTGCCCGTGCCGCTCGAAGATATCCGCCGCGGCGCACAGCGCGCCACGCTTGTCCACAAACCAGTGCTTGTTGAACCCGTCCAGCATGTCCCCGGTGACGACCACCAGGTCGGGCTCCGTGCGCAGCAGCGCCTCCTCCATCGCGGCGAGGGTTTTCGCGTCCTTGCCCTTCGTGCCGATGAGGTGTGTATCCGTGAATTGCAAAATCACGAAGTTGCCGCTGTCCCGCACGGGCAGGGGAGGGATCTCCCTGTCAATGATCGAAAACTCGTTCGCCATGCCCGTCAAATCGCCCCGGTGGAAGGGCTTGGCGGCACTGATCCAGGCGCACGCCCCGCAAATCAGGCCGGCGAGGCCCAGCGCGATGCCGACGGCAAGGAGCAGCTTCTTCGGGGGCTTACGCATTCCGATCATTCCTTTCCGGGCTGCCTCAGTTTCCGTATTGCTCGGATATATAGGGCAGGATTGCCCAGGTGACGTCCTCGGCCGAGATGCTGCGCGGCTCGATGCCGCAATTGTAGCCCACCCCAGGGCTGCATGCAACAGTGTATTTAGGGCAGTCCTGGCATTTCTCGAGGCCCTTTTTGGCGGCGCACTTTATTTGCGGGCAGTCGGACTTGCCGCTGAACCCGCCGTGATAGCAGCCCTGGCAGGGCGGGATCGACCCGCCGGGTTCGCCATATACGTGGCTGACATGCTCTATCAACTTCGCGCGGAATTCCTCGCTGTTCGTGCCGCCGGCGTAGTGCTGGCATAAGTCGCAGCGGTGGCCGCACCTTGCGTACACGGCGTTCTCCCTAGGGAAGGGCTTGCGGTTCGGCTCTTTCTGGGCCAGGATCAGCCGCTTGGCCTCCTCCAAGCTTTGCATATCGGACACCCGCACGGTGCGCTCACCAATTTGGAAATCATAATGCCCTTTGCGTATATAGATCGTCAGGACTGTTTCGCCGCCGTCGCGGAACTCCACTGTGTCTTTGCCGTTGCCCACCTCGTCCAGGGCGTATTTGCCCCGCAGGAAGCGCATGGTTTCCTCGCCGAGTTGTTTGCGTACTGCTTTGCACATGATTTTCTCCTGCTTTTCAGACGATTTCAAAACGATGTTCGCAGTATTTTTCGCCGCCGGAGCTGATCGGGGAAGACACGGTTTCGACCAAACGCAGTTTCACGCCGAGAAAATGTTCAAAATGATATTTCACATGGCCGCTGCAGCAGCCGCAAAAGGTGAGGGAAACGCTTGCGGATTTTTGCATTTCATTGACAATTGGGCAAACACATCGGTATTTTCCGCTTTCCACATAATTATCCCAAAAGATACTCAGCGTTCCGTCTTCATTTATTCTGCAATGCGGCTGCTCGAATAGGCTCATCGCGTTGATGGTTTCCATGCGCTCTTGCAGCGATTTATGATTGAATTTGAGCATAAATTCATTGGAAGGCGCATTCTTGCCGCACCCCTGCTCCTCCATGATGGAACAAATTTGTGCTTTTGTAAGCAGCTTGTCCATTTGAGCCGCGAACGCAACTTTTTCTTCCGGCGTCTCTTCTTCGGATGCCGGGAAAACAAATTGCTCCATCACTTCCGTTGGAATGCCTTTGTCAAGCATCGTCCGCTTGATTTCAAGTATGTTCATAGCTAACTTATACCCCCGCAATCATGAACTCGAATTCCAATCCCTTCGACAAATCAATCTGGTATTGCTCCAGCGCGTCCGGCCCGCAGGAGCTTGTGCCGCTGCCGCGCACGAACCCGTCGACGGACAGGTACACCGGCCCGTCGTGGGACAAATCCTCCTGGTGCTTCGCGGCCTCAAGCGCCGCCTGCGAATAGTGGTGCGCGCTGAAGCTCAGCTTGCCCGGCGCGTTGAAGATGCGCAGGCCATGGCCGTCCCCGCCGGTCAGCTCCAGCCAGCGGGTTTCGCCGTGGTTGCCGTTGTCCTGCGGGAAGACGTAGGGCTCGTGGGTGGCGTCCACGGTGGTTTCGAACACGCCAAGTTTGGCCTGCGCCTTGAAGTCGGGCAGGTTTTCCCTTTCGCCCAGGCCGTAGTAGCGCAGGTTCTCCCAGTCGTGCGGCAGCTCCAGCGTCACGCCGAAGCGGGGGATTTGCAGGCCCTCGAGCAGATCTTCGGCCGGGGTGAGCCGCGCCGTAATTTGATACGCGCCGCCGGGTTGTTCTTCCGTGATGAGCTCCATCGAGAACTGCTTTTCGTCCCCCGCGTAAACCCCGTCGTCCTTCACGATCAAATTCTGCGGGGCGTAGTCCTCCTGCACCCAGTTGCGCCAGTTGTCGTTGTCGATCCACGCGCGCAGGAAGTTCAGCTTCAAGGTTTGCATAATTTCGGAAATGTCAGCGCTTGCGGGGATTTCCTCCGCTATGTACTGCTCCTGCAAGATGATTTGCTCAAACGCGATATCGCCATATTGCAAATTGAGCGCGTAGTCGCCGCTTTCCAGGGCGGGCAGGTCGAGAGGCAGCTCGAAGCGCTCCAGGGCGGGAATATCCAGCGCAGCCTCACCATTCAAAATGGCGATGCCGTTGCGCAGGAGCTCCCAGGTAAGCGTGCAGGCCGCGTTGGCAAAGCGGTTCGTGTTCGTAAAGATGAGCCTGCCATCCTCCCACTTCGCCCGCACGGGCCGGTAGACATTCTTCATGGCGAGGGCCCCGGTGTGCGGCGTGCGGTCGGGGTAGACCAGGCCGTCCACGCAGAAATTGCCGTCGTGGATGCGCTCGCCGTGGTCGCCGCCGTAGGTGTAACGGTACGGGCCGTCCGCGTGATAGACGGCGTGGTCCGCCCATTCCCAGATGCAGCCGCCCATCAAATTCTCATATTGGTAGAATAAATTCCAGTATTCCTCCAAAGCCCCGGGGCCGTTGCCCATGGCGTGGGCGTATTCGCACAGGAAGAAGGGGCGGTCGAATTTTTCCGCCGCGTCCACGTCGCCCTGGCCGATGCTTTCGGCGACGTCGTGGCGGGTGTACATCTCGCTGTAGACGTCGTAGCCGAACACGGGCGTGCGGCACGCGCCCTCGTAATGCACGGGTATTTCCGGGTGCACCGCGTGGAGGAAGGCGCAGCAGGCGTCCTGGCAGTGCCAGCCGCCGGCCTCGTTGCCGAGGCTCCACATCGTCACGCAGGCGTGGCTGCGGTCGCGGAAGAGCATGCGCTTGACCCGGTCGAGGTAGCGGGGGATCCAGCGCTTGTCGTTGGAGATCAGGTCGATGTCGCCGTGGGGCGCCTCGCCGCAGCCGTGGGTTTCGATGTCGGCCTCGTCGATGACGTAGAAGCCCAGTTGGTCGGCCAGCATCAGCAGGTGGGGGTCCGGGGGGTAGTGCGAGGTGCGGATCGCGTTGACGTTGAGGGACTTCATCAGCCGCAGGTCGCGCTCGTAGTCCTCGTACGTCATGCAGAAGCCCGTGACGGGGTTGGTGTCGTGGTGGTTGACGCCCTTGATCTTGATGGCCTTCCCGTTGAAGGCGAACACGTTGCCCGTGATCTCCACGCTTTTGAAGCCCACGGGGATTTTGACGATTTGCGGGGCCTCGCCGTTTTTCTGCAGCTTCAGCCACGCGGTGTAGAGCCGCGGGTTCTCGGCGCTCCACTCCTCCACGATGAGCTTATCCAGGGCGAAGGTGAGGCGCTCCTTGGCCGGGCCGGTGTACTTCACGTCCAGGCCGTCGACGGTCAGCTCCACGCCCCAGCCCGCGAACTCGCCCTGCACCTCCACGGTGCACTGCAGGCGGTAGTCCCCGTCGGGGTTCTTCAGCGGGCGCAGCCAGAAGTCGTTGAGGAAGGCCCGGGGCAGGGTATACAGCAGCACGTCGCGGAAGATGCCGTTCTCGCGGAACATGTCCTGGCACTCCAGGAACGTGCCGGTGCTCCACTTGTGCACCACGGCCACCAGCTCGTTCTCGCCCTCGCGCGCCACGCCGGAAAGGTCGAACTCGGCGGTGTTGTGCGCGCCCTCGCTGTAGCCCACGTGGTACCCGTTGCAGTAGAGGTCCACGCAGGGGATGACCCCCAGGAAGGCCACCAGGGTGTTCCGGTTTTCCGCCTGCTCCAGCGTGAAGCGCTTGCGGTACAGCCCCACGGAGAGCTTTTCGGGCAGGGCGGGGGGGCAGTCCTCGAACTCGTAGCGCACATTCAGGTAGACGGGCGGCTCGTAGCCCGCGCGCTGCCAGGTGGACGGCACCTGGATTTCGTCGAAATCCACCTGCTCCGTGTCGAGCTCCCGGGGCAGCTGCGCGGCGTCGGCGTAGTAATGGAAATCCCACGCGCCTGAGAGCACCGTCACCCAGCCGGATTCATAGCGCTGCCGCGCGTCCGGCACCTCGCGCAGCGCTGCCTCGCTGGAATAGGGGATGAAGTAGGCCCGGGGGGCGCGCTTGTTTTGCTCGTACATCCCGAAATCGCGGTAGTACGAGTGCTGGATACGGTACTGCATAAAAGACCCTCCGTTGCTTGAAATTTATTCTTTCTCGAGCTTCGCGAAATTCGCCATGAGCTTTTTCGTGCCCGTGTCCTCGAAGGCGATCTCCAGCAGGGTGTCGTTGCCCATGGGCTTGGCGTCCACCACCAAGCCAAGGCCGAAGGTGGGGTGCCTGACGGTGTCGCCGACGGCGGGGATGAAGGATGAGGAGGCAGGGGTGAGGGGACGTTTCGGGGGCTTTGGCTTCGTTCGCTCCGCGGGGCGTTCCCACTCCACAACCCCAAGCCCTCCCCGCTCGCGCGGGCGTGCGGGCGCCTCCCTCCGGAGCCCTGCTTCCTCCACGCCCGCCTCCTTCAGGAACCGGCTGGGCGGGTTGTACTGCGTCGCGCCGTAGAGGAGCCTCGTGCGCGCGGTGGTGAAGAACAGCTTCTGCTTGGCCCGGGTGATGCCCACGTAGGCCAGGCGGCGCTCCTCCTCCAGGTCCTCCAGGCCGCCGGACTGCAGCGTCTGGTAGCCGGGGAAGACCCGCTCCTCCCAGGCGGGGAGGAAGACGCAGGGGAACTCCAGGCCCTTGGCGCTGTGCAGGGTCATGAGCACGGCGGCGTCGGCCTGGGCGTTGTACTGGTCGATGTCGCTGAGCAGGGCCACGTCCTCCAGGAAGCCCCAGAGGCTCGGCTCCTCGCTTTCCTCCTCGTAGCGCACGAGGTTCGAGGCCAGCTCCTGCAAATTCTCCTTGCGGTCCTCGAAGCTCTCCTTGTCCTCGGCCAGGGCGGCCATATAGCCCGTGCGCTGCAGGGTGGTTTCCAGCAGGTCCTTCAGCGGGAGCTCGAATTGCAGCTTGCGCAGCCCGTCCATCATGGCGGTGAAGCCCTGGAGCTTCGCGGCGGACCGGGCAAGCTCGGGGAACCGGTCCGCGTGGGCAAAGGCCTCGTAGAGGGTGATGCCCTCGCGGGCGGCAATATTCGCGGCGGCCTGCACGGTGGCCTCGCCGATGCCGCGCTTGGGCTCGTTGATGACGCGGCGCAGGCGGATTTCGTCGGCCGGGTTGGCCAGCACGGTGAGGTAGGCG
>Ga0268262_10003152_pt1 | contig 18140 bp, 16 predicted proteins | sample TergutNc150P3_FD_190354 | JGI IMG/M metagenome (GOLD analysis project Ga0268262, IMG submission 190354) | Nasutitermes corniger P3 segment gut microbial community from laboratory colony in Florida, USA - Nc150 P3 (SPAdes) (version 2) | ecosystem: Host-associated > Arthropoda: Insects >...
AGTTGGGGATCGAGCGGTTGATTGAGATACACAACACGCGGGAGCTTGACAGGGTGATGAGGCTCTCTCCGGCGGTGATCGGCATAAACAACCGCGATTTGGACACGTTCGTCACCGACATATCGGTCACGCTTGAGCTTATCCGGCACATACCGAAAGATGTCGCGGTAGTCTCCGAGAGCGGGATCGAGGGCGGGGCGCAGGCGGCGAAATTGGCGGCGGCAGGGGTAAGCGCACTGCTAGTCGGGGAGTCGCTCATGCGGTCGGGCGACGTGGGGGCGCTTATGCGGGAGCTTATGCTGGTTAACGAAAAAAATCCCGGAAGAGCCAAATAAAAAAACGGTCGCACGGGGCGGGGACGGCAGGTCACGGGTTTTGGATTCTTCCGCCGACGTACTTCTCCACCGCTTCTAAGAATATCTCGGCGTTTTCAACTTGAGCGGCGACATCGGATTTCGATACAATGTAGAAGGCTTCGTAATCGCTTTCAAGGCGGATTTCGAAGGCTTTATCAATAATCGTTGAAAACTCTACCGGAAAAACTCCGGTTCTTATGTAGTCCTTACGAAAGGCGGATATTACGCCGGAATGTCTTTTGGAGTCAAACCGGTCAAGCGACAAGACCGCACGCATGGCGTTAAATATACAGTAGTACGAACGATTAGCGGCGGTCTCGAATGAAATGCCGGGCGTTTTGGCGTCTTGCAAACATAACCTCGCTTTATCAATTCGATAACGGGCGAAATCAAAAGGTGTAGGATTAGAATCAAGCGGCATATAGCAACACCCCGTCTTTCTGAACGTTTATGTAAAAACCGGAAATATCGTGGTATTTGTGAAATATGTCGCTACAAGTCATACAAAAAGTAACAAGAACGCCATATTCCAAACTAAGGTCTCCAGCTACCTCATGAATCTTCTGCCGAATCGCGGTCTTATCCTCCAACGCTATGTCGGCGATTATCATGATATCGATGTCAGACTCCTCGTCATAATCTCCACGAGCGTATGAACCGAAAAGGATCACCTTCTCCAACTTGTCGCCCAAGACCTCCTTGGCGGCGGCGCAGACCCTTTCCGTGATCTCGTTCAAGACGGCTTTGTCGCACATAACGGGCTCCTGGGGGGCGTTATTGATGGTTTACGGCGATACAGATAAAATAATATTTGGGGATGGGGGAAGTCAAATAAAAATTATGGGCTTTTGATTCTTTCGCCTATATATTTTTCCACGTCCGCCAAAAATTCACGTGCGTTATCAACCTGAGCGGATACTCCGTTTACTGAGACAATATACGAATCGTCATAATCGCTGTAAATACGAACGTCTTCGGCATCTCCGATAATATCGGAATATTTTGTATGGAAAAATCCAGTTTTTATGTAATCCTTGCGGAACTTTCCGATGATCTCGCCGTGGCTCTTGGCGTTGAACTCGTCAAGGGCCAAAACAGCTTTCATCGAATGGAAAATACAATAATACGAACGATTAGCGGTATCTTCAAAGTCCCCGGCAGCTAACGCCCTTTCCGCAGACTGTAGACATCTTGCCGCTTTATTGAGACGAAGAATCGCCAAATCCGCCAACGCGCTGTCAGGCATACAATTCCACTCCCTCTTTTTGCACATTTCTGTAGAACGGTAAAACATTTATATATTGATAGTAATTCTTACTGCATACCATAGACAAACTGACGATGGCATCGTACTCTAACTCAATATAATTCATAAAACTACGGATTTTTTTACGCGTTTCATCAACTTCTTCCGGCTGAATGTCGGCAAGGATCATAATATCAATATCCGACCACTCGCGGTAGTCCCCTCTGGCGTAGGAGCCGAAGAGTACCACCTTCTCCAGCTTGCCGCCCAAAACCTCCTTGGCGGCAGCGCAGACCCTTTCCGTGATCTCGCTTAAGACGGCTTTGGCGCACATAACGGGCTCCTGGGGGGCGTTATTGATGGTTTACGGCGATACAGATAAGATAATATTTGGGGATGGGGGAAGTCAAATAAAAATTAGGGGGGCGGATTGGGGCCGCCCCGTTGACTAACAGATACGGGGCTGGGGCGAGGACGCTGGAGGCGGAATCGCGCAATCAATCGTCCCCGATGTACCCTGCACGGTGCTATCGGCAATAAGTACCTCAATATCTTTCAGCCGCTCTTTGCACGAATTTAATTCGCGGTTGTTTTCCCAAAGTCTTGATTCTAAGGAATCCTTATCTTCCTCATAACGACTTATTTTCGTTTGTGCTTTCCATACGCTCGCTGCGGAGCTATCAAAGCCGTCGCGCTCAAATTGGTACAGTTCTTCACGTTGATAATCCAATGCGTCTCGCGTGTGACGAAGGCCCAAGTTGAGATCCTGAATCTTCGCTTCCAATTTGCGAATCTGCTCTTCTATCGTTGCTTTTTCCGTTTCTAATGCCGAAATAGACTCTTCCATTACACTGTCACCTCGTCAAATTGTGGAATACATACCTAATGATTTTTACATTTCGGTAAACAGCATCAAATATAGAAATTGCTATGTTGGTCACGACTCAACATTTTACAAATTACACGTCCGAATAAGGACTGCCATCTATCCCGCTACTCTGTAACTTGCGGACAATGTTGTCAATTACCGGTTTGCACAACCCATTAAACCAATTCTTACCTCCAAACAACCTAACTACAGTTGGACTTACGGCGTAGTAAATCTGAATGAAGCGTCTGCCAAACCACGACATTGACAGCCAATGGTCACGGTAGCGACGGAGCGTCCACACTTGGGGGCAGTCGTAGGAACCGTAGACGCAGGTGGCGATGTAACAGCCTCCACCTCCGCCTCCACCACGGACACTCGCAAGTCGTCGTTCCGAAATTTCACTACCTTGTTCGGCGGCTTTGGTTAACCAAAACACCGCCTTTTCTTTATCTTTTGGAACATCCTGTCCAAATTCACCCATATAGCATCTACCAAGATCGTCTTGTGCCAACTCGTCGCCTTGCTCGGCGGCTTTGGTTAACCAAAACACCATCTTCTCCGCGTTTCGTGGAACAAATTTTCCTTGTTTATAGTGAACAAAAAGATCGGTTTGTGCAGTCACATCGCCTTGTTCGGCGGCCTTGGTCAACCAAAACACCATTTTCTCTGCGGGTTCGTCAATTAAGATACCTTTTTTACACACCTCTTCATAGACTCCCATACGTTTAAATTCTTCAATCAGTTCACACTCTTCTTCACACCGATTAGCAAGATTCAATTGTGCATCCACAAGGCCTTGCTCGGCGGCTTTGGTCAACCAAAATACCATATTCTTTTTGTCGTCCACCATCGTGGTTTGGTCCCCACCTTGTTCGGCTCTGTAAACAGCACCTCCATACCAATCACCAAGTGCTTGTTGAGCATCCGCGAGGCCTTGCTCCGCAGCTTTTTTATACCAATAAAACGCTTTCTCCCGATCCTCCGGCAGACCGTTAAGCCCCGAATCATAATTATTCCCAAGCTCGTATTGCTCTTTAGCATCTGTTGGGTTCTCATTCATAATAACACCCCTTTCTATTAAATTTAAAAAAAATGTTAAACGAGAACATATCCCGTCGTTTTATCGTCATAGTATTGACAATGACCTGAATCCAATGGTAAGAACAGGGCGCTTTGACAGCGCCCTATATCTCTCTGCACTTCCGTCTACAAATCAGGATTAGGGCGTAACCGTTTCGACGTTTTGTCGTCTAAGCTCTGCTTATAATAGTCATCGCACTGCCTACATCTGTCGGAGGACAAACAATACTCCTCTTTACGAGAATACCCATCCATATTATTCCCGGTTAAGTTACAGTTTTTGTAATCCGTGTGGTAATAGGGACACATCGACATAAACCTTTTCCTCCTACGGAACCTATTGTTGAAAATATCCTTCCCGACACCATGCCGGAAAGAGTAGACCGAAAACCGGGGGTTCCAATAACCGGAAAACGGCTTGCTGTAAATTATACCCATCAGTCACCAGCCATCCCCCATATGCCGCGGCAAAAGCCGTCTAATCTTCGACAAACAATCGCAATTAGTCTCGTTTCTAATTGGATAAAATTGAAAAAACACGGCATTGTTAAACTCATCATCATCCATTCTTTTGAGATCTTCATCGATCTGAGCAAGTTCAAGCACCATCAAAATCGTTTGTCCTACACCTCCATCCCATTTTTTGAAATAAGCGACTCGACGACATTCGGGACACAAGTCATGTACGGTTACTTTCATAAAATCGTTCTCCCTAAAGAACCAATTGGTTAATGCCCTTCTCAACACAGTGCCGAGAAGAATCTACCGAGAACGGGATGGTTCCATTAACCCGAAAACGGCCTTGTCACTAAACATACGGCTCCACAAAAAATCAACAGCTTTTTCTCATAGGATCTGTTTCAAAAAGTATGTAAACTTCCATCACGGTGTTAATGATCGTACCAATCACAACCGATGCTGGAAGGCCTTAATTACTAAGACCAAGGCGTTTAAATATTTTCACACATTTTTTTTTCAGCTTCTATTTTATTCAAATGTGCTTCCGCATCAATCAATTGCTTTTCCTCTCGTTCCGTTCTTACTGCTTTCTTTTTTAACACATCAATGGCATCTTTACAGGCTTTAGAGGCTGCTGTAAGGATTTTAAATGGTTCGTCTCTGTTCGGCTTCCCATCGTTCATCCACCAGAGCATAAGGTATTTCTGCACAAAATAATCCGACACGGTGGGGTCCAATTTAACGGCGGTACAGAATTTTGCATAGGCATGCCCCCAACATTCATTTATAGAATACGAAACGCCCATATTGTAATACGTTAATGCTTTTTGCTCGTCGTTGTAATCACAGTATTCAAGCGCTTTCTGATAATATTTCTCTACCACTAAGTCTACTTCCTCGGCTGTCGAGATGTCGGACACCGTAGCACGTTGAAAATACGCGTCTCCAAAAGCAGGATCGATTTCAATCGCTTTGTCAAAATCTTTAATGGCTTCTTGGCGATTGTCTTTCGCTTTATACGCCTCGCCACGGGAATAATATGAATCTCTGTCGCCCGGATTATATAAAATGGCATTGGTCAATTCTTTTATCGCATCGTCAAACGCGCCTATATTTAAACAACAAATACCACAGTTATAATACGGAGCGAAGTAGGTGGGATCAACCACCTGCGCTTTTCTATATAGCGGAATGGCATCTTTGAAATTTCCCGCAGCAAAAAGCGCGTTACCTTCGTTTTTTAACTTAACCGCCTCTTCCCTATTGGTACTCATGGTACTTCTCCTTTTGTTATTTGATGTTAATAGATATAAAATAAAAGCTAAAAATCAACCCGCCCAAACTACTCACCTTCCCCGTGATCCCCCCAAATTCCCGAAAATACCCTCGTAATTCGTCCGAACCCGCCTGAATTCGGGTTGCGGAACCAAGTATGTAATTCCCAAACCTTTCGATAGATTTGTGGCAAGCGAACAATATTCTGTGAGCCGAAATCGACAAAAAAGCAAAAAGGCAGATACCCGTAAACCGCGTTAAAATCGCGTTTACGGCGCATTGTTTTTGGGCGGACAAAAATGTCTCCCCGATGTGTTATCGTTGATTTACGGGGCATATAGCCCCCAAGGGAAGCAATTAAAAAATGGGGGGGGGGGGGGTTGCGCCAATAGCAAAAACTGCGTCAAATAAATTTGGCGCATTCTCAAAAGCAGGTACTGTTACCGCACCGCTATCGTACTGTGTTACTCTGTCCATATCCATAAACACTGTCATCCCCATATGTGTAATCTTTCCAAACGTCCAAACCTTACCGTCTGCCCTAATCCGCGGGTCAAAGGCGTAAAAAAGCCGCTGGAATACCTTAGATCGGCGATATTCGCCAAAATATACCCGTCATGTCTATAATATACCATTATTTTTACTTGAATGCAAGGAAAAAGATGTTTTTTTCGGACATACCCACAAAAAGCCTCAAAAACACTTAAACCCCATGCTCGGCGAATTGTTCGTCGATAGATTTAATTTCCGCGCCGTTCTCTATCTCTAATTCTATAAGGTCGGACTCCCGATCCCATTCATCAATGAGTTCTTGCGGGTGTTCCGATTCACTGTACGGCACGTTTTTATTCCCTCCTACATTAAATACAATTTATTCACTTAAAAAATCAACTTTTACTGATAGACTGACCCGCCGCGTCTTTCAAGCCTACGTTGCGGCCGGGGCCGGGGGAGCTTCTTCTTTGGGCGCTTCTTCTGTCGGAGCCTCTTCTTTGGGAGCTTCTTCCGCCGGGGCTTCTTCTTTAGGCTCTTCTTTGGGAGCCGGCCCCAAGTTCCTCAAGTTCTCCTTGACGACTTTGGCCCACCAGCTCTGCGTGTCCAGTTTGCAGAAGACGTTGAAAGCGTTTCTGGCGAGGTTTTTATCCTTTTGTTTCATGGCTATGAAGCCGAGATTGTACCAGGCCATGAGGTGGTCGGGGCGCATTTTGGTGTACTTTTCGAAGAGCGGCAGGGATTTTTCGGGCTTTCCCTGCTGATTGTAGAGTATCGCCGCTATCCACAGGTCGTCGGGGATAGGGTCTTTTTCCGCCTTTTCTGCCTCTTCTATCCGCTTCGTCGTCTCGTCGAAGAGGGCGTTGTACTCTTTAAGGGACATGGTGTAGCTTTGGTATTCGAGCGGAGTGAATATTTCGTTCTTCGACGGGCCGATCTCGTGCTCGAACCAATTCTTTGAATCCTTGGGGAGGATGCGGTATCCGTCCGTCTCTTTGGTCATCCATATAATGTACTCTTTTGTCAGGCGCGCCTTCAGTTCGATGAGGGAGCGTACGGTTTTGAGGTCTGGCAGTTCGTTATATGATGTTAAGAGCTTTTTGTCCTCGTCGACGTCGAGGCGGTACTCGATGATGCCGGAGGCTAAGGATCCCATGAAGTCGGCGTTGGGGGCGATCATGGGCATAACAATGCAGTTGTTCTTCCAGTCGAATATCGCTTTGCCGGTGCCGGGGACGAGGAGCACGTACGGGCGTCCGAAGAGCGGGACGCGGTCGTTGTGGAAGATGTCCGGATCGAACTCGGTGATCCGGTTCAGGTTCTTTTTGAGGAGGCTGAACGATATGACCTTTTCCTCCGGGCGAACGAGGGGGAGCGGGTCGAGGTTCAGGCGCTTCGCCGAGAGCCTTGTTATGTCCCTTATGTACTCCAAATCTTCGGTGATCTTGTTTTCTACGGCGCTCAGGGACATTTCCGCGAGTTTCTTTTGGAGGGCCTTGAGCTCGTCGTCTATCTTCTTTTCCACGAATTCGCTGTCCACCAATTTGTTGAAAAGGTCCTCGGATATGGCTTTCGACATCTTCTTGGCCTCGGCGGAGCCGTCCTTGTTGGGAAGCGTGTTAATGAAGCTGGCGGCGTATTCGAGCTTTTTCTGTAGGTCGAGCTGCTGTTTTACGTGGAGGCGTTTTTCTTCGACGCTGAGGAAAGCCCCCTTTGATATCTGCTTCTTTTTCCGCAGGCTTTCTAAGAGCATGTTGTCGGCGTCGTCAAGCGCCGTGAGCTGTTTGGCGCAGTCGGTGGGGCGGTAGAACATATTCACTATCATGGTGCGACGGTCGCCCTGCACTTGCTGGATCTCTTTCATGATCTTGGTGGTCTGGAGGTGCTGCACCTTGAGTTTTTGCTGCAGCTCCTCCAGCTTGTCGCCCGCCATGGCTTTATTGAGCACCTCGCGGAGCCACTGGGAGATGGTGCGCACCTTGATGCGGCTGTCCGCCATGTCGCAATCGTTGATGAAGGCCTTGAGAGCGGCGGCGTCCACGAGTGGGGAGAGGCCGAAGTCCATGAGGTCGGCGTTCGCGGCGATAAACGGTTCGGTCTCGCCCTTGGAGCGGATGATCTCCCCGACGCTTTCGGCGATCCACGTCCAGAAGGATGAGCACACCTCCCCGATGGCCGATTTGTTCTCGGGGTCTTCCTTGAGCGCCTTGAGGGCGTTGGCAAAACGTTCTTCAAATTGCATAATAACCGTCTTTTTCTATTAAGGTTCACGCCTATGGCGCATTTTAACCGTCTTTGTATCCTATACTTTAGGTCGTATACTAATATAATTTTTGGCAACGCTCCAAATGAATTTTTTTTCTGAATCGACCAAAAAAAGATTGGGCGGCCTATTACGGTCGCCCATAGGGGGGAACGGCGGTGTTCAAGGACGACCTGGGACGGCCGTCATAATTCCCTACCCCAGAACTTATCCAGCTTACGATACAGCGTAGAGAGCGATACCCCCAGCGCCTCGCTAGCCCTCATTTTGTCCCCGTCGAAGCGTTCGAGCGCCCTCAGGATATGCACGCGCTCTATGTCGTCCAACTTCCAGCCGGCCAGCGCTTGGACGTCCGCGTCCGCCCCCCCCTCCGCCACCGCTTCGCCTATTGTGGACGGCGGGGTGTCCCTTGGCGACACGACGTCCGCGAAGTGTTCGGGGGCGAGGGGCTCCCCGTTCGCGTAGATAAGCGCCCGTTCCAAACCGTTTTGAAGCTGCCTGATGTTGCCCGGCCACGGGTAGAGCGTCAGCTGTTCCATCGTCTCGCCGCTCAACGGCTCGGTGTAACCCATTTTTTTAAGCAGGTACTCGACAAGGCCCGGAATATCTTCCCTGCGGTTCCTAAGCGAGGGCAGGGTTATATGGAACGTGTTGATGCGGTAGAAGAGGTCCTCGCGGAACTTGCCGGCGGTCACCGCGACGCGCAGGTTGCGGTTCGTGGCGCAAATCAGCCTGAAATCGCTCTTGCGCTGCTTGTTTTCGCCCACGCGCCTGAAGGTCTTCTCCTCCACGATCTTGAGCAGCAGGCTCTGCACATCGGTCGGCATGTCGCCGATCTCGTCCAAAAAGAGCGTGCCGCCGTTGGCCGCCTCCACGAGCCCGACCCTATCGTTCACCGCGCCGGTGAACGACCCGCGGACGTGGCCCAAAATCTCGCTCTTCAGCAGCTCCCCGCGTAACGCCGAGCAGTTTATGTCGACGAACGCCTTGCCGCTACGCGGGCTATTGTCATGGATCCGGCGCGCGAGCACGCTCTTGCCGGTGCCGGTCTCGCCAAGGATGAGCACCGCGCACTCCGTCGCCTCAACCGCGTTGATGTCGTCCTTTACGCTCTCGATGGACGGGCTCGAACCGAAATAATGGCCGCCCTCATCATACGCACCGTCTGCTCCGACCGCGCTATCCCTAACGACTGTGCCGTCCGTGTTTGTCGCCGCCATACCGCACCTCCGTATTAAGGTTGTAAATTTAGTATGCGCAAACATGATATATTTGGATGGTGGAAGGGCCTGACATCAAAGACAGCCGCTTTCAAGAGAGCCATTTATATCCATAATCCACTTGTTTCTATATTAATTTCGAGTTGCAGGATATGGATATTGCAGAGATAACGTCATTCTTTTCAAAATCGAAAAAACGCGCCCGAACCATTAAAAACCTCATTCGCCCCACTTCATCTCCCCCAAAACGTCAAAATACTCCCGGATTGCCGAGCGGTACTCCTCGGGGAAATTGTCCTCGAACGCCCGTTTGCGCAGTAGGTGAAAGCTGTCGACCTTCGCCGCGGCGCCCGCCCCGGCGGTTTTGCCCCCGCTGTCGGAGAAGAGCGTCCGCGACACCGTGCCCTTGCGCTCATCCTTGCCCTCATCCTTCCTGTTCAACGACAGCGTGGACTGCAACATCCTCGACAAGAACCTGTCCTGCATATCCACTATGTCGGCGGGCGGGTTTTCCAGCAACTGCGCCAGCCTTCGGGCCTCCTGCTCCAGTTCGCGGACGCGCTTCTCCACGCCCTCCCCCGACTCCTTGCCGTAGGCGTCGGCGAGGCGCTTGAGTTCGTCGGCGATGGCCTTCTGCGCCTCCCTCGCCTGCTTGCGGGCCTCGGCGTCTACCTCTCCCCGACCGCCCGGCGCCTCGCCGCCGCCGGCGCCGCCCTCCCCGTCTCCGCCGCCCTGACCGCCGCCCTGACCCGACGACGGGCGGCCTTGACCCATGCGGCGGCCCTGACCCTGCCCGCCCGGCGTCTTGCCGTCGCCGAGCATCGACTGCAGCATATCCCCTATCATAGAGTTGAGCGCCGCCTGCCTCCCGGAGACGCGGCGCAGACCCGACATCATCCCGCCGCCGCCCGAACCGCTTCCGTTTTCGTCGTCGCCCGCAATGGACAACAGAACGTTGGCCACCTCGCGCAGCGCCTGAACGCTCTGATCCATCTGCCGCGACCCGTCCGAACCGCCCAGCGAATTCACCACGTTGGCCGACTTCGCCGAGGCGTTTCTGTACACGCGCAGTATCTCCCGCATAACGTTGGAACCGACCATGGTCAAACTGTCAGACTTGGCGAGGCTCACGCGGATGGCGTTGCCCAGCGCCTGCTGAGCGGTGGCCACGCCCCTGTCGTCGGAGGTGCCCAGCGCCTGAAACTTTATCGCCTGCTGCCACTCCTCAAGCGACAACGCGTCGTGCGCCATGCTTAAAACGCGCTTCCTGTCCGCCTCCGCCTTCGCCATCATGTTGACCGTGAGGTTGCTCTTCAATTGCTCGGAGAGCGACAGAAGCTCGCGGCTCATGGCGTTCTTGCTCTCTTTATCGCCGCCCTTCTTACCGCCGTCGGGCTTGCCGTCCTTAGACTGCCCGCTCTGCCGCCTCATCTCCTCAGACAGCTCCTTAACCTGCTCCGACGACGACGGCGGCTCCCCGCCCTGCTCCTTAAAGAAATCTTTCACGTCTTTGTTAAAGCCGTCTATCCTGTCCAACAACTCCTTTTGCCGTTTGTCAATCAGCGGATCCTGCTTGGACGCGGCGAGCTCCGCCTGCTCGCCCGCCAAATTCTCGGCGCGTATCGCGAGCTCCGCCAACTGCTTGTCTTGGCGCATCTTCTCCAAAAAGGCAAGCGTCTGGTCAAGCCGCTCGCTCAGCTCCGGCAGCATATCCTTGAGCTTCGAGGCCGCCTGCCTCATATCGCTCATCGACATCTCCCTGTCGCCGTTCATCTTGAAGATGTTCTCCCCGAACTCCTTCATCAGCTCTTCCACGCTCTTCTTAACCTGCTCCATTTTCGCGAACAGCTCGTCGTTCAGCTTACCGTCCTCGCGCATAGCCTCTATGCCGTCCTCAAGCGCCTGAAGGGCCTTTTGCAGCGAATCGGCTTGCGCGGCAAGCTGCGCCTTCACGTCGTCAAGCACCCGCTTCTGATCCCAAGACAGCTCCTTAGATCCGGCGGCCGACTTGACTAACTTTTCGATGGAGCTGCTGATGTTGTCTTGGCGGTTGCGCACCTCTCCCAATTTCTCCTGAGCGTACTGCTCCTTCATGGCCACGGCTTGGTGTATCTCCTCGAAGCTCGGCATCCTAAACCAGAAAGTGTCGCTGCAGACGCTCTGCGCCCCGCCGGTCTGCCTGTTGTCGCGCACCCACAGCCAGTAGTACAGCGAGTCGCCGGGATAGAGCGAAAATTCGCGGATGTTCCACACGACGGGCTTGCGGATCAGCGGCGGGCTGCCGGCTTCCGATAAATCCTGCGTACGCGGCGGATCGCCCGCCAAATCGCCGCTGTGCCGCCACCTAAGCTCCATACGCGCCACGCCGAAGTCGTCGACGCCCTCCACCCACAGCGTCTCCACCTGGGCGGCAGTCAGCACCTTGTTCATCCCCGGCTTGAGTATGCGGGCGACCGGCGCCTCGTCGGGGACTACGCTTACCATGAAGCGCGGCAGAGAATCCGAGACCTGCCCCAACGTATCAATCAAATAAAACGTGTACTCCGTTGACTTAGCTACGGTAAACGCGCCGACGGCGGTTTTTCCCGTTACGTCAAGCGCCGCGGTGTCCTTGCCGCCGAAGACTATGCCCGCGGCGCGCAACGCGTTGGACTCAAGCGTCACCCGAACCCGCGTCCCCGGATACGCGGTGACGTTCCCTTGACCGGAGGGCAACTCTCGCGGCGGGAGCTTCGTGTGCTTGGGCGGGGCCATGGACACCTGCAGCGACCGCAACAGCGGCGGCGGCACAACCGTCACCGTCTCCGGCGGCATGGGGGCGGAGAGGGAGAACCTATAGACGAACGACTCTTTCAGATTGTCAAACGATTGCGAGAAATTCCCGGCGGAGTCCGCCCGCAAAAAATACCTGCCGCGGTTCCCGCCGCCGAGCGGCCAAGCCTCCAACCGCGCGGTGGGAAAGCGCCGCGCCGCGCCGAGAAGCGTAAGCTTCACAGAACTGTTTAACGGGACGACGACGCTGCCCGGCTCAACGCGCACCTGCTCCGAGGACAAGAGCGCGAACGGCAGCTTCCAATAACTTGTCAGCTTATTTTGTGAGAGCGCCATTATCGATACGTTGACCAATAAGAGGATGACCGCCGATACGGCGACATATTTGTTGACAGATGAGAGAGGCGCGTTACCCAACGCCCCAAGCTGCTCCGCCGCCCGCCGATACGCCATCTCCCTAAGCGGTTGCGACCCGGCCGCCTCGCCCTCCTGCGCCGAGAGTTCCAAGGCGATGGACAAAGAGGGGTGCGCGACCCCGCTCTTATCCTCAATGATCGCCGCCGTTTGCACAAGCGTAGGGCGCCTAACCGCCGCAATCAGCGGCGTCATCAAAAAAGCTGTCGCGGCAACGAGCGTTGCCGCCATCCAAACGATGGGCAGCGCCGTCCAAGGATATAGGGAAAACACCGCGCCAAGAGCGGCCGTTACGGCCAAGTAGGCGACGGCGGCCGCGGAAAGCGCGCTAAACGCCCTATTAAACAGCAACCCCAACCGCCGCCGAGCGGTGAATTTGCGTATTATCGAGAGCGGCTCGCCGAGCCCGTCCGCGAAGAGGGGCGGGGTACGGCCGGAGATATCGGTATGGGTCGATTTCATGGCGTACTATAATATAGTATAAGGCGGGTCGGAAATCAACTCCGAGGACGTAAACATAAAAAAAGGGCGGACACACCTGTCCGCCCCCTAACACAAACGCCGCCGGCGCGTTACTTCAAATAACGCCGATAATCAACGAGACCTTCTCCCGCGTACCGGCTTTTGTTGAGATCACGCCCTTCACAACATAGCTCCCCTCCGACACCAAGCGCCCCTTGGAATCACGCAGATCCCACGCGCCCACAACGCGCTTGCCCAAACCGCCGGCGGAGTTGTCGCTTATACCGATCTTCCTCACGAAATTGCCCGAGGCGTCGTAGACGTAAAGCGCCGCGTTCCCTATGCTCTTGCCATCCCGGAAGAAACTCACTCCGCCGCTTTGCCTCGCGACCGGATTCGGTCCGGCCGTGAACTCCACGGTCAGCGCGGCTATCGGCGATATCACCGCGACTTTGCCGGGATTAGACGACGGTATCACGCGGTCGGCGGAGGCTATGGACGTCGGAATCTCCACCGTCACCGCCGCGACGTCGGATTGCACCGAGACCGCGCCGTTCGTAGCGCTTACCACGCAATAGTACAAATACGTTCCCGTATCCAAATCGGCGGGAATCGCGAACTTCGCGCTTGTCGCGCCGTCAATGGCTATCGCCTCGTACGGCACTAATATCCCATCCCCGCTATTTATCACCCCATACCATTGATAACTTAGCGTCGCGCCCCCCGTTACTCTAGCCTCAATCTTCAATGTGTCCGCGATGCCGCCCAATGTAACAGTGACAGCCGCCGCGGGTTGCTTGACTATGGCGATAACCGGCGCCGCCGTCGAGTCCGTCGAATCATCAACATCCGCCAAATCAGTCGAGTCCGCCGGAACATCAACGTCCGCCAAATCAGTCGAGTCCGCAGGAACATCAACATCCGCCAAATCGGTCGAATCCGCCGGATCATCCACGTCTACCAAATCAGTCGAATCCGCAGGAACATCAACATCAACCACATCCGTCGAATCCGCGGGATCATCCGCATCCGCCGGATCCGCCGAGCCTTGCGCCCACGCCCCCCACGCGAAACATAACACCATCGCGACAATACCCAATGCCGCCGCTTTTTTCCTTGTTGAGTTAATTGAGCCCATCATAAACAATCCTCCTCTTTTTTAATATGATAAAACGGAAAAGCGCGCGTCGCTTTTACACGAGAAATGACCACGCACCTATGTTATAGATCTTATTCCAAGGCGTTTTCCGGACATCTGCGCGGAAAGCTTTCCCCGCTACGAACGGGTATGCCTGCTATATCAAGTTCGTTGACACGGGTCGAAATATTTAAATAAAATTGTAAAATCAACAAAAAGGGGTCTTTGCTATCTTTAAAATCAAAATCATTAAAATCAAATTCATATTTAGACGGAAGGCTTCGCCTTCCACAGATAAATCGGGGGGCTAAACCCCCCGATTTTCAGTCAACATCAACACATAAAGTCAAAATCTTTCCTTGTTTTGACTTTGCCTTTGATTGAAAATGCGGGGCGTAGCCCCGCATTTATCGATGAAGCCGAAGGCTTCGTCTTAAAAAGATTTAAAAGAATTTGATTTTAAAAGATTTTAAAGAATTTGACTTTTAGGGCGCTTTTTACCGCATGGGGCATCTTCGTATATTTTGGCCGAACACATAGAAGCGTACAAAGAGGGAGAGTAACGCCAACAACCGCTTTTTACGCGCCTTCTCGGCGGCTCGCTCTTCGGGAACTTAACTTGTAACGCGGCATACAATACCTTTTTTAGGGGATTTATTAATATAATCCCTGACAGGAAGTTTACACAAAAGTTGGTACAATCTTAAAGAATAACCTCGCGTACAACTCGCTAACTGCATACACATAGACCCCTAACTCCCCGATGATCCCCTTTGGGCGCGGTGTTGGCCGCGCCTCCCTCATTCGTAGTTTTGTATGCAACGTACGGAAAAGCCGCAAGTCTTGGGCTTAGAATACTCGCTCGCGGCCATGAATTGTGCGAACATAACTATATTATGAGCTTCCCACTTATTAGTACCTTCTTGTTCGGTGTTCGTCCACCATATACCACTGTAGCCCACTCCGTAACCAACGCCATAGTTTTCAACATCGCCACGACTGCCGCCAGGCAAGGCCGAAAAGCCATATTCGTCATTACCGTTACCATCTCTATTCTCATAATTGCCGCTCGGGGTTATTTGGTCATACCTATTCCACCCGCTCTTAGCCTTTAGTTTTTCGCCGGCCATATCCCAATCGCCAGCCGCACTTACTAATCCGTACCACTCGTCATAGGACGGCAAATGAAATCCCGTTGGACAAACTGCCCTTGCCGTCTCCCAATCGTAGAGCCTACCGTATTTCTTGCAATAGGAGGCGCTGTCGTGGTAGCACCACGAGTTGCCTATTTCTACATTTAAATTTTCAGTCATCCATACCCTGCCATCGGGCATCTTCGCCGGAGGCCGCGGCTTGCCGTCGTTGCCGTCCGGGGCAGTCGTTTGAGTGTTCTCGGCGGCCTTGGTTGGCGTTGGAGTATCGTCCCCGCAACCGGAGATGAGGGAGAGAAGGGCGGTTAGGAGTAGTAGGTGTTTCATGTTTTGGCCTCCATTGTTTGTTGGTTGTTGATGACCCCAATATCCATAGGACACACATTGATCCCCTTTAAGAACAACTCTAAGCTCTGCGCGGTATAGTTGCGATACCGAAGAAAATACTCTAAGGAATCTTTTATGTTATTATAACTTATTACCTTGTTTTGGTCTATAGAACATTCCGTCGCTTGGTCTGACAGTATCGGTATAGGTACACCTCACGATGCTCGCCCCCTATCACGAGTTTGCTTTATAGCGGTTGGCTATATAGGCATAGTTTTCCGGTCGGTTTATCCGCGCCTTGTAGTCGTCCAGCGACTCGCGGCCAATGGCCCAGTCTTCGCCCGGTTCGTTGTTTTCCATAACAATTTGCGGGTAATCTCCACTTTTTAGTAAGCCTACAAATTGATTGACGTGCTCGTCTATGAGCTTTTCATTCATTGCCGCTACCTCCATTCCGGATATGTTTATACAGTAATACATAACATACTAATCTATATTATGTATATGCTATAAGTATGAAAATACATTCCGCGCGGGTCAAATGTCAAATTTTTTTTGATTTTTTTTGGGGGGGCTTCAGGAATTATGGCGGGAAGGTCAAAATAGGGGGTTTTGGTACCAAAACCTATAGCCGTAGATCTTGAAAAAAGGACGCGCCCCGTTAGGGGGCGCGTCGCTTGTCCCATCCGGCCCACGTTCCGTTTATTTAAAACCGAAATAGTACCCCAAAGGGGTAAGACCTACGCGATCCTTGCCGGGCGAGATCGTTACGATTTTGCCTTGTGTGGCCTGCCCGTTTTTGATGGTTATGAAATCTGAATATCCGGCGAGGACATCGTCGTTTTTGGTAATAGTGACTTGACCTCCGGTCCAGTTTATTCTTCCTTTTCCTTTTAATATAACCGCTCCGTCAACATGACTGTCGGCGCCCCACTTAAAAGTATTTTGTGAGTTCGGGGTGTTATTTTTCTCGTCAACATATATAAGTCCGCGAAAATCTCCTTCTGTTCCGAAATCGCTCAGTCTGCCGGTTTCGCCCACATAAATCAAAGTACTCGCGTTACTGTTGGCGGCGATGCTGCTATTGAAATATTTGCCGCTTATTTGACCTCCGTTATCCACAACGAAGGCGATCTTGTTATTAAATGTGCTCGTGGTAGGGTTGGCAAAGTTAATATTACCGTTCACTTTAACCAAAAGATGGCCTTCGCTGTAATATTCCGGATATTGCGTTTCCGGGTATTTTGTGTACCAACCGTTGACTTCCGCTAAAGTAATGTTTGCGACGCCATTGTCTGTGCCTACGCGGCCCGGCAATAATAAATCAAGCGTCAAAAAGCTCTTTCCCTTGTTCGTTATATTGGCCGGGCTAAGGTCGGGTTCATCGTCAACCCTATAATGAGCGGCCGCCGAGCCGGGATTAGCGGGGTTATTTCTGGCGGCCGCCGCTTCCGCAGACAGACCCAAACTGTCCAAGATCTCCGCCGTGCTGAAATTCGATTGATGAGTGCTCGCGTCATAGCGTATATTAGTAAACTCGTTTAGTTTAACTTGAAGACATTGCCACTCAATATATCCCTCATTCTTGCATGGGGAATCCTCATAACGATTACCTGGTTGTATTAATAGAGGGAATTTGTCCGTATAATACAAGTCACTTACTCTCGTCGTGTTAACACCGTTAAACTTCGCATATAAATTCGTGGACGCCACAAGATTACCGGAGGCATAGTCGACGGTCTTAAATCCTTCCCTGACCCACACGCTTTTATATACATCCATAGGAGTTTGACGGCTTTCCGTTGATATGTGTTTGTTAAAACCCACATTGTCATAAAACGTAACGGCTTGGTTAATGATAGCGTTATCATTAAAAAAAGTCGGCGCTTTAAAGTTTAAATCCTTTTCAAGTTTAGCTTGTTTATAAAAAAAGACGCTTCCTTCATGTGTCTTATCGTCAACTTCAAAAGTAAAAGTGCCGGTACTGGCGCCTATTGAGAATTTTTCCATAAAAGTGGAATGCCCCTTGACGTGTATATTCCCATGCGCGTATTCCATCTCCATATTCAGCAGCATCGCGTTCAGCCCGGCCCACATTGGCTTCCCGTCTATCTTCACATCCACCAAATAAAAAGCGCGCATCTTATTCATGGATTTTCCGTTTTTGTTCTTAGCGCTTTCTATCTCAAACATGGCGCGCTTGGTATCCGCGTTGAAATTCAGAATTTGGCTACGGAAGAACAGCTTGCTTCCGGCGAGCTCTCTTCTTCCGGTGTCGCCGCCGAATACAAACGGTTGTTTCTTGGCCTGATCCGTCGTCTTCCCGCCGTTAAAATCAACGATGCCTTGCAACTTTGCCAGCGCTATATCCTTGTAAGCCGGTACCGCGCTCTGCATAAACGCTTCCGTAGCCACAACCCCGCTCGCCGTCGTACTGCTCATCTCCAGCGCCGATCCGTACCCCCTGCTGACCGTCGACTGGCTCCCTGTATTTTTCAGCATCCCCGCGACCACGATGCCGATAAACACCAGCGCCGCCATGACGGCCACGATTGTGGAACCGCTTCGAGAGTGTTTACGTAGTTGACTGCGCTCAGTATTTCCAGGGGGGGGG
>Ga0268262_10003153_pt1 | contig 18140 bp, 15 predicted proteins | sample TergutNc150P3_FD_190354 | JGI IMG/M metagenome (GOLD analysis project Ga0268262, IMG submission 190354) | Nasutitermes corniger P3 segment gut microbial community from laboratory colony in Florida, USA - Nc150 P3 (SPAdes) (version 2) | ecosystem: Host-associated > Arthropoda: Insects >...
CCCTCGGCGTCCAGTTGGGCCACCATGTCCTTTACGCGGGTGATGCGCTCGGCCTGCCCTTGGGGGAGTAGGCCCAAGTGGCTCACCTTGGCGGAAAGGAATAGCATGGCGGATGCATTGGGGCAGGCGGCCACGCAGGCCCCGCAGCCGATGCAGGCCGCCGCGTCCATCGCCAAGTCAGAGCAGGATTTGCGTATGGGCAGCGCGTTTGCGTCTTGGGCGGAACCTGTCGGCGCCGAAACGTAGCCCCCGGCCGCGATGATGCGGTCAAAGGCGCTGCGGTCAATCATCAGGTCTTTGATGATGGGGAAGGCCCTGGCGCGGAATGGCTCTATGGTGATGGTGTCGCCGTCCTTGAAGCTTCGCATGTGCAACTGGCACGTAGTGGTGCGCTCTTTGGGCCCATGCGGGCGGCCGTTTATCACAAGGCCGCAGGTGCCGCAGATGCCCTCGCGGCAGTCATGATCCATCGTTATTGGCTCTTGCCCGTCGTGTATCAGGCCCTCGTTCACCACGTCCAGCATCTCTAGGAAGCTCATCTCGCTGCTGATGCCTTTGGCGTGGTAGGTCTCGAACCTGCCGCGTTCAAAACGGCTCCTCTGCCGCCAAACGCGAAGGGTGAGGTTTAAAAGTTGTTCCGACATTTTTTATCTCCTCACTTATAGCTGCGGGTTGCAAGGTGGGCGTTTTCAAAGACAAGGGGCTCGACGTGGCGGTTCGGGCGGTTGCCCTTGCCGGTGTACTCCCATGCGGCTACGTGGCAGAAGTTCACGTCGTCGCGCTGCGCCTCGCCCTCGTCCGTCTGCCATTCCTCGCGGAAGTGGCCGCCGCAGCTCTCCTTTCTCTCTAGTGCGTCAAGGCACATCAACTCCGAAATCTCTAAAAAGTCCGACACGCGGCCAGCTAGTTCTAGGCTTTGGTTCACTTCGACCCCAGTGCCAGGCACTCGCAGGTTCTTCCAAAAGCGCTCGCGCAGTTCGGGTATCATTTGCAGTGCCTTCTTTAGGCCGGCGTCGTTGCGCGCCATGCCGCAATATTCCCACATGATCTTGCCAAGGGCGCGATGGAATTGCGTCGGCGTTTCTTTGCCATTTATGCCCATCAGTTGCTTTATGCGGGCGTTGGCCGATTCCACTGCTTCCAGCGCCTCATAGGCGTCGTTCTTTGGCGTCGAGTTGGGCTTCACGCTTGCAAGGTAGTTGCCCACGGTGTACGGTGCGACAAAATAGCCATCGGCCAGTCCCTGCATCAGTGCCGACGCGCCCAAGCGGTTGGCGCCGTGGTCGCTGAAGTTGGCCTCGCCCAACACAAATAGGCCAGGGATTGTGCTCATCAGGTTGTAGTCAACCCACAGCCCGCCCATCGTGTAGTGCGTGGCGGGGAAAATCCGCATCGGCACTTTGTATGGGTTCTCCCCCGTGATGCGCTCGTACATCTCGAACAAGTTGCCATATTTTTCATCCACCTTGCCCGCGCCCATGCGCTTGATGGCATCGGCAAAGTCAAGGTAAACGCCAAGCCCCGTTGTCCCCACGCCGCGCCCGTCGTCGCAAACCTGCTTTGCCGCCCTGCTGCTGATGTCGCGGGGGGCCAAGTTGCCAAACGATGGATACTTGCGCTCTAGGTAATAGTCGCGGGCGCTGTCGGGAATTTCGTTGGGGTGCTTTTTGCAGTCCTCTTTTTTGAGCGGGGCCCATATTCGCCCGTCGTTGCGGAGCGATTCCGACATCAGCGTCAGCTTGGACTGGTGGTCGCCAGTGACGGGGATGCAAGTGGGATGTATCTGCGTGTAGCATGGGTTAGCAAATGCCGCGCCTTTTTTGTATGACCGCCATGCCGCCGTGCCGTTGCAGCCTTTGGCATACGTGGCCAAGTACATCACGTTGCCATAGCCGCCAGTGGCAAGCACTACTGCGTCCGCCATGTGGGCCGTCACTTCGCCCGTCACCATGTCGCGCACTGCTATGCCCTTGGCCGCGCCGTCAATAATTATCAATTCCTGCATCTCGTGGCGCGGGTACATCTTAACCGTGCCAAGCCCCACTTGGCGCATCAGGGCCTGATACGCGCCTAATAGAAGTTGCTGCCCCGTCTGCCCTCTGGCGTAGAATGTGCGGCTGACCTGCGCCCCGCCGAAGCTGCGGTTGTCCAGCAGGCCGCCATATTCCCTTGCGAATGGCACCCCTTGGGCCACGCACTGGTCAATGATGAGGTTCGACACTTGGGCCAAGCGGTACACATTGGCTTCCCTAGAGCGGAAGTCGCCGCCCTTAACCGTGTCATAGAAAAGGCGATAGATGCTGTCGCCGTCACCGTGGTAGTTCTTCGCCGCGTTGATGCCGCCCTGCGCTGCAATGCTGTGGGCGCGGCGCGGGCTGTCTTGGTAGCAAAAGCACTCAACGCAGTAGCCTAGCTCGGCAAGCGTGGCGGCGGAAGACGCGCCGGCCAGGCCCGAACCCACCACTATCACCTTGTATTTGCGCTTGTTCGCCGGGTTGACTAGGCGCATGTCGAATTTGTGCTTGTCCCACTTCTTTTCGATAGGGCCGTCTGGGATGTTGGATTTGAGTTCCATTGTCATTGTTCTGTCTCTCCCTTACTTCAAAAAGCCGATCTGGACTGCGATTGGGTAAGAAATGTTTATGCAAGCGATTGTGAATGCCCAAATAGTGGCCCCGTACTTCCTGAGTTTTTCAAATCGCGGGTGCGACAGGCCAAGCGTTTGGGTAAAGCTCCAGATGCCATGCCACAGATGAAGCAACAGGCAGAGGTTGGCGAAGATGTAAAGGCCAGCGGTGAGAGGGTCTTGGAATGCATGCACAAAATTTTGGTATGCGCTGCCAGACACAAAAACCGGTTGTTGCGTGCTCCACACAAGGCTCCAGCCAATCGTCAACTGCAGCAGGTGGTACAGGACGAAGAGAAACAAAAACACGGCCGTCCAGCGCATCAGTCGGCTTTGCAGCGTGGCTTCTGGTTTTCGCTTGCGGTAGTTCTTTGGGCGCGCCGCCCAACTGTCCAGCGTCAGCCAGCAGGCCACAATTGCGTGGACGCAGAGCATGCCGAATAGCGCGGCGCGGACTACCCAAATGCCGGCGCCGTGCATGAAGCTCTTTAGGAAGTGGGCATAAGCGTTCATCATCTCCCCGCCATCCCAGTGCCCTGCGTATGCCGTCAGGTTGCCCAGCGTGTGCCCAGTGACGAAGCAGACAAACGTAAAGCCAGTGAGGGCCATGAACAGCTTGCGCCCCACGGACGAGAAGATGAACGCAAGCAGGTAGCTGCCTCTCTTGCTGATGAAAGACGGTATGAAGGGCAGCAGCAGCTTGCCCACGGATGCTGGCACAAAGGAAGGCAAGAGGCTGTGCTTCTTGTCCCTCGCCAAGGTCATATCAAGAATCGGCATGTATCCCCCAAAAAGAAGTTGCGATCTGTCGGGCGCAGTCAAGCTGCACTTAATAATATACTCCCGTTGGGCAATTTCGGGTGCCAGAAAAATTTGGCGATTGTGATGGAAAGAAAAAGAATGTAGGGCTTATGCCAAGTTGCGTTCAGTCGAACGCAACTTGGCATAAAGGCGACGGGAACCGGCGCCCGAAGAATGAAGATGAAAAATGCAATCAGCCGAAAAGCTGCTGGAAGCCGACACTACCGCAAAGACGAACAGGGCGGCCTTGGCGTCCGATGGAACATCGGACATCAAGATATTTTTGAAAATACTGGGTTTCCCAGCTTTTTCAAAAACTTTGGGAACTATATACTTGATTCCATCAAATTCGCAACTTCAACAATAACAACAATCCCAAATGCCTTGCTTCATAAATGGCTTTTGCCGATTTTGAGATTCCAAGTCAACACGATAATTCCCAAGCCAGTTGATACTTCTTTAGCACACAGGTATGATTGTTAGATCCAAGGAGATTCCAATGGAAAGCGAGACAGTGACACATAGAAGTGCCACGACAGTTTTTGAGTTCGGGTTTTCGTCGGCAGAACTCAAGACAGCTACTGCCAGAAACCAACAGATCGCAAAACAGTTCGACGCGCTGAAACGCCTTCAAGACGGATGGTGCCGCGGCGGGGGAGTTGCGCCAGACAAGACCAGACTGGAAATAATGGCAAGAACATTAGAAAACGCCTACCCAGAACAACTGAGAACGCCGACAGTGGTGCCCACCCTAGACGGCCACCTGATCCTGCAATGGCTTCCAGAAGATGAGCCATGGGTGAACCTTGACATCGGCACCATGGAAGCGGAATACTGCATTCTCAATGCAGACGGAAAAGCCGCTGTTGACCGCTTTGACCTTGGGAAAGACAGCAGTCTCGCGTCTTTCATTGAGTTCCTGCAACAAAACATTCCGCCTGGACCTGACAGCACGACTGATTGGAGCCAAAGCACCTATATTATTTCCGCTGAACGCCTAGTTGACATCAAGGCGGGTCGTTCCAAAACAATACCAATCGAAGAGGTAGCTAAAGAATATGGTCTGGCATATTAATTTCGGAGAAAGAGCCAGAGACGTCCTAAAAACAGAGCCAGAGCAGAGTGAAGTCCTGAGATACCTCAATCGGCAGATAGCCGCAAGCGATGATCCGCGCAGATTTGGCTATAGAAAAAAGGACATTTGGACATACAAAACCAATGGCATAGCCATAGACGTCCAAATAGAGGACGAGACATCAATGATAATGGTACTTGACGTGCGATTGCCAGATAAGACATAGCAGAATCAGACCATGCCAAACATCGGCAGAAAATGAGAGACAGAACAGGGCTAGGCAATATAGCCATTTCAAAAGGGAATTGCAATAATTCATGTTTGTGGAATCAAGTATATAGTTCCCAAAACTTTGGCGTAAAGCGTTCAACGCCAGTTGAACGCAATTTGGTATTAGAGGAGTATTAATGGTTTCAGCAAAATAATTTGGCTAACAATTCGTTAATGTCCTCATGGTCATCTGAGCCAAGAACAAATTGCGTTGCCTCCGGTAGTTGATTATTGAACCAAGTAGTTTGGCGTTTTGCATAGGTTTGAGTGTCATGGATCGTCTTTTGCAAAGCTTTTTTTGGGTCTGGCTCGTCCAGCCACGTTTCATAGCCAATTGGTCTGATGCGGCGTATGTGTTCTTCTAGGCCCTCTTGCCGAATCCTCATGGCTTCCTCTCGCCAGCCAAGATCAGCCATTGCTTGAACGCGTTTGGCGATGCGCTCTCTCAGCAAGTCCCGCTGGGGCATGACCAATATCACGCGCCAGCTTTGGGGTATTTCCTTTGATACGCCAGACAAAAACTGGCTTGGTGGCTTTCCAGTTGCAAAGTGCAGGGCAAGGGCGCGCTGTATGCGCGAGCCGTCGTTGGGGTGCAATTGGGATGCTCGGATGGGGTCAACGCAGTCTAGGTAGCGGTGCAGGGCAGGGGGGCCAAGTCGGCGGCAGAGACTCCGGGTCTTTTTTGTTATCGCCTCTGGCACCGTGGGCATCGAGTCCAACTGGTTCCATACCCCTCGCAGATATAGCCCCGAACCTGTCACCAGTATGGGCACCCTGCCAATCTTTCGTGCTTCCTCCAGCCAATTTCTGACCATTGCGCCAAAGCTCTCCGGGTTCATCGGCCAATCCAGCGAAAGAACCCCATAGCCAAGATGCGGCACACCCTGCTGCTCTTCGGCCGTCGGCTGCCCTGTGCCGATGGGGATGCCAGAGTAGGCCTGAAATGGGTCGCCATTTACAATGGCCCCGCCAACAGTTTTAGCAATCTCAACGGCTACGCCGGACTTGCCCGATGCCGTCGGGCCAACGATGGCCAAAGCGTCAAAAGGTTGGTGCATCTTTGGTGTCCTTTGCAAAATCCCGCAAATTTTGGGCGAAACCCAGCCCTAGGCTTCTATCTTTCGTACCCCCAGGGGCAAGGAATCCGGCATTAGCTGCTGGTATTTAGAACCCGGCCCTATCTTTCATGCTCGGGGCGAAAGGTCTGGCAGTTTGGTTTGTCTAGCTCCGGGTGTTGGAGCCCGCCCGGATGCCAAACTGGGGGTCTCCCTTACCGTCGTCGCTCGCAGGCTCTCGGCATCCTGCGCTGCGCTCCGGATACGCGAGACATCCTCCGTTGGCCTTTGATAGCGGGTTGGTCGGCAATCTCGCCATAAACGCTTCCCTTGGTTCGGAGCCATTCTCGCGCCGCCCCGGTCGCCCCCCAGACCCCCGGCCGCGCTTCGCACGGCCTCTTCGATGGTCGGGTAGATGCGTGAAGGGCGGCTTCGATGGACGCGGAGCGTTTTGCAAGTGCTTATTCCATTGGGATCGGGCAGTCGCCGTTGAAGCAGGCGTAGCATGCCCCTTTGCCGCCGTTGTCTTCAATGGCGCACTGCAGGTCTTCGATGTCAAGGTAGGCCAAGGTGTCTGCGCCAAGAAAGTCCTTTGTCTCGTCAATGGAACTATGGCTGGCGATTAGATGCTCCCTCGTAGGGCCGCCCACGCCATAAAAACAGTTGTGCGCTATGGGCGGGCTGCTTATCCTTAGATGCACTTCCACCGCGCCTGCGGCCCTCACTTCGCCCACAAGTTTTTTGCATGTGCCTCCGCTCGCTATGCAGTCGTCAACCAGCACGACGCGCTTATCCTTTAGAATTTCGCGCACAGGGTTCAGCTTCATTTTTTCGCCGAAACTCCTAGCGCCCTGCTTTGGCTCTATGAATTTGCGCCCTGCGTAGTGGCTGCGGACTATGCCGAAATCCAACCTGATACCGCTTTGCTCAGAATAGCCCAGCGCTGCGCGGACGCCGCTGTCTGGCACGGGGACAACGATGTCTGCATCGGCGGGATGGCGCAGCGCTAGGAGCCGGCCCCATTCCCTTCTCGCTGCCATGACGGTTCGCTCTAACATAAAGCTGTCTGGGCGCGCAAAGTGTACCAGCTCAAACACGCATGGGCGCTTGGAGTGCCTGTCGCTGACGAACCTGCTCTGCAGCCCGGCAGGGCCCAAAATCAGCATCTCCCCCGCTTCTAATTCATGCAAGAGTTTTGCGCCCAAAAGGTCGAAGGCGCATGACTCGCTGGCAAGCATGATGGAGTTATCTCCCAGCATGGCGTCCTCGCCCAACTGGCCCACTGCAAGCGGCTTCATGCCCCAAGGGTCTTTTGCCCCAATCAGGTGGGCCTTTGACAAAATCAAAAGGCTATATGCCCCCTCTATCAGTTGGAGGGCCTCTTCCACTGCGTCTTCCAAGTTGGTGGCCATGGCTGTATTAACCAAGGCCAGCAGAACTTCTGCGTCCGACGCGCCGCTAAAAGTGTAGCCAGCGGCCATCAGTTTGTTTCGCAGGCGGTCTGCATTGAAAAAAGTGCCGTTGTAGCAGGCGGCCAATTGGCCAAAGCGCCCATTGACGATGAAGGGCAGGGCCTCTTCGCCATCATGCTCTTTTTGGCCTGAACATTTAACTTGTCCTATGGCGGCGTTTCCAGGCAGCGAATCTAGGATAGGCTCAGAAAAAACGTCGGCCACTAGGCCATAGCCTTTGTGCAGCCGCAGCGCAGCGTCCCCTCTGGCGCAGATGCCGGCTGACTCTTGCCCCCTGTGCTGAAGGGCGCATAGGCCCAAGTATGTTTCCTTAGCGGCCTCGCGCTGGCTGGAAATGCCAAAAATGCCGCATTTGTCTATTAATGGCATGGAGCCTCCGTGCCATCATCATACCACAGACGCTTGCTGGTGCTATGTTGCATCTAGAGGGGCCTCTCTCTGCCCATTGCCCACTTACCACTGATCACTTACCACTTATCATTTTCTAAGACAGCCAATGCAGTACCGATAGATGGCTCCGCCAGCGGTCTCAATATCTACAAGGGGCGGGGCGTTTTGGGCCCGCGCTATTTCGCTTGGGGCATTGCCGGATAACAGGCAGTCAATGAGCGCGTCTAGGTTAAGGAGGTCATTTTCTCGCATCAGCCTCGAAGGGCTGTCGCGCTCGTGTTCGGCCCCCAAGGAAGCCATAGCCCGGAATACGTTGGGCATCAAGGACGCCTTGGCTCTGTCAGTAAGCCACATGGTTTCAGCTTTGTATTCGCCGGTCTTGCAATTGTATGTGACAAGCTTGTTGCGGCCGCTTTGGGCAATGATGGTGTCACCATCAAGGTGGGCCATCGTGAAGCGCGGAATGCCCAAATTGTTGCACACCTTACATTCTTGCTGGAAAATCTCAGCTTTTTCTGCCTTGCCGTTGCTGGGGTCAATCTTTAGCACCATGTTGGCGCCTGTTGGAAATGCCCACAGATAGCCTCTGGCATGCAATAGCTCGGTGAAACTAAAGTTAAAGTCGCCGCCTTTGAAATCTCGCGGCAGGTCAGAAAATTCTTCGAATGTTGTAGTCCGTGGCTTCCATTTCACGATTGGGCCAGTTATGCGCGGCATCAGCCACAAATATCCATCGAGATGGCAAATAGCCGAATAAGTATTGTTTTTGTTCCCAACTTCATATAATTCTGATTTGCAAGTTTTCATATTGAAAGCAAGCACAAAATTCCCAGTGGCAGATGTGGCAAACAAATAGTTGTCAATATTGCAACAACGATTAAATAGCAATGAGGAAGATGGAGCAATAGAAGATTGAATAAGGGGAATAAAATCATCGAGATAATCTATTTTGCCAGATTCCGTGTCGTATCGGAGGATGGCAGGGTATGCGCCGGGTAGTAAAAATATCCATTTGTCAAAAGATATAATGAAGACAAATTTTAATGCCCGAAGGTAAATATCATTGCCGAATGGGTAATCCTTTGGCTGTGGAATGGGGACGGAAGAAAAGGAATTGGCATCAATGTCGTATATAGCAAGGTGGTTTGCGCCGAATGGGGCAAAATAGATTTTTCGGTTTTGGCAGGTTGTTTGATAGAACAATCTGCGTCCAAGAGTTTTTTCATCAGGGAAACAGCCGATGAAATCAATTTGATTTGTGTTTTTGTCCATTCTAAATAAGGCATTAATTTCAAATGCGCTAAACCAATAATATTTACCATCATCGCAAAATATTTCACATGAAATGGTGTAATTTGAATCTTCAAAAACTCGCAGGGATTGAATCATTATGGGTTTTTTTGTACATTCGTATAGGGCCACCAGTGAGCTTGAATCTCCGTAATAGGCGTCTGTCCACGCCAATGCCCGATGGAGGTCTGGCGTGTCGTCGAAAATTCCCCAACCTTCGCGCACAAAATCGGTCACAATTTTTTTGTATTCGTACATCACGTGTGGGCGCATGGATCTATATGTCGCGTCGCTCAACGGGTGGGGCCTCCACCAAAGCACGACGTCTTTGCGCTTTCGGAATGTGTCTAGGACAGAGCGAATTTTTAGCAAGTATCGCTCTGTGTCCAGCAAGATGGTGCCTAATGATGAATTGTATAGCACCACCTTTTTGTCGCCGATCAAGTTGCTCCACGCATCAGGCAGTGCAAAATCCTCTCTCTTGGAATTTATTACTTTATCGAATTTCGGGCTGCCAAGGGCAATAAATCTGTCCTCGGGCCTGCCGATGGCATGGTCTAGCTTATCGCCATAGTGGTTTTTGTGTGCGCGGATGTAGCCTGCTCTGATTTTTTCCGACTGCACTATCACTTTGTGGGCATATACGCTGCCAGCCGAAATGCAAAAATGCTCGGGAAGCTCGCCTGCATTTTCGGAGGACACAAAATATGGCACATAGACAAGCAATTCAGTCAGGTTACGCAGCCTTTCGCAGTAGAAATCAGGGTGGACGCTGGTGACGTGGTTGCCGCCATCGTATGGGTTGAATGTAAAAATTATGTCGGGGCGCCTAGCCTCTATGTTGTATTTTTTCCAATCGGTGACTGTAATGCCGTCGGCATAATATTCTGCCCCCTCATAGTGCATTTCGCCCATAGAGCCATCTGGCCTGCGGTCAAAATAGGGGATAGGAATCCAATGTGCATCGCAGTTGGGGTCAGTTTTTGCAGCAAAGTATATGGATTCTAGGCTGTCGGACATTGACGCTTTGTAGCTTAAAAAGGCCACTTCGATCTTATTTGCCTGGAACTCGGATTGGGCGTTGAACCAGATGTGGTTGAGGCGCTCTGTCAAAACATCATGTGATGCTTCGCCGCCGACGCCATTATTCAACATTCCCAAGTATTCTTTTAGCAGCACGGCCGTTTGCGAGCCTCGCAAGCCAATGTTGCAAATAAAATTGTACGTGCCTTGGGCCAGTTGGCGGCAGTCTTCATTTCGTCCCGCCGCCTGTGCTTCCACTATGGTTTTGAGCAATTCAAGTATCTGCCATTTGTGAAGTTTTCTCATGGCCTGGCCTTCATATTTCCTAATTTGTTTAGGGCAAGCGTTTTTTCAGCGGGGATTCTCATGCCCAACAGTCCCTTCCGAATGGGCAAGATGAGCAGGACGAGTGGCGAGCCAGTCATGCCGTTCCGTCTTCCAGTGATGAGAGCCAAATAAAAAATTTGTCGAAGCGGAAAATTTTATCAATGTCAATATTAATTTCGAATACTAACTGTTTATATATTTCGCTGAAAAAAGATTCACTAAAAATAACAATAGCGTCAAAATAACATTCTCGCAATTTTAGTGGTTCGACAATTGGAATGTTGCAAAAATCTGTGCCCCACAAGGAAGCATTATTGTCGCTGAACACCACTATTTCAATATTTTTGTTCTGCAAAAGGCCCTTGCCTCCATGGTAATGGAATTGGGCACCAAATGCAAAAATGGCAATTTTGCGCTTGGTTGCGGATTGTTCGGCAACAACGCTATTTGCGATGTCATCTGCGATGCGGACGCCGCACATTCCATCGGTAAATGGCACACATTTTCCAAAGGCATCTTCGCGCAGTTCCCTATTGGGGTCTATCCCCGATTTGAACATTTCGACAAAATGAATCATGTCTTCGGCTGTAGTGCCTTGATAGTACGATTCGACTAATGGAACAATGGCGTCTGTTAGCTTTTCTGTATTCTCCGGGTTGTGCATGTACAATATGGGCTTGCCGGTTACTCCAGCCTCTACCATTAGTGAGCTTCGGTCAATGATTATGGCGTCGGCGTTCAGCAGGGCACTGCGATAATCGTCCGCGCAGTCAATATATACGTTAGCGGCAGATTCCAGAATTGCCATGAGCTGCGCCATTTGAGGCTTGAACATTTCATTTGTGCCTCCAGAAGCTATTACCGGATGTGGCAGAAAGATAAAATAGAAATCTTTGTGGTTAGTAACCCATATTGCAAATCGGATATACTCTGCGATATTGGGAGTAATTTGCACATCTTGCTGCCCTTCCCGCCTAATTGCGGGAAAGTGCATTTTCCAAAGCAATATCTTTCGCCCGGCGGCGTCTGTCCGCACTTTTTCTGGCAACATAAACCTTGACTTGTCCGCATATCCATCGAATTTTGGATGCCCAAGCGCCCTCACCGCAGTGCGGTTGGGGCAGTGCTTTACATAGTCGGTTCGCATTTCATCCGAAAATGTATAGATGCGCCAAGCATTCAAAATAGCGAACTGATAGAAATGACGAATCCTAGAAGTTTCAATGTCAGATATTTCAATGCCATAAGGGATATAGACGATCCTCGCACCGAAGTTGCGGAAGCACCGTGAAAATGTATCAGTTGTCCTATGGGAAGCATCATATGGAGACTGTATGACAACGACATGAGGCGAATAGGAAATAAAACTCTGTTCGTCAAATAGTTCATATTTCAGATTGCTGGCAGACAAAAATTGTTCGGCGGTTTTCATTTGAAAACTAAATATTGATTGTACTGGTAGCCACAATAATTTCACATCAAAGCGACCATCATTTAGACATGCATTATAAACACTCTCCCAATTTGGCCAAAATGAGGGTATTTGGAATAAAAACACAATGCGTATTTTTTCGTTGGGTAAATAGGGAGTGTAGGAAGTTTTGTTTAGGTTCATCACAATGCCTTTGCAAATAGCCCAGTAAGGCTTTCATGTTCGGAAACCCAGACAATGATCTGCACTCTATTTAAGGTTGGTTGCCATTTTCCCTCTATGTCCGCACTTTGGTGTTTCATGCTTTCTCCCGTGTTATTTCACAACTGTCCATAGCCTCCGCTGATTGGAACAACCGCGCCAGTCATGTATGTGTTTTTTAGCACTTCCAAGCCCATAGCGGCTACTTCCCAAGGTTCACCAAATCGGCCAAGGGCTGTCTTGGCTTCGACGCGCCCCCTTTGGTCTGGCGGCTTTTCACTTTGCCAAGGCGTGTCTATGAAGCCTGGCTCGACGGCGTTTATCCTTATGTTGCAGGGCGCCAAAAATTTTGCCAAGTTTTGGCACATGGCACTCATGGCCGCCTTGGACACGCCATAGCTTACGGAAACGGAGTGGGGGACGCTTGCCATCAATGAGCTTATGCAGAGTACTGACGCGCTGTGAGCGAACAGACTAGCGTTGTGCAGGGCCTGGACGAGGAAAAATGGCACGTTCACATTTGCCCGCATGACATGCTCCCAATCCCTAATGGCAATTTCACTGAATGGCGCCCTATCCGTTGCGCCGTAATTGAGTGCCAAGTATGTCAGGGGTGTTCCGCCATCTTGTAGCGCGGCGACTATTTTTGAAATGCCGCCATAGTCTGACATGTCTGCGCGGATGAAAGAAAAATTGCTGCCGAATGAAGCTAGGCGCGATGCAACACCCTTTGCCCGCTCTTCATCGTGCGCGTAATTGAGATGCACAAAACATCCATCGCCCAACAGTGCCTCGGCTATGGCCAAGCCTATGCCCGACGTGGCACCTGTTACCAAGGCGCGTTTCAAGGGCGGCTGGCTCATCGGCCCGCCTTTTCATCAACTTTCCTGTAGCTACGTTGGCAATCTTGCATAGAGCATTATAGCAGTTACAAGGTACAAGTTACAAGAGGCCGCTTCGCGGCGGGGGCTAGGGTGCCGCTTCAAGGTACAAGATGAAAACCCCTGCTACACGCGGCTTTGCTTCTGGCATTTATCGCTTTGGCAACAGGGTTGGGTATGAATTGAGAACTCTTCCGAAACTCTCACATGTTCTTATAGAACCCCTGCAAAACAATGTAATCACCCTCGTTGGCTGCAGTTGTTCGGAAATTCCGAACAACTGAATTTTCTTCATTTTGGATTAAAAATGGAATAATGTATCGAGCATGATCACTTCATGGCCTCCCATTCCACGTCAATGGGCGAAATGATGTCTCCAAGAATTTTGCCTCGTCGAAATGCGGCTGGGTTCACCACACCCTTGAGGAAAGGGGGGAAATCCGTAGGGTATTTCGAGTTGTCTATGCTGATCTTGGTGTTCCCGCGTATGTAGGCTTCCAAGGCTGGAGTGGTGAGAAGCCCCTGTGCTTGGGCAATTTCGGCCAAGTCGTCCGGCAAGGTGATTGTCAGGTTTGTCATGCCTAGCTCCTTCGCGGCAAGCGCTTATGCCGCAGCGCTGTACCCATATAGCTTTGCTATTCACTTCCTTCATCTTTTTTGTGTCCTATCTGCTTTCGCTGCCCAAGAGCCTTTGCGCTGAGTGGGCTGACGGCTGACTTCCCTGTGCTTTCTTCAAGTTGCTTCCGGGCAGCCTTGGCGACTTTGGCCCCTCGAACAGCCACTCTCGCACTCTCTTGAAAGCCCGTAGGTTGCTGCACTATGGAAATTTCCGTTGCCGCCACTTCTGCCAACATGTTTAGCACCAATTCTGTGTTTGTCATGTTGTCGCGCAGGTTTTCCTTTTTCAGGCCCTTGAATTGCTTGTAGGCCCTTGTCGTCATGCCGCTCCAAGTCTGGCTCATCAAGTCCGTCAATGTCGCGTACTCCCTTTCCCTCTTTACGCCGCTCTTATCCCACTCGTCCGTAAGGGCCTTTCTCACTTCGATAGACTTGATACGCTGGTTGATCCAATTTTCGCTGTACCCTAGACGGCGATAGTTTTGGACTGCGCGGTCAATGGACATCTCTGGATCAATGGTCTCGTCAATCCGCTCGCTCCCGACCTTGGCGAGCCACACTTTGAACGGCTCGGCTTTCTTGCTTGGTATGGATTGGATCAGGCGCAGAAGCTGTTCTGTGTCGGCAACGTCCGTGAGGCGCATTTTGCCGTCTGGTGCCGCCATTTTCAAACCGTTACAATTTGTAACGGTTTCATTACCCTCGTCAAGTAAGCGTTTTTTCATGACGCGCCAATAAATTTGCGGGTTTTCGCTTTCGGTCAGGACTGCTATTACGTCCACGATAGAAAACCACCACTTCTCGTTCTGCTCGTCCCAAACAGTGCGGACTTGCTTTTCTTCAAACAGCTTAATTTTCCCCTTCCCCTTTTCTGGCGCACTACTATTGGGCATGGCAGCCTCCCGCGAATACGATACATTCAACCTTATTCTAACATTTCCAAAAGGCTCGAATGCGACACCATTTTGCTTGGGGCAAACTGAATCGGGCGCAGAAGCTGTTCTGTGTCGGCAACGTCTGTGAGATACTTTTTGCCGTCTGCGGCTTACAATTTCAGTTAGTTAGTATTGCTAACCAACCCGCTCCCCTCCTAATTCAACTTGCCCATCCAGCGGTGGACGCTGAATCCGCATTAATAATCTGCGGGTACAGCCCGCATCCACTTCTATCGCCCGTGGCAACCTACTTGGTTCAAGGTACAACCACAAAAAGATGTGGGTGTCGAGCAGGATCACTTCATGGCCTCCCACTCCACATCAATGGGCGAAATGATGTCTCCAAGAATCTTGCCCTTACGATAGAGCGCAGGATGCACTTTGCCCTTGAGAAGAGGGGGGAAATCTGACGGGTAATCCAAGTCGTCTATGTTGACCTTAATATTCCCGCGGATGTAGGCTTCCAAGGCTGGAGTGGTGAGAAGTCCCTGTTCTTGAGCAATTTCGGCCAAGTCATCAGGCAATGTAATTGTCAGGTTAGTCATGTGTCCTCCTTCGCCTAGCTGATTCGGGTTAATCCCGCATCGTTCCTTACAAATGATAACAGGTATCGGCGCAGCCCGCAACAATTTCGCCGCGCTTGCGCGGCCTCTTGTAACTTGTAACTTGTAACTCAAAACTGATATAACTGATTTCACTTTGCCATATTCCATTTGCCCGCGTTTTCTTCGATTTTTTTGTAGCGCGTCTGCCATGCCAGCATGGAGTCATAGGTTTGCAGGGATAGGATGAACAAGCGGTAGTTTTCGGCGGCTGTTTCGCTCATCTCAACGGCCCTGGCGTACTCATCGAATTTAACCCTGTCGCAAGCGCGGAGCAGGTGGGGGGGCAGCTCCAATTTTTGGATCATGCCCCAAGTGATTTCGCAAATTTTTTCTATGGGCAACGGTTTTAATTTTAGGTTGAAAAATAGTGTCGAGCTGACAATTTTGGTGGCCGCGAATGCCCACACGTCTTGGGCTGCCTCGCCGTTGTAGCCAAGGTACAGGGCCCAGATGATTTCTGCGCTCCTCTCTACGTCTGATATTTTTGAAGCATATGTACGTGAGCCTTGGCGGTCGTGCCAGACATAATATTGGCCAGACATAGTTGCAACTCGCGTTGCACTTGAATAGCAGTTGAAATTGAAAACGGTATCCTCTGCATAAGCCTCTGGGTGAAAGCGCAGTTGTTTTTCCCCCAAAAAATCGCGCCTGTATAATTTGCTCCAAAGCAATATCGCTCGCCCATTCAGTGCCAGTTTGTACATGTAGTCACGCTGGCTATGCGGAGCGACGACAAACAACTCGTCCTCGAATTTGGCGTAGTCGCCCATCTGCCCCGCATCTTGGCCGCCCAAGCCCTTTTTGGCGCCGCAGCACAGGATGTCTATGTTTTGTTGTGCCGCCCTTTCATACATTGCTCCAAACATACCTGGCAGTACGCAATCGTCCGCGTCTATGAATGTGACAAATTCGCCCTTGGCTTCTTCTAGTCCCCTGTTTCTGGCTGCGGAAATGCCAGTTCCATCTTCATAGCAAAGCCGGATTCGGTTGTCATGTTCAGCAAAATTGGCACAAATTGCCGCAGTCGAATCCGTTGAGCGATGCTCTATGACGAGGATGATTTCAAAATTGCCGAAATCCTGCTCGAGAATTGAATTGATGCATCTCTCGATGTAGGACTCTACATTATAAGTTGGAATTATTACGCTGAGTTTTGGATTGAGCATCGGTTCTAGTCTTTGTGCGCCGCCCATCATGCAAACTCCCGCGACATGTCCGGCATCTTGCCATTATTGATGCACGCGTTCAGCATGGAGCGCAAGATGTTTTCGGATTCACCTAAAAGGCCGTGCATTTGGCAGTAATGGCCAATATAGTTGTTGTGGAGGCACATTGCTAGGCTTTTTCTTGCTGGCTCGTTGGACGTGAATGTTTCGATGGCGGCAGATGTTTCCGCTTCTGGCAATCTGGCCAGCCAGGCGTAGAACAGGATGCTCTTTATGCGCGTGTAGGCATAGATGGCTAGTATGGGTTCCACAATTTCTTTGTCTTGGCAATTTATGGCTTGGGCCGCGCAGAGGAATGCGTCCAAAAACAGTTGCCCGTGGTTGGCTTTTCCAACATTTTTCCTAGTCAGCGAATCATTATGCTGGACGTAGCAGTACAGGGACTTGCCGATGTGGGCTATTCTTGGCCCTTTGAACAACAGGGATAGGTTAAAAAGGTGGTCTTCGCTGTACCGCGTGTCCGGGAAGCGGAGGCCCGTGTTTAGTAGGAACTCCCTTCTGTACAGCCTAGACCATACGTAGTTGTTTGGCTTGGGCGCCGCGCCGAATTTGTAGTAGTAGTCACAGATACCGCTTCCGGCAGGCTGGAAGTAGCCGTTGGACAATTGGGAAAAACCCTCAATAGTCCTTTCAGGGTAAGCCATGTCGAAGTCGCAGACGGCTATGTCAGAATTGGTTGTTGTGGCGGCGTCGTGCAGGGCAGAGAGCATGTCAGGCTTCATGCAGTCGTCTGAATCACAAAAGGCGATGTAGTCTCCCGATGCGGACTCGATACCAAGATTGCGCTGAAAGGAGGGGGAGGCAACTGGAGAATTAACAATAATAGTGGCCATTTTCCCCTGTTGATGCGCCGAAAAAGAGCGAAGCGCTTGCAGCGTATTGTCCTTTGAACCAGAGTCAACCACTATCAGTTCCATCGGCCACGAGTTTTTGAACGTCTGTCCGGCGATGCTTTCTAGGGCGCGGGCGACGTGCTGGCCCGAATCTAGCGTGGGCATCACGATGCTGATCTTGGCACCACTGCTCAAGAACAACCTTTCTTTTGCTTTATATAGTCCAAGATGCGCTCGTAGTCTTCGATGAAGTCAATTTCGGCCCAAAATTGCCCGGCTATGTCAACGGCCCAGATTGGGCGCGTGTCAACCATGTCGTACAGTATCTGCTCCCACCAGTCGCCATGCCTTTGGCTGGCCGCCATAGCTTCTAGGTGCTGCTTGCACTCGGCGATAAAGTTGCCCTGTATTCTGGCTAGGCCGACGTACTCGCAATTCGCCTTGTGGCAGTCCATGCCCTTGCCAAATGCCACCACCTTGCCATTTTGCACACTGAAAAGATAATCGCCCTGCTCCACGCGGCTGGAGTCGCACAGCATCACACAGTCCCGCGTTTCGCCTAAAAGCACCGACAGGATGTTGTCCTCCCAAAACACGTCGGCGTTGCCAAGAATCACGGACTCTCCGCAAAGTTCATCCCTGGCCCACCACAGGGAGGCCAAGGAGTTTGTGACAGAGTGGAAGATGTTTTCGTGAAAGGCCACGTTAAGGCCGTCGAGCGCCTTGAACACCAGCTCTTTTTGGTAGCCCACGACGATGTGCGTTTCTATGCCATGTTTTAGCAGCATTGTTGCGGTGTGCCTGATGAGCGGGACGCCATCCACTTCGAGGGTGCATTTGCAGGAGCCGCCAATGGTGCGGCTGATCCGCGTCCCTCGCCCCGCCGCCATCAATATCGCCTTGTGCATTTCGTTCCGTTGTCCTTTAGGTAAGTATAGCCCTATTCAGTGGATAGGGAATGGGGAATGGGGAATGGGGAATGGGGAATAGGGAATAGGGAATAGGGAATAGGGAATAGGGAATAGGGAATAGGGGATAGGGGATAGGGGCCAGCTAGGGATTAGGCCGCAGTTGTGCGCT
>Ga0268262_10003154_pt1 | contig 18136 bp, 16 predicted proteins | sample TergutNc150P3_FD_190354 | JGI IMG/M metagenome (GOLD analysis project Ga0268262, IMG submission 190354) | Nasutitermes corniger P3 segment gut microbial community from laboratory colony in Florida, USA - Nc150 P3 (SPAdes) (version 2) | ecosystem: Host-associated > Arthropoda: Insects >...
CCCCATTTAATTTTCATTGAAATTAGGATATTTCTATCACACTGTGGAGAATATACAGAATGATAGATTGTCGACTTGTACTGGCCTGTTCCAGTTTCTTGGGGGATGTAGTGCTTAAATGTCTTTACAAAGAAAAAGTTATAGATGCCGTTTTGACAGACAAAAAATCTACAGATATAATTAATTTTTGTACTAGAAATGAAATTGATTGTTTCATAGGTAATGCGAGAAATGATAAGTGTTTAGAATTTGTAAGGAAATATAAAGATAAAGTTTTATTTTCTGTAAATTATTTATTTCTTTTTGACCAACGAATAATTAATCTTTTTAAATTTAAGTTTAATATTCATGGTTCACTTTTACCGAAATACCGAGGTAGAACACCTCATGTATGGGCAATAATAAACAATGAAAGAAAAACCGGAATAACTATTCACGATATTGCTTTGGAATGTGACTCCGGTGATATCCTTCTTCAAAAAGAAATACCGATAACCTATTATGATACAGGCGGTACCATTTTACAAAAATACATTTATAATTATCCAAAAATGATAAAACAATTTTTATATCTTTTTTGTGAAGAAAAAATAGTTCCTAAAAAACAAGATGAATATCTGAAAACTTATTTTGACAAGAGAACGCCGGAAGACGGAAAAATTGTATGGGATTGGCAACGTGAGCGTATCTACAATTGGGTGCGAGCATTGGCTCCGCCATATCCAGGAGCGTTCTGTTTTTTGGGAGAATCAAAAATTCTTATCAATAAAATCAAATTATCTAATTTTGGGTTTTCTTGTGATATGAAAAATGGTATTGTATGTGATGTTAATACATCTTATATCATAGTAAAAACACCTAATGGTTGCGTTGAAATAATTGACTATATTGTTGATGAAAATATTATCTCTCTAAAAAAAGGAGACATCTTAACATAAGATATGCGTTTAGAAAATGTTTAAAGAATTAACAAAACCATTCATTATTGCCGAAATGAGCGGAAATCATAATCAAAGCCTTGAGCGGGCATTACGTATTGTTGAAGAAGCTGCAAAAACAGGAGTTGATGCATTAAAAATACAAACGTATACTCCCGATACAATAACGATAGATTCAGAAAGAGATGAATTTAAAATAAAAGATAAGAATAGCCTTTGGAATGGAGAAACGCTTTATTCATTATACAGCAAAGCATATACCCCCTGGGATTGGGATAAGCCTATATTTGATAAATGTAACGAACTTGGAATAATTGGTTTCAGTACCCCATTTGATTTTTCTGCAGTTGATTTTCTTGAAAAATTGAATGTACCTTTTTATAAAATTGCAAGTTTTGAGAATTATGATTTTCCATTATTAAAATATACAGCAAGAACCGGAAAACCGGTTATAATGTCTACAGGTATGATACAACTTGATAAACTAAAGGAAAGTGTACAAGTATTAAAAGAAAATTGCTGTCCTGAAATAGTTTTGTTAAAATGTACTAGTACGTATCCTGCTGTTCCAAAAGATACAAATTTATTAACAATAAATGATATGCAAAAACAATTTCCTGATTGTGTTATTGGTTTATCCGATCATACTTTAGGAACTGCTGTATCAGTTGCAAGTATTGCGTTAGGCGCTAAAGTTATTGAAAAGCATTTTACTATTTCAAGGGCGGAAGGCGGCGTAGATAGCGATTTTTCTATAGAACCCTCTGAAATGAAAGATTTGGTTAACGATGTTAATATAGCATATAAGTCACTAGGCAATGTATTTTATGGTCCAACTGAAGCTGAAATTCCATCGTTAAAATTCAGGCGTTCACTTTATGTTGTAAAATATATTAAAAAAGGAGAACAGTTTACTCCTGAGAATGTCAAGTCAATACGACCGGCAAATGGATTATCAACAAAGTTTTATGAAGAAATTATTGGAAAAAAAGCAAGTATTGATATTATAGCCGGAACACCATTAACTATGGATTTATTATGAAAAACATTCTTTTTTTTCCGGTATATCCTTTTAATTCTCCTCATTCCGAAACAGATTTAGAATTAATAATTTCTGAAATAGAAAAAGGTAATGATATATATTATTTATTTTGTAATAAAGAATTAAAAACATGTGATACCAATATTTCATCTGATAAAAAAATATGCAATGCTTGTATAAGAGTAAGAAAAGAAGCATTAAGAATGGTTTCTTCTTATACTAAGAAAAAATGTAATATTATTCCTTTAAATAAATATATTATTGCATTAAAAAAAATGAATTATAATCCTTATCTAAATATTAATTTTAATAATGTTGAAGACTTAAAAAAAATTAATTATCATTCATTTAATGTTGGTTATGGAATAGCGTCTTCTTTAGCGATTGAACTTGACGAAGCATCTTCCATTGATGAATATAGAGAAAAAATAGGTACTCTTTATTATGAAACTATAAAATTTTATGAATGTATAAAGTTGATCATAAAAGATTATTCAATATCAACAGGTTATGTATTTAATGGTAGATTCTGTTTTTCCCGTGCATTTACTCAAGCTTTTATAGATGAAAAGGTTACTTTTTTTACTCATGAAAGAGGCTCAACAAATCAAAAATATGAAATATTTGGGAATGTTTTTCCTCATAATATTATTAATTATACAAATAGAGTTAATAATTGGTGGAATAAAAACGAAGATTTATTTATAAAGAAAATTATTGCTGATTTGTTTTTTATTAAAAAATTTCTAGGAGAAGACACAGATTATAAATCTTTCACAAAAGAGCAAGATATATTTCAATTACCAAGTGAACTTAATAATTATAAAAAAGTAGTAACTATATATACTTCAAGCAATTTTGAATTTGATTATGTAAGTAATGAATATACATATAAATTTTATTCCTCACAAATAGACGGAATTATTCAAATTGTTAATTCCTTAAAAAATGAAAAAGATATTGGAATATTTTTAAGAGAGCATCCAAATCAAAAATTTGGTAAAAGTAATTTTAGACAACAATTAAGACAATTGAATTTTTCTAATTTTCATTATATACCTGCTGAAAGCGCTGTTAGTTCATATAAACTTTTATTAAAATCTAATGTTGTAATTACATTTAATTCAACTATGGGAATAGAAGCAACATATTGGGGAATACCATCTATATTATGCTCTAATGCAATATATGAAAATTTTAATATTGTATATAAACCATCAACGCATGATGAAGTTATAAATCTGATAAAATCAAACCTGGAACCGATTTCAAAAGATGATGTATATAAATATGGATATTATCATTCTACATTTGGTATAAAATTTAAATATTATGAACCGATTAATTTAGCATATGGTAAATTTTTAGGCAAATATATAAAATGTTCAAGAAGAATAAAATTATATAACTTTATTAATCATATACTAAAAATAATAATATTAAAAAATAAATTAGGAGAATTTTAATGCCATATTTTTCAATTATTATTCCAGCATATAATGTTGAAAAATATATTCATAATACAATTGATTCAATAATAAAACAAAGATTTCAAGATTTTGAAATAATTATTGTTGAAGATTGTTCAAGTGATAATACATTAAATATAATTTCCGATTATGAAAAAAAATACAAAAATATAATTGTTATAAAACATTCAGAGAATCAAACGCAGCATATTGCTCGTATGAATGGCGTAAATATCGCAAAAGGAAAATATATTTTATTTTTAGACGGCGACGATTCTTTTACAAAAGATGCATTTTCATTATTATTTGCTCAGATTAAAAAAAATCCAGGATATGATTTTTATGAATTTGGATATATTAAACAACCATCTCGTGATAAGGTATTTCCTTGTTTTTCAGGAGAAGATAGGTTTTCTGCATATTTTACAAGAGATAAATTTCCTGCGCATACTATGTGGAATAAAGTATACGAAGGTAATGTATTAAAAAAAGCTTTTTCTCTAATGGAAAAAGTGATTATTAAACAGGGTGTAGAAGATCTTTATGAATCAATTGTAATTGCATATTTTTCAAAGAAAACAATGAATATTAATAAAATGATTGTTAACTATACAATAGGAAGCGGCGTTTCTACAACATATAAGGATTACAATACAACAATAAAATTTTTAGATTCACTTAAAATGATGTTTAAGCTTATAGAAAAATATTTAAGGAATGAAAAATTATCAATGAACATAGATAATATATATTATAGATATTTGTTTCATGTAACATATTACTTTAACTCACAAAAAAATATTGAGGATAAAATAAATTTATATTTATTGCTTTTAGATTATTTTGACAGAAAAATAGTATTTGAATATTTTTCCAATATAGAAAATAAAATACTAAATTCAAAGGATTACATAATTGGACATGAAATATTAAAACCATTAAGAAAAATAAAATCAATAATAAAATTTAATAAATAATAAAAATATATGGATACAAAATCTGAAAAATTAAACTTTTTTGTCCCAGGCAGACTATGTCTTTTTGGAGAACATAGTGATTGGGCTGGTCTACACAGAATAATAAATGCTGATATTATACCCGGTATCGCAATCGTTACTGGTATTGAGCAAGGAATTTATGCGGAAATAGAAAAAAATGAAAAGTTTATAATGCACAATGAAGCAGAGGAATTAAAAGGATTTTGGGTAGATTTTAGTTGTTCTATGCAGAGTAATGAATTACGAGCAATTGCTGAAACGGACAGTTATTTTTCTTATGCTTCCGGAGTTGCTTCTTATATTAAGGACCATTATTCGGTTGGCGGTATAAAAGTAACGATAAAAAAGATGACATTACCGATAAAAAAAGGATTATCATCAAGTGCGGCAATTTGTGTATTAATAGCCAGAGCTTTTAACAAGTTATATTCACTTAACCTAAATGTTAGAGGTGAAATGGATATAGCATATAAAGGAGAGCAAAGAACCCGTTCACGCTGCGGCAGGCTTGATCAAGCATGCGCTTTTGGCATTGTTCCTATTTGTATGAATTTTGACGGTGATGATATTACAGTTGAAAAACTTATTATAAGAGATTTTTTTTATTGGGTTTTCGCAGATCTTAATGCAAAAAAAAATACGAAAAAAATTCTTAACGATTTGAATAAATGTTATCCATTTGCTGAAACGGATAAAGAACGTAAGGTGCATAATGCATTAGGTGAACTTAATCAAAACATAAATAAACGCGCAATTGATTATTTCAAAAAAGGTGATTCCTTGGAACTTGGAAAGCTTATGTCTGAAGCTCAGGAAATATTTGATTCGATGATAACGCCAGCTTCGCCATCAGAATTAGCCGCGCCAAAACTTCACGCTTTTCTTCAGGATGAAAAAATTAAATCTTTAACTTTTGGTGGGAAAGGGGTAGGTTCTCAAGGCGACGGAGCTATACAATTTCTAGCAAAAGATGAAAAATCGCAGGAGACACTCTGCGCATATCTTAATGAAAAGGGCTTAACATCATATAAACTTACTATAAAACCATGTCACAAAATCCGTAAAGCGATTATTCCCATTGCTGGTTATGGCACACGTCTGTACCCAATGACCAGATGGACAAAGAAAGAGATGTTGCCATTAATTGATAAGGATGGATTAGTTAAGCCAGCTTTATTCATTCTTCTTGAACAATTATGTGAAGCGGGAATTGAAGAAATTTGTCTTGTAGTTGGCGGAGAGGATGATATACATTATTATCAAAATATTTTTAAAACGCCTATTATGGAAGAACATATAAAAAAAATATCGGAATCTATGAAAAATTATGAGCAAACAATACAAAATATTGGGAACAAAATTAATTTTCGTATACAAAAAGAACGTTTTGGGTTTGGTCATGCAGTATATCAATGCTTGGATTTTTGCGATGGTGAACCAGTCTTACTCCTTTTAGGAGACACAGTTTATTCTTCAAATGAAAAAAGAAACTGTACACAGCAAATAATTGAATTATATAATGATTTGGAAAAGCCTCTTATAGCAATTCACAAAATTACCTTTCAGCAAGTCAATTTATATGGGATTCTTTCCGGTGATTGGTTAGACGATTCTCAGTCATTGATGAATATATCTTCTTTTGTAGAAAAACCTGATTTATCTTATGCAAAAGAACATCTTTTTATGCTTGATAACGAAAATAATCCTGAATACTATTCTGTTTTTGGACAATACATTATAACCCCGGAATTATTTAACATATTGGGAAATAATATTAATAAAGAAAGAATGAGTCTATCCGAAATTGATATGACGGATTCATTAAAATATTTTATAGGAAAAGGTTTAACTGGGGTCGTACTAAATGGTACTATGTATGATATTGGGAATCCCTCATCTTATTATGCTTCGTTTCTTAATTTTACTAGTTAAAATAATATGAATAATTATAATAATTTTAAAATATCAATAATCATCCCGGTTTATAATACAGAGAAATATTTACCAAAATGTTTAGATAATATTATTGGACAGACGCATACTAATCTTGAAATAATAATTGTAAATGATGGCAGTACGGATAATAGTATTGCGATAATTAAGAAATATGTTGCAAAGGATTCAAGAATAATTGTAATTGATATTGATAATGGAGGACAGGGCAGAGCGCGAAATAAAGGTTTGGATATCTGTACAGGCGATTATATTATGTTTTGCGACAGCGATGATTGGTACGATTTAGATATCTGCGAACATCTTATTAATGCTATAAATTCGGGAAATTTTGATTTTGCCATGTGCGGTATCAGAGAAATAAATAGTAAAGGTAAAGAAATACAAAAGTTTTTTGATTTTACTAATAATTTTAAAGTAACTCGAAATGAATTATTAAATAAATATTTTACTGATCACAAATTATTATCTTCTTCAGTTAACAAGATATATGACAAAAAAATATTTTATAATCTTCGATTCCCTGAAGGAATATATTATGAAGATAGATATATATCTGTTGATTTATTTTTAAAAATAGAAAAAGTGTTATTTACCGGAAAAGTGAAGTATAATTACTATAGACGACAAGGAAGTATTAGCCATAATTCATTTTCTAAAGCGGATATTGATTATGTTAACGTAATGGTACGTGATAAAGAAATGTTAGGATATATTAGCGAAGAAAATAAAATTAAATCAAAATATTATGTTGCGGATGCTGTAACATATATGATTATTAAATTATTAATAGATGGGAAAAATAAAAATAAGGAAAGTTATAATTATTTATATGATATTCTTAAAGCAGAAATTGAAAAAATGGAAGAAGCAAAAGATAAAAAATATTATAATAGATATTTTAATAAAAGTTATTTGATGTATAGAGTTGTTAGACGCTTGGCAACAAGGCTTCTTTTTCTTTAATTTTATAGGATAATATATAAATTTTTATGGAAATCATTGTAAAAAAACAAACATCAGCAGTTATTGTTTTGTATAATCCATCCATTAATGAGATTATTCAAAATTTATCTTTAATTATTGATCAAGTAGATAAAATATATCTTGTTGATAATTCAGATATATCAATAAATGAATCAATATTTAATCATTATAAAAGTGTTTTATATATAAGTAACGGCGGAAATAAAGGAATAGCTAATGCCTTAAATGTTGGTGCTGATTTTGCTATAAAAGATAAATATAAATGGTTATTAATGTTGGATCAGGATAGTAAAGTTCCTGCAAATATGATAATTGAGATGTTGTCTTTTTATGAAAAACATCAATCATTTAATATTGGAATAATTGCTCCTAATGTTAAATTGTTTAACGAACATTTACCAAAAATAAAAAACAATGAAGAATATATCGAGGTTACAACCGCTATAACATCGGGAAGTTTGTTAAATCTTGAGGTTTATAAAAAAGTTGGCAATTTTGATGAAAATCTATTTATTGATCAAGTTGATCATGAGTATTGTTTACGATTAAAACTTAATAATTATAAAACAATATTTCTTCAAAATATTTGCATAGAACATAAATTAGGCGATACTTTTGAAGTAAAATTATTTGGTAAACATTTTGTATATGTGACAAATCATAATTATATGCGTCGATATTATATGACAAGAAATTCATTATATATATATAGTGTGTACAAACATTATTTTCCTAAAATCTCTAAAACTATAAGAAATAATATAATAAAAGATTTCCTTAAAATTATTATTTTTGAAAAAAATAAAAGAAAAAAAATCAAAAGTATTTATTTTGGTATGAAAGATTTTTATATGAAAAAAATGGGAAAATATAAACCAACCAATTAATGAATAAAATAACTTATTATTATCGGATTATTTTTATATAAATATAAATTATTACAATGTGGTTTTATTATCTAATATTTTTATTTCTTCTTTTTTTCCACTTTTTCTTTAATAAAAAGAGTTCAAATAAACAAGTGGGCTATTTTTTATGTTTACTTTTAATAATTATTGCCGCTTTTAGGCCTCCTGGTATTGACAGGGATTATTATAATTATAAAAATATGTTTGAAGATTTAAGTATATTAGGTGGATCTTCAATAGAATATTCCTATCAAGTAATTACAAAAACAATCAAAATATTTACAAATAATTTTATTTATGTTCTTTTGTTTTATGCGTTATTTGGAATTGGACTAAAATATATTGCAATAAGAGAATTAAGCGAATACTGGATTTTATCATTACTAGTTTATTTTGGATATTTTTATATTTGTTATGATATGACACAAATCAGGGAAGGACTTGCTATGGCAATTTTTTTATTAAGTATTCCTGATATAAAAGAACGAAGAATTAACCCCTTTTTACTTAAATTTATCATTGCTTTTTTCATTCATTATTCGGCAATAATAATGTTTCCTATTTTCTTTGTAATAAGACCTAAATATAAATCATTTTTACCTTATTTGTTTATTTTATTTTTATCAATTATTTCATTAGTTTTTGCAAATAATAAATTATTATTAATTATTAAATTATTTCCAATAAGTGGAATACAAAAAAAATTAGAATTTTATATAAATTTACAAAAAAAAGATATATTTAATACAATAAATATATTCACTATAGCGCGTATTTTACGTATATCAATAATAATGATATTAATTTTCTATGTTAAAGCTATTGAACAATATAATCAATATGTCAGAACTCTTTTGCAAATTTATATTATCTCACTATCTGTATTTTTTTTCCTAGTTGGTTTACCTCCAGTTTTTTCATATAGATTAAGTGAATTTCTGGGTATCGTTGAAATCATTATATTTCCATTATTAGCATATATTATAAAACCAAAATTAATAGGTGAAATTGTCGTTGTTTTTATTGCGCTAATTTTTCTACTATACAACCTATTAATACATCAATATATTCAACCATATTTTAATACATAGTCAATACAATGAACTCTATTTGTGCTGTAATAATAACTTTTAATCCAGACATCGAAACAATTAAGAAACAATATGCTTCTTTAGAAAAACAGATAAATTATATTATTTATATTGATAACAATTCTATAAATATTAAAGAAATAATAAATTCTTTGGAAAAATATACTTTAAATAATCAAAATATAAAAATAATAAAAAATTCAGAAAATATGGGATTAGGTTATGCGCAAAATCAAGGTATAAATTACGCAAAAAAAAATAATTGTACACATGTTTTAATTTTAGATCATGATTCTGTCTTGGAAAATGATTTTGTAAATAAATTAATCAATGAGGAAAACAAAAAAATTGAAAAAGGTATAAATATCGGAGCAATGGGGCCTGTTTATTATGATGAAAAAACAAAAATAATTTATCCAATTACAAGATATATAGGTCCTTTTATTAAACGAATAATTCCCGATAATGAACCTGTTGAAGCTTCATTTTTAATTTCTTCTGGTTGTCTAATACGTATTGATGTGATAGACGATGTTGGCATGATGAATGAAGAATTATTTATTGATTATATAGATGTAGAATGGTCATTCAGAGCAAGAAAAAAAGGATATAAATTATATGCAATACCAAAAGCAAGAATGAGCCATACTGTTGGAGATAATCGAACATCTATTTTTGGACGAACAATTTCTGTACATAGCCCAATTAGACGTTATTATTTACATAGAAATAGTATTTTCATGATGCGCTGTCCGTATATTTCATGGGGATATAAGTTAAGGGAACTTATATTTAATATTTTACGATTAATAATTTTTACATTGCTATCTTATGATAAAAAATTGTATATAAAATATATTATAAAAGGTTATCGTGATGGTTTGAATAAGAAAATGGGAAAATTAGTAGGCTAACATATTTATTATGAAGAAGATATTATTATTAGGTGGTTTTGGATTTATTGGTTCTAATTTATTGGATTATATTGATTCATTCTTATTAAATTTATATGAAGTTATTGTATTTGATAAATTCAAACATCATCCAGAAGGAATAAAGTTTAATTGTATTAGAAAAATTTATAGTGGTAATTTTTCTGATAGTTTGGATATAGAAAATATTTTTAAAGAAAATCATATAGATATTATTATTCATGCATTAAACACGACAGTACCAACTACTTCTGGTAATATATGTTTTGATATTGAATCAAATTTGATTCCTTCAATTAAACTATTTGATATAATGGTAAAATATAAAGTTAACAAAATTATATATATATCATCTGGGGGTGCAATTTATGGAAATAATAATTTGTCCAATAAGCATAATGAAGATGATGTTGTTTATCCGGTTAGTTCATATGGAATTGTTAAATTATCTGTAGAAAAGTATCTATATCAATATAGTTATTTATATGATTTTCAATCAACAATATTTAGATTGTCTAATCCTTATGGAAGATATCATTATAACAATAAACAAGGAATAATAAATGTTGCTCTACGTTCAGCATTTTATGAGATTCCTTTTTCAGTTTGGGGTGATGGAAAAGCAGAAAAAGATTATATATATATCAATGATTTTTGTGATATATTATTTAAATTTGTTAATAAAAAAGAAAAATATATAGTATTGAATGTTGGAAGTGGTCAGATAATCTCTATTAATCGACTTTTACATGATATTAAAAATCTAATTCCCTCTTTTACATGGAATTATGTAGAAAGAATTAAAACAGATGTAGAACGATTTGAATTGGATACAACAAAATTGTTATCAATGATTGAACCATACAAATACACACCTTTTACAAAAGGTTTAGAAAATACATTTAATTGGTTAAAAGAAACAAAATGAAGATAATACATATTATAACTCGTTCTGATTTAGGAGGAGCACAAACTGTTGTAATAAATCTTGCAAATGGTATGTGTGTTGAAAATCAAGTTATTGTAATTGCCGGTGAAGATGGACCAATGTGGAATTCTTTGGATAAGAAAATTAAACAAATTAAGATGAAATGTATTGTTAGACCTATATCTATTATAAATGATATAAAGACATTTTTACGATTTAAAAGATTATTTAAACAAGAGAAACCAGATATAATACACTTACATTCTTCTAAAATAGGAATACTAGGACGCCTAGCTTTTCCGTCTCCAAGAGTAATATATTCTGTGCATGGATTTGATTCAATTAGAATTGCTTATAGGAGTTTTTTAGTTTTTGAAAAAATGCTAAAGAATAAGTGTAAAGCTATTGTTGTTGCAAGTGATTATGATAAGAAAAATTTAATAAAAGAAGGTATAAAAAATAATATACATATTATTTACAATGGAATAATACCACCTATAAATAATAAAGATATTATAATTGGTAAGATAAAGAATTATAATAAGAAAATAATAATGTGTATAGCGAGAATTTCACCGCAAAAGAGGTTTGAAAGTTATATAAAAATTGCAAAATTATTACCTAAATATTGTTTTGTTTGGATTGGTGCAGATAAAGAATATGATAATTTACCTGATAATCTAATTTGCTTAAGAGGCGTTCCAGATGCCCAGAAATATATACAACTGGCAGATATTTTTGTTTATCCAAGCAATTATGAAGGTATACCTATTGTCATTATTGATGCTATTAGTTATGGGAAGCCTGTTGTTTCGTCAAATGTAGGTGGTATAAGCGAGATTGTTATAAATAATAAAAATGGTTTTGTTATAGAAAATAATGAACAAATTTTTGTTGAAAAAATACAATATATATTGGATAACGAAAATGTTTATAAAGAGTATTCAGAATATTCAAAACATCTATTTAATGAAAATTATATTGCTAGTAAGATGGTGCAAGAGTATATGAAAATATATCGATCATAGGTAATAAAAATGAATATAACTATTATCGGAGGTTCCGGTTTTGTAGGAACTCGTTTAACAACACGTTTACTTAATGCTGGACAAAATGTAAAGCTCGTTGATAAAATAGACAGTTGTAAATATCCTCATCTTAGAGTTTATGCTGATGTTCGTAAACCAGAAATACTGGAAAAAACACTTATTGGTTCCGATGTTATAATAAATCTTGCTGCTGAACACCGAGATGATATAACACCAAAATCCTTGTACGATGATGTTAATGTAACTGGCGCGGAGAATGTTTGTAATATTTGTACAAAGCTTGGAATCAGAAAAATCATTTTTACAAGTTCTGTAGCGGTTTATGGATTTGCTCCAATTGGAACAGATGAAACTGGTAAAATAAATTATTTTAATGATTATGGACGTACTAAATGGCTTGCTGAAGAAAAATATCGGAAATGGCATGTTTCTAATCCGGAGAATTCATTAACGATTATAAGACCGACGGTAATTTTTGGGGAACAAAACCGGGGAAATGTATATAATTTATTAAAACAAATAACAAGCGATAAATTCCCTATGGTTGGTAAAGGGACAAATTTTAAGTCAATGGCTTATGTAGAGAATATTGCGGCTTTTATTGAGTTTAATTTAAATAATAGATCAGGTGAACATCTATATAATTATATTGATAAACCTGATTTTGATATGAATACTTTAGTTATTGAAGTAAATAAAATATTGGGAAAACAAGGAAAATTATTTCATTGGCCTTATTGGATAGGGTACTTTGGCGGTTTGTGTTTTGATGTAATTGCATTTATCTTGCACAAAAAATTACCAATAAGTTCTATAAGGGTAAAAAAATTTTGCTCAAATACAATGTTTGAGGCTGAAAATATAAAAAAAACTAATTTTAAGGTGCCAATGACTCTTAATGAAGGATTGAAGCGTACTATAAAATATGAATTTATTGATAAAATAAATAATAATGTATTTTATACGGAATAATAATTCATAATGAAAAAAATAAAAAATCGTATTAATTCTTTAATAATGATCTATTTATGTATTATCTTTATTTCATGTATAACAACAAAAAATAAAGTTATCTACGATGGACTAAAAGAAGAAATTACAGTAAAACAACTTGTTATTAAATCTTCTACGAATGCAATATCTGACAGAATTTATTTTACGTATGAACAGGATACGAGAATTATCTCTTGTTCTATCAATAAAAAAATAGAGGCTGTATCATCGGACCCTTCATGGTGTACTGTAAATGTTAATAAAGTTGATAATAATTCGATAATATTGATTCAAATAGAAAAAAACAACGGTCAAGAAAGAACAACAAATATTAAGATTTCTGTTGAGAAAGCGGAACCTGTTAGAATTGAAGTAATACAGTACTCTAGTACACCCATTTATTTTGAAGGAATACCTATCATGGTATGTTGGGGTGTGAATGTACCTGCATTTCCCACCGTTGAACAATACCTCGAACTGAAAGAATGTGGAATTGATCATAAATTTTATGATCATTTTAAAAATGTAGAACAGTTAGCACAAGCAATGGATGCCGCTAAGAGAGCAGGGATCAGAATGGTTATTTATTGTCCTGAACTACTTACCGAACCGGAAAAAATTGTCAAACGTTTTAAGAGTCATCCTGCACTTGCCGGTTATTTTATTTGTGATGAACCTACGAGTGATCGATTCCAAAATATTGGTGAATTGGTTAGAAAAATACAGGAAATTGATAGCAGTCACTTTTGTTATGTAAATCTCTTACCGATGGGATCGGATAATACAACATTATTAAAATATCGGCCATGGGTACAATCATTCCTTAATAAAGTACCTGTACAACTACTGTCGTTTGACTGTTATCCTATAAGCTTAAATTCTTCCGGAGAACGTTTCCTATCTAGCGGATGGTATGAAAATCTTGAAATCATTTCGGATGAAGCCCGTAATGCGGGAATACCTTTCTGGGCATACGCTCTTACTACTTCGCATTTTTCATTTCCCATACCTACACTTGCCGATCTAAGGCTTCAAATCTACAGTAACCTAGCCTATGGCGCACAGGGAATTCAATATTTCACTTATTGGACCCCTTCACCAATTTATAATGGAAATTGGCATGAAGGTCCTATTGATTATTCTACACAGCATAAAACGGCTACTTGGTATACAGTCCAGAAAGTAAGCAGAGAAATTAAAGCCTTATCGAATGTATTTCTTGGCGCTTGTGTTATAAAAGTAGGACACATTGTAACAACTGCAACAGGAGGAAATGGGAGTGTTCCAGACGGGACCACAAGGTTTAATTTTCTTAATCGACCGGCTGAAGCATCTATAATAAAGACATTCATTATACCAAACAATACAAAAGCGGTAGTATCTTTTCTGAAAAATGGTAATAGATGTTATATGGTAATAATTAACCGTAATTTTGAAGGTGGCGATAATGTAACTTTTACAATTACAGGCGGCGCAGGTCTACAGCTTATAAAAAAAGATGGTACAGCAGTTCCCGCATCTTCAGAAAATAGTAATCAGACTATTACTCCAGGCGATGTGTTAATTTACGGGTGGGATATTTAACGAACATCGTAATAAATAAAATATTTTTCCCCTTATGTGGGGTTAATTATTTGATTTTATACCTATATATAGGTATAATATAAATTAAGGAGAAGAAAATGAAAGACAATGAACAAATAAAAAATGAAGATGAAATAAGTCTTTTAGACTTATTTACAGTATTACTTCGTTATCGGAAACTTTTTTTTGGTATCATCTTGGTCTTTATTATACTTGCAGTTGCCGGATATTTTATTTACCCCGTTTTCCAGTATAACAACGCTGTAAAAAATCGTCTGGTAGAAGGAAGAATAATTATATCAATAAAGCAAAATATGCTTAATTATATTTCCAAGAATCCTGAATATTTCATTAATCGCGCAGATGTTATTCTTGATTCACTACGTGAAGCCGGAATGTATAATTTTAATTATGCCGATGAAAAGACAGTATCTCTGACAGATGAAGCGGAAAGATCAAGGGCTTTATATTTAATTAACCAAATATTAATAATGAATAAAGATCTTAATGGAAATGAAAAAGATGAAAATGACAGAATATTTCAAGTAATTACTAATAATACAACAATTTCCAGTAAAACAAAAAAATTTGAAGTAGTTGTAAGAGATAATTTTTCCATTGAAGTTTTTTACAAGAACAAAGACCCCGAATTCATTCGTTCTTTTTTCCAAAAACTTATTATTCATGGTAATGAAATAGCTGGAGACTATATCCGGTCTTTAGGAGAAGCCATTGTAATAAATTATGAACAGATCATGGATGGGACTCATAAAGGATTTTCATGGGAGAGTGCTATGGGAGGCAATTTATTTTATTATGCCTATGTTAAGGAATTTATTGAAGGAAAAGAAACTATTATGACTGCGATTGGTGAACCCGTAATTACAAAACCTGAAATTTATTTATCAACTTTTCGAGAAAAAATATTTAAAAAGTGTGTAGTCCTTGTTTTTGCAGGGGTATTCTTGTCTTTTGTTCTTGCTTTTATACTTAACATTATTCGTAATATAAAAAATGACGAAGAAACAATGAAGAAAATCCGCGATGCAATGGAAATTCCGGCGAGAAATGATGTTTAATTAGCCATATTTCAATACCACAGGAATATATATCCCATATAATATTGGAATAATACTCCTAAAAATAAATATTTCTCCCCATATATAGGGGAGAATATTAAATAATATTACCACTATACAGTGAAATATATTTAATATATAATAATTACCATGGAAAGGGATTTATATCATAAAATTATCGAACATCTTGATAAAAAAGAACATACGATTATTACAGGCGCAAGACAGACTGGAAAATCAACATTATTAAAGCAAATTTTGGATTATTGCGGGAAAAAGAATGATCCGGTAGTGTTTTTAAACCTTGAAAACAAGGATATTCTAACCGAACTTGAACAATCTCCCCTTAATTTAATGAAGTTCTTACCGGATACGGATAAGAAAATCATGGTTTTTTTGGACGAAGTTCAATATTTATCCGATCCGTCTAACTTTCTTAAATTAATTTATGATGAATACAAAGACAAGATAAAAATCATTGCCACCGGCAGCATCGCTTTTTATATCGAAAGGAAATTTAATGATTCATTGGCCGGACGAAAACATATTTTTTTCCTGCCTACATGCTCTTTCGATGAATACCTAAAGTTTATTGACGCGGATCAACTTCTTAACGAGATTTATCAAATTAAAAATAAAAAATCATACAAAAGTCTTGCTCTTCAATTAATTAAAAAAGAATATGATAACTACGTCATTTTTGGCGGCTATCCCGCTGTAATTCTTGAAAAACAAATAAATGAAAAAATAAGTATCCTTACAGATATCAGGGATTCGTTTATTAAAAAAGATATTTTGGAATCCGGAGTTAAAAATGAAATTGATTTTTACAAGTTATTTCGTATTCTTGCGGCGCAAATAGGGAATTTGCTGAATGTCAATGAATTGTCGAAAACCCTGAAAATAAAGCATGAAACTGTGGAAAATTACTTATATGTGCTGCAAAAATGTTTTCATATCGCGCTTGTCAGGCCGTATAGTAAAAACATAAGAAACGAATTGACAAAAATGTCAAAAGTTTACCTGTTAGATACCGGAATGATAAATGTTTTAACGAATAATTTTCAGCCATTGGACGAAAAAATCAATAAAGGCAATTTTTTGGAAAATATTTATTATAGACAGCTTGCCAGACATTATGGTATGAGTAATATTAATTATTGGAGAACGACGAACGGTAATGAAGTTGATTTTATCATACACGAAACGGGAAAACCTTCGTGTGCGGTAGAGGTTAAGTACAACAATGAAAAAATTAACAAAGTCAAATATAAAAAGTTCCGCGTGGACTATCCTGAAATAGATTTATCCTTTGCTTATTACGAACCTTTTTCTGAGGATTTTTTCAGAAGTGGTATATAAATGATCGTAACCATAAAAGACCTCTGGAAAATCTACCCCATGGGCGACATTGAATTTCAAGCTTTAAAAGGTATAAACCTTGAAATTTCCGAAGGCGAGTTTGTCGCCGTCGCCGGTCCCTCCGGCTCTGGAAAGACCACATTAATGAACATTATCGGCTTAATCGACAGTTTCAGCCGAGGTAGTCTTATAATTAACAATCTGGAAATTAAAAATCAAAATAGAAGAGAACTTGCCCGTCTTCGCCGCGATCTTTTGGGTTTTATTTTTCAGTCATTTAACCTTCTACCGGTATTAGACGTTTTTGAAAATGTGGAACTTCCGCTGATTATTTCAGGTAAAGGCGGGACAAAGGTACAGCGGCGAGATAGGGTAAATTATTTGCTGAAAGAAGTAGGGCTTGCGGACAGAAGCAGACATATCCCAACGGAACTTTCCGGCGGACAGCAGCAGCGTGTCGCTATTGCGCGTGCGCTGGTTACAAGCCCAAGAATTGTTATTGCGGATGAACCTACCGCGAATCTTGATTCAAAAACCGGAGAAAAGGTCTTAGGTTTAATGAAAGAAATTAATAAAAATGAAAAAACAACATTTATCTTTTCTACTCATGATCCTGAAATTTGGAAAATGGCGGATCATGTTGTCTTTTTGCAGGACGGTCTTATCAAATCGGAGCAGAGGCAATAATGGTTTTTTTTCTGGTTCTTCGCAATATTGCCAGAAACAAGAAAAACAGCGCTATTATTGCTTTGCTTATCGCTATTATCACTTTTCTTTTCCTTATCGGAAACAGCGTCATCGGAAAATCTAATCTTGGACTGCG
>Ga0268262_10003155_pt1 | contig 18133 bp, 14 predicted proteins | sample TergutNc150P3_FD_190354 | JGI IMG/M metagenome (GOLD analysis project Ga0268262, IMG submission 190354) | Nasutitermes corniger P3 segment gut microbial community from laboratory colony in Florida, USA - Nc150 P3 (SPAdes) (version 2) | ecosystem: Host-associated > Arthropoda: Insects >...
GGGCGTCGTGCAGGGTATAGGCTTCGGGAGCCATTAAATTGGTTGTCCAAACCAATATATTTACGTTTGCCTGTTCCAGAACGGGAGTAAAATACCGTTTGCTGTAACACGCCAATATTATCATATCCCGTTTTATGTTATCCGTGTTGATAAAAGTTTCGGATAATTGAAAATCCATCAACCCGTCATGGCCGATGTACGCCACAAGGGCGGCATTGCCGCCCAGACCCAGCGTTTTGCCGTTAATCTTCAAGGTGTCCTTCTGGTTCCCGCTGCCGCTGTTCAGAAAATCAAGCGTACACTGTTTGATATACTTCCCGTCATAAGCGTCGGCTATCAGGAAATAATTTTTTTCTTTATGCCTGAAAATAAGCCTTTCAAGAATTATGTCCTTTTTCTTTCGCGCTGTCAGTAATTCCCATTCATCGCTTCTTTTGAAATATGAGCGAATGCCATAACGAGCGCCCCAATAGAGATTGGTGTTAATGTTTTGCCCGTTGCCAAGCGCCGCCGATACACGGGTTATGCCTTGATATTTATTATCGCAGAGGGCGACAAATACATGAATGGTTTTTATGCCGCTTTCATCCGCGGAGCCAAGATCATAATCAACAGTAATGTCATTTTGTTTATCTGATTCATTTTTGTTTGATTTATTCCCACAGGAGAAAAACAAAATTGAGAAGAATAAAAGTACGGTTAAAAGGCGGGTTTTCGACATAATTTACCTGTTACATAATACCATAAATACACGCTCTCTGTCAGATAAAACAACAAAATATTAAAAAAAAATACTTTTTAATTATTGTATCATGGCGTGTTTTCGATAGTTGTCAGACGCTATTTTTTTCTTGATAAAAAACCCATTATGGTTTACAATGTCCTGTAATGGAGGATGCTATGAAAAAATGGGTTTGTTCTGTTTGCGGATATGTGCATACGGGGGATCAGCCTCCGGCGCAATGCCCTACATGCAAAGTTCCGGCGGAAAAGTTTAAGGAGCAGGTTCAGGGCGGCGCTTATGCTTCTGAGCATGTAGTCGGCGTTGCGAAGGGTGTGGACGCGGACATTGTAAAGGACTTGCAGGCGCACTTTAACGGTGAATGTTGTGAAGTGGGAATGTATCTGGCGATGGCGCGTGTCGCCGAACGCGAAGGATATCCGGAAATTTCGGAAGCCTATAAACGCTACGCTTACGAAGAGGCGGATCACGCGTCGCTGTTTGCGGAATTGCTGGGCGAAGTTATTACGGACAGCACGAAGAAAAATCTTGAGTTACGGATCGAAGCCGAAATGGGCGCCTGCGCCGGAAAGACCGACATTGCCAAAAGGGCGAAAGAAAAAGGGCTGGACGCCATTCACGACGTTGTTCACGAAATGGCGCGCGATGAAGCCCGCCACTGCGCCGGTTTCAAGGGTTTGCTCAAGCGGTATTTCTGATTTTTGGGACCGCGCCGAGGGGCAGGCGTCATATGTGTTAACTTAAGAAGAATATAACCACGGAGGACACGGAGTTTCACGGAGGAAGAAGAATAAGATACTAATATCTTAAACCTCCGTGTAACTCCGTGTCCTCCGTGGTAAAAATTCTTGGGTTTACGATATTATGTCAGGCGTCAAAATTTCTTATCATTAACCCAGGCAGGCTTTCAACCCCTCAAAGACCGGGCCGAGTTCTTCAAAACGCATGACCGCCTGCCGGTCAAGCGGGGTGGGCATGTTGTTGACAATGATTACCTCGCCGCCGGAACGCAGGGTGTAGTCGGGGATGGAAGCGGCGGGATACACGGTCAGGCTGGTTCCCAGCACCAGCATCAGGTCGGCTTTTTGGGCTTCGGTTACCGCTTCCCGCAGCGCCTCCGCCGGCAGGCTTTCGCCGAAAAAGGTAATCGCCGGTTTCAGCACCCTGCCGCAATGGGGGCATTGGGGCATTCCGCCTGAGCGGACAATTTTGGCGGCTTCCTCAAAATTCATCCTGACCCCCGCGCAGCGCATACAGTAATGCACTTTCGGCGAGCCGTGGACTTCGATGACGTTGGCGCTTCCCCCCTTTTGGTGGAGCAGGTCAATATTTTGGGTTATTACCGCTTTAAGGATTCCCCGCTGTTCCAGCGCGCCCAAAACGGTATGCACCACGGACGGTTCTTTTTCATCGATGTTATAAATAAACGATCCCGCCCTGGTGTAGTAAAACGAAGGGTCTCGTTCAAAATAATCTATATCAAAAATTTTCTCGGCGTCCATGTCATTGTACAGGCCGTTTTTTCCCCGGAAATCGCGGATGCCCGAAAGCGTACTGACCCCCGCCCCGGTAAGGGCAACCAGGTGCCGCGCCTCCGTTATCCGCCGGTATAATTCATTATTTTCACTTGCCATAGTGGAATTCCTACATTATATCATAATCAGGGGAATGTCTACCAATCGTGTTGCGAGATGTGAAAAAGAGAAGAATTTTTACCACGGAGGACACGGAGTTACACGGAGTTTTAATACGAAAATCTTTTATTCCTCCGTGAAACTCCGTGTCCTCCGTGGTTAATATTCTTTTTCCTTACCTCGCATTACTTTCTGATTCATAAAATTTCATCTTGCAATTTACGCTGTTGCAAAATATACTGAATTACCATGAATAAAGTTATCCTCAAGGCTGAGGATTTGGACGGCTATTTAACCCAGGCGGACAAGGACTATTTGAGCCGGATGGACAGCCTGTACAAGCAGGTGATGAAAACTTTTTCCCGCCTTGAATCCGGCCTGCAGGAGGAGCGCAGGAGCGGCGAGGACACCCTTATCGCGCTGTTCGAGGACATGGGGAAAATGATGCAGGAGATATGCACTCAGACGCCGAATATCCATGTCTACACTTTCCAGAGCCCCAAGGAAAGCCACCCGGAAGTATCGCGGGTTATTTCCAAATTGCGGGATATACGGACGGAAAACCATGAGTTTGTCTATTATATTCAACGGGCCTATGAGATATTGTTTAAGTTTGCCTGGGGGGGCAGCACCGACTCAAATAAAAATTACCTGATTGTAAAAACCCCCGTTACCAATCCGGTGCAAAATTACGGTGTTCACCGGATCACCAACATTGACGGACAGATTGAAAATACGGCAATGTGCGTCATGCTGCGGGGGGCCTTGCTGCCCTCAATGATCATGAGTAAGGAAATTCAGGAGTATTCCTCGCACGGCTATGTGACTCCGTTTGCCCTGTTCAAAATACAGCGGGATGATACCAAAAAAGAAACCAACATGGAGTATATTCTGGATTTGGACCGCTCATATTTCAGTATAGAAGCGCTGGACGGCAAAGACCTGGTTTTTGCCGACCCCATGAACGCCACCGGCGGGAGTCTGGTGACGGCGGTCAAGTATCTTTTGGACGCGGGGGTAAAGCCAAAGTCGATACGGTTCTTTAATGCCATTGCCGCCTTAAAAGGGGCGCTGCGGGTTGTCCGCGCCCTTGATAACTGCGAGGTCTATACCCTCTGGATGGATCCCATCCTGAATGAGCGGGCGTATATCATGCCGGGTTTGGGCGACGCGGGGGACCGCATCAACGGCAGGGATGGGGAAGCTCATCCCCGGAATATCATTCAACTTATCGCTGATTACGGTGACACCATCGCGCAGTTGTACCGTTCCCAGCTTCGCGAAATCGAAGACACGGTGCTTAATATACGGAAATGAAAACGCGCCGCATGGTATTTTTGCTGATAATCGCCGCGGTTTTGACGCTCAATAGCTGCGTAAGCTCAGGGGCGGCTTCGGCGGAAGAATATTTTGCCATCGGTATGGCGTATTTTGATATGGGAAAATTTGCCGAAGCGGAAACATGGCTGAACAAGGCAAAGGCGAAAGATAAAACCATGCACGCCTCCGAATACAATCTGGGGCGCATTGCCTTTGAAACCGGACGTTATGATGACGCGCTGAAACATTTTAAAGCAATTCTGAAACGCGATCCCAACAATGTGCTGGCGCTCAAGGCCGCCGCGTATACCTATATACGAAACGGAGACATTGAGAAAGCCGGGGAATTATATGACAAAGTTCTGAAACTGGTTCCCGAAAGCGCCGATGACGGTTACAACTATGCCCTGGTATTGTTTGCCATGAAAAAATATGAAGAAGCGGAACAAGTCCTGAACAATCATGAATTCGCCCTTTTGGACAATAATGATGTTCTGTTGCTCTATGCCCGTTCGCAGAAGGAACAGAACAAGCCGGAAGCAATAGACAGCTATGAAAAATGGCTTGTCAATAATACCGACGCAAAGGTACGTTACGAATATGCCCAGTTACTTGAAAGCCATCAACTGTATGCCCGCGCTTTGGAAGAATACCGTGCGGCTCTTGGAGAGATTGCCGCCGACGCGGCCGCTCCCGCAAAATCCGATATCCGTTTTGCCGTTGCCCGTGTGCTCCTGATTGCCGACTCCGGCAGCAACGCCGGGATAACGGAATTGAAAGGGGCGGTGGATGACGGCTTTTCTGATTCTGAAAAAGTCAGTGAGCTTCTCACTTATGAGCGTATAAGCGCCAAGCATAAAGACGAGATACGGACGATTGTCACAGAAATGAAACGCGCCGCCGATGCCGCCGCAAAAGCGGCCGAGGCTGCCGCAAAAACTACCGAGGCTGACAAAACTGCCGATGATAGCGAGCCGGACAAAGAAAAAAAGGAAGCGGGCAAATGATTGTCTCCATGATCCAGTTAATACTGGAAATACCCGATGTTGGCAGCATCAAAGAAAAGCGGCGTATCGTCCGCTCGGTAAAAGACAAACTGCAGCGGCGTTTTCACCTGAGCGCCGCCGAAATTGATTTGCAGGATTCACTTGCCTTTGCCCAGATAGGGGGGGCGCTGGTTTCCAATTCAAAAGTTTTTGGCGAGTCCGTTCTGCACAAAGCTTTTGCCATGATAGAAAACGAGGTTCCGGTCCGTATTCAGGACATAAGCATCCACTCGGAGGAATTTTAATGAAAAAGACTTTAATATTTTTGTGCCTGTGCGCCGCGGCCCTGACGCTGATGAATTCCTGTCTGGGCGTTTCAGCGGACATCAGCATACGCGCCGACGGTTCCGGAACAATCGCCCTTGAGTACCGCGTTTCGCAGATGCTGGAATCCCTGGGCAGGCTGGACGGCAACGAACATTGGCCGGCAATCCCCGTTGGTAAAGCCGATTTTGAGCGGAGCGTGGCAAGGATTCCCGGCCTGCGTTTGTCGTCATTTTCCGCAAAAGACGTTCCCCATTCATCAGGCGGCAGGGACCTGCTGACCAAAGTTACGCTGGAATTCAAAAACACCGCCGCCCTGCTGGCTTTTTTGGACAGTACCGGCAATCACGCCTCTCTGGTTCAGGAAACCAGAAACGCGCAGGCGGTCAATGTACTGCGCCTTGTTCTGCTGGATCGCTCAGACGATCTTGTTAATGCCGACCTCCGTTCCCTGTTACGGGAAGTTTCCGCCGGTTATGAATTGAACATCAATGTAAGCGCGCCGAAAAACGCAAGCCTCTCGGTGATTCCATCGCCGGTCCCGGCGGCGCGGATAGCGTCCCGTGGGAAAAAGGTTTCTTTTGCCATTGACATGAAGGATCTGCTGGAGATTAATCAAGAGCTGGCGCTGGAGATTGTGTGGTAAGAAGGGAGAGGGAAGAAATTTTACCACGGAGGACTGGCATGCAAAGCATGCCTGGGAGTTTCACGGAGGGGAAAGGAATAAAAAAGCAAATAACAGGTAATTAAAGAGAATTACTGCGTGTGCTTGACAAAACAGTAATAAGAGAGTATATTATAAATGCCACCGGAGGAGGCGGCAGCGGACTGCGGTTCGAAATAGCCTCCTCCGCCGATCCCGGTTCCGCTTTTGCGGGGCCGGGTGATTTGTTTTTTAGGGTAGTGATACATTTACTGACCCTACGCCGTGTTACCTTTATTCATCTACACGCTCACCGGTTCGCGTGCTTTTATTGGGCGGGGTGATTTATTTTATAGGGTAGTGATACATTTACTGACCCTACGCCGTGTTACCTTTATTCATCTACACGCTCACCGGTTCGCGTGCTTTTATTGGGCGGGGTGATTTATTTTATGATGAAACGGCCTTCATCGGTACGGTTTTTTAACTCTCCGGCTATTTTGGCTTTTACGCTTCCTACTGAAAGATCGGAAAAAAGACGTATAAAAACCGAATGAGCCTTTATGCGGGGCAACCATTGACACAGATAGGCTCCTTGCTTATAACCTTTTCGAAATTCAGTGCCCAGAGTGGCTCGCGTTCCGGTTATAGCTTTTATTTCCATAATTTCACCGTCAATCACTGTGTCGGCAGACAGTTTGCCAAGCCAAGAGCTGTTTTCCGGTTCAGGTAAAAAGTAAACTGCGCTTTCTGGTTTTATTAAGACACGAATTTGCTCAATTTCCCAAGCCAATTTTACCCGCTCTTTAGGTGTATCCCGTACCCGCGACTTACCAACCCAAATATGCGGCTCTTTGAGTATCCATTCTTCATCGGGAAATAAATCCGAAGCCAAAGCGAGTGATTTTTTTTCATTAAGGCGTTGTTGTTCAGTAGGCATTATTATTAATCATATTTGAATCCTCCCAAAAGTGACAGTCACCACCTATTTGTCTGCTTTCATTCGTAATACTACGTGTTTTGCTTGATTGAATATGGACAAAAATTTATTTTTTTATATTATTTATGAGAAAGGAAGTTACCTACGTTAATAGATGAATAAAAGTAACACGGCGTAGGGCCAGTAAATGTAACACTATCCTAAAAAACAAATCGCCCGGCCTCGCGTAAGCGAAGCCGGGTTCGGCAGAGGGGGCCACTTCGGACTTTTAATCCACCGCCTCCTCCTCCAGTGGCGGTCTCCTTTCGGAGATGTTAATAATATAGCGCTTTTTGAGTATATTGCGCGGCCAAAATATGCCCTTTGGCATAGGGGATTTTGGCTATTTTTGAAAAAATATACCTTTTGGCATACAGATAAATCCGATCCTCTGCGATAAATTATAAAAAACAACATTGGCAACATAAAGTCGCGTCGCGGCTTTTGAATATTAATGTTACCTAAAAGGCAGGGTAACAGTGGACTAAATTCCAAAGGAGTTTTATATGAAGAATGTGAGCAAGTTATTCGGATTTATCGCGCTAGTCGCGATAATCGGATTTTCCATGACAGCCTGCAGTGGTGACTCAAGCGACGGTAATGACCCTTTTAAAGGTACATGGACTGGTTTGACTGGTGATGGGGAAATGAAGCTTGTCGCCTCAGGCGGATCGTTCACAGTGTCCATGGATGGTACTCCAGCTTTTCGCGGTACTTATACGGTATCCGGATATGATGTAGCTATTACATTCACTGGAATAAATACAGCTTCCGGATGGACGGCTTATCCGGAAAATGGAGAAGTAGATGATCTACCGCCGAAAAATATTACCGGAACCATAGCAGGCGGTCAGTTTATCATCAGTCAAGATGATGATAATATGACCTTTACAAAAAAAGGCAGCGGTTCCAGCGGTGGCAGTACGCCTGGCGGCGGAGGTACACCTGTAACTCCCGGCGGCGGCGGCAACGGAGGCAACAGCGGTGGAAACAGCGGCGGAAATCAAACCCCAAACAGCATGTTTGTACTGACGGGTATGCCTTATAATAATAATCAACATATGTATGCAATGTTTTACGCTGAGGATAATTATGGAAATCCCATTATAGGCGCTCAAGTCGTTAACGTTACTAATACTAATGAAGGAATGTCCGGCACTTTGGTTGAAATACGAGATGGAAAAGTAAGTTTACCCATGTGGGTAAAGTATGAGGGTAGTTTTACAAGATATCACGGCAATGACACTGTTAACGGCAGTATTAAGATATTCAATTATAGGGATGTTTCTGGGGTAAACGGAGCTTCTGAAGAAAAACATTTCTCGGTTACTTTTTCAGATGGCGCCGCAACAAAAACGTGGAGTCAAGGGCAAAATGAGCCTATTGGCGGCGGTGGAGCCGGTAGCGGTGGGTCAGGCGGCGGCGAATCGCCCGGCAAATCCCAACCATAAAAATAACAGGAGGCGGTGTTTTAACGACAGTAACATATACCAAACAAAAATAATATGTACCACGCGTGGGAGATGTCCAAGAAGGAAGAATTAACCACGGAGGTCACGGAGTTACACGGAGTTTTAATACGAAAACCATTTCTTCCTCCGTGTAACTCCGTGTACTCCGTGGTAAAAAATTCTTCCTGGACAGACCCCACGCGCAGGTGCTAGTCATAACATCATAAATTTAGGTGCTCCGTGACCTCCGTGGTTATATTCTTCTGGTCCCCCTTGCATGAAATAACCATTGAAATTATAGTTAAAGCAGAGGTTTTTATGCGCGTAGTACGGAAACTATTCCCTGTTTTACTCTTTTTTGCCGTTCTTTTCCCTTTGGCGGTTTCCTGCTCCCGAACGGAACCGAAGATAAATTTCGGCTTTATTGAGCTGGTTTACTATCAGGACAGGGACAAACCGCAGGAACGTTTTTCGTTTTTTATTATTCCCGAAGACGATGACGGCATCGAAAACCTGGAAGAACTCTACCTGTACCATGACCGGGAACAGCTCCGCTGGCATATCACCAGAGATAACTGGGTAAGCTATACCAATGAAGGAACAACATGGATCGGCTCAAGAAGCATTGCCATTGGCGAGGATGAAAGTTTACCCCGCGGGCAGTTTCGGGCTGTTCTGGTAACCAAAGGCGGTGAAAAAACAGAGCGCAATTTCAGCTTTGACGCGCCGGCGGAGCCCCGCTTTCCTTTTCCTGTCCTTCTGATCAGTCAGGGCCGCTACACGGTGGTTTCGGCATATCCGGAAAACCACCTGGTCTGTTATGACGAGCAGGGCAACCATATTTATTCCGTGAATCTTACGGAGCTTAACGGGGCCCTCAGCGATCTTAAAATACCGTCGCAGGCCCGTACCGCGGCGCTCTGGGCGGAGGATGCCCAGTATTTTACCTCGGCCATTACCTATGTCGCCGCTCTCCGCTGAAAGCTGCTGTACCTCCGTAATAAAGAGTTACGTTCTGCGGTCAGGACGGGGAACAAACGCCCAGCGGCGTTCCTACGATTCCTTTTCGGGACGGTTTATTATTCCCCTTAATGATACAATGAATTGCGCGCAAATTTTTGGCAACGATAATCCGGTTATCGCCGAAATTGGTTTTGGCATGGGACTGGCTACGGCGATTATTGCCGAAGAAAATCCCGCGAAAAACTATGTGGGCATTGAAGTACACCGGCCGGGAATAGGGCGGCTCCTCTGGGAAATTGAACAGCGTTCGCTTTCCAATGTCAGGATCATCGAACAGGACGCGGCCGTGGTTTTTGAAAAGATGATTCCCCCGCGCTCGCTGGAGGGGATACATCTTTTTTTCCCCGATCCCTGGCCCAAAAAACGGCACCACAAGCGGCGGCTGGTCAAACGGCCCTTTACCGCCGCGCTTGCCGCAGGGCTTAAGCCGGGGGGGTATCTGTACATGGTGACCGACTGGGAGGATTACGCGGCATGGGCGCTGGCGGAGTTAGGCGCAACAGACGGCCTGGTCAATTCATGCGATGGTTTTGCGCCGCCGCGGGACTGGCGGCCCCGTACCGCCTTTGAACAAAAAGGGCTTGCGAAGAATCATCAGGTGAGGGAATTGTTTTTTTACCAACATGAAGAACAGTAAAGAAAACCGCGCGGTTATTGACCGCGCAAAAACCCTTGAGCGTCTCATTCTGCGCTATCAAAAATCGTATTATGACGGCGAGGCGGAAATTTCCGATGACGCGTTTGATCTGCTCTGGGATGAATTGAAAAGTATCGCCCCCGACAGTCCGGTGATTAAAAAAGTAGGGGGAGAGAAGGGCGGGGCGTCTCCGGCGACCGATTCTTCCGTTGACGGTTTTCCCAAGGCGCGGCATTTAATGCCGATGGGAAGCCAGGAAAAAGCCGCCGGACCCGAAGAATTCCGCGCGTGGGCGCGCAAACAAAATTTAACCCAATTTCTGGTGCAGTACAAACTTGACGGGGCCAGCCTTGAACTGCAATACGAACAGGGCGCGCTGATCAGGGCCATTACCCGCGGCGACGGCGTTACCGGCGATGAAATTACCGCTAACGCCCGGCGCATGAAGGGCGTTGTTGAAAAGCTGGATATAGATTTTACCGGCGGCGTGCGGGGGGAAGTGGTCATGACCCATGAGGTCTGGCGCGGCAAGTACGCTTCCAAAGCCAACTGCCGCAACGCGGCAAACGGAATCATGCGCCGCAAAGACGGCTCAGGCTGCGAAGACCTTATGCTCATTACTTATGACGCGGCATCTGCCGGCAATGACCGCTATTTTACCGACGAGGCGCACAAAGTCGAATGGCTCGGCAAGCGGGGATTTGAAACCGCCGTGACGAAGATTTTTAAGGACGCGGAAGAAGTTATCGCCTACCGGGAAAAAGTTACCAAAACGCGGGATAAGCTCCCCTTTGACATTGACGGTCTGGTGGTTAAGGATACCGTTACCGACATGGCCGACTTGCGCCGCGCCCGGCCCGAAAAGCAGATTGCCTTTAAGTTTGAGCTGGAAACCGCCTTTAGCGTACTCAGGCAGGTTGAGTGGAGTGAGTCGGGGGCGACCTATACTCCCATCGGCGTGGTCGATCCGGTCCGCATCGCCGGAACCACCGTACAGCGGGCCAACCTCAACAACCCCGGCATGATCCGCGCCCTGGGCCTGAAAATCGGTTCGGCGGTTTCCGTGGTAAAACGCGGCGAGATTATCCCCAAGATCGAGGGCCTTGCCCCGGAGGGCGCTATGCCGCCGGAAACCGGCGCCGCCGAAGAGCGGGATATTGATTTCCCCGTCAAATGCGCCGTATGCGGCGCCGAGTTGATAGACGCGGGCACCCGCCTGTACTGTCCCAACGCGGGCTGTCCCAAGCGCCTGCTGCACCGCCTTGAAAAATGGGTAGACGTTTTGGACATACGCGAGTTAGGTGAAAAATTACTGCGTCAGCTTTTTGACAAGGAACGGGTGCGCCATATTGCCGATTTATATACGCTCAATACGGAAGAGCTGGCCGCCTATGAGCGTATGGGTGAACTTTCCGCGGCAAAAGTTATCCGCCACATTCAGGCGCCGCGGGAACTGTCCCTTGCCGCTTTTATCGCCGGTTTTGATCTTGAAGGCGTTGCCGAAACCACTATGGAAAAAGCAGCCGTCGCCGGTTTCAACACTTTACCAAAACTGCGCGGCGCTTCGGTGGAAGATCTTGCCGCCGTTTACGGCCTGGGGGAAATTACCGCCGGGGTTATCGTTGACGGACTGAAAGAAACCGCCGCCGCAATGGACGCGGTATTACAGGCGGGCGTTATCAGTATCGCCGCTCCGCCGCCTGAGGACAGCCAGCCCCTGCGCGGCTTTTCATTCTGTTTTACCGGCGAACTTTCCTCCCTGAAACGAGGCGAGGCCGAGGAGCGGATCAAGGCGCTGGGCGCCTCAGCAAAAACGTCGGTGGTAAAAGACCTTTCCTGGCTGGTAACCAACGATCCCGGTTCCGGTTCAGGCAAAAACAAAAAAGCCCGCGAACTGGGAATACCCATTATTGACGAGAAACAATTTTTGGCCCTGCTTGCGGATCCGCAGAAAGCAGGTAACGCCTCGCTTTCCGCCGCAGAAAAACCCGGCGCAGTACAGGGCGAATTGTTTTAATTAAGAAGATAAAACCACGGAGTACACGGAGTACCACGGAGTTTTAATACGATCTTTTCTTCCTCCGTGTAACTCCGTGTCCTCCGTGGTTATATTTTTCTTTCTTTATGACGTTACATAATTCCGGCTCTTCTGCAGTAACGCAAGAAAATCCGCCCGGCTGATTTCCTGACCGCCCAGACTGTGCAGGTGGGCCGAAGGAACCTGGCAGTCGATAAAGGCGACGCCGTCCGCGAAAAGGCGTTGCGCCAGGCTCAGAAAAGCGGCTTTTGAGGCGTTTGGCTTGCGGGCGAACATGGACTCCCCGCAAAAAACCCTGCCCATGCGCAGGCCGTAACAGCCGCCCGCAAGTTCCCCGTTAATGTACGCTTCCGCCGAACAGACCCAGCCCAGGCGGTGCAGTTCGGTGTAGGCGGCAATGATGCCCTCGCTGATCCATGTCCCCCCCTGGCCGGGGCGTTCCATTTCGGCGCAGCCGCGGATGACGGCGGGAAAATCACCGTTAAACGTAATTTCAAACGCGCCCTTTTCAAACACTTTCCGCATGGAGCGTGAGATGTGCAGATTATCCGGATAAATCACCATGCGGGGATCGGGGGACTGCCAGAGCAGGGGGTCTTCGGGGCCGTACCAGGGGAACAGCCCCTGTTCGTAGGCGGAAAGGAGCATTCCCGGCGAGAGGTTGCCCCCAACGGCGATAATACTGCCATCCCATGTATCCGGGGGAGGGAAGATGTAGCGATCATGTTCGCCCAGGCGGGGGAAAGCGGGATCCGGGCCGGGACGGAAATTCATGCTTCCTGCATTTCCGCGGAAACCGGTTCTGTGTTTGTTTCTGTTTTAAGGGGGGCGCTTTCCGTTATGTCAATCCGGTACTGTCCGTCCCGCCAGTCCGCCGCCGCGCTGCCGCCTGAGGCGAGCTGCCCAAAGAGGACTTCATCGACAAAGAAACTTTTAATTTTTTCTTCGATGATTCTGCCCGCGTTACGCGCGCCGAATTCCTTGCTGTAGCCTTCCTCGGCAAGCTGTTCCACGCAGGCGTCGGTAACGGATAAACGCACGTCTTTTTCCGCAAGCTGCGCGGCAAAGGCGTCAATTTCCTTGCGGACAATGGAAACCATAATTTCGCGGGAAAGGTGGCTGAAGTGGACCACCGCGTCAAGCCGGTTGCGGAATTCGGGGGTAAAGATTTTTTCAACCGCGTCGTCTACGGCGCTTTCATCAACAATCCGCTCGCCGAAGCCGATTAATCCCTTGCCGATTTCCCGCGCTCCGGCGTTACTCGTCATTATCAGAATCACGTTGCGGAAGTCCGCCTTGCGCCCCTGATTGTCGGTCAGGGTGGCGTAGTCCATTATCTGCAATAAAATATTGTAAATGTCGGTGTGGGCCTTTTCAATTTCGTCCAGCAATACCACCGCGTAGGGCTGTTTGCGTATCGAATCGGTAAGCTGGCCGCCGTCCTCATAACCGACATAGCCCGGCGATGAACCGATAAGCCGGGACACGGCGTATTTTTCCTGGTACTCGCTCATGTCAAAGCGGAACATGGTTATGCCTAAAATGTCGGCTAACTGCCGGGCAAGCTCTGTTTTTCCCACGCCGGTAGGCCCGGCAAAGAGGAAATTTGCCACCGGTTTGTCTTTTGCCCGGAAGCCGGCCCGTGATTGTTTGACGGCCCGCGCTACGGCGGCAATGGCGCTGTCCTGCCCGAAGACCCGCTCTTTGAGTTTGTCTTCCAGCGCGCGCAGCCGGTCTTTTTCATTCGCGCCGACGGAACGCTCCGGTATGCGGGCGATTTTGGAAACAACGGTTTCTATCAGCGGCAGGCCGACTTCGATGGTTTCAGTTACGGTATCTGTTTTATCGGAAACATCGCCGGAAGCGCCGGCGGCGGCGTCGCTGTTGGTGGTGGTGTTTGCATAGTTGATGCGGGCAAAAGCGCCCGCCTCGTCAATAACGTCGATGGCCTTGTCGGGCAGGCGGCGTTCGGTAATGAACTGGGATGAAAGGCGCACTGCGGCCTCAATAGCCCCGTCGCTGTAATTCACTTTATGAAAGTCTTCATACTTTGATTTAAGCCCTTTGAGAATGGCGATGGCGTCGGCTTCGGACGGTTCGTTAATGTCGATTTTCTGGAAACGCCGCGACAACGCCCGATCCTTGTCAAAATATTTGCCGTATTCTTCATGGGTGGTGGAACCGATGCAGCGGAGCCTTCCCGATGTCAGGGCCGGTTTGAGGAGGTTGGACGCGTCCATCGCGCCGCCGGAAACGGCGCCCGCGCCGACCAGGGTATGAATCTCATCAATAAAAAGAATAGCCTTCTCTTTTCTCAGCATCTCCTCAATGACCCGCTTGACCCGCTCTTCAAAATCGCCGCGGTATTTGGTTCCGGCAACCAGCGCGCCCATATCCAGGGCAAAAATGCTGAAATCTTTCAGCGCCGGGGGCACTTCGCCGGCTACTATGCGCTGGGCAAGCCCTTCGGTAATGGCGGTTTTTCCCACGCCCGAATCCCCCACATGGACGGGGTTATTTTTCATGCGGCGGCACAGCACCTGCACGGTACGGTCAAGCTCATCCTCGCGGCCGATAAACGGCTCCAGTTTATTATCCCGCGCCTGGGCGGTCAAATCGGAGGCAAAACGTTCCAGAGCGGCTTTTTTGGCCCCTTTTGCCTTTTGCCCGGGCTCGGTTTCCTCATCGGGCAGACTGCTGAATTTACCGTCGTCTTCCTGGTTTCTGGCGTAAGCGGCGGTTCCGTCAATCCCGTGGGAAAGCACGTCAAGCAGTTCCAGCCGCTTGATGCCGGCTTTGCGTAAATAATAGGCGCTGTAGTTGCGTTCTTCATCAAACAGGGAAACCAGAATGTCGGCGACGTCAATCATGTCTTTTTGGGCTGAACGGCTCTGTATGACCGCCCGCTCAATCACGCTCTGGAAGCCCACGGTTTGGGTCGGTTCCGCCGATGAGGGGACAATCGGGACTTTTTGCTCAAAGTAGCTTTCCATGCCGGTTTTGATCTGCTCCGGGTTTGCCCCGCAGGAAGTCAGCGCCCCCTGTACCTCGTCAAAAGCAAGCGCCGCGTACAGTATATGCTCCGGGGTAAGGTACTCGTGCTTGCGTACCCTGGCCTCGTTATAGGCTGCGTTGATGATGGCCTGTACATGGCCGGAAATCTTCATACTTCCATTATCCCTGATTTAGACCGGTTCTACAATACAGCGGAGGGGAAATTCGTTTACCCGCGCCGCCGCGTGAACCTGTTCCATTTTGGTAGCGGCAATGTCCCAACTGTACAGCCCCACTAGGCCTTTGCCTTTTCTATGCACATCCAGCATGATTCTATTGGCATCCTCTAAATCTTTATGGAATATGCCCATTAGTATTTCCACTACGAAATCCATGCTGGTATAGTGATCGTTCAGTAAAATTACCCGGTATTCTTCCGGTTCTTTGACCTTTTCGGTGGTCTTTTCTTTTGTTTTGGTTAAAAGCCGGTTTCCCATAGTGTTTAGAGGTGTATGGTTATTGTAGCATGGATAGTTGTCTTGTCAATAGGGGCAATGCGTCTTGCCATTACGAAACTATGCGAAGTAAGAGAGCGGGAAAGAATTAACCACGGAGGTCACGGAGTTACACGGAGGTTTGGTACGATAACGCTTTTTCCCTCCGTGAAACTCCGTGTACTCCGTGGTAAAAATTCTTCTTTCTCTCATATCCCGCGGCGCCCCCTCCGGCTGGCCTTACCGGCTATAGAGGCAGCATATACTCTGTGATAAAATACCGGAAAAGGTCAAACATGGATTTGGAAATGCTGCAGGAACGGGCGCGGATCATCCGCCAGGTCCGTTCCTTTTTTGACGACAGAGGCTACCTCGAACTCGACACCCCTTTGCTGTCGCCCGACCTCATCCCTGAATCCTGCCTCGAAGTTTTTGAAACCCGCCGGCTCCTCCCCGGCGGTTCGGGTGAACCGCTGTGGCTGATTCCCTCGCCGGAAATATGGATGAAAAAAATCATCGCCCGCCACCGGGTCAATGTGTACCAGATTTGCAAATGTTTCCGTAACGGGGAATCTTCCGGCTTTCTCCACAGCCCTGAATTTACCATGCTGGAGTACTACACCATGAATGCCGGCTATCTGGATTCACTGAAACTAACCGAAGAGCTGTTTCAGTTTCTTTCACCTGCCCGCTTTAACGCTGCTTTTGAGCGCGTTACCGTGGCGGAAGCCTTTGTCCGTTATGCCGGTTTTGACCTGTTTGCCGCAGCCGCCGCGCCGGGCGGGCTGGAAGACGCAGCCCGCAGGTTGGGTCTGAATCCGCCTGAGGGCATGGGGACGGCTGAACTCTACGATTTGATTTTTATTCATGCGGTTGAGCCCCAGTTTAAACATGACCGGCCTGTCGCCCTGCTGGATTATCCGGCCTTTGTCCCCTGCCTGGCGCAACGGCGCGCGGACGGTAAAACGGTTGAACGCTGGGAACTGTACTATAACGGCATAGAACTGGCAAATTGCTACACCGAAGAAACCGACGCGCGGCGTGTGCGGGACTTTTTTGCGGGCGAAACCGCGGCAAAAGAACGGCAGGCGCTGGTCAAGCACCGGGTAGACCATGATTACTGGAAATTATTCGATAAAGAGGCTTCTCCCAAGGGGGCTTTCCCCCAGGGGGATTTCCCCCACTGTTCCGGCGTCGCGCTCGGTCTTGACCGGTTCATCATGGCGTTGTGCGGACGTTCCGGTATAGACGGCGTACTGCCGTTTCCCCCTCTTCCTTTGCTTGACAAAAATACCTAAAAGTGGAAAATATTCCAAATGAAACAGAAAACGGTTAGTTTTGACACAAAATCGACTTGTTTTTGTTAAAATTGACGGTTTTATAGGGTAAAAGGAAGGTAAAAAGAGGGTAAAAGATGAACGTTGAAAAAAACGGGAAAAAAGGAAAGAGAATGGGCATACTCGTAAAAATATCGAGTATAACTACCATTATTGTAATTTTGACAGTTGTTGTGCTGTCAATTACCAGCATTATTACCATGCGAAGCGTCAGCCTGCAAACTGCCGTTTTAATGGGAAAAGAGAAAATTAAAGGCGACATAGAGACTTTTAAATTAATGATAAAACAGGAGTACGGCGACTTACGCCTCTATGACAACGATTTGACAGATCAACAGGGTAATTCGATTACCCATAAGTATGAAATTGTCGACGCGGTATCCGCGTCGTTGAATATTTTGGCGACCATTTTTATCAGTGAACAAAGCGATTACCGCAGAATAACCACCAGCATTAAGGACACTTCGGGAAATCGCGCGGTAGATACCTATCTGGGATCGGGAAGCAAGGCATATCCGAGCGTTCGGGAGGGAAAAGAATATATCGGAAACGCGGTTATTCTGGGTAAAAATTACCTCGCCGCGTATTATCCGATATTTCAACCCGATACCAAAGATGTTATAGGCATTTTATTTATCGGCACAGAAATGTCGCATATAGAAAAAACGATTTCACAAAACAGCAGTATAGCGATAAAAAAAATCCTTTTAATCGCGGTGGGACTTATATTAATTTCAATTCTGTTAACTTCATTGGGCAGCAAGTTTATTATTGTAAACCCAATCATTAAAGTAGCCCGCGTTATTAAAATTGTCGCCAAAGGCGATTTGACGTATAACACAGATGTCAATACAAATGACGAAATAGGCGATTTTGCCGATGACTTTAATTTTATGGTAACAAAAATGAGAGAGCTTATAGGGACAATGAAGCATAAAATCGACGCGCTGACCAATACCGGCCATGAACTTTCCGCAAACATGGAAAAAACTTCCGAATCGGTAGACCAGATTTCGGTCAATTTTGAGGGCATGAAGAGCAAAATGGGCAAGCAGGAAGAAAGCGCCGCCGAAGCGGATAAAGCGGTAAAAAATATTAAATCCCTCATTGACAACCTGAACAGGTTGATAGAAGAACAGGCTGAAGGCATTAATACCTCGTCTTCCGCGATTGAGGAAATGACAACTAACATTCATTCGGTAACCAACACGCTGATAGAAAACAGCAAGAACGTCACTAATTTGATCGAGGCGTCTGAAAACGGCAAAACCGGGCTGCAAACGGTGGCGCAGGAGATAAAGGAAATCGCCCACGATTCCGAGGGGCTTTTGCAAATCAACTCGGTCATGAACAAGATCGCCAGCCAGACCAACCTGCTTTCAATGAACGCCGCTATTGAGGCGGCGCACGCCGGGGAAGTGGGGAAGGGGTTTGCCGTAGTCGCCGACGAGATTCGCAAGCTTGCCGAATCGTCAAGCGCGCAGTCGAAAACGACCTCGGCGATGCTGAAAAAGATAAAGGCTTCCATAGA
>Ga0268262_10003156_pt1 | contig 18132 bp, 18 predicted proteins | sample TergutNc150P3_FD_190354 | JGI IMG/M metagenome (GOLD analysis project Ga0268262, IMG submission 190354) | Nasutitermes corniger P3 segment gut microbial community from laboratory colony in Florida, USA - Nc150 P3 (SPAdes) (version 2) | ecosystem: Host-associated > Arthropoda: Insects >...
GGGGGGGGGTAGAATTGATTAATTGAGAGTTGAGAATATTATGAATATTCTGAGATAGGTGCTTTGCAACATCTCTATTCTTTTTGCATTTCATAATTCTCAATTTTTCCATTCTCAATTCTCAATTAAAAAATCTCCACTAGCCAATAAGTTTGCCATCATTTTAACCAGTGGTCATATTAAAGTGAATATAGAAAAAATTTTTAGTTTTGTACGCAACGGATGCTATACAAGTAGTTTTTATCTTGGAAAGGGTCCCAATCTGTGAGCTTGTTGTCGTAGTATATGTATCGGTAGTAAGCATAGCCCTCGTACTCGCTAGCAGTCCACCAAAAGCCGCTAAGAACAATTTCGCCAAAACTGCCATCGGAATAGCCACGGCCGCTAGGTTGGGCAGAAAAGCTGAACCTGTCCGTGCCATTGCCATTGTTGTCCCAGCCACTTTTTGCTTTCAAGTGCTTCCAAGCCGCAATGCTTTCGTAGGGGCTATCTGTGCCGCTTGTGCCATCCACATAACGATATAACTTATCCCATTCCTCATTGCTCGGCAAATGCCAACCTTTTGGGCAAGCCTTCATTGCCGTTTCCCAGTTATAAAGCCGTCCGTAGTCCTTGCAGAAATCTTCATTATCATTATAGCATTTGGATTTACCCATTTCTATGTTGAGATTTTCCGCCATCCAAACCTGCTTGCCTATCTTAGCAGTCCAATATGTTTGCTTGTCCCTAGCATCGGTTAATGTATTAGCAGACACGCCTGTTTTTTTCCAAGATTTCAACCTATCAAGCTGCCAACAATCCGTGTCAAAGGAAAGCTGTGTCTCATAATATGTTATAGATCCTTTATCACCTTTTTTCACACCGTCCGGGGTTCCATTTATCTCTATTTCTTTGCCGTTAGCCAAACGAAAGAGAGCCATATCACGCCCTTCGTGGTCTTCCGGGCTTTCCAAAAATGTCACCGCTTCTATTGTTATGGGAGGGCCTTCTCTGCTGGGGCACGCTTCTTCGTCGCTTCCCTCGCCATCACCCTCGGCAACTGTTGGGGTTTCTGCCTTTGACGGTTCGCTCGCGTTTTGCAAGCAACGAACACTGTTTAGGTCACTCTTATTGCTTTTGCTGTAGAAGACGTAATTGCCGTAGCCCATATACCGGATGTAGGCGTTGTCAAGGCTGTACTCACTGGCGCTGCCCTCGGAGCTGCTCCACCAATAACCGTAGCGGCCTATACTGTAGAAACTGCCACCGGAGCTGCCGGTGCCGCTAGGCAGGGCAGAAAAGCCGTAATTGTCTGTGCCATTGCCAGACGTTTCTTCGCTATCACCAGACCAATCGCTAGCGGATTTAAGATACTTGCCTGCTCTTTCCTGGCCGCCTAACAATGTTATCAATACTTTCCATTCCGCCCTGCTCGGCAAATGCCAACCGCTGGGGCAAGCCTTCTTAGCCGTTTCCCAGTCATAAAGCCGCCCATATTTCTGGCAGTTGTCCGGGTCATTTTTATAGCATTTGGATTTGCCCGTTTCTATGCTGAGATTTTCCGCCATCCAAGTTTGCTCGCCTATTTTGACGGTCTTGTAGGTTTTGCCATCGCGGGTATCTTTTATAGGGTCTGCTAAAATAACGCGAGCGTTTTCTGCTGCTTTATCTATTGCTTTCTCTGCTGCAACGTAGCAAGCTGCTTCGGTGATGCCTCTGCTATCCGCAATATTCCCGTCTCTCTCAAATATTTGAATACCAAAGTCATCATCCTTCACCCAAAACTTCGCAAATATATTTTGAGGGTTGCCGCCGCCAGCGGTAGCACCGCTGACGGTTACATAATTATTGCCATCTTCAGTAACTCGTTGCCATTCGGGTTTTTCCAAAAAGGCATCGAACATTTCTTCAACAGTAAAACCTGGGCACGCTTGAAGTTTGCCTTTTTTTACCGTCTCAACATTCCCTCCTCCGCAAGAAAGGGTGAATATAAAGGCAAGCCCTAGGGCTGCGGTGAGCGCTAACTTTGCGAATTGTTTTTTCATTGTTTTGTTCTCCTTTGTTGAATGATGAAAATTCTGCTAATCCTTTATGCAACGGATACTGTGCAAGTCGCCGTTGCTTTTCTCGTGGAAGCTGTAACCCACACCTTCGCTGCTGTCGTTCATAAGCCTGCTGTAGACGTATTTGTTAACATTCCACTCACTGGAAGTCCACCAGTAGCCGAGTTCTTCTACGTTTTGGAAACGGCTGCCAGAACTGCCTTTGCCGCCCGGCAGGGCGGAAAAGCCGTATTTGTCGCTTCTATTGCTGTTCTTGCGATTTTCATATTCCCAGCCGCTCTTTGATTTCAGGTATTTACCAGCAGTCTCGCTTTGGTAAGGGCTTTCTGTTCCGCTTGTGCCATCCACATAATGCAGCAGTTTATCCCATTCCTTGATGCTCGGCAAATGCCAACCGCTAGGGCAAACTTTCATAGCAGTTTGCCAGTCATAAAGGCGACCGTATTTATCGCAGTTGGCTTGTATTTCAGCGGGTGAGTATGGAATCTTATCCCAGCTATCGCGAAAGTAATACTCCCCATCGTTATAACACTTAGCTCCATCAACGGCGTAATTCAAATTCTCCGCCATCCAAATCTGTTCGCCGATTTTCACGGTTTTGTAGTTTTTTTTGTCCCTGGGGTCGGCAAAAGAACCTCTCTGTGCCTGGGAAGGTTCTCCCTGCAAGCAACGAATGCTGAATAAGAGGTTTTTATCGCTGCTGCTCCTATGCACATCCGGGCCGTCTATGTCCATACTTAGGCGGGCGGCTTTTTTGCCATCGTCTGAGGAACTCCACCAAAGCCCTCCGTTCCCAGCATCGCGGAAATTGCTACCGGAAAGGCCAATTCCGCCTGGCAGGGCGGCAAATCCGTAATTGTCCGTGCCGTTCCCATCGCCGTTCCAGCCGCCAGCCGCTTTCAGCTTGGCTCCGGCATCGGCGCAATCGCTTGTGAAAGGGCAGCTCGGATTGACGAACTGCATTAAATCGCCCCAATCTGCCTCACTTGGCAAATACCAACCGCTTGGGCAGGCTTTCATGGCCGTTTTCCAGTCATAAAGCCGTCCATACTTCTGGCAGTTGTCGGGTTTGTTTTCATAGCATTTTGAATTTAGCAAATCTATGTTCAAATTCTCCGCCATCCAAGTTTGCTCACCGATTTTCACTGTTTTGTAGGTTTTCTTGTTCCTTATATCAGTGAAAGTACCTACGGCAATCTTTTCTGGCGGTTTCTCTGCCATTGCTGCCTGCGCGAGTGTTAGTGTTATGGCAAGTGCTATGGTTGCGGTGAGCGCGAGTTTAGCGAATTTGCTTGTCATTATGGTTTCTCCGTTTCCCAATCATAGAGCCGTCCGTATTTTTGGCAGTTGTCGGGTTTGTTGTCGTAGCACGTTGAACCTTCCGCCTCATAGTTCAAAATCCTTTCATCCTGGCCATCGGGGTTCAGACGTTTAATTCTGCAAGCAACGGACACTATACAAGTCGTTCTTACCGTTGCCGCAGGAGCCGCTGATGCTTCCGCCGTCGTTATACATAGACCGGTTGCAACCGTAGGAGCCGAAGGAGCTATTGTACTCGTTAGGAGTCCACCAATTACCGTTGGTACCTACCCAGACGAAGCCTCTGTCTCTTCCGCCCCCGCCAGGCTGGGCGGAAAAGCCGAACTCATCTGTGCCATTGGGTTCATTAGTCCACCCACTAACATTCCATCCGCTAACCGTTTTAAGTTTTTTGCCTGCTGTTTCATAACCACCAACCGATACCGTCAATACCCCCCACTCCTCATAGCTTGGCAAATGCCAACCGCTAGGGCAAACTGACTTAGCTGTTTCCCAATTATAAAGCCTGCCGTATTTTTGGCAGTTGCTTTCTTGATTTTCATAGCAGGCACTACCGCTGGCGTCGTAGTTCAAATTCTCCGCCATCCAGGTTTGATTATCCAATTTCACGGTTTTATAGGTCTTGCCGTCTCTAGAATCGGTAAAAGAACCTTTCTTGGCATTCGCTTTAACGGCCTCTATCTTTGCTTTTTTCGCTGCTATATTTGCTACATAAATAGCATCGTCTTGCAAGCAACGAACGCTATACGAATCGCCATTAGAATAGTTGAAAGACTCAACAGAATCGCCTCTGATGACAAAGAGGTAGTCGTCTGCTCTGTCGCTATAAATATCGTTGGCACTCAACCAGTAGCCGTAGTTGCCAATATCGTTGTCTCCGCCTCCTTCGCAGCAAGTGGAGTTGCCGCCTGGCAGGGCGAAAAATCCGAATATATCCTCTCCATTGCCAGACTTTCCTTCTTGGTTATTCCAACCGCTAGTGGCTTTAAGGGCTTTGCCTGCTGTTTTCTTGCCACCAACTGCTGTTATCAATGCTTCCCACTCCTCTTTGAGCGGCAAATGCCAACCGCTGGGGCAAGCTTTCGTAGCTGTTTGCAGAGTGTAAAGCCGCCCATATTTCTTGCAGTTGGCAGGGTCGCTGTCATAACAGCCATAACCGTCACCGTCTGCGTCGTAGTTGAGATTTTCCGCCATCCAAACCTGTGTGCCGATTTTCACGGTTTTGTAGGTTTTGTTGTCGCGTGGGTCGATGAAGGTAGTCGCCGCTGCCTCCTGCGTTTCCGCCGCCGCTTCGGTGGCGGTTGCGCCGTCTTGCTTTTTCTTTTCTTCGCAAGCGGTGAATGTGAATGTTATTGCAAGCCCAAGGGCTGCAAACAAGGGGCAGGCTAACCCTGCCTGTACATTAGGGAATTGTGTTCTCATAGTGGTTTTCTCCATTCTGGAAATTCTTAAATTCTGAGAATTTTGGTTCAGACAATATATAGAAAAATAAAAAGAGTTTGTCAAGGGGGAAATGCTGGAAATGGCGGTTTTGTATATTGCCCATATATGTTCTCGCCTTCACTTGGAAAACTCACGTCCTATAAAGATGGAGATTTGGTAATAGCAGTTTGCAAAGAGAAAGTTCTTTTCCCGTTTAAAGACATTGAAAAGCATTTGGATATGCAGGTTCTGGATTTAGGAACATACAACGGGAAGCGGGTTGTTTGCCTGAGTTTGCCGCGTTTAGAAGATGGCGTTTCTTTGAGGGCGTTGTTTGCCGAGGCGGAGCAGGAAGTTGCACATATTGCGGCGTTGGCTTCTCATTTGGCTTGGTGGAGGGCAACTTACAAGCATTGCCCAATTTGCGCAAAGCCGCTAAAGGAACACGATTTGGAACGCTGCTTGCATTGCTCAGAATGTGATGAGAATTTTTATCCTGTCATTTGCCCCGCTGTGATAGTTTTGGTTGTAAAAGATGAGAAGATTTTGCTTGCGCACAATACGAGATTTCCATCGGGGCGGTATAGCCTTATAGCTGGTTTTGTTGAGGCTGGCGAGAATTTGGAAGATGCCGTTAGGCGAGAGCTTATGGAAGAGCTTGGAATAAAGGTAAAAAATCTGCGTTATCTGGAAAGCCAGCCTTGGCCCTTCCCAAACTCGCTTATGATAGCTTTTGCGGCGCAGTGGGAGAGCGGGGAACTCAAGCCAGACGGCTTGGAGATAGAGCAAGCGGCTTGGTATGCCCGTGGCGATGAGTTGCCGGATTTACCGCCTCCAGGCTCGGTTGCCAGAAGGCTTATCGATGGCTTTGTCACTCAACGTCGCTGAGGATTTCTATCTGAGCGTCCACCCATTCGGAATCCATTTTGCGTAGGCGGTTGTGCTTTAGGTTGTCGCTTAGAACCCAGCGAATTTCGGAGCTTGGAGAACGCATCCAGCTTTCAAAAAATTCCTTTCCTTTTTCCGGCTTTGCCGCGACTGCAACGCTTATGCAGTAACCCATAGCTTTTTTAAATACCCTGTATTCCTCGCTCTTCACATTTTTTTCCAACTCTATGACTTCCATATAGTCGTTCAAAACGCTTAGGATTTTTTCAACCTCTTCCGGTTTAATGAGAGCTGGTTCGCAAAGCGTTGCCGCAATGCACCTCTTTTCCAACAGATTGGTGTTTTCCCAAGAATCAAACACAGAGTAGAGTTTATCCAAATTCTTTAAGCCAAGATTTTGCAGGCCAATAACCGCAGATTCCCTTATCCGCCAGTTATTGCTGTTCGCGGCTTTTCTAAAAACCTCTGGATTGCCAGAGGCAGCCACTCCGCACATCGCGACAAAGGTCGATGGCGAGCTTGCATCCGGTTTTTTATCCAACGCGCTCAGGCATAAAGTTGCCTGCTCTGGCGTGGCCTCTTTTATAAATTGCCCCAGCAGGCTCAAATTGGCAACTGGACCTGGCAATTTTGACTCTTTTTCCAAAACTTGGAGTAATTCTGCTCCTTGCGGGAAAATGGGCATAAATCCTCTATTTATTAATTTAGGGAAATATAGAAAAAAATTTCTAGATTTTCAACTTGACAGAACTCACCAGACAGAGACTTGCGAAATTCAGGCAAAATAAGCCCGCTCGGTTTTCCTTTGTCATTTTATTTGCCGCGTATCTGCTGTCGCTCACTAGCCCCTGGCTGGTAAATGACAAACCTCTTTTTTTAAAATACAACGGCAAATTCTACTGCCCTGCCTTTTTCCATTACCCCCAAAGCGAATTTTACGGCAGCTATGCAACCGAGCCGGACTACAACGAATTGGTTAAATATGCAGAGCAAAATTCCGTTGATGTTTTTGCCGTATTCCCGCCTATTCCCTGGAACCCCATAAAATCGCAGCTAACCGCAGAAGGCGCGCCCCCATACCCGCCGTCCGCAGAGCATTGGCTTGGGACAGATGCTCATGGGAGAGATGTTCTTTCCAGGTTGATTCATGGGTTTAGGATTTGCATGAGCTTTAGCCTTTTGCTCTCTTTGATAGGGACTTTTTTTGGCATAGTGATAGGCGGGATTCAGGGATATTTGGGCGGAAAGACGGATATAATTTTTCAGAGGGTAATTGAAATTTGGGCTGCTCTTCCCTTTTTGTATGTGGTTATTCTGCTCGGCAGCATTTACGGCCAGGGGTTTTGGCTTTTGGCTGTGATTATGGCGGCTTTTAGCTGGATAGGCCTTAGCTATTATATGAGGGCGGAATTTTTCAAAATAAAAAATATGCAGTTTGTAAAAGCTGCCACCGTTCTTGGCTTTAGCCACAAGAGAATTTTTTTCAAGGAGATTTTGCCAAACGCTTTGGCTCCTGTTATAACACTTTTCCCATTCTCTTTAATCGGCGGGATTTCGGGGCTTACCTCTTTGGATTTTTTGGGCTTTGGCTTGCAGCCCCCAACGCCTTCTTGGGGCGACTTGCTCTCCCAAGGCCTAACAAACCTCTACGCCCCGTGGATTACCATTTTCACAATAACGGCGCTCTTTGCAACCCTAATGCTCGCTTCGTTTATAGGCGAGGGAATAAGAGATGCCTTTGACCCAAAATCAGGCGATAGATTTGAGTGAAAAAGCCTTAGTCTTTGCACCACCGCCATAAGTGCCTTACCCTATTTCTTTTCTTTTTGATTTTTGCGATTTTACGCTCTATTTCATATTTTTGCAAGGGAGTTAGTTCGGGGACTTCATAAACAGTCAGCAGTTGTTGCAAAAGCCCAAATTTTCTGGAGATAGCCACGAGGGTTGCCAAGGTGGTTTTTCCCGTGCGCTCAATAACGGAAACCTGGTCTTTGGAAATGCCTGTAGCCTTGGCAAGTTCGGTTTGCGTAAGATTTGCGGCAATGCGCTTATGCTTTAACATATTGCCAAACTCCGCAAGTATCTCAGAATCAGCCTTCTCAACCAGATTTTCCAACATTCCACACCTCGTTGATAAATAGGTATTTTCACCTATTTATCGTTGAAAATAATGTTTAAATATAGAAAAATATAGAAAAACGTCAACAACTGTTGCAAAATACGCAAAGTTGAATTTTTTCCGTTTACAAGCGTCTAAGGTAATGAACCTTTAGATGGAGCTAGGGCGGAAGAAAGGTTATACCACAGCCGATATTAAAAACCACCTTCTATACCTTGACAAGCGTTCAATTTTTTTCTATATTTGTATAAATATGACTATCAGTTCCAGAATTTGCTTCGCCCAGCCTCCACAGGAGGCTGTTAGCGACAATTTTATGGCTAATTTAACTTTGCCCCCCCTCACCCCCCCCATCTGAAAAAAAAATTTACTGTGTTTCCCATAACCGGAGGTTACCGATGAGAAATAAATTCTCTAAGAGCGTATTGGCAGCAGGCTTTGGGCTTGCTATGATATTTACCTTTTCTTGCGCATCTGGCAGTGACGATGGCTCGCCTTCTTCAGGCGGCGGCACATCTTCTTCTAGCGGTGGCGGTACGTCTTCGCCCAGCGGCGGTAATTTTGAATATGGCTCTATGAAAGACAACAATGGCAAGACATACAAGACCATTGAAATCGGCGGCCAAATTTGGATGGCTGAGAATCTTGATTATAATGTATCTGGTAGCGAATGTTATGGCAAAGACTTAGCCAAATGTGCGATTTACGGCAGGCTGTATGATTGGAAAACAGCAATGAAATTGCCAGAATGCAATTCTGATTCTTGCTCTTCGCAGATAAATGCCAATCATCAAGGAATATGCCCCGATGATTGGCATATTCCTAGTAATGAGGACTGGAACAAGTTGTTGCGTTATGTAGATGATGATAATGATGGTATTGGGTCAGAATTTTCCGGCCGTTACTTTAGCTTTACTGCAGGCAGGTATTTGAAGGCGGCTGGTTGGGACAGCTATGATGGAAAGTCTGACAACAGCGAGGACAAGTATGGATTTTCGGCTCTGCCTGGCGGCATCGCCAATGACTACTCTGGCGATTTCGAAAGTATCGGAGTCCTCGGCACTTGGTGGAGTGCTCATGGGAGTAGCGGCATGTTCTTCGCTTGGGATATGATATCTGGCGAAGATTTCGTTTTATCTGGTTTAAATCGTGAGGCAGGTATGTCCAGCGTCCGTTGCCTCAAAAACGAGCCATAACACGGGTCTCCCTAACCGAGCCGCTCAAAACTTGCACTATGTAAACTCCGTTTGGGATGTTCTGCAAGTTTATGTTGAGATTTCCGTTGCTGCTGTGTTCTTTTATCAGCAGTTTACCGCTTGTGCTGTATATGGACACTTGCAGAGTTTTGCCACCAAAAATTTGCAAAGAATTTTTGCTCTGTGTTATTTTAAAATTTTGAATGGCAGGTTGCTTTTTTATGGGCGTGGTGCTGCCCTTTTCCACAAATTTGGAAAGCAAAGTTATGTAAGATATTTGATAGCCGTTGCTAGGCTCTGTTATTTCCCAAGAATTTATGGGCCAGTTGTGATTCATATCCTTATACATTTTTGCGGAAGGCTGGTTTTTTGGAACCTCTACCAAATTGCATCTGCTGTTGTTGGCAACGCTACCGCAAGAAGATGGGCAGCAAGCATCCAACGCATAGCTTTTGTTGGGGCCGCCAGGCATATAACCGGGCGCGGGACCGGGATTAGCTCCCGCAGTAATGCCCCATTTTGCGCTTTCTTCCGAAAACCAAGTGTGATATATGGAGGTTAAACTTTTTGAAGCCCCGTTGTTATTCATATTGGTTAAGTAAACCGTGTTAAAAGGATTCACTCCGTGGATATAATGCAAATAATCTTCTGCAACATCCTTGTAATCCTTGCTTTGGTCAACTATGTTCCATTTGTAATAGGTTGAGCCTTGGTCTGTCTTGGTTTTGTTTGAACCCCACTGATAATCGTATATATAAGAGCGGTAGCCATCGCCTTGGTATCCGTTGCCAAAGTGATTGCAGCCCGAAATGGGTTTTGCGAAGGCAGTTGCAAAATCATTTTTTATTGCGCTTTTTACAGACGCTTTGCCGGAAGGAGCCGCCAAATATCTCATAAGAAGAATATGCTGCGAATACCTGTATTGCTGCATACAGCCACCCCAAGCGTGCAATGGGAGTTCCTCCCAATTATTTTCAAAAATTGTCAAATAAGATTCTTCGCTTGTTAGTTCATATAAAGCAAGTGCAGCGTTTATGCGGATTTCAACTCTGTCCCAATCATCGCTCATCTCTTGGTCTCCGGCAGCTAAACCCTTGGAACCCTGAGCTTCCGAGTTATTGTGGAAAACGGAATCTTTATGAGCCTCTGCCCAAGTCCATGCTTTTATCGCGGCATTTTTCAAATTGCTTGCATATTCTGTTTCGCCTCGTTTGTCAAAAATGCGAGAGGCTATGGCAAAAGCCTTGGCTGTGCCATAAGAGGCAACCGCGTTTGCGGGGCCATAATAACTGGGTTTTGTCACGGAAGATGGCGGCGAGCCTTCGGATAAACCTTGAACGCTTAAAACCGAGCCGTCTGTATTTTGCATTTTCAAAAGCCAGGCAATTCCCCATTTTACCTCGTCTAAAATATCGGGAACTCCATTGCCGGACTCTGGAATGCCATAATCGTCTGCGAATGCCTCTGGGTTCTCTTCATAAGCGAGCAGCAGGTTTTCCACATAATCGGTAGTCCATTTTGTGTATTTGTTGTAATCTCCGGCATCAAACCAGCCACCGCTCAAATCCCTTTCCGTTGTTGCATCGTTTTTCTTGAAAAAATCCCTGGTTTGCTTATCCTGTTGAAAATTTAAACCATCTGCCCAAGACTGCCCGGCGTATTGGCTGGGTTTATCCGTGCCCGCTCTTTGATAATAGAGCATTTTTACAGCCGCTTTAAGCACTTTGTTATACACATCATTTGCTATGGAAAATGAAAAGGAACGCAGGTTATTTGTTTTATCCAAAATGTAATAGCGGCCCGGAGTTTTTACGCTTGAAAAATCAAAATGCCAAATTTTATCGCCGGAAGCGGTATCTGTTTGCCCTCCGTTGAAAGCAGTTGGCGCACCGCTGAACACCTCCGCTCCAGACGCCTCGTTTATGACTTGAAAATTGTTCCCCGGATTATAGGAACTCGGCGAGCCGTAGCCCGTTTGCGGAACCCTGACAACCGCGGTCTTTTTTGCTTGCTCCCTATAGCCAAACTGGTCTATGACAATAAAATCACTTGTGGTTTGCGAAAAACAGAGGGTTGCGAGTAAAAGCGAGAAAAAAAGTATGTGCATATATATAAATATACACTATTTACGGTTTTTTTAACCCATCTTCTTCCCTAATCTGTACGCGGCGGATTTTTCCGCTTATGGTTTTGGGGAGTTCGCTTACAAATTCTATTATTCGCGGATATTTGTACGGGGTGGATACCGTTTTCACGTGAATTTGAAGTTCCTTTTTCAACTCTTCGCTAGGCTTCCAGTCTTTTGCAAGGACTATAGTCGCTTTGACTACCGTTCCGCGTTTAGGGTCGGAGACTCCAGTCACTGCACATTCCAAAACGGCGGGGTGCTCAAGGAGAGCGCTCTCCACTTCAAAGGGGCCTATTCTGTAGCCTGAGCTTTTTATAACATCGTCTGATCTTCCTACAAACCAGTAGTAACCGTCTCCGTCTCGCCAAGCGACGTCTCCGGTGTAATAAATGCCATTGTTCCACACATTTTTTGTGAGTTCCTCGTCCCTGTAATAGCCATCGAACATGCCTGCGGGTATTCGCTTGTCGGTGCGGACAACTATTTCCCCTTTCTCGCCCACGCCGCAAGGAGAGCCGTCTTCGCGGACTATATCTGCGTCATAGCCCGGAGCGGGTTTTCCCATGGAACCGGGTTTTGGGTTGAACCAATCCCAATTTCCCATAATTATAGTTAGCTCTGTTTGCCCATAAGCCTCTTTTAAAGAAATGCCCGTGGCGCTTTTAAACTGCTCGTAAATTTCGGGGTTAAGAGGCTCGCCCGCAACCGTGCAATGCCTGAGCGCGGATAAATCGTATTTGCTCAAATCCTCTTTTACAAAAAAGCGGTATATGGTAGGCGGTGCGCAGAAAGTTGCAATTTTATATTTGGCGAGAATTTTAAGCATAGCCGAGGGAATAAACTGGTCGTAGTCATAGACAAAGATGGGAGCGCGGCAGAGCCATTGACCGTAAATTTTTCCCCAAGCGGCTTTGGCCCAGCCAGTTTCCGCAACGGTTAAATGCAAATCACCTGGCTTAACGCACTGCCAAAAGTTTGCCGTAACTATGTGCCCCAGCGGGTACGCAAAGTTGTGGCGCACCATTTTTGGCATACCTGCCGTGCCGGATGTAAAATAGAGGAGCATTATATCTTCTTTTGTGACTGGCTCTTTTGGTCTTTCCAAATTTTGAGAGGCGTTTTCTAGAAGAACATTAAAATCCTTCCAGCCGTTTTCTTCTTTGATTTCTTTTTTGCGGCGCACAAAAGCCTTGAACTTGAGTGCAAAACCGGATTCCGCTTTCATGGTTTTTTCCGCTTCGTCCACCCGCGTTATCATATCATCATCGTCCACGCTTATGATTGCCGCAACATCTGCTGCCTTGCATCTGTACATTATGTCTTTTGTGCTTAACAGGTGCGTTGTGGGTATAGCTATTACTCCTAGCTTGTGGAGGGCAAGCAGAATGGGCCAGTACTCCCAGCGGCGTTTTAAAATCAGCATAACGGTATTGCCTTTTACCAGCCCCGCGTTTTTTATAACATTGCCAGCCTTATCCGAGAGGCGTTTTAAATCGCCGAATGTAAAAGAGGCTTCCGCTCCGTTCTCATCGCACCATAAAAGCCCTAAGTCGCTGCCATGCGTGTTGGCAAGCTCGTCTAAAACATCGTAGGCAAAGTTAAACCCTTCCGGTGCAAGCACAGAAAAATTTTTGTAAAAATTCTCGTAAGAATCGAATTTCAGCGATGACACATAACGTTCTAACATAAATGTCCTTAAAAAATGAATATAACCACAAGGAATATAGTTAATTTTTGCATTGCACAAAAGCCCTAGCCATTTTATGCATCTCTTTTTTGGGAATTTTAAACTCAGCGGCAATATGTTCCCATTTTGCAACATTTCTTTTCACAAGCTGCAAATACTCTTTTGCGGTTTTGGAATTCACGCGAAAATAGGGAGCTACATCCAATGCCAAGCCAAAATCCAGCGAGTTGTCGTTTTCGCTCACGTTAAGCGCAAGGCCTGTTGCAAAGGGGTCTGGGTTTATGTCGTAAGCAGGTGCCAAATTCCAGCTTTTGTTTTTGTTCAGAATAAAAGCATGGTTTCGCAGGTAGCAATCGCTGTTGGAAACGGCAATGCTAAAAACAAATATCCCTTTCTCTATTTTGCATCTTTGCTCCTAGCACGTTTTTTTACCAAAAGCCCAGCGTCTTGCATACGGTAGCCCATCAAATCGTCTTTTGCAATTAATAAAAGGTCTTGTTCCAGCCCAAGTGCAAAAAGCGTTTTGGCAAGCGTGGAAATAGCGGCTCCGCCATCTCCATGTTCTAGCCTTATAAGCGTGGTGCGGGCAATGCCAGCTCGCTGCGCGAGCTGTTCCACAGGCAAATTTCTCCGCAAACGTGCGAGTTTTATCTGCTCGCCCATAGCGCGCAAGAGCATTTCCTGTTTTGGCAACAAAATCATTTTACTCAATCTTGGCATAAATAACATCCTCTATACGCTATAATATAGTAAATTTTTATATTGTATAGAGGACTTACAAAATATTTTCTAAATTACACATTATGTTCTTAGGGTTCGGCAGAGGCGGAATATAATTCCAAGAAGTAAAATATATTGGCAAGCATATTAGCATTAACAGAAACCAGTTTGCTGCTAGATTTATAGCCTACCTTGCTTGCCCATACCATGCGTGGAATGATTGAATCTCTGAATGAATCATATTCTTCGCAAATTAAATACGGGGCATTATAAAAACCTTTATTCTTCAAAAAATTATTCTTGTGCTGGGTATTAGGTGTTTTTATTATGAAAGAATGAATGCAGCTTAAAGAAACATTGTAGGCAATTTCATGGCAAGCCGCTATGTTGAATATATTGTTTGTTCCCTTGCTTTTTATTGATTTCACGAAAGGACATTCGTCATTGCTGACAATTGCTAGGTACAATAAGGCGGCTACTTTATGCCTGTCAATTTTAATCTCGCTGCCGCCGTCAATAGGCAATGCCTCATCTAGATGCTCTGAATCGTTTTTATTTTTTTCAGCCATGCAGGTATTTTTAAATTGTGGCTTGTATTCTCTTTCGTAAATATAATAAATAGCTTTTTTAAGTTTTGCTTCATCTGCTGTAAATTTGTATTCACCTTTGTACTTTATTAGATATTTGTTTATTTCTTTTGCGATAAGGTCTTTCCATAATTGGTCATATTTTTCTGGTGACATAAAAGTTCCTTTAAAAATTATAATGGCTTTTGAAATTGACGGTTTCCACAGAAACGTCATTGTTTGGAATTCTCATCTTTTTGCGGATATCCCGCTCATCTTTCTTTGCAACCTTGCCTTCTTTGACCATTTGGTGCATTTCCGCAAGCCAACTCGTTGTTTTAGCCTTTGCCATAATATAATTCTCCTATTTGAGGGAAATATACAAAATAAAATTTTCTATAGTATAGTTTACTATGTCTTTCCCAACGCTAGCCCTAATCCTCAGCAACCTGCCCCGCTGGCTGGAAAAACTTTTGTTCGCATCGCTTTACTCAATTTATCTGATAAAATTCAAAAAGGAAAGAGATTACATCTCGGAGCGGTTAAAAAAGGCTAATTTGCAGACAAAACCGCGCAATGTATATAAAAATCTCTTTTGCAACGGCTTGGCTAGCCTGCGGTTTTTGCGGAATAAAAAAGTTGCTGTGAAATTTGAAAATCTGGATTTGGCACAAAATGAAATAGGGAAAAACCCCGTTGTTTTTGCGAGCATACATCTGGGAGCGTTTGAAATGCTGCATAGGGGAGTGGCGCAGATTGCGAGTGATTGCCCTGTGAATTTAATAGTTTCTGAGTTTAGGAATAAAAATTTAGATGCGTATTTAACACGCATAAGAAAAACGCAAAATATGAAAATCGTCAAAGATTATGAGGTTTCTAAAATACTCAAAAATGTCATCCGCAATAAGGAAATAATCGCCATCATGGCAGACCAGTCAAAACAAGGCGAGGAATATTTTCAAATTTTAGGCGATAACGTGCCTCTGTTTTTTAAACTCCCGCTTATGGCTCACAGGCTTGGCGCAAGCCTTGTGTTTTTCAGAACTTTTAAAAAGAACAACGAGCATATAATAAAATTTGAGCAGGTCTATAAACCGCAAACGGAAATTGCTCAAAATGAGATAGCAAAAATGTTTGAAGATTGGATTTTGGAATACCCTGAACAATGGGCTTGGAATTATTTAACGAGGAGATGACAATGATAGCGTATTTTATCAAGAAAGTAGTTAAGGCAATTCTGCCGTATAAAATAATTGTTTTTAGAAGAAAACTTGCTCTGAAAAAACAAATAAAACGAAGATTTACCAAAAAAAAGAAACTGACTTTTGAGATTTCTTTAGTTGACCATTGCAATTTAAATTGTCAATGTTGTGGTGCCTTTGCTCCTATTGCTGATGAAAAGTACTATAATGTTGAAAAACTTGAAAAAGAATTTAAACGCATACATGAACTTGCGGGGGATAAAATTGATTTTGTACGATTGTTAGGGGGAGAACCATTACTACATCCAGATTTATTGAAAATTTTTGATATTGCGGGCAAGTATTTCAGTAAAGCAAATCCAGTACTTATTACAAATGGCATTTTGCTAGAAAGGCAATCGCATGAATTTTGGGTTAGCTGCAAGAAAAATAATGTGAAAATCTCCATAACAAAATATCCTATCAATTTACCTTTCAAAAAAATTGAGAGAATTGGGAAAAAGCATGGCGTCATTGTTGGATATTTTAATGATAAGAATATTTTGAAAACATCAGACAAATACACTATGGATATAACTGGAAGTGCGGACCCCGCAAATAGTTTTAAATTATGCCATTCGGCAAATAACTGCACGGCACTCGACGACGGTAAAATTTATCCTTGCAGCACCGTATCACGTATAAAATATTTCAACAAATATTTTAAAGCTGATTTAAAAATTTGCGATGACGACTACATTGATATTTACAAAGCAAGCAACCTCGATGAGATACTTGAATTTTTATGCAAGCCAGTGCCGTTTTGCCGATATTGCGATGTAGGCAAATGGGTATATGGCTTAGATTGGGCAGTCTCGAAGAAAAATATTTCGGAGTGGGTTTGACATTTATGATACTCCTAATCTCACAAGGCTGCTCGGTGAATTTGAGCGAAAGCGAGCAAATTGCCGGATTGCTGGCAAAAAACGGCTTTGAGGTGAAATTTGAATCCAAAACAGGGAGCCGCAGCAGCCCAAAAGCCATTGTTTTAAACCTCTGCACCGTTAAAGGCGATAGTTCCGCGTTAAAAGCGGTAAGGGTTGCAAAGGAGAATTACCCCAAAACACCTATGCTCATCACCGGCTGCACAACTCCAGAACTGCTCGCCTCGTTGCAAAAAATGGACAAAGCAATTTCCGTGGCAAGCACACACGCGGTGGAGAGAATCCCCGAAATCGTTAAAAAAATGCTCGCTGGCAAAACAGTTTTAGATTTTGAAAAAGAACATTCCCCCAAATTGGGATTGCCAAAAATTCGCAAAAATTCCATTGTGGGGATAGTGAGCATAGCCGAAGGCTGCATGGATGCTTGTTCCTTTTGCTCAACTAGAATGGTGAAGGGCAAACTCAAAAGCTACGATGCTTTGAAAATAGCAGACGAGGCGAAAATTTTAGTGGAAAGCGGTTGCAAAGAAATTTGGCTAACCGCCCAAGACGCTGGCTGTTATGGCTTTGACTCCGGCACAGACTTGGCAGAACTGGCCATGCAAATTTTATCCAGCGCAAAAGGCGATTACCGCATAAGGGTTGGTATGGGGAACCCGCGGCACATTTTGGGCTATGCGGAAAAATTGGCGGAGGTTTATAGAGATGAAAGGGTGTTCAGATTTTTGCACCTGCCTGTGCAAAGCGGCAGCGACCGAATTTTGCAAGCCATGAAACGCAAACATTCCGTGGAAGATTATAAAAAATTGGTGGAGTTTTTCTATTCCGAATTCAGCGACTTTGCCATTTCCACAGATATAATAGTGGGCTTCCCCGGCGAAACCCAAGACGATTTTAAACAGAGCCTTGACCTGATAAGATGGAGCAAGCCCACGGGTTGCAACAGAACCCGCTTTGTTCCGCGCAAAGGAACGCTCGCAGCTAAAATGCCAAGTCAAATCCCAAGCGAGGAAAAATACGCACGCAGCGCAGAGCTTACAAAAATTTTTAGCGAAGTAGCTTTGCAGAACAATTCAAAATACATAGGCACCGAACAGAGCATTTTAATAGATGAGATTGGCAAAAGAAATTCCTGGCTCGGCAGGGCAAACAATTACAAACCAGTCGCCGTTCACGGCGATTACAAAATCGGCGATAGGATAAAAGTGAGGATTAAAGCGGCGGAAACTTTTGCATTGATAGGTGAAACGCCGTAAAACGGTTCGCTTCGCTCAATTTTTTCTATATTCTCCCCATGTCTCACCCGATGATGTGTACCACCACTATGCCCAATATGGAAAGCGCAAAGAAAATGGCGCGTGAGCTTGTGGAAAATCGCTTTGCTGCTTGCGTCCAGCTTATGCCCATAAATTCCATTTACAGATGGAAAGGGGAAATGGAGGACTCAAACGAGGTGCTTTTAATAATAAAAGCGCCCACTTACCACCACGAGGCCCTGGAAAAGGCCATTTTAGAGCGGCATCCCTACGAACTTCCCGAAATTTTGTTCTTTAAAGGCGTAGGCGCATACCCCCCGTATTTTGAATGGATGGAAAATAGCATAAAATTACCCCCTAACCCTTGACAAAAGTTTTAAACATTTCTATATTTATAAGCCCTACTGAGAGGTAAAGCTTCCTCTGCCTCTTGGTTAAACCCTTGAAATGCTTAAAAATAGGTGTTTTAGGGTAGTCAAGAAGCAATAACCTTCTGGGAAGAAGAGGTATATAGTATGGCAAAAGAGAAATTTGAACGGACCAAGCCGCACTGCAACATCGGGACCATCGGCCACGTTGACCACGGCAAAACCACCCTTACCGCAGCAATCTGCACCACGCTCGCCGCCAAGGGGCTTGCGAGCGCCAAGAAATTCGACGAGA
>Ga0268262_10003157_pt1 | contig 18132 bp, 22 predicted proteins | sample TergutNc150P3_FD_190354 | JGI IMG/M metagenome (GOLD analysis project Ga0268262, IMG submission 190354) | Nasutitermes corniger P3 segment gut microbial community from laboratory colony in Florida, USA - Nc150 P3 (SPAdes) (version 2) | ecosystem: Host-associated > Arthropoda: Insects >...
TCCCCGTAAATTGCCCTGGAAAGCCCGTGTATGCTTACAACCCCGTCGCCTGCCTGCACCACAAACCCCGAAGATTCGGTGATGGCTTTGCCATTCCAGTTTTTTATTTGTTCTTCCAGAACACTGGTTAAGTCCCCATAATTCGCCATTAGCTTCCTCCATCCCCGGCGGCCAGGCAGGCTTCCATTTTCTGCAATTGACGGCGAACACTGGCATCGATTATTTCATCTCCAATGCGCAGCCTGTATCCGCCGATAAGCTCTTTGTTAATCTGCCCGGTTAATTCCACGCTGGCTGCCCCGGTCATTTTTTTAATTGTCGCGTTTATTTCGGAAAGCAAATCCTTTTCCGGCTCAAAGGCATATTCTGCGGTAACTTTAATCGCGCCGTTTCTTTTGTCCAGTATTTTCCATATTTCGCCAATTACCGAACCTGCATGGCGGATTGCGTTTTTTTTAACCATCAAAAGAAAAAATCTGATCGTTGTTTCCTGCTTTAGCCCGGCTTTTGCCATTGCGTCCCTTACAAGCGGCTCCAGCGCCATGGCGGCTGCTTTGCCAAAGACCATGCCCTGAAGGGAAGCCGCGAAATCAGCAAGGATTTTGAGCGTTTTAATGCCGCTTTCAAAATCGCCGCCTTCTCTTTCCAAAGAATTAACAAAAGCGGCAGCCCATTGTTTGCTGACAAACATGTTACTTTTCGCCTGCCTTCAGAGCCGAAGCCTCTTTTAAAAGCATAGCTGCATAGAGCTTGTTGTCTTCGCTTTTTATTTCGCGCCCCACAAGGCGGCCGCTTGCCAAAATGACCAGCGTTGCCGCTTCCTGCCTGAAAGCAGCCAAAGAGGCCTCGTGTTCGGCTTCCATCATCTTTTTGGCGTTTGCTATGGTTTCTTCCGCTACAACGCGGCTATCGGCAATTATTTTCTCTGCCTCGGCTTCGGCGCGTTTCCTCGCCTTGCTGACGATAGCCTGCGCCTCGGTTTCCGCGTTTTTTAGCTGCGCTTCGTATTGGGCAAGCATGGCTTTCGCGTTGGCCTTGTCATTCTCGGATTGAGTTATTGAGCTTTGAATGCGCTCAGCCCTGTCGGCCATGAATTTTGTCACCGGTTTGAATAATAGCTTCCGTAAAACAAGAAACAGAATGGTGATATTGATAATGGTGATAACAAAAGTGACGGAAAAATCAAGCATTGCAGACTAGCCTAATTTGTTGATCAGAATTATTGAAATAACCAATCCGTATATAGCTGTTGATTCCGCCAGGGCGCAGCCAACGAAAAACATCGGCGTAAACTTGTTTGCTGCCTCAGGCTGGCGGGCTATCGCCTGTATAAGCCCCGCTGTCGCAATCCCGATGCCAATACCGGCCCCAATGCCGGTAATAACTGCAATACCCGCTCCCACGCCAAACAAAACATTTAAGTCCATCGTAACCTCCATTTTACCTGACTACTTTTAAGTGGTCAGGTCATTCCGTTTCAATTTTTACAGCCTCTGAAATATAGAGACTGGTTAAGAACACAAAAATCCCCGCCTGCACGATCCCATCGAAGAAATCAAAGTACAGCGAGGCAACAACCGGAAGCGCTACCGGGAGTATCCCTTCGATCATGGACATCAACACAAAGCCGCCCAGTATGTTTCCGAAAAGCCGCAGTGCCAGCGAAATGAGGCGTGTGCCGTAATCCATTATATTGAAGGGCAGCATTACAGGGAGGGGGTGCAGGAAGCTCTTAAGCCAGCCACCAATTCCCCGCGCCAATAGGCCGCATACAATTACCAGCGTAATTGTAATGACTGCCAGCGACGCTGTTACATTTATGTCCTTGGTGGGGGGGTGTATTTCAAAAGGCGGAGTAAATACATGGCCAAACACTTTTAGCGGCAAGGGAGAGAGAACAGGGATAATGTTTGCCACAAGCAGGAAGAGAAACAGCGAGCCGACATACGGCCCAAGGTACTTCGCGTAAGAGCCAAACTGGTTATTGGCAAAGTTGTTGAGGAACTCCACTCCCGTTTCCAGGATTGTTTGCGGGCCTGTAGGCACTTCTTTCAGGCTGCGTGTTAAAAGAATGGACGCGACAATGAGGATCAGCATGATAACCCACGAGATAATCACTGTTTCTGTAATAGGGATCGAATAGCCGACGACATTCAAGGTGAGAATTGTTTTTATCTCCAGCATCTCCATTTGCAGCCAGCCTTTTGCTAATCTTTTTTAAAAAAGAAGTCGTCTTTAAAATATTTTTTTAGTAATTCTTCGGAAACGCTGTCATGGACATTCATTTTGGTGTAAACAGCTTCCAGGAATCCTTTTGTAATATAAAAACATCCCAAGAGAAAAAATTCAGAAACCTGGGATACTACCCCCATGGACTGATACATCCTTACGGGGCTTTCCGGGGCAAACTCGGTCATTATGTATTCAATTACGATCTTTTCCGCCAGGCTCATGGCATAGATAATCTCGGAAATGGGGAAGCTATCCTGCATGCGATCCTTCCCAAGTTTGACAAAAAACCCCCCAACAATTGAACGGTCAAGCCCCTGGTCCAGAGTGCGGGATAAAATGGTGTATATGGGCTTGTCTGCTTCAATGAGGGTATCATCGTCCATTTTGTTATAGTGCCTAAGCTGATTGGCTTTTCGTACCATATTTTTCCACTTAATTGCGAAATCCCCGGCTTTTAAAACTAAGCTATCAATTAGTACGTGATCTACCATGGGGATGATTTTAATATACATATGGAGAAAAGACAACCATAATTAGCAGCAAGTTTATTTGCTAACAAAAATTATTTTTTTTCCTCGCAAAATTTTCCTTCTTAAACTTTTTTCTCAAATTCCTCCATATTATTGAATTTGACTATCGTAAATAAAGTATGAATAATGTACAGAACTGGCTGGAATATGGGCGTGGAAGGGGTTTTACGGCAAATTTGGTTAAAAATATGTATAAAATATTTAAAAAAGAGAATTTAATTTTCCCGCTCTCTTTGTTTTTGATAATTGTGATAATTTTACTGAATGTTTTTATGTGCATCAGGTTTGTGAATTACAGCGGGGTACTTATTCAACAAAAGCTTGATCTGTGCAAAAACTCCCTTGACCTTTTTCTCAGCCACAGCTGGAACAAATCTATATTAGCGGCTATCGAAATGTCAAAAAACCCGGAAGCGATTAAAGCCATCAGAGAGAGGGATACCGGGAAAGGCATACGGGTTTTCACAGAGGCTCTCGACGTTTATGGCGTGAATTATTTCACAGTCACGGACGAAAACGGCTACGCGATTTGCCGAACCCACGAGCCTGAAAGATTCGGCGATTCGCTCGCTACCCAGGCGAATATTATCAACGGAATGCAGGGCAGGATTTCCACATTTTACGAGCCGGGCAATATAGTAATGGTTTCAGTTCGGACCGGGTCCCCTGTTTTTGATGACGACGGTTCGCAGATTGGCATAATCGTTGCGGGCATAAGAGTCGATACCAGCGAAACCGCCAAAGATTTAAAGGACATACTTCGCGCCGAGGTTATGGTTTTTTACGGCGATAAAGAAATATCCACTACAATAGCCAAAAAAGGAAAACTGTTGGAAGGCGAAACGGTTCCGCCGGAAATCAGGAAAATAGTTTACGACGATAAGCATACTTTTTCCGGAACAGTGAAAGTCGCAGGCACGGATTTCACGGGCTATTATTTGCCTATATTGAACTCGCAAAACCAGGTATTTGCCTCCATTTTTGTCGGTATCCCCAAAGGCGATTTGAACAGGGAAATTAATTTTATGTTTGTTCAAACGCTGCTCATAGGCGTAATCAGCGTCATTCTGTCGATTGTTTTGCTGCGGGCTTTAAGGGGCGCGATAGCGGCAAGCCTTGCGAAAAGCAACTTCCTTGCCAACATGAGCCACGAAATCCGCACGCCGATGAACGCTATCATCGGCATGGTAGCGATAGGCAAGAATGCCCAGGACAGCGAACGCATAAATTACAGTTTCAATAAAATAGAGGAAGCGTCCAAGCATTTGCTCGGGGTGATCAACGAAATTTTGGATATGTCCAAGATAGAAGCGAATAAACTCGAATTATCGCCGGGATTGTTCAGCTTTGAAGGAATGCTCCGCAGAGTCGTCAGTATTATAAACTTCCGGGCAGACGAAAAGAAGCAGAAATTTACAGTGGAAATAGACAGTAATATACCAGGAAATTTAATCGGGGACGATCAGCGTATAGCGCAGATTATTACCAATCTATTGGGTAACGCTGTTAAATTTACGCAGGAGGGAGGAAGCATTGGGCTTAACGCCGCCCTCCTGAGCGAAGAAAATGACGTTTGCGTGCTGGAACTAAAAGTTACCGACAACGGCATTGGCATGACGCCTGAGCAGCAGGCCAGGCTGTTCAGCCCGTTTAATCAGGCGGATAACAACATCTCCCGCAAATACGGCGGGACAGGCCTGGGGCTCGCCATTTCAAAGAGCATTGTGGAAATGATGGGCGGTACAATTGGCGTTGAATCAAAACCAGGCATGGGCTCGGTTTTCACGTTTACCATCAAGGTAAAACGCGCATCGGACTGCGGACTGGAAGTCCGACGGTTCGCGGACGACGAGACAGGATTATCCAATTTAAGCGATACGCTGGAGATTAACCGGATTTCGCCGGAAAACAATTTGCAGATGTACTCAGGCATTTTTAAGGGCAAGAGCATATTACTGGCGGAGGACGTGGATATTAACCGCGAAATTATTCAAATGCTGTTTGAAGATACGCTAATGGAAATAGACTACGCTGTGAACGGAGAGGAGGCGATAATGATGTTTTCAGCGTCGCCTGACAGGTACGACTTGATATTGATGGACGTTCAAATGCCTTTGGTTGACGGCTACGAGGCTACACGGACAATCAGGAAGCTTGTTTTCCCGACAGCAAAGACCATTCCGATTATCGCAATGACGGCAAACGTTTTTAAAGAGGATATAGCAAATTGCTTCCAGGCGGGAATGAACGACCACATAGGAAAGCCTATTGAGCCGGAAGTGCTTTTCGAAAAGCTAAGGCGTTATCTTTTTTGACCATTTTCAGTGAATTATTTGACATTATAAATAAATGATATATAATTATCAAAGAGGGAAAAAATGAAAAAAATAATAATCTGTGTGGTTTTTATGTTGTTTTCATGTGTTAATCCGTCAGAATTTTCAGTTCAGGTGAAATTTGATAAAAAAACTTTTGTTGAACAAAGACAGCTTTGGCAAGACGCGAACATAAAAAATTACCAATATCAATTATCAGCTATCGGATTTATCTATTATTATGGAACAATATTTGTTGAAAATGGCAGAATAAAAAATGATGTGGCATCCGTAGAGAATTCCAATATTGAGAATTTTATGAATTATTCAACAATAGATGATATATATAAGGCAATTGAGGAAATGTTTAATTCTAGTAAAAATCAATCGAAAAACGATGTCTATTGTACTGCAATTAATGTGAAATATGATAAAATGAAACATATCCCAATAGATATAGTTTACAGCTATTATGCCTCATCTGATATAGCGCTTGATGGGACATTTCATTACAAAATTACAGAATTTAACGAAAGAGATTAATGAAAAATTGGACTCACTAAATATTGCCTGAATCCGTAAAAATACCGGCAGCATCGGATCTTTCTCATTGATTTTGAATATCAGTTCCCTGCCATGCTTTACTAATTTTCCCGCAACGCATATTAAATCACGGATAACCTTTCCCAACCGTTTGCGTTTCAGCTTCTTCCTGCCTTCCTTCTCTATGGATTTTTGGCCAAGCATCTTCAACGCGTTATAAGCATTCATCGCCACTGCCAGCACTATCTTGTTTACCGCAAACTTTCACACATAAGACGTCCCCGAGAACTTCGCCTTTTCTCTGCGGGTGCATCCGCACAGTTCCAATCCAGACTTTTTTCCTTTCCTGGACTCTGCCAGTTCCCCGTGCCGTTTTGCCCTTTAAAGCCATTTTTCGTCGTTTTCCCTTCGTTTGTTCCGTTTTACGATGCAATAGCGCCCTCTCCCTATTATCGCTTTAAGGGTGTCATCGGACTAAAGTCCGCAGAATCGTTCCCGCTGTCCATGCGGAACAATAAACGCCCGCATGATTGTATGCCCCCAAGCCGTTCCTTTACCCCTTCGATAAATTCAACTGTCCCATTCTGGCAGTGCTGGCTGCCGGGCCGCAATTCCGAGTCCAACAGATACCCTTCCTTCCCTGCATACGGAATCAGGGGGTTATTAAAAAAGTTGTTGTTATTTTTCAAATAAATTGATATGAGAAGAAGAAGTTGTCAGTCGCCTTTCAGGTTCTTGGCTCTGGTTGTTCCGCCTGATTTTTGTTTTTTCAAAGCAGCCCGCTTTTTTTCCACATAATCAGAAAGGTTTTGCCCAACATCTGTCCAGATTTGTTCTTCAAGTTCTTTTCTAACGGTATCTAAAGGCATATTTTCCATGACAAATAGTTTCGGAGTGTCAATTTCGAGGGCGAACGCTATCTTTTTAAGCATTTCAACCGAGGGGAACCGCCGCCCGGCTTCTATAGCGGAAATGTAGTTTGTCGCCGTATTAACCTTTTCAGCCAATTTCTCTTGTGTCAGACTACAGGATTTCCTGTAGTATTTTATGTTCGCCCCCAACAACTGACTAATATCGGTCATATATAAACCTGCCAGTCATATATATTTCAATGATATATACATATTGGGTATTGATAATAAGCATACAGTCATATATAATGGATTTTCATATGACTGTGTGTCATATATATATATTTTTACCAAAGGTTCGAAAAGGAGTACATAATGGAAAAAATTAATAAATTTTTAAGGTTTACCGCTATCGTAGCGGTAATCTGCTTCTCTATTGCCGCTTGTGATGGCGGAAGTTTGGCCGACGTGGTTAACTCTCGTTCTACTTACCCTGAGGAGATAAGGCTGAATATGCCCAGTCTCAAATTGGTCATAGGCGGTAAGGAAAACTTAACCGCTACTATTATACCTACCAATGCGACAAATAAATCTGTAACCTGGAATTCCAGCGATCCTCAGGTAGCTACAGTGGCCTCTAATGGCGCAGTATCTGCTCTTTCAGCTGGCTCAACGACTATAACAGCAACAACGGTGGACGGGGGCAAGACGGCGACTTGCGCAGTAACAGTAACAGAAGCACCCACGACAGTTGTCGAGCCAACCGACATAATCCTGACCCCTCCATCTATTTCAATGAACATAGGCGACACAGGCAAACTCATTGTATCGGTGACACCTTCCAACGCAGCCAAGGATATAAACTGGATATCCGAGAATCCGGCGGCGGTTGTGGTGGACCCGACCGGCAATATAACCGCGAAAGGCGAAGGTACAGCCAAAATCTATGCGGTAACCGTTGTGGGCGGCAAGCGGGCATCCAGCGATGTTACGGTAAAAAATCCTCTACCCGCCACTATCAGACCCGTCCTGGGTCATGGTTATGACATTACCGGCCGTTATGCTTATTCCCCGGATATCAAGGCCGCCGTTCTAGATTTGGAAAAACTGCTGGTGGCCAAGCTGGTCCAGGAAGACCCCAATTTTAAATACGGTGAGTATGAAACCATTACCGGGAAGGACATTAATGATTATATGAGAAGCATTACCGCCAATTTATCACATTCTGCCAATGCGAACGTTAAACAAGTGGTCTCGTTTGCCGCTGAAGTCGGGGCTAATTTCAGTAAAGATAGGATCGTAAAAGCTGAGTATGTTTTTGCCACCAGTACAAGCCGCATTGTTGCTGGAGCTTATAAAATCGAAAATAAAGGATTGGATGCTTATTTTACCCAGGATTTTATTTATGATCTTGATACTATGGAGCTTAATAAACTAATTGAAAGATACGGTACCCATGTAATGTTAGGGGCTGTAATAGGAGCCCGGGCTGATCATCATTTAAGCGTACAAAAAAAAGCGCAAACTGATACTACTCAGCTTGAAGCTTATGCAAAACAAAGTGCGGAAGTAACTTACAAAGGCGTTACCGGTGGTGGGAAAGATGAGGCTCGTTTAAAATTAGATTATAGTGATTCTTTTTTTACACAAACAACAGTAACCAAGACTAGGGTTTTTGGCGGTAATGCCGGAGATGGACGTGAAATCCAAGATAAAAATGGATATAATAATTGGATCAAGTCCATAACGGGAAATGAACTATGGATTGATTTTTATCCCGGAAAACTCATCCCTCTCTCCGATTTGGTCACAGGTAGTCGTAAGGACGACCTGGCGCAGGCAATAGTAAATTATTGTAGCAGTACGGAGTTCGGAGTATTACCTTCCTACGAACTTACGATAGAGCAATTCCCGAAAAACTTCGGTATTCTTAAGCCAGCAGAGGGGAAATATATATATTCCGCAAAAACGCCTTACGCTATAAGTGCCACAGCGAATAGCGGCAACCAATTTATTGGCTGGACTGTGAGAAAAGGTGATGATAAATCAATTCCTAAACCTGGAAATAAAGATACAACAGTAACTTTGAATTCCGAAACGACGATTCGCGCGAATTTTATACCTGATAACATCAATTATGGAGGAGAAATAGGGAAATTTTCTCTGAAGAATAATGGCGCGTTTGTAGCCCAGCTAAAAATTACTTATCTACAAGATAACGGAACACCGACGAAACCTATTGAGGGTACCGGCGACATCACTGCTGGGGTTACTAAAGTCTTTGATCCAGACGCTAAGGGTATACCCGACGGCTCTATAGTCCGTATCTACTCCTGGGTATCTGGGGGTTATGATAGAGAAGGTGGTGAATATTTTATATACAAAAGAGGCAGTTCTAAAACCGCCTATTACACCCACAGCGGTACCACTCTGGTTGGCAATAAACTAACGTATAACGGTATAAAGTAGGCTGTGTATTTTAAAGGAGCTATCATGAAGGTAAAGAACGGTTTTGTCATTTTCTTTGTTGTTCTTATTGTTTTATTCAGTGCTTGCACTAACCCTGTGGGCGGCGGATCCGGTGACAATCCACCCCCAGTCACGAACTCTCCCGTGGTGACCGGAGTTACTATAAACCCTGCCACTGCTGAGGTTTCCAAAGGCGGAACACAGCAGTTTAGCGCGACAGTTACCGGAAACAATAACCCTGCTCAAACCGTAACCTGGACGGTTACAGGCGGTGTTAGCGAAACTGTCATTAATAGCAACGGCCTCTTGACCGTAGCCGCTAATGAGACCGCCAAAACCCTGACCGTAAAAGCTGTTTCTACGGTTGAGCCATCTGTAAGCGGAACAGCGACAGCTACAGTAAAGGAGATCGTAGTAATACCCTCCTCCATTCTTACGATAGAACAATACCCGGCATCCTACGGTGTAGTTGACCTAAAAAGCGGGTCTTATTCTCAAAACACGCCCATTGATATAAAGGCCACACCAAACAGCGGCTATCAATTTATTGGTTGGACCGTGAGAGCAGGTACGGCAACATTTGGTAAACCCGCAAATGCAAACACAACGGTAACTATCGGTTCCAATGCGACGATTCGTGCCAATTATCTAGCCACCGGTGCCGATTATCGAGGAGAAATAGGGAAATTTTCTTTGAATGTCACCGGCGCGTTTGTAGCCAGGTTAAATATTTCTTACCTAAAAGGTGACGGAACATGGGCGCGTCTTGAGGCTACCGATGATATCAATGTTGGGAATACTAAAACCGCTGATCCAGGCGATAAAGGTATACCCGATGGCTCTGTAGTCCGTATCTACTCCTCGGTATCTGGGGGTACTGCCAGAGAAGGCGATGAATATTTTATGTACAAAAAAGGCAGTTCTAAAACCGCCTCTTACACCCACAGCGGTACCACTCTGGTTGGCAACAAACTAACGTTTGATGGCATAAAGTGAGTAAGTGAAATAATCGCCGAAAGGTCTTTAAAGACTAGTTCGGCTGTTTATTACCTGCTTGTATAGGCAGGACATTAAAATGGAGTTTGGGAAAAGGGACAGAGAATAGAAGTTTCCGGCGGTGGATCGTGCCAACGTTGACCGTCTTAAACTTAATGCCTAAACCCTGTCCCCATCTCCATTATAAGGAGTTCTTCAAATGAAGAAAAGTAATTTGTTCTTATGGGGAATGTTGGCAGCGGTACTGGCATTCGGAATTACAGTTACCGGCTGTGCTTTCCTGCCAACTGGTCTCTTGGGAAATGTTGTAACTACAGAAGCGTTACATTCAATTAATGAATCCAGAGGGATAAAAAGCGCGACTGATACAATCAGTAAAAAAATGGTTAATACATTACCGGCTGGGGTAGGTATCGCTATTTTAAATGTTGAATCCAATGATCCAAATGAATCATCGTATGTAATTAGCGAGCTTGAATATGCGCTTGTTAATTCAGGACGATTTAAGGTTGCAACCAGGAGTTCGGTTGATGTGGTAATGAAGGAACAAAATTTCCAATTGTCCGGAAATGTAAGTGATTCTGACGCTGTTTCAATCGGACGTATGGCAGGGGTAAGTATTGTAATAACCGGCAGTGTAAATAAAACCAGTACAACAAATACCCTTGCAGTTAGAGCTATTGATGTACAAACCGGAAACATTCTGCTTATGGAACGTGATTCGTTCCGCTAACCATAACAGGTGGCGTATCACACATGAATAACTTAAAGGAGTGTTTTATATGAAAAGCACGATGAAGAAATATTTTTTTGTTTTGGTTCTTGCGGCTCTTGTCACGAGTGGGGTTTTTGCGCAATACGCACCGGCTGTCGCCGACAATAATCTTTTTATTAATGCGGGTGTCGGTTATGGTCCGTTTAACTCCATTTATAAATTGGCTGTACTGCCCATAACGGGAAGCGTAGATTATAAGTTACCTATTGGTTTGCCAATAACAGTCGGCGCAAGCGTAACATACACTTCATGGACGTGGGATTACAGCAGTTATTCTACATCCTATACATACACGAATATCGGTATTGGCGCGCGGGCTATGTACCATGTTAATTTATTGGATAGATTGGATACCTACGCCGGAGGCACTATTGGCTATGTTATGCAAAGTGCAAAGGTGAAAACCGATGGTCAAGAAACTTCCACTGATGGTAATCCGTTTTTTCTTTATAGCGCTGAAGGTGGCGTACGGTATTTTTTCACAAACCTTATAGGCGCATATATTGAAGGTGGCTACGGTAGTTTACTATATGTGAGTGCCGGTTTGACGATTAAGTTTTAAAACGATAACTTTTTAAGGGAGTTTTTATGAAAAAGATTTTTAATACAATTTTGCTATTGTGTGTGGCATTGGTACTTTTTGGTTGCGCTTCCAAACCCCCGCCCTCAACTGGTATGCCTCATGAAGTTGCAAACGCCAGAAGAAATGCGCCGGAAGACGTGCTTGTAGGTATCGGCAACGCCAAAATGGGTACAGTTGCCCAATCAAGGAACATTGCCGCCACCCGCGCCCGTGCGGAAATTTCCAATTTTATGGATTCAATGGTAAAGAACATGGTGCGCGATTACACAGCCTCAAGCGAGGTTGACCCACAGGCTGCGCTAGCATTTCAGGAGAGTATCACAGTAACTCTTTCCAAATCAAACCTTGCTGGTGCGGTTATCCAATTTGAGGAACAGGATAAAAGTGGTGAATGGTGGTGTGTCATGTACTTGAGCAAGGCAAACGTAGTCAAAGAAATCAGCCAGGCTCAAACCGCCGCCAAGCTATCTGTTCCGGCAATGGCCTCTTTTGACGCCGAAAAACGTATGAACGAAGCGTTTGATCAGGCAAGAAAAGAGGGGTGGTAAAAAGGATAGCGCTTGTTTTTGCCGCATTGGTTTTATGCGCTTGCGTTAGTTCAGGAGCGGCTAATTCGGGAACGAATTCCCGGCAAGCTTATGATAGTTTTTTGATAACTCTGCCAGGACCGGGTACGCTGACTATCATTGGTGTATCCGGCAGGCAAAGCAAACGGGAAGCAGAAATTGAACTTGCCCTTGAAGATGCTGCGAGAAAAGCCTCCATGTATAACGGTGTCTGGGTGAGTTATGAAACCGTGCATAACATCGGCGCTAATTTCTTTGATTATTACACAGGGTCCGAAATCAATCTGGAATATGACAGAGAACTGGATAAGTACAAGGACAAACTCTTTTTTAACGAGAACCGAGATCTCATGGCTGAAGAGCGCGGAATTATAATCCGCTTTAACTTTGCGGCTTCATTCCCGAAAAGCATAAGTTACAGTTTCACGAGAAACCTTGACGGCCGACCTGACTGGATTTCAAACCCACCCGGAAAAATCAACGGCCTGATTTCCGGTGTAGGCTATTCTGGAAGGCTGTCCCGCTTCAGTGACACCTTTGAAAGATCCTGCGATGCTGCGGCCGCCGATATTGTTTCCCGATTGTCAACCGTTGTGGCAACAAAAGATACTTCTGCTGGTTATCAGAATACTTCCTTAATCTACCAGTTAAGCGAAGGATATTTGGAACAGTTTTTGGTTCTTGAAATCTGGATAGATCCCGTTACCCAGGCTGTCTGGACTTTGGCTGTTGCGGGTAATGGGGTGGAAATATGAGGCGGGCTTTACTGTTATTATTAATGCACTTTTTTTTCTGCGGTCTAATTTTTTCGCAAACTGAAGGAATCAGGCTTTATGTGGCTGTACATAAAGCGGCGATAAAAGAGTCCGCGTCTTTTTTTGCGAAAGATTTGGGAAGCCTGTCGCTGGGGGATACGGTAATATTCGTCCGCGAAAAGGGCAAATGGACTCAAGTCAGATCCGACGCAATTACAGGCTGGGTTCTTGCCTCAAACCTTAGCGTAAGGAAAATCGTATCGTCAGGTACAAACGCTATGGCCACGGAAATCTCCCTCGCCGGAAAAGGTTTTTCTTCCGAGCTGGAGATGCAGTACAGGGAAAGCGGTCTGGATTATTCGATTGTGGATATGATGGAAAACACGCTTATCGGCGCGGAAGAGCTCTATATATTTATCTGCGAAGGTCATCTTGCAAAGGGGCAATGAATGAGAAAGCTTTCGCCATTTGCCATATTTTTATTTATCGTTGGCTTGCTTTTTTTATTGCAGGTATCATTTCTTGAAGCCCAGGCGCCACGTGGAACACAGGCTTTCTTTGACGATGCGCTGTCGGCTATGGACAAGGCCTTTAGTCAGGAAGAATTTACTCCCGAGGACGAATACTATCTGGGAAGGGCTGTAGCGGCTAACATTCTGGCTGCCTATGAACCGTACACCGCCAACCCTGAGCTAACCCGTTACCTTAACCGAATTTGCCAAACCATTGTGATTAATTCCGTACAACCGGTAATATTCAAAAATTATTCGGTAATCGTCCTTGATAGCCGGGAATTTAACGCCTTTGCAAGCCCGGGTGGCCATATTTTTGTTACACGCTTTCTCGTGGAAACAGCGGCTTCGGAGGACATGCTTGCCGCAGTAATAGCCCACGAGCTTGCGCACGTTATGCTTAAGCACAGTATCAGCATTATCAATGACTTCAGGCTGAATGATGAAATGGCGACATTGGCTGAGAAGGCGAGGGCTTTATCAAGCGACACTGAAGCCGCAAATCGGTTGATGAGTTTTCGCAATTCCGTTTCCGCCGTCATTGATGTGTTATTTAAGAACGGCTATTCACAGGAGCAGGAATTTGAGGCGGACAGGGAAGCCGCAGCGCTGTTATCGGTGGCAGGTTACTATCCCGGAGCGCTTGTGGAAATGATCCGTTTGTTGCAGCAGGTTCAGCCGTCTCAAAAGGAAAAGTTCAACGCCGCCCATCCCAGTCCTGAACAGCGGATCGCTAATCTGGCCGGATGGGTTTCCCTTTACCGTGTTGAAGACACCCGTTCATATCGTGTAAGGCGGTTCAAGAACCGCTAAGTGTTGGAGTTTATTATGCTCAGAAAAAAAGCGTCGCTTTCTTTATTTGGCCTTTTTGGATTTGTTTTGATATTCTCAACCTGCGCTACCAGTACCAATACAACTGGCGGCATTACAAGTGGTTTAAGAAGCAAGACCATCAAAACAGCCGAGCCGTCCTGGGTTCGCGACCCTTACACCAAATACGACAGACAAACAAATGTCGCTGCGGTAGGCAGCGCAAACTCCCGTGAAATGGCGGAGAAAAGCGCTTTGAGCAATCTTGTCGCCATATTCGGACAGAACATACAAATCGATGAGAAGGCTTCCTCATCCTATCGGGAAGCGGTGAAAAATGGCGTTACCGCTAAATGGTCCGAAAACACGGCTGTCGATACTGCTATAACAACTTCAGCGGGAATGGATTCCCTCATAGGAGCTGAGATTCTTGACAGGTGGGACGATGGGAGAAATTTTTATGCTATGGCCGTTTTGAACAAGCCAAAGGCAGCGCAACTTTATTCCGAAATGGTAAAGTCAAACCAGGCAATGATAGAAAAGCTTATCGATATTCCGCCTGAGGAAAAAAACACCATTAACGGATTCGCACGTTACCATTTCGCCGCAACTGTCGCTGACATGACAATCACCTACGTTAATCTGCTTTCGGTTATCGGTGGGGCCATACCTGCTTTTAAGCGGGGTGATGATTACCGCCTTGAGGCGGCTGATATCAACAAGGCGATTCCGGTCGGACTAAGCGTAGACAATGACAAGGCAGGAAGAATTCAGGGAGCGTTTGCCAAGGCGCTTTCCGATCTGGGATTCACCAGCGGAGGGAGCAATCCGCCGTATCTGCTTGACGTTTACATTAATGCCACACCTGCTGTAATTGCAAACAATACATATAAGTTCACGCGCATTGAGCTTAAAGCGGATCTTAAAGACACCAAAACCGGAATCGTTTTACTGCCCTACGATTTCAACGGCCGCGAGGGACACACCTCTCAGGAAGAAGCCGATAACCGCGCCTATGCCTATGCTGAACAGAAGATAAATGATGAATACTCAAGTCTTTTGAAAAGCTACCTGTCCGCTTTGCTTCCGAAATGAACCATAGTTTCTTTTATTGCGTTGGAGACTACTCGCTCTATCACTTGGGTTCTGGCAGGGTGACGACTGGGAAAACAAGGATTTAAAAATGCAACTGGTTATTAAGAAATAGCCATTGGAAACAAAGAAATGTTTTTCTTGGATAACCCTGAAAGCGATAATTATAACGCTATTTGTTAGGGTTCAATTCGTTGATTGACTTTTATAGCGAAATTTAGTATGCTGACAGTTGTTATAACTAATGGAGTTGCTTAATGAAAAACACATTTAAACTTATTGGCTTTATTATCCTGGCATTGTCACTGGCTTGGACCGTAGCGGCGCAAAGTCCCGTACCCGACAATTTTATTAAGATAGAGAGCGGTACTTTTAGCATGGGGAGCCCTGCCAGCGAGCCACAACGCGGAGATAATGAAAGCCCACAGCACCAGGTAACGGTAAGTGCTTTCTATATAGGAAGAGACCTGGTAACGCAGAATGATTACCAGGAATTAATGGGATCCAATCCCAGCAGTTTTAAAGGGTGGAATATGCCGGTGGAGCGGGTAACCTGGTTTGACGCGGTGGAATACTGCAACAAGCTGAGCCAGAAGGAAGGGTTGACTCCGGCGTACACGATAAGCGGCACAGGAAACAGCCGAACGGTAGATTGGAACAAGAATGCCAACGGGTACCGCCTGCCAACAGAGGCCGAATGGGAATATGCCTGCCGTGCCGGGACAACAACACCGTTTAGCACGGGGAACAACATAACGACAGACCAAGCGAATTACGACGGAAACTATCCATACAGCAACTACGGCAGGGGGCAATGGCGCGAAAAGACAACCAATGTAGGGAGCTTTCCTGCCAATGCCTGGGGTGTGTTCGATATGCACGGCAATGTCTTTGAATGGTGCTGGGACTGGTATGGCGTTTATGAAAGCGGCCCGCAGACCGATCCTGCCGGGGCGGAGTCTGGTTTATACCGCGTGCTGCGCGGCGGGTCGTGGTTCGACAACGGTCGTTACATCCGTTCTGCCAACCGGAATAGCAGCTCCCCGTCCCTTCGCAGCCACAGCGTTGGCTTCCGCTTGGCGCGCTCTATGCCGTCAAAAAATTAAAATTTCCGTTTTTTTACACTAACGAGGAGGAACATATAGTGAAATTACCTGACAAAGTTGAAGAAGAAGTTGGAAAAATTATCGAATTGGAAAAAAAATATTTAGGAAGCGATTCCCAAGTTGGGAAATTTATCATATCGATGAAAAATCGAATGGGGATAGGCTCTCCGGAACGGAACGCGACAGACACTTACGAGCGTGGGATGCAAATTGTCCCCACTTGTATCAGCGCAAATGAAAACGAAATCCCGGTTAAGCAGTACAATATCGCTGTTTTGCGAAATCTGCTTAAATTTGAGCGCGCCGAGGGGCGTATGCAAATTACCAACAAGCGCGTGGTTTTTCGCGCTGCCGGGCGCTCAGTCGGGGGAAGAACCACATTACAGCACGAATTCGCCATTGACGAGATCGCGGGTATTGAAGCGAGAAATAATTATAGGTTCAGCTTTATGTATTTGGTATTTGCAATTCTTATTTTATCTTTAGCTTCTCTTATTCTTTATCAATCGCTAATTAATTTTCGCCTGGTCCCGCCGGAAATTTCATTGTTTGATGGAGATTATTCTCCTCCTCGTATAGAGTCGAACGATTCAAAGGCGTATCGCATTTATAAGATGTTGAATCCAAAACATATCCAATTGGTTTATGCCAATGAACAAACAGCTATTTCCCGGACAAAAACAGCGGAAGGGAATGTTCCCAAAGACGAGGAAACAGTTAAAACAACAAGCGAAGCGGAAGAGAAAGCTTTTACAGATGTTACAAGAGGCGGCCTTCAGAAAACAAGAAGAGTTCAGACTGGGACAACTTATTGGGGTGACCCTATATATGGCAATCAAACATATCGGGATACCTCACCGGCGGGTTATAGAGAAGTTCAAGATATATTAAGCAGAGCCATAACGGAAAGGGAAAGAGCCGAAGCGAAATTGGAATCTACCAAAGCGGAATTGGAAGCCGCCAAAAAAAATCAAGCGGAAGCGGTAAAAAAAAGGGAAGATACTGTCAATCGATGGAATGTTTTAATGACCATATTTGGTTTTATATTAGGCATAGCCGGATTAATCCCTTTCTTTACACTTAACAAAAAATTTGGCCTTAAACTGTTTATCCTAAACTTTAGCGTCTTGGGTTTTTCATTAGCATTGGCCGCGTCCGGCTTCGGGTTTTTTAACTTTCTGTTATTTATAACGAATATTATCTTGCTTATTTGTGTGTTTTTGTTCTGTTTTAGGCCGAATCTGATTATCAGCGTAAAAAACAAGGGAGGGGTAGAAGCGGCAGTTGATATTCGCAAGGATTCAATATTCTCCAAACGCCAGGAAAAGGGAACCGGGTTTTCTGAAATTATTCCTACAAATGAATCAGAAAGCGCAATTCGCGAAATTGGCGCAATAATCACCGATATTCAAAAACTTGGTGATTTAGGCGTAGAAAAGTGGGTTAAAAAATAAGATGCAATGTATGTTCTTTAATGGGCAGAACTGAATGTAGCATAAGCATTTGGATTATCAAAATCCAATGAGCATATGAATATCAAATATTCCAGGAGGGAATACATGAGTGATAAATATACATATGAGGGTAACATTATGGATAGCCCTGATGTTAGTAATCCTATGGTGGGACCAACGCAGCCTCAAACAAACGCGTATACAAATAATGAAATCAATAACAGCCTTGATCCGAATGATCCCCAACATAATAATGGCAACAAGTCTGTTTTGAATGGCGATGATTACGATCCTTACAATGGATACGGATATTAAAAAACTTCTTGATGAAAAAGATTGAAGTATTTGACGGCAATGAATTGCATGATAAGCCCGTCCAATATTCAGTTGATAACCCGATATGCGCTTTTCTGGGATTAGATGAAAAAAAAGATAATTTATCTGTTCCCTTGGATTCAGATTTATTAAGCCGCCATTTAATGTTCCTGGGCGGAATCGGGACAGGAAAGACAAACGCTTTTGAGCAAATAATTTCTCAACTAC
>Ga0268262_10003158_pt1 | contig 18131 bp, 11 predicted proteins | sample TergutNc150P3_FD_190354 | JGI IMG/M metagenome (GOLD analysis project Ga0268262, IMG submission 190354) | Nasutitermes corniger P3 segment gut microbial community from laboratory colony in Florida, USA - Nc150 P3 (SPAdes) (version 2) | ecosystem: Host-associated > Arthropoda: Insects >...
TTGGTGTTGCTCGTAGGGTTTATATGTGATCTTGTCACTTTTTCCTTTGCTCATGGGAAAATTTTATCATGTTTTCTTTTTTAAAAGTTAAAAAAATAGGGCTGCCCTTTACTTCTTGGACAGCCCCGGAGCAAAGCCCTGCCTGCCTTGAGATTTGTTAAGGTTAATTATGGGGCAAGTTATGGCAAGATTACTTATTCCCGCTTCATGTAAATTTTGCTTCCGGCGGGAACAGACTGGGTAATCCATACGCTGCCGCCGATAACGCTGCCGCTCCCGATTACCGTATCCCCGCCAAGAATAGTAGCGTTGGCGTAAATTGTAACGTCGTCTTCTATTGTGGGATGGCGTTTTTTGCCGGATTCTTCTTTTTTTACAGATAACGCTCCAAGCGTAACGCCTTGGTACAGTTTAGCGTTCTTCCCGATTACCGTAGTTTCGCCTATTACAATACCCGTCCCGTGGTCAATAAAAAACGACTCGCCTATCTGTGCCCCAGGGTGGATGTCTATTCCCGTCCGCATATGGACAAGCTCGCTCATCATTCTCGGAATTAGCGGAACCTGCCGTGTCCAGAAAAAATGAGCGATCCGGTGTACCGTTATCGCCTGAAATCCGGGATAGGAAAGAATCACCTCATCGGCGCTTATTGCGGCGGGATCGCCCCGGACAGCGGCTTCAAGGTCTTTGGAGAGAAGCGTTCTTATTTTTGACAATTCTTCAAAAAACTCGTCTACCACAAGAGCCGCCACGGCCCGGCAGCCTCCGTGCCCGCAGCTTAAAGTCCCTATGCGCACGGAGAAAGCGAGACTTTTTTCAACTTCATGCGTCAACTCGCAGGCGATTTTTTTAACTTTTTCGTTCGTGATAGTCCGCAGGTTGCCGTTATCCGTACAAACATTTTCCAGAAACCCAGGAAAAAGCAGTTCTTCAAGCCCTCGCATTATGTTTTCAATGCTTTCTCTGCCCGGAAGATTCTCGCCTCCCGAATGATTTACCATTCCGTAGGTATCGTAATTTTCGATAATGGAATTTATGCTTTTTTCAAGTCTGTTCATCAGGAAACCTTTTTTAATTTATCCTCAGGTTCTTCCCTTCCTTTCGGCGCGTCAACCAATGTGGAAATATCGCCTGCGCCTCTGAAACGCAGAACGTTAACCATAAATATATTGAGTTTGTTTACGATGTTAGGCGGCAAAAGATTTCCGTCTACTTCCACAGAAAGAATTGGATAGTTGCGCTCTCGTGCCCAAGGAGTAAACATTCCTTCTATTACCCGGCCGATAAGGCACGCGAACGGGCTGATGTTTACGATGCCTGAATAACCCGCATCCATAGCCGCCGCCGCCGAACCTGAGGAAACGGCTATCTCCGAATGCAGTTCGAGGTTTACAAAGTGTTCCTGCGTGTACTCCATAATACGGCGCATATCGTGAGGCGTTTCAGGAATGAGTCCTGTCGGCTTTAGGATTGAAAGAGTTTTTTTCTCGATATGATGTTTCCACCATTCCTCGATTTGCAGTTTTTTTAATTCAATCCATTCCTTAGAAAAAAGCCTTTTGCTTTTCTTCATCAGGTTGAGCATTTTAAGAAGCTCAAATTCCCGCACAAAATCAAGATAATGTATCCACTCGCTTATACCGGCAATCTTTACTACAACACCCCGCTCGCTCATAAGATCGATAAGCTCGCCTACGGCAAAGTCATCGCGGCGCACATATATTTCGCCTACTATTAAAACACGAGGACAGTCTGTAAGTTTTCGCTTTAACGGTATTTTTTTTACCTCACGCGCAACATGCCTTAGTTCTTTCCACAATTTTTTCGGGTTATGCTCAACCGCGTGCATTACCCTCCGCCACGATTGCTCAAAATCCGCCGACGCTTTTACGGGATCAACTGCTGTCGCTTTCAGGGAGCATTGAACGTCTTTAAGATAATCAGATAACACAAGCCCCTTCCACATTTCCTTGGCGAAACTCGGTCCGAGTTCCGTGTAAGAATTATCAGCCGAAAGAATAAAGACTACTACATTTTCAAGGCGCATATCGCGGAAAAGGTTTTCGTAAAACACATAGTACTGTCCTGTTCTGCAAGGTCCCGTCGTAATAGGCACAAAGAGCAGGTACAGTTCATCCTTGCGGTATTTGTCGCTGAAGAAAAATTGTAAAGCACTTCCCAAAACAAGGTGGCTTGGAACGCACTCCTTCCCCGAAGCGTGGGCGCGCGCTATTTGAACAGTTTTCGCTGTTGCGACTGGAAGCGCTTCCGCGTTAATGCCAAGACTGCGCACAGCCGCGCCCATGTACTCAGTGGAAATCGCCCCCATGTTTGAAAGCAGTACCTTTACCTTTTTGTTTCCGGTAATAGGAACCTTTTGCCCTGTTTTTACATTGTCTATGCGTAAATCAAACTCGCCTGACGCAAGTTTTTCGCTGACAAATCGCCAGCCGTTATCGTAACGTTCCGTTTCAATTTCACCTTTCTTGGCGCGGTAACCGTCAATAATATCCAAGAACGCCTCAACTCTCGTGTCCACTCCCGCGTCCGCCGAGTGGGAATCAAGCTCAAGAACAAGGAACGGTTTTTGCCCCATAATCCATTTTATGTAATGAAGAATGAAGGAATCGGGCGCGCATGAAAAATTGGAAATAAACGTAAGATAAATGTTGTCTTCTTTTTTAAGTAGGTTTGCTGCTTTAACGTCCTGCTGACCGTAATACCAGTACATATTCGGGAAAATTTCTTCATCGTGAAAGGGCAGAATGTCAAAGGGAACAATTGAATAGCCGCGCGTTGTAAATTTCCGAGGAATGCCCATGTTTGCCTCAGGCGTAAATGCGTTATACGGTCTTCCAAGCACGGCGATTACAGGACGGTTAAATTTACGCGCCTCTTCCAGCGCCTGCTCTCCCATTTTATGCACAGCGTCAAAGTAGCTTTTCTGTTTAGCCCACGCTGTATCAAACGCCGCTTTTGTTTCGGTATCGTCAATACCGAGTTTCCGCGCCGTTTCACAAAACAGTTCAAGCGCCTTCGCCTCGCCGAATTTAAAACTTACAATTAACGGCAGCCAGCGCTTCTTTTCGATGTCAGGAAACGCCTTTTCTATATAATACGGAAGCCCCTGCGTTATGGGGCAGAAATTAGCGTGTACGTCGTCTTCATAACTCGGCATATCCTTAAAGTGGGGAAGCAAAATAAAATCGGCTCCCTTGTCAAGGCAGTCCTGCACCGCTCCGTGCGCGATTTCCGCCGGGAAACAGTAAGTTGATTCCGTGCGCGCTACGCCTCCGTGCGCCACCTCTGTAGAAAGAAATGTTTTAACGCCAAGCTCGTGAAAAAACCAACTGTACAGCGGGTACAGTGTATGCACCGAGAACGCTCTCGGAATACCGACCGTAAAAGTTCTCTTTTGCGTCTGTGTGCGCGAGTCATCCGACACCGGCGCGGCAAATTCTTCAAACAGCATCTTCTGCCGTTTCTCAATATAGTCAAAAACAGGCACGTCTTTGACATGTTTTCGCATATTGGTGTACTTGTTGCACCTTCCGCCGAACATATACTTGTGGTTGTTTACATTTAACACCTGAATAGGGCAAAGATTCTCGCATGACTGGCAGTTAAAAACTCGCTCATATCCGATTTCGCGGTTAATAATGTCATCTATAACTACACTCTGCTCCTCAAGAAGACCGTCGGCGTGTTTGCGTTTAGCGAGTAACGCAACGCCGAAACAGCCCATTAACTCAGGCGAAGGCGGAACAAGTATTTCCTTGTTAAGAAACATAGCAAACGCAAGAGGGACAGCGGGGTTTTTTGCAACTCCGCCCTGTAAAAATATTTTTCCGCCGATAGTGCGGTTTCCCACAACGCGGTTAAGGTAATTCGCCACAATCGAGCATACAATTCCCGCGGTGATATTCTCCCTTCCAACTCCCTGCTGAACCGCCTTTCTTATATCGCTGTTTATAAACGCAGAACAGTGTTCGCCGAATTTGCACGGAGCGTTTGCGTCTAACGCTATGGGGCCGATGTCCTTTGCGCTGTGTATTGAAAGGTCGCCTGAGGCGGATTCTTCCAGAAATGAGCCCGTTCCGGCGGAGCAGGCTTCGTTCATAGCGTAGTCAATAGGCACTCCGTTTTTAAGAAGCACGTATTTCGCGTCCTGTCCGCCGATTTCAAAAATTGTCTCTACTTCACTGTCAAAGTAGGTTGTTCCTGCTGAATGGGCGATAATTTCGTTGTATACACCCGGAGTTTCCAGAAACACGCCGAGAATCTCGCGGCTTGAGCCAGTTGTCGAAACAAGGCAGATGTCGATATTCTTCCCGCCTGTATCCGCGATAACTTTTTCCTGAATAATAGCAAGACACTCTTTTAATGCCTTCACGGGATCGCCGTGGGTGCGCCCGTAATGGCTCGCTGCAATTTCATCAGTTTCAATGTCTACAAGACACGCCTTTGTGGTAGTGGAGCCGCCGTCAACGCCGAGTATGTAACGGCGATTGGTTCTTACCTTGCCGCCGGCTTTCTCGAAAAACTTTACTTTGTCCTTCCAATCGCGTAACGCGCCCAAAGAGCCAAAACGTATATCGTTAATTTTTAACAGTTTGTCCGTTGAAGGCAGACGGCTTCCCGACTGAGGCGCAAGAACAGCCGCTCCCAGCGCTTCAAAAACAGGCGCTGTTTCTGGAATGACAAATTCAATCTGAGGAGCTTTTTCGCGTATAAAACGGATAATGTGCCTGTTAAGCGTAATACCGCCTGTGAGCGCCACCCTGCCCGACGTTATCTTTGCGCGTTTTAGAAAATCAATAACCTTTACAGCCATGACATCGGAGAGCGAAAGAACAATGTCGTCCTTTGTCGCTTCGCGCTTGTTGAGCCTGTGGGTACAGTCGCTTTTCATAAACACCGAACAGCGTGTGGAAAGAGCGTACACTTTCGCGGTGTCAGACACCCTGTCGATGTCGTCAAGGGTCATGTCCATACGAGCAAGCTGTTGTTTTAAAAACTCGCCCGTACCGCTTGCGCATTTATTGCCGGAGAAATTGTTGATGATCCTGCCGTCAGCGTCCAGCGAATAGACGATAAGGTCTTCACCGCCCATACTGACAACAGCGTCAGCCTTGATGTCTAGCGCGCGCAGGGCGGCCTCGACGCAGAGAGGTTCAAGAGTGCCGTTTATATCAAACATAAATCGGCCTTCGTTGCCCGTAACAAGGGCGGGAATGCCTTCTTTTATTTTTCCTTCCGCCAAAAGCTTACGGACTGCCGCCCCGAAGTCGCCTTCATGCGGCGTTGAAGCTGTCCAAACCGCTTTTCCGTTTTCAATTACGCCGTTTGGCGAGTGGTCATACTCATAAAGAGCTATTTTTAAGCTTGTCGAGCCGATATTTATGCCTAGTGATTGCATTTTTTCCTCTTAAGGACAGATATTTTTCTATGAGGCAACCAAGCGGGTTTCCTGACAAATACATTTTACCAAGCCGAAGGATTTGGGGCAATACGCTTTTAATTATTCCTTATACTTTCGACTCTCTTTCTGGCGGTATCCATAATGGCTGCAACTTGTTTTTCAGCTTCCTGTTCTATTTTAACAGCGTTGGCCTCACCTTCGTTACGAAGTTTGTCGGCTGCTACTTTGGCAGCAATCTTTTCAATAGGCGATTTAGCTTCGTTTTCGAGTTTATCGGCGGCGGCTCTTGCCTCGGCGCGTAATCTGTCGGCGGTTTGTTTGGCCGCATTACGGATATTTTCAACCTGTCTTTCGGCCTCAGCCATAACGGCGGCTACCTGTTTATCAACCTCTTCCCTTACCTGTTTTTTGACTTCTTCGGTAACAACGCTTTTGACAATGTTACTCACCGTATCAGCGACATTAAGGCTTACGTTGGGGCTTAAAACCATACCGCCCATAAGTCCCGTTATTGTAAATTCCTTGATATTCGAACCGGGTATCTTGCTCAAAAGAGCAGTCGCGCCAGGACCAACTACCGAAACAGGCACAGATGCGTTTATCTTGTAATTCAACGACATATCGAGTCCCTGGCTTCCTAAGAGTTCGAGCTTTGTCTGCAAAATGTTCATCTGTATTGGTTCGACTATAAGCCGTCCGTTTCTAATTTCGTATTTTAAATTAAGATTTCTCAGGATAGGGTTTCGCAACGATTCATTTTTCAAAAGATCGGCAAACGCGCCGAACAGTTCGGAATTTCGTATTTCCACGTTTTGCGTCTGTAACAGTCCTTTTGAAGCTACCGTGTCCAATACGGCGCTGAGATGTTCGTCGAGAACGCTGTTCATGGTCAGATTTGCCGACACTTTTCCCGCGTAATTCTGCGGCTTCGGCAGTATTTTTTCGAGTATTGAAAACGATGAAAGCGCCGATGTGATGTCGAACTGCTTGATGTTCATGTCAAAGTTAATCGACGGAACTTTGATATCCTGCGTATTATATTCGCCTGAGAGCATCATGCTTCCTTCCAGCAGGTTCATTGCAAGATTCTTCATCTGCAGTTTACCGTCCCTAACTAACAATTCACCTATAGTGTTGGTTATGTTCAACTTGTCAAAAAGGATATTACCGATGTTGACATTCATTGTAAAGTCAACGTTCTTAGGTACTTCGATAACCGTCAGCGGAGAGGTATCGGCGGTTTCTTTGGGTTTTTCTCCGGTCATAAACTCATTGAGATCAATATTGTTCGATTTCAGATTGAGATTGCCGCGTACAGTACTGCCTTTGAAAATGAAAGGTATAAAATTCTCAAGCATACCGTTCATGGCAATATCCGTATTTCCTATAACGGCATCGAAGGCGGCGAGTTCAACCTTTTTGGGCGTAAAATTAAGCTGAGTGTTTGCGATTTTTACCGCTTTCGGGAAATCGGGGCTTTTAAAATCGAAACCGCTCAGTTTCAGCGTTCCACCCGCGTCAAAGTCTTCGTACTGTCCGTTTTCCAAGGTTGACATACGTCCCGCCAACGCAAGATCGCATTCCAGCAAACCTTTAAGGAGGATGTCGTCCAGCGGAACAATATCAGGCAAGGAGTTGAAGTCGATCCTGCCTGAAAACTTTGCCGCCGCTTGCATATCGCTTATGGGCGTCTTTACGTGCAGTTCAGCGTCGAACGGGTTGCCGGCCATCTCAAAATGAATCTTATCCGCATCAAGCGTTGTTTTGTCTAACACAACTCCGTCGTAAAAAGCTTTTACTGCGATGTTAATATTATTTACCGACTTAGGCAGTCCGGGATATTTGAACATGGCATTGTCAACAGTCAGGTTCACTCTGGCGCTGGGCATCTGTTCATTGTTATATGTGCCTTTTACATCGCCTGATATGGTGAAGCTGCCTGCCGTCGTTATCGATTCAAAGTCCTTCATATAGATAACCGGAACAAGCGACAAAACATTCTTAAAATCCGTTCTTTCGGTGGCAAATGTCATGTCGATGTTGATGTCGTCCGGCATCTGCACCGAACCGGCGAATTTCAGAACAATTTCGTTCAGGTTAAACTGATTTTCTTTTAGGATGAATCCCATATTTTTAAGGTCGGCTGCAACTTCCGAAACAAGACCTACACGCGCATCGTTCAGCAGGCGAATGCCGCCCATCCAAAAATTAACAGCGGCAATATCCAATTTCATGCCTAAGTCGGCATTATCCGCCGTCATATCGCCGCGCAGGAAGAAATTAAGGTCGTTTGCCGCTGCAATTATCTTGTTAGAATCATCGCTAAAGGAAATGTTGGCATTGCGTATTTCAAATTTTTTGAGGGCTATCTTGAGTGCGGAGGCAGGTTTATCTTTACCGGACTCGATTTTCTCAGGAGAAGTTCCCGCTTGGGTAACCCCATCGGAGGGAATTCCAGCCTTCTCGTCGGGTTTCACAATATCCCAGTTGGCTTTGCCGTTTTCCAATATATGGGCGGATACTTCCGCTTTGTCGAGCAGTACCGATTTTACCCGTATATTGTTCATTTTTATGACGCTCATGATGTTGACCGTTACGCTGAGACTTTTAAACGCCACAAGCGTTTCACCTTCAAACTCGCCCGTACCTGTTACCGTTAAATCTTCCAAAGCCACATAGGCATTAGGAAAATTACGAATGAAAGACAGTTTGACATCCGAAAAATCAACTTTCGCCGTCAGCATATTGTTCAATTCTTTTTTGGCAATTTCCAGGATTTTTCCCTTGAACAAAATGGGTGTAACCAATAAAATCAAAAAGATCGCCAATACCGCAATCGGAACTATTATCAGTATTTTTTTTAATAATTTCATTTTTATTACTCCTATTTAATATCCCAGACGCTTCTTAGCTTTAATTTACCCGGTTTCCCGCTCAAAATTTTTACCTTCTTCTCGCCCGCGTTCATATCAAAATAATTGTCAGATAACACAATATCCTGATTGCGGTTTTGAATCTCCACGCTTTTTGCGTAAGCGGCGGCTTTTACCGTAACTGTATCGCCGTTTATCGTATAACGCAGCTTCGGGTCTTCCCAATTAAAGAATTTCGGAAGCGAAAAGATAACAGTCCCTTCCGAAACAAGCGTATTCCCGTCGTAAAGATGATAACTTAAATACTCATCATTAAGTCTTATTTCGGGAACCAATATCTTGTCAAGCCACAGGGAAGAAAGAGCCGGAATCTTTAAGGGAATAGTCTTTTCCTTCAAAATATCCGCCTTTTTACCGCGTATTTCCCATTTTACGGTAACTTTTTTTTCCTGAGTAGTTTCGTTGGCAACCGAAAGGCGGAAACTTTTTTCGACAGCGTCTTTTACCTGCGGTTGATGATTTGCATTCGGATCTTGAGTAAGCAGCCCTTCTTCGCAGCAGGAGATCATCAACGGCTGAAAAAAACGTTTTGCATAATAGTGCAGCGCTTTCCGGCGGAAGAAGTAGTCGATAGAAGCCCACGACGCTACAGGCCAGCAGTCGTTAAGCTGCCAGTAAATTGCGCCCATGCATCTTCCTCGGTTGCGGCGGAAATGCTCTACTCCGTACTTGATCGCTTCCGCCTGTAAAAGCTGCGAAGCGTAAATAAGAGTGTCAAAATTGTTGGGATATAAAAATGTCTGGTACATATAATTCATGATCTTACCGTTAGCTGCATTATTTCTCTGATGACGTTCCATAACATACGAAAAAATATTTCTGTCCTCAGGCAGGGTAAAGCTTTCTACGGTTTTTAAGGCGGGAAAAGACTGAAAACCGAATTCCGACACATAACGGAAGAAGAATTTACGGTATTCGGAAAAAGGCTTATCGCCGTGCCATACGTCCCAATAGTGAACGTCCCCCCGATCAGGATCATTCGGCGCGTCAAAACTGCCGCCTGACGAAGGGCTTGCAGGCCAGTAGAAAGTATTGGGATCGTGCTCTTTAAGAACCTGCGGAAAAATATACTCGTACATCTTGATATAATCGGCTTTCTGTTTCAGGGTATTGACCCAGCGCATTTTATCCACATACCATTCCATTTCATTGTTACCGCACCAAAGCCCAAGACAGGCGTGATGCCGTATACGCTTGATATTGTCAGCTAACTCCGCCCTGATATTTTGATCAAATTCTTCGTTAAGATCGTAAACCGCGCAGGCAAACATAAAATCCTGCCAGACTACAAGACCAAGTTCATCGCAAATATCAAAGAAATAATCGTCAGGATAATAACCCCCGCCCCAAACCCTGATTGAATTGAAGTTTGCTTCCTTGCACTGTTCAAGAAGTTTTCTTGTGCGTTTTGCGTTAACGCGGCTTAGGATATTGTCTTCCGGAATATAATCCGCGCCCATTGAAAAAATTTCTATTCCGTTTACCTGAAAAGCAAAACTTTCACCCCATTTGTCCTTCTGCCGCCTGACAGTCATTGTACGAAGCCCAATCCTGCGTTCCCATTTGTCAAGTTCCGCTCCTTTTGCGTTTAGTAAAATAACTTTTACTGTGTAAAGCGCCTGCGCGCCGTAACCGTTCGGCTGCCAAAGTTCGGGAGCGTCAATTACAATGCGATTTAATTTTTTATCGTTAGGCGATTTTAAATAAGATAAAGATTTACCATTGGGAGCAGTTATAGTAATTTTAAAGGAATAATCCGACGCGCCTGACCGCGCGTTTTTCTGCATTTTTGCAGCGTCAATCATAACAGAAATATCCAACTCTACCGTTTCTTTTTTGTGAATTTGCGTTATGTATACATTATCAATACGCGCCGCGCGGATACCCGCAAGGCTGATGTCCCGCCAGATACCGGCATCGGGAAGACGCGGTCCCCAGTCCCAGCCGAACATACAGTGGGCTTTTCTAAGCTGGGGAAACCCGTCAAGGCATTGGGAAGCGCCGTCTACAAAAAGTTTTTTATGCGCTTCCCTCACATATTTTACCGGCGAATGAAAAATAATTTTTAATTCGTTTTTTTCTTTTTTTATAATTCCTGAAACGTCAAATTCCCAAATCCTGTGCATATTTTTTGTATGAGCAATAGTTTTGTTATTCAAAATAACATCCGCAACCGTGTCCAGCCCTTCACAGCGCAGAAGAACCTTGTCCATATTGAGCATTTTGGGGGAGACAGAAAATTCCGCGCAGTATTCGTAATCGCTTTCCATTAAGGCAAAAGCCTTGTCTTCGTTATCACGGTAAAACGGGTCTTCCATCTGCTTATTTAAAAGGAGATCGCTGTAAACGGAACCGGGTACTTTTGCCGGAAAAAACCCGCCGCCCGGAAGTTTTCGCATTTTCCAGTTATCGTGAAGTTTTTGAATCAACATACTGTAAATCACTATAACATTTAGCGGGAAGGTTTGAAACTATGCGCCTGAAGCTTGACTTCTCGTTGCGCTAACGGGGAAATATTCTAAAGCCTATGGTAAGAATAAAACTTGATAATTTCCGGTATTCAGGAGTATTGACTATTGAATAGGGATTCTTTTTACCGCTGTTGGCAGGTTCTTTTGTATCGGTAAAATACGAAATAACCACCCCAGTCTCGCCAAAAAGGGAAACAGGCAGCCCGGTCAGGTTCCACTGCGCCCCTACCTTTACAATGTGATTCCACTGGTAGGCTCCGTCATGCAGGAAGTATCTTTTTAATACCTTATTGGTATCCCTGCCGTCAGGATCAAGCTCCGATCGTAAATTACTTCCGTCAACGGCATGCTGTCCAAAATCAGCGCCGTGGCGAATCAACTGGTATTGAAAATGAATGTTAACGTTTTTTACAGGCATGGTTTGAAACCGCGCCAGTATTTCATCGGAGTTCGGCGGAATATAGTAGCCCAGACTCACTCCGTTGTTTACATAAGCGGTTTCCATTCGCAAGTCCCCGTACCAAGGATTTTTATTGCGGTTATGGGTATAGGCGTACGGGCTAACCTTGGTATAACTCAATTTGATTGATGAAAAAGACAGAAACGGCAGCCACAGATTCATTCCGGCCTGCATTGCAAACATTTGACGGTCAAGCGTCAGCAAATTACTGGTAAAATTCATTTCGTCCATAAAAAACGAAAACCAGACATTTCCAAGTCCTGGATACTGCGCTTTTAGATTCATTGTCACGGCCATATTATCAAAATCACCGATATTGTTTTGATAAAAAAAACTGTTGATTATGGGTGAAATATATCCAAGTTCTATACGCTTTGGATACACAACCGCGTCCACAAAATCCAAAAACAGATAATTTTTATACCTGAACTGAAACATTGTTACCGAGAAGGCGTTTTGAAAAGTCAGCGAAGAATCTTTTATTCCGTTAAGGTTTGAATATTCAAGAATTCCTGTAAGCGAGGCAATGCCGAACCACGAAACAGGGTTGAACTCGGCTTCTATTCCTGCGAACGGACGCGCCATTTGATTAAATGCAAGACTGCTGCCAAAAGACGTTGAAGCCCAGTCATGCGATATTCGTCCCATGCGCATTATAAGTTTATTTCCTAAAAATGACGCCGTTAGCTCCGCAGGTAAATTATAGCCGCCAGCCAAGCCTGTCGGCCAAGATTCATAAATCGACAGACTTTTAAAGAAAAAAATTGAACCGTCCCATCGTTTTTTATAGGAATAGGGAAAATGTGTCAGAGGTTCGCTGTAAACATCTATTTCCTCGTCTTTAAATTCATCGTCTCCGCTAAAATTTTCATAATAGGTATGATATTTGCCGAGAAATTCACGCGGGGCTTTTACCAAACCGCCTTCAAACGCTAAATCGTATGAAACATGGCTTCCAAGATCGCCGTTTAAATAAACCTGTATCCAAAGCTCTGTGCCAAAAAAATCATTTTCGGAAGAATTGTTTTTACCCGCCGAGCCTTCAATGTCGGCGCTTACGCCCAAATTGGCGGAAATAACGGCATCGCTCTTGCCTATTTTAGCTTCATTGTACCAAGCGCCCCTGCTTAAATTAAGGCCGGTTTTAGGTTTTGAAAATTTGGCAAGATACTGTTCCAGAATTTCTCGTTCAGTTTTATTTATCTTTTTAACACTATTCGAAAAAAGAATTTCATTTATCGCCGTTATTACAACGCTCTGCGTATAAGGTCTCACTCCTGACAGGGGCAGGCACAAACCCCTTATTTCCGCCTGTTCCAGAATATAGTACACCTGACTTTCCAGAGAAACAGAACTATGGGTTTGCGCAAAAAGGGGAAGGCTGAAAAAGATGCTTAAACAAATAAAGGCAGTTAGAAATTTCAATTTCATAGACCAATAATAGGGAATTATTATAAAAGTGTAAACGGCTAAAAACCGCATGACCGCCGTTACCAAAAATATTATTGAAATAAAAACCAATAAAATATCAGTTATGAACCATGAGCTTAAAAGGTGTCAGGATAAGCCCGACACCTTTTAAGCTAAAATTCAGCCGTCTTTGCCGTTTCAAATTCCTTTTCAATTTCTGCGGAGGGTTTTTCCGTTACAAGACTCACGCACAGAATCACAAGGCAGGAAATGATGAAAGCCGGCAATAATTCATACACGGCGAATGCGCCGCCGAGTTTGGCGATAAAGTTTTTCCAGATAACCACCATAGCGCCGCCTGTAATCATTCCCGCTACAGCGCCGGTAAAGGTAGTTCGTTTCCAGAACAGGGAAAATAAGACAAGAGGACCGAATGCCGCGCCCAGCCCCGCCCATGCGTAAGATACCACGCGGAAAATCGACTGGCTGCCGGAAACGGCTACCAAAATGCCGAACAACGCTACCAAAAGCATACTGATACGCGCAACCCACAGTACTGAGGTTTCAGAAGCGTCTTTTTTGAAAATATCCTTGTAAATATCATTTGCCAAAGACGACGACACAATCAGCATATAAGAATCGCAGGAACTCATGCTGGCGGCAAGAATCCCCGATATAATCACGCCCGCCAGCAAGGGCGGAAAGAAATTTCCCGACAGCATGATAAAGATACTCTCAGCCGCGCTGCCTGTACTGAAAGCTCCGGGGAAAATAGCCCTTCCTATAAGGCCGATAGAGACAGCCGCAAACTGGGCTATAAAACACCAGACAACGGCTATAGTAAGGGAACGGCGTATCATCGAAGTTTTTTTAATCGCCATAAACCTGACCAGAACCTGCGGCATTCCAAAGTAACCAAGTCCCCAAGCCATAATGCTGATAATGGTAATGAAACCGTATCTTGTCCCCTCCGCGCCGAACAATGGAACTCCGTTGTTTACACCCTGAGGATCGGCAACACCGAAGAAGTCAAGGAAATGGGGGAAATTCTTTAAGTTTTCGGCAACGCCGGAAAAGCCGCCCGCGTGAACAACGCCGAAAAACAGCACCAGCACCAGCGCGGTTATCATCAACAAACCTTGAATAAGGTCTGTCATGCCTACCGCCCAGAAACCGCCGAGCATAGTGTATAACAGAACTATAACAGCTCCGATAATCACCATAAGCACCATGTTTATACCAAAAAGACTGTTGAACAGTTTTCCGAAGGTGATAAACTGCGCGCCTACATAAATTGAAAAGAACAACAAACTGATAATTGCCGCGATTGCCAGAAGTATCCGTTTTTTATCGTGAAAACGTTTGCTGAAATATTCAGGCAGGGTAATTGCATTGTCTGCAATCTGCGAATAGGAACGCAGCCTTTTGGCGACAAATGCCCAGTTAATCCACGTACCGATGAACAGACCCAACGCCGTCCAGAATGCCTCTCCAAGCCCGGTAAAATAAGCCACGCCCGGCAGCCCCATAAGAAGCCAGCCCGACATATCGGACGCTTCGGCGCTCAACGCCGTTAACCAGGGACCAAATCTCCGCTTGGCTAGAAAATATTCTTCAAGATTGGTATTGCTCCTGCGGGCATACCAAAGACCAATGATAACCATTGTTACAAGGTATGCCGCAATGCCAATAAACATCGGTATGTTACCTGACATAATTCCTCCTGTTAGTTTATTTCATCATTATATATGGAAAAAGGAAAAAAGGAAACTGTAGCGGCGTCAATAACAATCTCTTACGGCGCAGGGCAAAGCCCCTGCGGCGCTTAGTGGCGTGGCCTTTGTCTACACATGCTTTGGCATGGCTGCATCGGCGATCCACGCCAATATCACCGCAGGGGCTTTGCCCTGCGCCTGCAAGAAATAATTGATTTTTACGGGGTAATTCTTTTCAATGAAGAAGTTCTATGTAAATTGTTGAATGTGTTGAACGTTTTCAGCAGAAAACCATAACAGTTATCAGGCGGGCAGCGCAAACCCCTTACGGCGGTGTTGGTGTGGATTCAATAAAGGCGAGGCCAAAGCCTCCGTAAATAAAGGCCACACCATTTGACCGCCGTAAGGGGTTTGCGCTGACGCCGGAAGATTGTTGTTGCTTTTTATCGTATAATTGCGGGTTAATCTTACGGTATGACTGCGTTCTGTATTTCTGACCACTGACCGATGTTGGCTCGTTCGTTCTGCCATGAGGCGGCGATGTAGACTGTGCGGACTCGTTCTGTTTCGTCAAACTCGAGGGCATGAGGTGCGGCTTGCCCTGCCGCCGTAAGAGATATTTCGAATATAACATCCCTTGCCTGACAGTTCACTTTGAAATATAGTATCAAAATGGCAGTATATATTGAGCCGAAAGTACTAAAAGGTTTCAGGGATTTTCTCCCGCCCGCCGAAATTGTCAGGCGTGAATTAACCGGAAAAATCGAAAACACGTTCCTTTCTTTTGGTTTTGTCCCGATTGACACCCCCGCTCTTGAATACGCCGAGATTCTTTTGGGCAAGGGCGGCGGAGAGACGGAAAAACAAATCTACAGGTTCAAGGACAACGGGGAGCGAGATGTCGCCCTTCGTTTTGACCTGACAGTCCCTTTTGCCCGTTTTGTCGCTCTTCACAAGGCGGAATTGCCGTTCCCTTTCAAACGCTACCACATAGGAAAGGTATGGCGGGGCGAGAATACCCAGCGTGGACGCTACAGGGAATTTACCCAGTGCGACTTTGACATAATAGGAAGCGACAGCCCTGCCTCTGATTTTGAGATACTTATGCTAATCCGCACGGTTATGCGAAATCTGGGGCTTAACGTTAGTATCCATGTAAACCACCGCGGCCTCTTTAACCGCTTTTTGTCCCACATAGGGCAAAGTGAAAGCTCCGTTGAAGTGCTTCGTACTGTAGACAAGCTTTCAAAGATTGGGGCGGAGGAAGTCCGTAAAACACTGACGGAATTTGCGGGTAACGAAAACGCTCAAAAGATACTTGACTTTATCAGCGCAAAGGGCGGCTTTACGGAAGTTCTTGAGCGCATAACAACTCTTTCGGGCGGACGCTGCCCCGAATCCGAAAGACTGGAAACTCTCAGGCAGTATATGCTTGATTCTTCAAACGCGGATGATACTGTCGAGCCGTTCATTCTCGATCCTTCCATTACTCGCGGTCTTGATTACTATACAGGCGTTGTTTTTGAAACCTTCCTGATTGAAATGCCCGACATAGGCTCTATTTGTTCAGGCGGACGCTACGATAACCTTGCCGGTCTGTATTCCAAAAGCGGGGAAGCAATCAGCGGGGTCGGGACATCTATCGGTCTTGACCGCCTTCTTGCCGCTCTTGAAAGTCTCGGGAAACTGCCGCCCGCAAATACCTGCACTGCCGCTATTGCCTGCGTCAACGCCGCTCATTCCGGGTTGTATCAGGCGCTTGCACAGAAGCTCAGGCAGGCGGGTATTAACTGCGAAGTGTTTACAGAAGGGGACGGCAAGCAGCTTACAAAGCAATTTGTCCTAGCGGAAAAAAAGGGAATGCGTTACGTGATAATTCCCGGCGAAGAGCCGCTGAAAGTTCCTGTTACCCTGCGTGATCTTGTCTCTCGTCAAAACAGCGAGCTTACCCTTGAACAAATAACAGAGAGGTTAAAAAATGACTGAAATTACCTTGTCAATCGGCGGAATGGGCTGCGATGCCTGCTGCGCCCGGATAGAAAAAGCCTTGCTCAAGTTAAACGGAATAAAAAGCGCTTCCGTAAACCTTGCTTCCCAAAAAGCGGCGGTTACTTATGATCCTGATAAATTGCAGCTTTCTTCCATAAAGGAAGCAATTACAGATGAAGGGTACGAAGTAACGGAATAAAACTGCCGTTTACCAAAAGCGCAAAAGTCTCTATAATACACTCATGGCAAAAATAAACATGAAAACTCCCCTTGTCGAGATAGACGGGGATGAAATGACCCGCGTTCTCTGGGAAGTTATTAAAAATAAACTACTCCTTCCCTTTGTCGATTTAAAAACCGAATACTACGATCTCGGGCTTGTAAACCGTGATTCTACCAATGATGAAATAACCGTAAAATCCGCGGAGGCGATAAAGAAATACGGCGTAGGCGTAAAATGCGCTACAATTACAGCTAACGCGGCGAGGCAGAAAGAGTACAACTTAAAAAACCTGCACCCAAGCCCTAACGCTACAATCAGGGCGATCCTTGACGGTACTGTGTTCAGAAAACCAATAACGGTAAACAATATTAAACCGTCAATCATCACATGGAAAGCGCCGATTGTTATCGGCCGTCACGCCTACGGCGATGTTTACAGGGCGGTTGAAATGGAAATTGACGGACCGGGCAAGGTCGAGCTTGTTTACACTAAGGCTAACGGAACGGAACGCCGTGCTACAGTCGCTGATTTTGACGGAAGGGGAATTGTTCAGGGAATACACAACTACGATGAATCAATCAGGAGTTTCGCCCGCGCCTGTTTCCTGTACGCTCTGACTGAAAAACTTCCGGTATGGTTCGCCACAAAAGACACGATTTCAAAAATATATGACGGGCGCTTTAAAGCGATCTTCAATGAAGTATACGAGAACGAGTTTAAGGAAAAATGCCAAAAAGCGAGTATCAGTTATTTTTACACATTGATTGACGATGCCGTAGCCCGTGTCGTAAAAGGCGAAGGCGGATTTCTCTGGGCGTGCAAAAATTATGACGGCGATGTTCAAAGCGACATGATAGCCAGCGCGGCGGGAAGTCTTGCGATGATGACGAGCGTCCTTGTCTCTCCTTCAGGCGTATTTGAATACGAAGCCGCTCACGGCACTGTCCAGCAGCATTACTACCGCTGGCAGAAAGGCGAAAAAACAAGCACTAATCCCGCTGCGTTAATTTTCGCGTGGAGCGGAGCGCTGGCGAAACGAGCGGAACTCGACAACACTCCTGATCTGGCGGATTTCGCAGGTCGTCTTGAAAAAGCGGTTATCGGCACAATAGAAAAAGGGATAATGACAGGGGATTTGGCAAAGCTTTCAAGTCCGCCGCCTGAGAAGATATTAAACTCGTGGGATTTTATTGACGCTATTGCGGAGAGATTGTAATTAATCTTGAGCGTATGGACGATGGTAAAGTTTTAGAAACCATTAAAATTGATTTATCCAACTCTGGATATGAAGTTCAGGTTTGGAATATGTTCGTGCCAGATTATGTGTGATCGCCAAAACTTGATCTGACACATGAAGATTCATGCCGACAGTCCGTCAGATACATCATAGCCAAAAAGTTTTTCTTTGGCTAACGGAATGGAATCCTTAAACGTCTGAAACGGTGTTTTCCCATAACAGTATTTACCGCTGTGCGTCCGCTCATAGTTATATTGCCTTACCCATTCAT
>Ga0268262_10003159_pt1 | contig 18125 bp, 11 predicted proteins | sample TergutNc150P3_FD_190354 | JGI IMG/M metagenome (GOLD analysis project Ga0268262, IMG submission 190354) | Nasutitermes corniger P3 segment gut microbial community from laboratory colony in Florida, USA - Nc150 P3 (SPAdes) (version 2) | ecosystem: Host-associated > Arthropoda: Insects >...
GAGGAGGGCGCGCCTGTCGGCGGCGGGCTCGACTTGCAGGCGCGCGACGAGGTGTACGAGATATTCGACGACATCATGGCCGTCCTGTTCCCCGGCTACTACAGCCACCGGTTCGAAACCGACGAGGGAGCGGCCAACGCCGTCGCCGCGAAGCTGCTCTCCATATCCGAGCGGCTGGGGGAGCGTCTGCATAAGGCCTTCCGCTACCACTGCCGCGTCGACGACGGCTGCGGGGGGTGCGACTGCGAGGAGAGGGCGGCCAGGGCGCTTGTCGAGACGGTCGAGTCGCTGCCGGAGATCAGGGCGATGCTGGTGGACGACCTCTCCGCCGCGCTCGCCGGAGACCCCGCCGCCAAATTCTTCGACGAGGTCGTGCTCAGCTACCCGTGCGTGGAGGCGATAGCCGCGCACCGCGTGGCCCACCGCCTGTACTCCATAGGCGTCCCGATAATCCCGCGCATCCTATCCGAACGCGCCCACTCCCGCACCGGCATAGACATCCACCCCGGAGCCCGCATAGGCCCCCGCTTCTTCATAGACCACGGAACCGGCGTGGTGATAGGCGAAACGTGCAGAATAGGCGGCAACGTGAAGATATATCAGGGCGTCACCCTCGGCGCGACCTCGCCCTTCGACAAGGACGGCCGCCCCAAAACCGGACAAAAACGCCACCCCGACATAGAAGACGACGTGATAATCTACGCAAACGCTACGATCTTGGGCGGCGGCACGGTGATCGGAAAAGGCGCGGTCATAGGCGGGAACACCTGGATAACTAAGTCCGTTCCGCCCGGGGCGCATGTATATAACGGGTCTAAAGGAGAGTATTGATGACGAACGCCGACGACAGCGACGATCTTAAGATAGCCGGTGCGACGATCCGCTCCCGCCTGATCACCGGTTCCGGCAAGTACCGCGACGACCGGATAATAAAGGACGTGCTCGCCGCCGCCGAGTGCGACGTCATCACCGTGGCGCTCCGCCGCGTGGACATGGAACGCCCCAAGGAGAGCGTGCTGGCGCATATCCCGGAGGGGAAGATACTGCTGCCCAACACCTCCGGAGCCCGCAACGCCGAGGAAGCCGTGCGGATCGCCCGCCTCGCCCGGTCGGTCGGCTGCGGCGACTGGATAAAGATAGAGGTCATCAGCGACAGCGCGTATCTGCTGCCGGACAACGTTGAGACGGTCAAAGCGACCGAGATTTTGGCCGAAGAGGGCTTCGTGGTCCTCCCGTACATGTGCCCCGACCTCTACGCTTCGCGCCGCCTCGCCGACGCCGGGGCCGCCGCCGTGATGCCGCTCGGAGCGCCCATAGGCACCAACAGGGGTCTGCGGACGGCGGAGCTTATAGAGATAATGATAGCCGAGTCGCCCCTGCCGGTGATAGTGGACGCCGGAATCGGCCGCCCGTCGCAGGCCGCCGAAGCGATGGAGATGGGAGCCGCCGCCGTCCTGCTGAACACCGCGATAGCCGCGAGCGACGACCCGGTGCGCATGGCCGAAGCCTTCAAATACGCGGTGAGGGCGGGACGCCAAGCGTTTTTGGCCGGTATGGCGGGAACGTCAAAAACAGCGAACGCCTCTTCGCCGCTTACGGGATTTTTGGGTTGATCTTTTGCCGTTGCTGTTGACTTTGACTGAAAATCGGGGGTTTATCCCCCGATTTATCTTTTGACGTTGACTTTGACATTGACGTTGACTTTGCAGTTGACTGAAAATGAGGGGTTTAGCCCCGAATTTATCTATGAAAGGCGAAGCCTTTCGTCTAAAAAAGAATTTGATTTTAAAGATTTTAAAGGTTTTGATTTTTTATTATTTTATACTGTATAAATAAGATAAAGAAAGAACGGTACCGATGTCCGCCCTGCAAGGAACGATAGTCAACGCCGCCGCCGTGGTCTTAGGTTCTCTGGCCGGGCTTGTCCTGCCGCGCATGTCCGACCGCGCGCGCGACGCCGTCATGCAGGGGCTGGGGCTCGCGATTTTGTTTTTGGGGCTCTCTATGGGGCTCAAGACGCAGAATTTTATTTTGGCGATAATCAGCCTCGCGCTCGGCGGCGTGATCGGTTCGCTTCTGCGGCTCGACGAACTGCTTGACCGGGCGGGGCGGCGGCTTGAGGCGGCGGTGAAGAGAGACGGCGGGGAGGGCGGTTCTTTGGCGGAGGGTTTCGTGAGCGCGACCCTGCTCTTCTGCGTGGGCGCGATGGCCGTGATAGGGGCTATAGAGGACGCCCTGCGCGGCGACCACACGATCTTGTACACGAAGTCGCTCTTGGACGGCGTCTCCGCGATGCTTTTGACCGCGACGCTCGGAATAGGCGTGATTTTCTCGGCGGCGGCGCTCTTCCTGTACCAGGGGGCGATAGCGCTGTCGGCGAAGCACATAACCTCGTTCCTGAGCGCGGCGGAATTGGACTTAGCGGTGACGGAGGCGAGCGCGGTCGGCGGGATATTGGTCGCGGCGATAGGGCTGGGAGTGCTGAACGTGAAGAAGATCAATGTTGTGAATCTGCTGCCGTCGATAGCGGTGACGGCGGTATTGGCGATAGTTAACAACAGGTGGGGATTTTTGGGATGAACGGACATAAAAATCATCGTAACGCGTTCGCCGCCGCGTCTCTCTTGCCGATACTGATATTGACGATGACGGCGCCGGCGTGGGCGTCGATGTCGATAACGGCCGCCGTCTCTGCGGACAGCGCGACGGTGGGCGACGAATTGTTATTGGATATCGCTATTACCGGAGTTCCTAAGGGCGCGACGGTCATTCCGCCTGATACCGATAAAGGGTTCGGCGAGTTTTCGGCGCTCTCTTGGGAAGACCTGTCGGCGCGGGGCGCGGACGCGAAATCGAAGGCTAAGGGTAAGGACAAGGATAAGGGTAAGGATAAGGACAAGGATAAGGATAGAGACAGTTCGCGGTATCGGTACAGATACAGCATAGCCGCGTACAAGCCGGAGAATTGCACTATACCGTCTATACGGTTTTTAGTCAACACCGGAGAGGGCGGCGCCGGCGGTATTGATAACAGCGGTATTGATAGCGACGGCGCAGGGAATAACGGTATCGACGGCGGCATAGGGTTCAGCGTCGGCGCGGTCAGCCGCTCCGGGTACGATACTTTATACACTCAGCCCATTCCTATAAGGATGCTCTCCGTCCTTCCCGACGAACCGCCGGACAGCGGCGGGTTCGCGATTAAGGATTTGAAAGGGCAGCAGAGCGCCGGCGGGGCGGATCTATGGTATCTGTGGATTATTTTGGGCGCCGCGTCGGCCGTCGCGGCGTTTTTGCTGTTGAGAAAATATTTGAAGAAAAAAGACTCCCCCGACGCGCCCGCCGTTCCTCTACTGCCGCCTTACGAAGAGGCCGCGGCGGCGTTGGACGCGCTTGACGGGAAAAAATATTTGGAGCGGGGCATGGCGCGCGAGTACGTCTTCGAGCTTTCAGAGATATTCAAGCGTTACATAGGGCGCCGCTACGACACCATCGCGCCGGAGCTGACCACCGAGGAGATAGCGGCGTGGCTCGAATTCTCCGACATCAGCCGCGAGATGCGGCTCTGCGCGGAACGCTTCTTCCGCTCCAGCGACCAGGTGAAGTTCGCGAAATTGGTGCCGGACAGGCAGCGCATAGACGGGTACGTTAAAGACGTCAAAACATTTATAGAGGCCACCAAGCCCGACACCGCGCTGCCCTACGAGCGCAAGACGGAGAGGCTGGGGGTGTCGCAATGACGTTCAAGAACCCGTACTTCTTCTACCTGCTCATATTGACCGCCCCTATGATCTGGCTCTACATACGGCGGGAGCGCAAGCATAAGGCTACGCTCGCCTTTTCCGATCTGTCAATCATAAAAAAACTGCCGGCGTCGCCGTATAGATGGCTTCGCCACGCCCTGATCGTTATGCGCGTCGCGGGTTTTTGTTTTTTAGTAGTCGCTCTCGCCCGCCCGCAAAAACAGAACACGGAAGTGGAGGTGACGACCGAGGGGGTTGACATTATGCTGGTGCTCGACATCTCCGAGAGCATGAAAGCGTTGGATTTCAAGCCTGACGACCGCCTCGCCGTGGCCAAGCGCGAGATAAAGAATTTTGTGACCAAACGCGAGCACGACCGCATAGGCTTAGTCCTCTTCGCCGCCCGCGCCTTTACGCGGTGCCCGCTCACGAACGACTACGGCATCTTGCTCCAAATGATAGACGCCGCCGACTACACCGACTTTTCCAACCAAACGGCCATAGGAACCGCGATAGCCACCGCCGCCAACCGCCTTAAGGACTCCCCCGCCAAGAGCAAAGTAATGATCCTCCTGACCGACGGAGCCAACAACGCCGGCGACATCCCCCCCCAAGCCGCCGCCCGAGCCGCCGGCGAATTGGGCGTCAAGATATACACCATCGGCGTAGGCAAAGAGGGCCAAGTCCCCTTCCCCGTGGAAACCGTAAACCCCCAAACCGGCAGACGCACCCAGCGCATACAAATGATGCCCTCCGACATAAACGAAAAAGAGCTCTCCGACGTAGCCGCCCTGACCGGCGGAGCCTTCTTCAGAGCCCAAAACGCGGAGTCTCTCAAAAAAATATACGAAGAAATAGACCAAATGGAAAAAACAGAAATCAAATCCATAAGCCACGTATCGTATTCCGAATACTTCTACAAATGGCTATGGATAGGATTCATCCTTTTAGCGGCGGAGATGCTGTTGCAAAATACAATATTCAGACGCATCCCGTAGCAATGTTTTTGTTCGTGATGGTTAGTGTGGTTCGTGGTCAACAAATATTTTGACTTTTCAAGGACAGACCGACTATGCGTTTCGGCAACCCCGAATATTTTCTCTTACTGCCCGCAGTGCCCATAGCGGCCCTGTTCTTTCTCCTTATGTACAGAAGAAAGAAGGCGTTGCTCTCCCGCTTCGCCTCCGCCCCCCTCGCCCGCAAACTAAGCTCCTCCGCCGGCCCCGCCCGCTACATCTTAAAATGCACCTTCTTCTGCCTCTTCCTCACCTTCATAATCTTCGCCCTTACGCGCCCCAAGTTCGGCGTAAAGATGGAGATGGTGGAGCGCAAGGGCGTGGACATAATGATCGCTCTCGACATCTCCCACAGCATGCTGGCCCAAGACTTAACCCCCAACAGGCTTGAACGCGCCAAACTCGAGATACGCAAGTTCATAAACCTGCTCAAAGGCGACAGGGTCGGCCTGATAATATTCGCCGGCGAGAGTTTTGTCCAGTGTCCGCTGACCCTTGACCACGCCGCCGCGTCGATCATGCTGCAATCCGTGAACACCGAATGGGTGCAGGTGCAGGGCACCGCGCTCGCCGAGGTCATCAAGCAGGCCGCCCGCGCCATGAGCGGCGCAAGCAAGAGGAACAAAGCTCTGGTCATACTCTCCGACGGCGAAGACCACGAGGGCGGCGTGACCGAGGCGGCCAAAGCCGCGTCGCAGGAGGGCGTGGTGATCTACACCATAGGCATAGGCTCCGAGGCCGGCGTTCCCGTCCCCATGAGCAAAGGCGGCGGCAACGTGGTGTACAAAAAAGACAAAAACGGAAATTTGGTGATGACGCGCCTCAACTCCGTGACGTTGGAAAAAATCGCCATAGAGTCGGGCGGCAAATACTTCCATGCCGGAACGGATCTTGATCTAACAAGAATCTACAACGAAATATCGAAGATGGAGAAGAGCGACTTCGGCATGACCAAAGCCGTCGTCCATGAGGAACAGTACCAGATATTTTTGCTGATAGCGATTATCTTTATACTGATAGAGTTCTTCATCTCCGAGCGGGCGAGAAAAAAAACCGCCTGGAAGGGGAGGTTCGAATGAAAGCCGCAACCGCTAAAATCATCTATGCCGTATTGACGATCGCCGCCCTCGCCGTATTCTCATCCGTCAACGCCGACGAGACCGGCGCGAAGAACAGGAAGGCGAACAAGCTCTACTCCAAGGGACAGTACGAGGAGGCGCTTAAGCTGTACGACGACGCTCTGCTGCTCGATCCGTCGAACGGCAAGCTGAAGATGAACAAAGGCTCCGCGCTCTATAGATTAGGGGAGCTCGACGAGGCGGAAAAGTCGTATCAAGACGCGCTCGCCTCGCAGCTGAACAAAAAGACGGCCGCCGACGCGCACTACAATCTCGGCAACATCCGATACAGGCAAGGCGAGGAATTGGAATCCGCCGGAGACGCGGCGTCGGCGCGCAAAAAATACTCCGGCGCGTTGGAGAGCTATATCAACACGCTTAAACTGCGCCCCAAAGACATGGACGCCAAATGGAATTTGCAGCTGGCGCATCAAAAGATAGACTTGATGCGGGAACGGCAGGACAAGAACCAAGACGAGAACAAAGACAAGGATCAGCAAGGGGACCAGAATCAGCAAAAGGATAACCAGGGGGACAAGGACGATAAGCAGGATCAAAAAGATCAAAAGGACAAGGATCAGCAAGACGGCAAGGATCAGTCCGACAATAAGGATCGGCAGGACGATAAAGACCGGCAGGGCAAGGATGATCAGCAGCCTCAGCCGGACAAAGGCGATCAGAAGAAAGAGGAGGCCGAGAGGCTGATAGAGCAGTACGCGGACGATTCGGACACCCTGAACAAGCCGAGGTTTCAGCGGGCGAGGATCAGGCAGCCGGAGAAAGATTGGTAGGGAGGGATTCAATATGACTAAAACACTGTCGTTTATACTGCTCGCCGCCTTAGCGACCTCCGCTGCGGCGCAGGTCTCTTTTACCGCCTCCGCCGACCGCGCCTCCGTTCCGAACGGCGGCAGGGCGGTGGTCGTCGCGACGCTCGTCACGCCCAAGCCCGTCTCCGGCGTCCCGTCGCCCGGGCCGAACGACGCGTTCGACGTGCTCAACGTCAACACAGGCACCTCGCAGTCTCACAACGTACAGATAATAAACGGCAAGATCGAGCAGAGACGCGAGATTACGTACAGATACATCTACACCATATCTTCAAAGACGGACGACCAGTTCACCTTTCCGGCGCTTACCGTGACTATCGACGGGAGCGACTACGGCACCAGGCCCCTGCACTTCAACGTGGGCGCGGGCGGCGGCGGAGGCGGCGGAGCGGGAACCGGCGGCGGCGCAAGCGGCGGAACGGGCGGCAATGCCGGCAACGATCCGCAACCCGCCCGCAACCCCGACATCCGGGTCACGCTAAATATGCCGAAGAAGTCGCTCTACGTTGGCGAGCAGTCAGTCCTCACGCTCAAAGTCGCGCAGAGGGCGGGCACGCCGATACAGACCCAGCGCGGGTACAACGGCGCGGTCGAACAGATAGAAAAAGCGTTCAGCTCCGGCTTCTCGCTAAACCGCCTCTTCACCAACCAGGTCACGCAGGGGCAGGAGCGCATAGGCAACGATCTGTACAACACCTTCTCCCTGAGCTTCGCGGTCTTCGGGCTGACGGCGGGGGAGTACAAGATAGGGGCGGTGGACTTCGACTACGACGAGATAGTCCAGTCGCGCAGCCGGTCGATCAACCCGTTCTTCCAAGACTTCTTTGACATGGACGTCTTCGGCGGACGCCAGGCGGTGCCGCAGAGGGCGCGCACCGCGCCATTCAGCGTGACGGTGAAGCCGCGTCCGGGCGGCGCGCCTGAGAATTTCGGCGGTTCCGTTGGAAAGTTCAGCCTGACGGCCGCCGTGGAGCCGCAGTCGGTCGCGGCCGGGGAGGCGGTGACGCTCAAAGTATACCTCAAAGGCGGCACCCGCGCCTCGACGATGGGCGACCCCGCGCTGCCGGAACTCGCGAACAGCGACATCTTCACCCCTGAACGCCAAACGGCCGTTGACACCGGCGCGAACGGGTTCTCCACGCGGAAGACCTACCGCTACCTCATCATTCCTAAGCAGGAGGGGACGCTTACGATCAACCCTATAGTATACCACTACTTAGACCCGGAGAGCGGAACCTACAAGACCGCCCGCTCCGACACGCTGCGCGTATCCGTCGCCAAGGGTTCGGGAGCGGTCAAAGAGCAGACGCGCTACCTCACGCAGGAGGAGATACGGCAGGTGGGCAGCGACATCCGCTACATCAAGACGCCGGAGAAAATCGCGAACATGGAGGAACGCCCCTACCGCGCGCCGCACTGGTGCCTCCTCTTCCCCGCGCCGTTCCTGCTGTTCATATTCGCGCTGATCTATAGGACGCAGACAAGGAAGAGCGGCGAAAACCAAATCAAGGCCGTCCGCCAAAAGGCGCTCGGCAGAGCGGTCAACGAGTTGAACAAGGCCGGCAAAACCGCCGCCGACGGCGAGTTCCTCGGCAAGGCCGCGACCGTCATAGAAAAATACATCTCGCATAAATTCGCCTTCCCCGCGACCGGACGGACGCTCGAAGAGCTGAAGGACGAACTGCTCTCGCGCAAAATAGACGAGCGGACCGTCGCCGGCCTCGCCGCGCTGATAGAGGGGCTCGACGAGTACCGCTTCGGCGGCAAAAAGTTCGACGCGCAAAGCCGAGGGGAGATAATCAAACAGACCGCCGCGTTCCTGAGCACATTGGAGAAAAGCGCGCGGAAGCCGAAGCCCCGAACGCCGTCCGCGCCGCCGCTGTTGATGGCGCTGACCGTCGGAATGATCGCGGCCGCGCCGCCCGCCGCAAACGCCGCCCCCGACGCGGCGGTCTGCAACGAGCGGTTCCAAAAGGCTAACGCCTTCTACGAGGCCGGCGAATACGACAGCGCCTTAGCCTATTACGCCAAAATAATAGACGCCGGAATTAAGAACGACGCCGTGTACTACAATATGGGAAATTGCCGCTACCGCCTGACGAAACCCGGCATGGCGCGCCTGTACTACGAAAAAGCGGCCGCCCTCTCCCCGAACGACCCGGACATAGAGGCCAACATCAACTTCATCACGTCCATAATAGTAGACCGTCAAGCCGGCGGCGACGCCCGCGAATCGGACTTCCTGACGTCGGTGTTCTACGGCGTCCACACCCTGCTCCCGCTCAACGCGCAGCTCATAGCCGTGTGCGCCCTGCTCTTCATATTGGCCGCCATAGCCTCCGCGATGCTCTTCAAACGCGGCCTGGCCCGCCTATGGTTAGCCTACGGCGCGGCGCTGTGCGCCCTGCTGATAATCACCGTAGGCGCGTCCGCCGCCTACAAAATCTACGCGCTGGAAACCAAACAGTACGCCATAATCCTCGCCCCGTCCGTAGACGCCAAGAACCAGCCCTCCGGCGCCCAAACCCTGTTCACCGCCCACGAGGGCACGAAACTGCAAATCAGAAAAACGGTAGGCGAGTGGAGCTTAGTAAGCCTCTCCAACGGCGCCAGCGGCTGGGTGACGACGGCGGCGCTGGGGAAGATTTGAAAAAAATGGAGAATAACGATAATTTCACACAGACGACGCAAGATTATGAAAATGCGGTTGACGCGGATGCATGATGGCACAAGTGCCCCCAAGCCGACGCCCGAAGCGGTCTCCGCGCCTACTTCATATAATAATATAAGTTATTCCGCAAAAAATGTCAATAGTGAACTGAAAAATAGCGCCGAACCGCCCCCGCCCGCCCCCAAAGACGCGTTTTCGGCCTCGGCAAGCCCGGAACCGCCCCCCTCAAAAAAAAATAAAAAAAATATTTGACATCCGATCTCCCATGAATTATTTTTGTATAGATTGATGAATCCGGGCAGATTTAGGCCCTGTTTGATGAAACATACCCCCGCCGGGGTATTTTTAAAAAAAATGTAACATTCTCGGCGGCGGGATAGTATATTAGTATGTTGGAGGTTCCGGGGGGACGATTTGGGACTGATTATAGGATCAATATAATATAGTATATAGTACGGCAAGACCGGGTCAAACCGGTATGGATGTAGGCAGTACCGTATCCGAAACGCGCGAAACCGATTATCGGGGATACTTGAACTATGACGATGGGCACGATGAACCGCAAAACCGACATTAACAATCCGGCTACCCTCGGCGGCCGGACGGCTATAGCTATGCCCGTTGATACGACCGTCTCCGCCGCGCCCAACAGCCTGAACGCCGTGCCGTCCCCCCCCCCCCCAGGGACGCTGACACACAGCTAAACCCCCAAGAACAAGCTTTTAATCTTTGGGGAAGCAGGAAAAACCCGGAAAATCACCCTTCAAACGGGCCTTTAACGCCAAAATCGGCGTTCCGCAAGGCCTTGCCGGACGAGTTTTTTGTCCGAAAACCGTCAAATTCCATTGATTTAGACCGCATTTTTGGCCGTCTTGGTCGTTTAGACCGCCATTACGACGGCATTGCTGTTGACCCCGCAGCCGTTGACGTTGTAGGGGCGAACCCGCGTGTTCGCCCTGCCTTTGACGTTTCCTTTGACGTTTCCGCCTACTGCGTTAATAATACTAAAACACATAATAATAGTAATATAAGGACTCTTACTGGGGGGGAGGGTAGGAAATGGGGGGAAGATGGGGGGAAGATGGGGGAATGGGGGGAAAAGATGTCTGAACTAGGATTAGTAGGATTAGAAAAAAGATTATAGGATTAAAAAGATTAAAAAGATTAAAAAGATTAAAAACCCTAAGTTGATGGGGTTTTTAATCCTAAAATCCTTTAAATCCTAAAAATCCTAGTTCAGACAATGTATTTAAACCAGATTATAGTATTAAAGTAAGATTATAGGTTAAAAACATAATAAATAACGATAACCAGGCCCTAAACAGCCTAAAAAAGGAGACCCTAATAACGATTCTCTCAAACGACCGATGAACGACAGCGGATAGCTGAAACCGTGTAATCCAACAGTCTTTGAAGAAAAAGCTGCGTCCGCAGCCTAGGGAATTCTTTTGCCTTTTTGACGTGAAAATTAATTACGAAGAGATTTGCGTTTTACCTTAATAAAAAAAAGGAGGGAGTGGAGATGAGCTTTCTGAAGTGCTGTAGCAGTGGCTGTACCGGAAGGGGGAGCGAGGGGAGTGGCTTTACTAAGTCTATTTCTTTAAAATTACCAACACTAACAAAAGGAGTAAGCATGACTTTACACAAGTCTATGTGGAAAGCGGCGGTTCTGATGGGGATCGCCGGGGTTTTGTTGTTCGCGGGGGGAGCGATGGCGGCGGTGACGCCGAACGGCGCCGGAGTGGTGATTCGGTGCGTTGATACCGCTTATGTGACTTGGGGTGATTCTCTTGGACATTTGACCGGGCCGGCGGCGGACACGGGGACCGCGAAGACCACGAATACGAGAGGACGTTTTCTCACCAAGGGTTGCGCGGCTTTCGACAGTCTCACTGTCGGGGGGAGAACGACCTTTATTTATACGGGGACGGAGGCGACCGTTCCGACCGGTGTTTCAAAAGACAGCACCGGATTGCTTTACAACGGGGATTCTTTGGGAATGTCTAAAGCGACTCGGGTTTCACGCGATTCAGGCGTTGTAAAGATAGGGCCTTCGACACTTAAGTTGGTTAGGTTCGCAAACGCGGATACGGGGAAAAGGTGGTTTCCCGCTTTCTCCGGTTCGGCCGCGCTCAACACTGCGGCTATCGCCGCCGGGGCTGCGACCGCTAATTCGGCGTCTGTCTTGTATACCCAAAACTTCAATCTGACGTACCGCGGCGGGGACAGTTTGGGCAGGTTCGCTACGGGGAATGCCGATACCGTTACGTATAGGGAGAAGACGCAGTCTGTCTCGATTAAAGTGACGAAACGCACTATAGCGGCGGCTGAATATACCTATTGGTTTGATACCGGGGCGGTCAAGCTGTATATCGACACGGTTTTGTCTGTTCTGGAAGGATCCACAAGGATGTCGCAGGATGTTTATTCGAGGATAATAAGGAATAAATTTAAGGTGGCTCCGAATGAAAACGCGCAGGCCGGTTTCGGCGAGTTCGGGTTCGCGTTTAGGCGGGCTGAGGCCGTTAGCGCCCCCTTGGCCGCTCCGACTTGGAATAACTTTATCAAGAGCGACGGTACTTTCGCCAACGGGAAGGATACGCTGCCTAAAGCGCCCGGCAAGTATGTGATCTCTTTGATAATGAAACCCGGTCCCGGCGTGAACGCGATTGACAGCGGGGCTATCGTGTTTGACAAAGATACCTTGGTCGTGAAAGATCTGCAATATACGAGCGGCGTGGTTCTCGGCGGCAACGCAACGTATCCTTACGATCCGGCCACGGTGTCTACGCAACAGACGAACCGTACAGGCGTTAAGATACCCGTACCGACGTTTCCCACAGCTTTGGGTGTTATCGATTCCGTTAAGTATTTTATCGTCGGGGCCGCCGGCAGTACAAACTTGCCCAACCTTAAGGGTCAGTCTCCCGACAAGCCGGATACCCTCACGCTTCGGTATCAGGACACTTGTGTTCTGCTGTATGGCGATACGGGGACGGTGAAAATCGGAATGAAGGCGAAAGGACGCACGGGCGCGACGGGAACTTCTCCCAGAAACGGGTGGACTCAGTCCGACAGCACCCAAGTGGAGATTAAAATAACGCCGAGAGATATCGCTAAGGTGTCCGTTTCGTATTCCGGCTTCGATCTGATGTACAAAGGCGACTCTCTCTATCCGAGAAGCGCGATTGTCGCCGTTGACGGGGCCGTGTCTTTGAAGTTGGGCGCGGGAAAAGACGATGCCGCCGCCCAATTCTACTATGACACTACGGAGGCGTGGAGGAGTCAGTTGTTGAATAGAAACGCCGGACCGGCAAAAGTAAGGGTGATCGGCCGCGGCATCTACACCGGAGAAACGGAACTGTCTTTCAATATAGCCAAAAAGAAAATCGCGGTTGTTATAGATACTATTACGCCAAGGATCTACAACGGATCGGCGTCGCTGGACACATCGGCGATTGTCGGCACGGAAGATTCGAGCGGGCGCGTCTCGGTGAAGTTCTACGGCGTTTATGGAGCGGATCCCGTAAAAGATACGCTTCGCAATGTGGGCGATTACGTGATCAGCGGAGCGTCGCTCAACAATAAGAGCGCCGGCATCGGCCGCACGGCCACCGTCACGGTGCGCTTGACGGACGACGGCGAGGTGTCCAAGAACTACGCGTTGGTCCCGGATACGACGCTTGCAACCGCCGTCGCGGGCCCCGTCACGCTGACGCGTACCGGTGTGACGGTACTTAAGCTCAAGCCCAAGAATGCGGCGTCTACGGAATGGAAGGGCGATTCCGCCGTATTCTCGTACACTATTCCCAAGAACCACTTCTTCAATAACAGGAAGCAGGGGATAGGGGCCGCCAATATCGCGTTGAAGAGCGGGCTGGAAGTTGTTACCGGCGGCGCGGCGTCAGGGAATAGTTTCAAGGTGCTCTATACATACGGCGTGGATCAAAAGTACTACGTAAACGATGTTGAAACGGGCAGGGTTTTTGAAGCGGAAACCGATACCACTTTTACGCCTAAGGATTCGGGCGACTACAAAGTGAAGGTGCGCGTGCCGCTCGTGGCGAACGCGAACATCGATTCCGGCACGTATATTATAGGTCAGTACACGATACAGCCTCCGGCGCGTCCTGACTTGACGGACGGCGATTTGGATCCTACGTATCAAGTCAGACAAGGCATGAGCCTGACGTTGCGGGTTACCGCCAAGCTACCTGAAGGCGCCGCCGGTACGCTGTCGTATAGGTGGCTCGAGTGCGCTGACCCGGCTTGCGCTTCTTCTTCGCCGGCGGTCGGCACTAATAACACGAGTTCGTATCTCGTGCCGAGCGGGAATATGGGCACCTATTACTACCGCGTGGACGTTACCAATACTCAAACGCCGGGCAACTTCCAGTCTAAGACCGAGAGCACCGTCGCGGCGGTCACGGTGACGGATCCGCCGAAGAATATGTCCAACGCTACTATTGTGGTTCCTGAAGACGCTAAGTTTATCTATTCAGGCACCCCGATAAGACCCAATAACGCTGACGACGGGATAACCGTCAGGTTGCCCGATGCGGATGCGGCTCTCGGTTACGTGGAGCTGATCGAGGGAACGGACTATGCGCTCACCTACGAAAAGAACGTTGACGTCGGAACCGCTACCATTATAGCGACCCACGTGGAGGGCGGAGACTATAGGGGACGCGTTACCGCCACGTTCGCGATCGGCAAGAAAGAGCTGAATGCGTTCGACCTTATAATGAAGGAGACGCGCGATTGGACGGGAGACACGCTCAACGCGGACGTGAAGCTGCGCCCCGGTTTGACGGGTGCCGGAGCCATCACGGTCAAGTACAACGGCGCCGCGACGCTGCCTAAGGCGGTGAACGTGTACACCGTTACCGCATCCGTCGCGGACGGCCCGAATTTGATCGGCACCGCCGGCAAGCCGGACTTTTGGATCGGAGTGTTCGAGGTCGAGAAGGCCACCCCCCCTGTGTCTTGGTTCTCCGGGTACACCATCCCGACCAATCACAAGGAGGATCAGACCGGCCCGTTCGGCATCACCGGCACGGTGGTTATGAAGAACAGCGCCGGCGTGACTTTCAATGTCGAGTATGAGGGCATCGGGTCTACCTATTACGGGCCTTCCGATGAGCCGCCTTACGTAACCGGCACCTACGCCGTATACGCGAACATCACCGAAGGCGGCGATAACGTAAAGGTTTGCAGGGTTAAGTTGGGCGATTACAACATCGGCGTGGTCTCCGTGGCCCAGGGCAACCGCGAGGTTCCGAAGACGGACGTGACCGAGGTTGTGACGATAGCGCCGCTTCCTGTCAAGCCGGCCGCCCCGTTCACCGCCGGCCCCAGCCCTGTTAAGCTGGGCGGCGAGATCAAGTTCTTCTCGAAGTCCGTGAAGAGCGCGATCTACATCTTCGACGCGAGCGGAAGCAACGTGGCGAAGCTGTCCGCGAAGCCCGGCAAGGACGGCGCGGTAGCGGTCTGGAACCTGAAGGACAAGAAGGGCGCGTCGGTCTCCGAGGGCACCTACGTAGCGGTGGCCAAAGACGGGCGCGATAAGGTCTCGTTCAGGTTCAGCGTGGTGAAGTAAGATGTTGCTGTAGGGGCGGCCCCGCGTGGCCGCCCCGCCTTTGAATTGACAGTGTAGGGGGCGTTGCATTCGACGCCCCGTATTAAAGAAAAGCGGCGACGCTATGGCCTAACGCGTCCGTCCGCCAGGTCGGTACCGGGACCAACCACTTCCTTCCCGGTATCGGCCGCTTTTTTTTTGTATTTTCACTGCCGGTAATATATATTTATTAAGGGCGTATCGGTATATTCATCGATACGCCGGCTGTTCTCTCGTTGTTCCCGTCCCCGTATTCGTCTACCGTCGCGGTAGGGTACGGAGACCTCTCGTTGTACCTCTCGTTGTGCCGTTTTACTCTCGGATTTTATTAGGCGGCAGAGTTTGCTGACCGTTAATTATTAACCCTTTATTGAGCATTAAGAGGCGGAAATGAGAACAAAAACCCAAGCGCGAAAGGCGTCCATACAGCAGGATGCGGCGCAGGTAAGGCAAGATTATGAAAATGCGGTTGATCCCGGATTGATTGATTTTATAGAAAAAGTACGGGCAATTCCCGAAGACCGGGCAAATAAAATCGGGTACAAGGTATCTGATGTCAGTGAAAAACAACGTATCGATATGGAGGCCCTTATAGGCGGCAAAGTCAACGCAAAGGCCAATTATGTAAACGGGGGTTGTATCCGTCATATTGATAAGAGACACGGAGAAAATGGAGAGGCGGATCACTCTATGGCCGATATTGAAGATATGGCAAGAATCGGGTATGTGCTTAAAAACTATGACAACGTTGATTTTCTGGTGGATGACAGCGGAAACATAAAAACCGATTGGGCATATACCGCCCAAAACGGCAAAGCCGCTCCCATAATCGTCTTCGTCAAGAGAATAAACGGTTATCACAGCGTTATTGAGGCTATAAACGACGGAAAACGCGGACGGCTTAATATAGTAAGCTCTTATAGGAGCAGTGTTGACCCTATAAATGGAAATAAAGCGCGGATGCCTGATGGCGCAAGCGCCCCCAAGCTGACGCCCGAAGCGGCCTCCGCGACAGATATTAATAATACAAGCAAATTCACGCCGAAAGTCAATAAAAATAAAACGCGGATGCCTGACGGCACAGAGTCCCCCAAGCAGAACGTCCAAGACGTCTCCGCGCTTACTCCATATAATAATATAAGTTATTCCGCAAAAAATGTCAATAACGAAGTAAAAAATAGTTGGGTTCAAACATTAACACCAAAAAAGGAGCGTTCGGCATGACCCGTAAAATCGCTGTGCGTCGTTTCACCCGTTTCATTTGTTTCACCCGGTTCTCGGCGGCGGCGTTGACGCTGGCCGTCGTCTTGTCGTCCGCCGGTCTTTCCGCCGCCGGCCGGCGTCCCCTTTCCGGCGACGTGTCCGGCGGCATAGACGCCGGCGAGTATTTGGTGACGGCCGCGCTGTCGGTTCCCGCCGGAGACACGCTCCGCATAGGCCCCGGGGCGGTGATGTACTTCGAGCAACTCACGGGCATCGACGTGCGCGGCATGCTCTCGGTCTCCGGAGCGCCGGGACATCCGGTCGTCATGACGTCGTCGAGCGACACCGCCGGGGCGTCGGAGGCGGCTCAGGCTTTCGATTGGAACGGGATAAGGACGTTCGGCCCCGGCGCGGCGGTGTTCATGCGCGACGCCGTCGTCAGGAACAGCGTCTACGGTGTGAACGTCGGCGACGCGCTGTCGCGGACGGAGCTGACGGACGTCGTATTTATGAACAACGGCTACGCCCCGTTGGTGAGGGCCGGCGAGATCGCGCCAGCGGCGGCGGACGAGCCCGTAAGCGTAGCGTGGAACACGGAAGCGCAACCGCCGGCGGTCGGGAACAAGAGGGCCGACGCGGTCAAAACGGCCAAACCGGGGCGTAAAGCCGAAGTCAAGTTCATAGTAAACGCGACCGCCCTGACCGTCGCCGCCGCCGGCCTGACGGCCTGCTATATAGGCCTGTCGAATACGGGCGTCTACTACGAACACTACGTCCCGGAGGGCAATACGGGCAGATTTTCCGGGTACTACGAGGAAAAGATCCGCGAAAGCATAACCGTAAGCGCGATAGGGGCGATAGCGGCGGGGATAGGTCTGAGCTGCATGGGTATAACGCTGTTTTTTTGACTTTTACCCGCCCGTAACGTATATTCTATAGGATATATTGATTTTGACTTTTATAATAAGGATTAACATATAAAATGCCGACAGCCAAACTAACATACTCGTCCGCCGGTGTAAACATCGACACCTGGAACAGCGTGAAAGGCCGCATCGGCGGCCTCGTCTCCTCCACCTACAACTCTCACGTCCGCGGCCGATTCGGCCAGTTCGGCGGCATGTTCGACGCCTCCTGGCTCAAGGATATGGACGCCCCGATCCTCGTCTCTTCCACCGACAGCGTGGGCACGAAGGTCAAGGTCGCCTTCGACTCCGAGGTCTACGATACCGTCGGCATAGACATCGTGAACCACTGCGTGGACGACATCCTCGTCATGGGGGCCCGGCCGCTCTTCTTCCTCGACTACATCGGCATAGGCAAGCTCGTCCCGGAGGTCGCGGAGCAGATCGTTTCCGGGCTGGCCGCCGCCTGCCGCGCCAACGGGTGCGTGCTGATCGGCGGGGAGACGGCGGAGATGCCGGACATCTACAGGGAGGGCGAGTTCGACCTCGCCGGGACTATCGTCGGCGTCGTCGAAAAGGGCAAGGTTATCGACGGCGCGGGAATCGCCCCGGGCGACGCCGTTATCGGGCTGCGGTCGGCGGGTCTGCATACCAACGGGTTCAGTTTGGCGCGGAAGATCGTCACGGAGGTCGGCAAAAAGAGCTACTCGGATATTTTTGAGTGCGGCAAGACCTTCGGTCAGGCGCTGCTTGAACCGCACCGGTCATACATAAAGCTGCTGCCTCTGATGGAGGCGGGAAAGATCAAGGGCTGCGCCCACATAACCGGCGGCGGGTTCGTCGATAATGTGGACAGGATACTTCCGCAGAATTGCGACGCGGCGATAGACGCCGAGTCGTGGGAGCCTCCGCCGATATTCCGTTACCTGCAAACGACGGGCGGCGTGGAGAACGCGGAGATGTACCGCACGTTCAACATGGGGATAGGGATGGCCGTCGTCGCCGCTAAGGCCGACGCGGAG
>Ga0268262_10003160_pt1 | contig 18119 bp, 9 predicted proteins | sample TergutNc150P3_FD_190354 | JGI IMG/M metagenome (GOLD analysis project Ga0268262, IMG submission 190354) | Nasutitermes corniger P3 segment gut microbial community from laboratory colony in Florida, USA - Nc150 P3 (SPAdes) (version 2) | ecosystem: Host-associated > Arthropoda: Insects > Digestive...
CTTACACCAGCATATATATTTTATCGGAGGCAATAAAAAAAGCGGGAAATACCGAAAAGGAAGCGATTATTTCCGCCATTAAAAAAAATGAACTGGATTCAATAATAGGTCGTATACGGTTTGACGAGAATAATAACCCGCATACCAATGTGTATGTTATTCAGATAAAAGGCGGAGAATACTCCACTTATGAGAAACTGAGCCTGTAACGGAGATGCGGAGATGCTGAGAAAATTTCGGATTAGAACACGGTTATTATTATCGTTTTTTATTGTTGTTTTTTTTACGCTGATTGTAGGGCTGACGGGTTTTGCAGGCCTTACTTCTATCGGACGTTCGTCGGTTGAGACGATACACAATGTATCCATATTGAACGATATTTACGATAACAATGTTTTTATTGATAACGGCATATTTAATATGCTGTATATCAGCGACAGTACACTTACCGGCTATGTCCTGCAAACGACCAAAGAACACACAGATCATTTGCTGACCCGGCTTAACGAATATGTCGCGATTCAGGATCAATTCAGCGATGTCTTTACGCCCGGAGAAATGCAGGACATGGTAAATTTACTGGAAATATACACAGAATCCTATGTTCCTGTGGCTTATGAGATTTTTGATCTGGTGGAACAAAGGCGCATGGAAGAAGCGCTTTCTGTGTATATAAACCGGCTTTCCCCCATTTATAGTACATTTACTTACTACCTCAATGTCGGCTTTGTAAAAAATCTGGAAAATTCTGATATTAAAATGAGAAAAAACAATGAGAATGCGTCATTTAACGTATATTTAATACTGACGCTGGTGGTAATGTCGTTGATTGTATCCGTTGTGCTGGCGCTTGCCGTTACCAAGTCTATCGCCATACCGCTTGCGGGACTGGGAGAGACGGCGGAAAAAGTGGCGAACGGAAACCTGGACGTTCAGTTTGAAGAGTCCCAAAGTAATGATGAAATCGCGCAGCTTTCGCTCAGGCTGCAGGAAACGCTGTATCACCTGAATCAAATTCAGCAGTTAAAACTGGAGGCCATAGAGGCGCGGCATGAAAAAGAAAAAGCCGAAGCCGCCTCTAAATCCAAAGATGAATTTCTGGCGAAGATGAGTCATGAAATACGCACGCCCATGAACGCTATTATAGGCATGGCGGAACTTGCCTTACGCGAAGATATGCCGAACGCTGCACATGAACATATCATTACTATCAAACAGGCAGGCGCAAATCTTTTGTCTATTATCAACGATATTCTGGATTTCTCAAAAATTGAAAGCGGTAAAATGGAAATCGTCCCTGTTAAATATCAGCTTTCATCCCTTATCAATGATACGATCAACATTATTCGTATGAAGCTTATGGAAAAACCGCTGCGGTTCTTTACCAACATCGACGGGAATATTCCCAACAGCCTTATCGGAGACGAAGTAAGAATGAGGCAGATTATTCTTAACCTCCTGTCCAATGCGGTAAAATACTCGGAAAAAGGATATATCGGTTTAACCATTACTGCGGATAAACAGGACGACAAACAGGTCTGGCTCAGGATAACCGTAGCTGATACCGGAAAAGGGATAAAACCGGAGGATCAAGATAAACTTTTCAGCGAATTTATCAAGGTGGACGTAAAGAAAAACCAGGGTATTGAGGGAACGGGACTGGGTTTGGTAATTACCAAACGCCTCTGTGCCGCTATGGGTGGAGATATAAGCGTGGAAAGTGAATACGGCAAGGGAAGCGTATTCACGGCAGTTATCTCCCAGGGCATTGAATCAAAAACGCCTTTTGCCGCAGTAGAGGAACCGGAGAAAAAGAAGGTACTTGTCTATGAAGGCAGGTCAATCTACGCCGAAGCGGTATGCTGGACTCTGGAAAACATGAAGGTTCCCTATACCATGGTAACAAAGCAGGATGATTTTGCCGCGGCCCTGTATCGGGGATATCAACCGAGCCCGCAGGACGTCGAACCGGAGGTTCGCGGTTCCCCTCTTGCAGAATGGTTTTATGTATTTTCCGGCTACGGCCTTTATGAAAAGATCGAACCGCTCATGAAACAGAGCGATGCGGCTTTCTGTGGAGGGAAAAAGCCGTCTCTGGCTCTAATGGTAGAATGGGGAACCGAAGTCTACATACCGGGCGTGCGCTTTGTGTCCATACCGGTGCAGGCCCTGTCAATTGCCAGTGTGCTCAACGGCAGGACGGACAACAAAGGTTATATCAAGAATTCCGATATTATCCGGTTTTGTTTCCCCCGTGCGCGGCTGTTGGTGGTGGATGATATTGCAACTAACCTGAAAGTAGTCGAGGGCCTCCTTGCCCCCTACCGGGCTGCGGTGGATACCTGTATCAATGGTTTGCAAGCCATAGAAATGATAAAACGCGCGGTTTCGGAAAAGCACGGGTATGACATTGTATTCATGGATCACATGATGCCTGAAATGGACGGGATTGAAACGACAGCGGCTATCCGTGCGCTGGAAGGTGAATACTTCCGTAACGTGCCAATAATAGCGTTAACCGCCAATGCCATTGTGGGAATGCGGGAAATGTTTATCAAAAACGACTTCAATGATTTTCTTTCCAAACCCATAGATGTTTCCAAACTGGATGAAATCCTTAATCGCTGGATACCGGAAGAGAAAAGGGATGTCCAGGAAAGCGCCGCATCTCTTGACGGGAATGGGCAGCACGGCGGGAGCCCGGGGATGATGGCTATTCCCGGCGTTGATGTACAAAAAGGCATCGCCATGACTGGCGGGACCGTTGCCGCTTACCGGCAGGTATTGTCCCTGTTCTGTAAAGATGCGGAAGACAGGCTGCCGCTGTTACAAAAAACGCCGGAAGCGGATGCCTTGTCCGTATTTGTCACTCAGGTTCACGCCCTGAAAAGCGCATCCGCTTCTATCGGCGCACAGGAAGTATCGGTCCAGGCCGCAGAACTTGAAGCCGCGGGCAAAGCCGGGGATATGGCCTTTATCCGTGAGAATATATCCGGCTTTGCGAAACAACTTGCGGAATTGATAAGCGGAATAGGCGCCGCTCTGAAAACGGGCAAAAACAGCGGCGGCATGACAAATAACAATACTGCCGGAACAGCGGGCGATACCGCGGCGCTGGTTTCCCTGTTTAGCGATCTTGAAGCGGCGCTGAAAGCCCAGAAATCGGCTGACATTGATCGGATTCTGGAAGAACTGAATCGAAAACCGCTGGATGCGCAAACCAGGGAAGCGCTGGAAAAAATATCCGATGATGTGCTGATGACCGAATTTGAAAGCGCCCTGAAAACCATTGATGAGGTACTGCGAACATGAGGACAAACCCTGCCAAATCATTAAAAAAATTTGTCAACAAGACGTTCCTTGTTTTTTCCTGTATCCTTTTCCTGATTATTGCCTTGTCGGCTATTGTGACATATACCATTTCCGCGCGTCAAATCAACCGTTCTTTTATTGAACAGCAGCTTTCCATAGCGTCTGAAACAACACGGCTGCGTTTGGCAACAACGGTAAACAGTGAGCTTGCCCTTGTATTGAAAATGGCTGATACTTCGGTTATCAAGCAGTATTTTATGCATCCCTCTGATCCGGCTCTTAAATCCCTGGCGGATACAGAATTGGCCATTTATCAGGAACATCTTAATAATAAAATGGTTTTCTGGATCAATGACATAGATAAAATATTTTATTCAACAGGAAATGCCCTTTACATTGTCAATCCGGATGATCCTGAGAGTTATTGGTACAATTTAACGCTGTACGAAACGGAGAAATTTAATTTTAACATTAATTATAATCCTGATTTGGAGCAAATCAACCTTTGGGTCAATGTCCCGGTATTTACTGAAGCGGAGACAGGCAAAAAGCCTATAGGGATGCTTGGCACAGGCATAAATCTTACTGACTTTTCAAATTTTGTAGCTTCCAGCTATCATGAATTTGATAAAAATATTACACCATATATGTTTAATAAATACAATGAAATTACTTCGGCGGTGAATTATGAACTGGTTGAAAATAAAGTCCACCTTGACAAACACCTTGGCGAAGCCGGAAAAGAATTGATCAGGGTCGCGCATGAGCTTTCCGAAGCTGAAAGCCGGAGTTTCATCTATGATAAAAAAATATATCTGGTCAATTCCATCCCGGCAATGGAATGGTATCTAACCGTGAGTTATCCGCTGCCGGGCTTGTTGGCGCTGAATCAGGCCATGAATACCGTATTTTTTGGTATGTTGTTCCTTATCCTGTTCCTGTTCATCGTTATCAATATTTTCATTGCCCGTTCGGAAAATGCAATGACGGAACAAAACCTGCAGCTGCTTGAGGCAAACCGAAAGGCGGAATTCGCTTCGCGGGCCAAAAGTGATTTTCTCGCGAAGATGAGCCACGAAATCCGCACCCCCATGAACGCCATTACCGGCATGGCGGAACTGCTGATGAGGGGAGAACTCTCAGACGAATCCCGCGGTTATGCGCAGGACATCAAACAGGCGGGGAATAATCTTGTCTCGATAATTAACGATATTCTGGATTTTTCCAAGATCGAAGCGGGTAAACTGGAAATAATCCCCATCAAATATCTGCTTTCATCCCTGATCAATGATACGATAAACATTATCCGTATGCGGCTTATGGAAAAACCGGTACGGTTTTTTACCAACATCGATGGAAATATTCCCAACAGCCTTATCGGAGACGAGGTGCGGCTGCGGCAAATACTCATTAACCTCCTGTCCAATGCGGTAAAGTATACGGAAAAAGGACATATCGGTTTGACCATTACTATGGATAAGCGGAACGATAAACAGGTCTGGCTCAGGATAGCCGTAGCCGATACCGGAAAAGGGATAAGGCCGGAAGATCAGGCGAAACTCTTTGACGAGTTTGTTCAGATAGATATGAAGAAGAATCAGGGTATTGAAGGAACCGGACTGGGGCTTGCTATTACCAAACGGCTCTGTATCGCTATGGGCGGTGATATTTGCATGGAAAGCGAATACGGCAAAGGCAGCGTATTCACGGCGGTTATCCCCCAGGGTATTGAAGCAGAAATGTTTTTCGCCGTAGTAGAGGAGCCGGAGAGAAAAAAGATACTTGTCTATGAAGGCAGGTCCGTCTATGCCAAGTCGGTATGCTGGACTTTGGAAAACATGAAGGTTCCCAATACTATGGTAACGAATCAGGATGATTTTATCGCAGCCCTGTGCGGAAAAGAATGGTTCTATGTATTTTCCGGTTACGGTCTCTATGATAAGATCAAGCCGGTAATGGAGAGAGGATACTTCCCCAAAGGGAAGAAGCCGCCCCTCGCCCTCATGGTTGAATGGGGAACCGAGGCTTACATACCCGGTGTGCGGTTTGTGTCCATACCGGTGCAGTCTCTGTCGATTGCCAATGTGCTCAATGGCCGGGAGGACAGCAAAAATTATACCAGAAGTTCCGGTGTAATCCGGTTCAGTTTTCCCCGCGCGCGGTTGTTGGTGGTGGATGATATTGCCACCAATCTCAAAGTGGCCGAGGGCCTCCTTTCGCCCTATAATGCGATGGTTGACGCCTGTCTCAGCGGTGCGGAAGCAATAGAACTGGTGAAACGGCATAAGTATGATCTGATATTCATGGATCACATGATGCCGGACATGGATGGTATCGAAGCGACGGCGATTATCCGTGCATGGGAAAAAGAACAACAAAAAAGAGAGCCCAGCCGCCGGCAAATACCGATAATCGCCTTGACGGCAAATGCGGTTGTGGGAATGCGGGAAATGTTTATCGAAAAAGACTTCGATGATTTTCTTTCCAAACCCATAGATGTTTCCAAACTGGATGAAATTCTTGACCGTTGGATACCAAAAGAGAAAAGAGAGAAAGGGACTGGGGATCAGGGATCAGGGACTAGGGATCGTAATTCGAACTACGATAGCGCTTCCGACTTGTACTTCGATAATTCAAATCCCCAGTCCCCAGTCCCCAGTCCCCAGTCCCCTCTTCTGGCTATCCCCGGCATTGATGTGAAAAAAGGTATCGCCATGACCGGCGGGACTGTTGCCGCTTACCGACAGGTGTTGTCCCTGTTCCGCACAGACGCGCAGGACAGGCTGTTGCTGCTGCAAAAAGCGCTGGAGGCAGTCTGTCTGCCTTCAGTAGACAATATGCTTTTGGCAGACACCCTTTCCGCATTGGTGATCCATATACACGCCCTGAAAAGCGCATCGGCAAGCCTGGGAGCGGGAGATATTTCCGCAAAAGCAGCCGCTCTTGAAGCCGCAGGAAAAGCCGCGGATTTGGCCTTTATCCGCGAACATCTGCCTGCTTTTGCACAGCAGCTTGCGGAATTGATTAAAGAAATAGACGCCGCTCTGGAAACGGACAAAAACAGCGCCGACATAACAAATGACAGTGCCGCCGGACAGGCCGCTCGGGCAGCAGGCGATGAAACAGCGAGTGATACTGCGGCGCTGGTTTCTTTGTTATGCGATCTTGAATCGGCCCTGAGAGCCCAAAAATCCGCCGAGATTGACCGTATTCTGGAAGAACTCATGCGGCAGCCGGTGGATTCCGGCGTAAAAGCGGCGCTGGAAAAAATTTCCGATGAAGTGCTGATGACCGAATTCGACAGAGCCCTGAAAATCGTGGACAGCCTGCTGGCGCAGAGGAATGACGAATACCGTCCCGGAGGATATACCTACGGTACAGCGGGGTATTAAACCCTTGCCACAAATAAATAAGGGCAGCAAAATGAAAGAAATGGCAAAAAAAAATAATATTGGTGATGCGCTTCGGCGCAATTACCGCGAATTTATTTTTGTGTTTGGGGCCTTCGCTTTAATGGCCCTGGTAGGTTATTTCTTTATCGGACGCATTCTGCGCAACCGCCTTTTGGCCGGGGCGGGAGATTTGCTCTATTCCGCCGAGGCGAATATCAGAGCTGGACTTTCGGAAGCGGAAACTACGCTTATAAATTCCTGTTATGTGGTAGAAAATATGGTAGAACAAAACGCATTACGGCAGGATATTCTTGATTACCTTACAACTACTACCGAATGGATGCGGCGGCGGGATCAGGGACTGCTGGGTTATTATGGTATTTACGGGTTTATCAACGGAGAATTCTACGACAGTATGGGGATCAGCGAAATAAATGATTATGTCCCTCAAAGGCGGCCCTGGTATCAAACGGCGATACGGAGCGGCAGGACTATTGCTTATACCGCGCCCTATGAAGATATTCGTACCGGCAACATTATTATTTCCGTGGTACGGAACATTGATATCAAAAACGGCGACATAGCCGGTATCCTCAGTGTAGACATTAACATCCATTGGCTGAAGGAATATGTAGGCTCTCTCAGTCTGGCGCCGGGCGGTTATGGTATGCTTCTCAATCGGGGTATGACTCTTATAGCCCATCCGGACAGCGCATTGACGGGAAGCTATCTTCAGGATTTGGGCAAGAGCTATGAGGAAGCCGCCCAGACTCTGCGAAGCGGCGGAGAAGTGTTTGCCCGCCGTATAATCGACCCCAACGGCAATTCAGTCATTGTTTTTTTCAGGCAGATATTTAACGGCTGGTATGTATGTATCGTCACTCCCTATTCTGAGTTTTACCGGGACCTTGATGTTTCCGCCACAATTCTTATTATATTGGGACTTGTTCTTTCTCTTTCGCTCTGCTTCATACTGCTGCGTTTCTCCGCCGCAAAAATGCGCGCTGATGAAGGCAGTAAATCCAAGTCATCATTTCTTGCCAGCATGAGTCACGAAATACGCACCCCCATGAACGCCATTATCGGCATGACGGAGATACTCTTGCGGGGGGATCTCTCCGATGAAGCCCGCGCTCATGCGCAGGACATCAAACAGGCGGGGAATAACCTTGTCTCTATTATCAATGATATTCTGGATTTTTCAAAGATTGAGGCGGGTAAACTGGAAATTGTTTCTGTCAAATATCTGCTTGCTTCTCTGGTCAATGATACGGTCAATATTGTCTGTATGCGTATTGGAGAAAAGCCCCTGCGGTTTCTTACCAATATAGACGGGAATATTCCCAACAGTCTTATCGGGGATGAAGTGCGGCTGCGGCAAATACTTCTTAACCTCCTGTCCAACGCGGTAAAATATTCGGAAGAAGGGCACATCAGTCTGACCATTACCGTAGAGAAGCGGGACGCTGAACAAATTTGGCTTAGAATTACCGTAGCCGATACCGGAAAGGGGATTAAACCGGAAGATCAGGCAAGACTTTTCGGCGAGTTTGTCCAGGTAGATATAAAGAAGAACCGGGGCATTGAGGGAACGGGGCTGGGCTTGGCAATTACCCGGCGGCTCTGCCTTGCTATGGGCGGGAACATAACCGTAGAAAGCGAGTACGGTGCAGGCAGCGTATTTACCGTAATCATACCCCAGCGCATCGAATCCGATATTCCTTTCGCGGCGGTGGAAGAACCACAAAACAAGAAAGTGCTGGTTTATGAAGACCGGGTGGTCTGCGCTGAATCGGTGCGCTGGTCCCTGGAAAACATGAACGTTCCCCATACCATAGTAACGAATCAGTATGATTTTGCCGCGGTCCTGCGCCGTGAGGAATGGTTCTATGTGTTTTCCAGCTATAACCTTTATGAAAATATCAAACCGCTGCTGGAACAGGGTGATTTTCCCGGCGGCAAAAAACCATCCCTGGCTCTGATGGTGGAATGGGGAAGGAAAACTTTTATTCCCAATACGCGTTCTCTGTTCCTGCCGGTACGGTCACTGTCCATCGCCAACATTCTCAACGGCAAAGCAGACACCAAAGGATATGTTGAAAGTTCCGGTGTAATCCGGTATGCCTTTCCCCATGCGCGTCTGCTGGTGGTTGACGACATCGCCACCAACCTCAAAGTGGCTGAGGGTCTCCTTGCTCCCTACCGGGCGGCGGTGGATACATGCCTCAACGGTTTGCAGGCCATAGAAATGGTGAAGCGGTACCATTACGATTTGATATTCATGGATCACATGATGCCTGAAATGGATGGGATTGAAGCCACAGCAGCCATAAGAAAATTAGAAATGAGAAATGAGGAATTAGGAAAAAACGGGAAGCAGCTTCCCATTATAGCGCTGACCGCCAACGCCGTTGTGGGAATGCGGGAAATGTTTATCGAAAAGGGCTTTAATGATTTTCTTGCCAAACCCATAGATGTTGCCAAACTTGATGAAATCCTTAATCGCTGGATACCGAAAGACGCCCGGGAGGGTATCGAGTCAAGCGGTGTAGACGATAATCGGCAGCACGGCGGAAGCCTCAAAAATGGCTACAGTAACAATATAGGCGGGTCTGCTTTAGCAGACCCAGCGGGCGTTGGGATAACTATTCCCGGCGTGGATGTACAAAAAGGTATCGCCATGACCGGCGGGACGTTATTAGCTTATAAGCAGGTGTTGTCCCTGTTCTGCAAAGATGTAGAAGAACGGCTGCCGCTGCTGAAAAAAGCGACGGAAACAATCCATCCGCCTTCGGCAGACACCCTGCCCGCATTGGTGACCCATATTCACGCCCTGAAAAGCGCATCCGCTTCTATCGGCGCGGCGGAAGTATCGGCCCAGGCCGCGGAACTTGAAACCGCAGGTAAGGCCGGGGACTTGGCTTTTATCCGCAAAAATCTGCCCGCCTTTGCGGGGCAGCTTGAGGAACTGACGCGCAATATTAAAAAAGCCCTGGAACCCAGAGTGCCGGAAAATCAGAAATCGTCTGGCTCCTCATTTCCCGTTTCTCATTCCGTATTAATTAAAAAACTTGCCGAAGCCCTGAAATCCCAAAACACATCTGAAATTGACCGTATCTTGGAGGATATGAATCAAAAACCGCTGGATATAAAAATAAAAGAAGCGATAGAAAAAATATCCGATGATGTACTGATTGCCGAATTCGACAGCGCCCTGAAAACCGTTGAAAAATTATTGGCTGCGAATAACTAAGGAGGAATTATGGATAATGAAAAGAAAATTATCTTGTTAGTTGATGACAACCCGGCGAACCTGCGTATCGGGAAAAATGTTTTATCGGAGAAATATGCAGTGGCTACTACGCCCTCGGCGGAAAAAATGTTCGGCCTGTTGGAACATAACAGTCCCGCCATGATTCTGCTGGACGTTGATATGCCTGAAATGAACGGCTATGAGGCAATAAAAATTCTCAAATCAAAACCACAGACAAAAGACATACCCGTGATTTTCCTCACCGGCCGTACCGAATCGGACGATGAACTTGAGGGGCTTTCTCTGGGAGCCATTGATTATATTATCAAACCGTTTCAGCCGCCGCTGCTGCTCAAACGCATCGAAGTGCATTTGCTGGTAGAGGCCCAGCGGAAAGAACTGCAGTACTTCAATGAAAACTTGCAAAAAATGGTTGAAGAAAAAACGCAAAGCATTCTGGAGTTACAGAACGCGATGCTCAAAACAATAGCGGAATTGGTAGAATGCCGCGATGACATTACCGGCGGCCACATAGAACGAACCCAGCAGGGAATAAAAATTCTGCTGGAAGAACTTGAAGAGAGCGGCATTTACCGGGAAGAAAGAAGAGGCTGGGATTTAAATTTGCTGCTCCAGTCCTGCCAGCTTCATGATGTAGGCAAAATATCCATTGATGACAAAATCCTCAAAAAGCCCGGGAAACTCAGTGATGAAGAATTTGAGGAAATGAAAAAACACGCAATGTTTGGCGAGCAGATTATCGAAAAGATTGAGACTTTGGCAAAGGAAAGCGATTTTCTCAACTATGCGAAAATTTTTGCCGCCAGTCACCACGAAAAATGGGATGGTACCGGGTATCCCCGCGGGCTTAAGGAAAATGAAATACCGCTGCTGGGCCGCATCATGGCGATTGCCGACGTATACGATGCGCTTGTTTCAGAACGCCCCTACAAGACAGCTTTTACCCACGAGGAAGCAGTGCAGATTATCATCGAAGGCAGCGGTACCCAGTTTGATTCGACGCTGGTTCAGGTATTTACCCGGGCGGCGGAACAGTTCAGGAGATAATGCCGTTTAATTATGCTGATTACAAGCTGCCGACGACGGTTCTTTGTTCGGTTTGCAGAGTCCATCCGTCAGGGTGGAGTCTGAAAACGGCAAGGAGTTTTCCGCTGTAGTTTTCGTACCAGCAGATATTGCCGTCTCTGTCCAGACTGATTAGGCGCTGACCGCCGTCAAACAATTTAAGGGGCAGGCCGGCTGTTCTTTCCAGTTGTTGAACGCCGTCGCCTGAATAGATTGCCGCGCCCTCTCCGCCTATGGTTGCGGCAAGGCTGCCGGCGGTTCCGCCCGGTGATTCGGCAAGCGAAAATTGCGTATCCTCCCCCTGAAAATTAACCAGACTGATTGAACCGGCGATGTTTGCAAGGTCGAGAAATAAAATCGAAGTTTTTACGCCGGTATCAGCGGTGGATGGATTGTTTTCATGGTCCATGCCGCCTGATCGGGAAGAAACTGCCGCCGCATAGATGCTGCCCGATGTTCCCCGGTACATGGTTACCCCTGCCTGAATTGGATATGACAGGGGTACCGTTTCGCCGGTATTAACATTAATCAATAAAAACGGCGTGTTGCCGGAAACTGTACTGCGGCCAATGATAAGCCGGTTACGGTCAATAAAAGCGGCGTCCATAAGGCCTACCGAGAAAAAAGTAAAAGGCCGGCGTTCGTTGGGACGGCCTTTGTCCGTATTAAAAGGGGAAACAACGGAAAGATTTCCCGTGGAATCCAAAAATAGTATTTTTCCCCCGAAAGAAACCGCCGAGCGTATCGGAGAGCGGAACGTAATGTCGCTTAACGTCAATCTTTTACTGTTTGGGCCGGCAGACCGGATTACCGGATAAGTCCGGGTATTTTTATCCTGCCAGAAAATAAACTGATCGCCGGAATCGTTTTCTTCAGCGGCAAAAGCGGTAATACGGTTGTAGGCTTCTTTGTTTTGTTCAATGGGGATCGTTTTCCCTGCGGGAAAGCGGCTGTAATCCAGGGGAATAAATCCCATTGTCCCGTTTTCAGCGAGAAAGGCAATGGTTGACCCTGAAACCGCCGCGTCCGTGATGTATGTTTGCGCTTTTACGGCCAGGGCGCGTCCCGGCCCGTTCATACCGGCAAGGACAAGGGAACCGGCGCTGGTTCCCAGGACAATGGTACCGGCATTGTCGGTTCTGCCGGCGGCAATTGCGGTAAAACGGTCGTTTTCAAGGGAAAAATGACCGAGTGTAACCAGTTGTCCGCTGCGGTCAATCGTATAACGGTATAACTGCGCGGCTGTTTTTTCTTTTTGAATCAGGCAGATAAAATCATCGCCTGCAGGACAGAGCAGCGAAGCATTTGGAACAGATCTTTCCTTTGTCAGCAGTTCTCCCGTTACGGCATGGATAACGGTCAGCCCTTCGGCGTTCACTCCGGCAAGGTAACGGTTATTGCTGAAAAGTATCGGCGAAAACAGATTCGGCGTTACATCAAAATGGTTGGTTTCGTTTCCCGATTCCAGATCCCAATAAGACAGGGCGCCCGACGGAGAATAGGTCAGCATATTCCGCTCCGATTTGCCGGTAACGGTAAGGCTGACGGTTCCGGTAAGGGACGGAGGAGACTGAAGGATCGCGCCGCTGTCGGCATTAATTAAGACAAGCCCGGTTCTGCCGGTTCCTGCGGCGATAATAAAATTTCCTCCCATTGAATAGGAAATATGGCTGATGGGGTCTCTGAATTGGAGGGAAAAAATATTTCGCCGTTCTTTGTAGTTCCATGCAAGGACACAGTATATTCCCATTCCGTCATTTTCAACTACGCACAGTTCGTCTTTCTCCGGCCTCCCCGCCATTGCGGTAATACGGCGCGAACTGATTTGAAAACGTTCAACAGCATGACCGCCGGTGCGGAGGTTAGTATTGTCGCGGGTATTCCATATTTCCAGAAAACCGTCATCCCCCGCGCTGATCAGAAAATCGCCTTTATGAATTAAAGCGTTTACCGGCCCGCGGTGCCCGCCGGGCATAACTCCGGTGAATGCCCAATCGTTTCCGTGAAGAGGTGGTACTCCCGTCAGAGCCGCTATTGCCATGATTACGGCGGAACAAATTGCCTGTATGCGGAAGGTACATTGCTGATAATGCATACCGGCTCCTTTTTGTAGGTGTCCGAAAAGTCAGACCTATGGTCTGTTGTAAAACTTCTAAAGGGCTGTCCAAGAAGAATATTTACCACGGAGGTCACGGAGGAAAAGATGATTTTCGTATCAAAATTCCGTGTTCCTCCGTGGTTAATTCTTACTTATTGGACACCTCCCACCTCTTGGACAACCCCCGTTACGCGTCATCGGCGCGACAGGTACAGTATATCCCCAAAGACCGCAAAAATCATGAGACCAAGAATCAGTACAACTCCTACTGTCTGAAATATGTTTATTGCCCGCGGATGAAGCGGTTTGCGTCGCAGCATTTCCACGATAAACAAAATAATCATGCCCCCGTCCAGTACTGGCAGGGGCAGCAGGTTCATGACGCAGAGGGCTACTGAAATCAGGGCGAGAAAATCCGCCAGAGAACGCAGTCCGGCGCCAAAACTCTGTCCAAAACCTTCGGCGGCAACGTCGCCTACCATGTAAGTTATGCGAACCGGGCCGGAAACCGCTTCGGTAAGCTCTATGCCCTTAAAGAGCAGACCGATACTGCGCAGTGAAATAACCAGGGTTTTCCAGCTTTCCGATATCCCTTTTCCCACAGCCGCAGGCGGCGAGAGACTGGGGGTTTTGTACTGTACCCGCGGCCAGCTAATGCCCAATCCGTCTCCGCTTGGCTGTGAAAGGACAATTTCCGTTTTCTTTTCGGCCCCGTCCCGCATATAATCAATTTCAGCGACACCGGAATGTGTTTCCAGCGCCTTCATAAAATCAATGGTGTTGGTAACCGTCTCGCCGTTTGTACGAATGATGCGGTCACCCGGCAAAAGCCCCGCAATGGCGGCGTCTCCGTCGGGAACAAGAGCGGTGACTACCGGATCGTTCCAGAAATAAACGCCTATTTTTCCTGTACCGGTACTTTTGTCAAGATTGGGTGTGACGTATAACGTAATGGTTTCCCCCTGCCGTTCAACGGTTACGGGCAGCAGTTTGTCGGGGTTGGTGGCTATGTTTTCCTGAACTTCATGATAGTAAGCGGTTTTTTTGCCGTTTACCGCGATGATCCGGTCGCCAGTCTTAAATCCGGCCTCATCTGCGGGGTAGAGCGTATTGGTTGTGAGTTCGGACGCAAGCACTATCCGGCTGTCTAAAGTTTGCACCTCAAAACCGATGCCCCAGATGCATGACAGCACCAGCGCGGCAAACACCAGATTAAACAGGGGACCGGCAAAAGAAACGATTATTCTTCTCCAGGGAGCCGCGCCAAAAAAAGTCCCTTTGACCGGTTCTATTCCCTGCGCGTTATTTTCCCACGCTTCCCTGAATTCATTATCACCCCGCATTTTACAGTAGCCGCCTATGGGGAACATTCCCAGACGGTATTCAACGGCGCCGACTTTCTTTTTGAGAATAGGGTTGCCCCATCCGATAGAAAACGCTTCAACATCAATGCCCACCAGCCGGGCCGCAAGAAAATGCCCCAACTCATGCACAAAAACAACGATTCCCAGTCCGAATAATCCCAGGGCAATTTTTGCTATTATCATTTCAGTTCCTCTAATGCTTTTTCCGCCGTTATTCTTGCCTGTCTGTCAGCTTCCAGAATGTCGGCAATGTCACCCGGCTCCGTACTCCAATCCTTATCTAAAACATACCGTGTAATGCGGCTTATATCAAGGAAGCCGATACGTTCCGCAAGAAAGGCGCTTACCGCCGCCTCATTGGCCCCGTTGTACGCGCAGGGGTACAGCGCCCCTTTTTTTACAGCTTCATAAGCCAGAGCCAGCATGGGAAATTTTTCCGTATCGGGTTGGTAGAAGGTGAGACTCAACGAATCAAAGTCGAGTCGTCCGAAATCGGAAGAATTAACCACGGAGTTACACGGAGTTTTGATACGAGGATCATCTTTTCCTCCGTGAAACTCCGTGTACTCCGTGGTTAAAAATTCTTCTGGGGCAACTTTTGATGTTTCCAACCAATACAGGGCCTTGTGAATGGGAAGCCGCATATCGGGGCGGGAAAGCTGGGCATACACCGCGCCGTCCTTCATTCTGATCATTGAGTGTACGATACTTTGAGGATGAATCACTACCTTGATTTTTTCCGGGGGCAGATCGAACAGCCGCGCCGCTTCTATCACTTCCAGTCCCTTGTTTGCCATAGAAGCCGAATCAATGGTGATCTTTGGCCCCATGTTCCAGGTGGGGTGGGCAAGGGCTGCCCGAGGGCTGACTTTTTTCATTTCTTCGACAGAGTAATCCCTGAAGGGTCCGCCCGACGCGGTAAGTATAATTTCATCTAACGAGTCGCTTCCGCCCGCTGTGTTTGCTAAAGCAAACCCGCCTTTAGTTTCGCCGAGACCTTCATTGGGGCTACGCCGTGTCGCATTATTCATCCACACGGCTTCGCCGTGCCGTTCTCGGGCGTGCGCTTCAATAAGGTGAAAAACAGCCGAATGTTCCGAATCAACGGGAATGATATTTACTTTTTTTTCACGCGCTTTCTGAAAGACCAGCGGCCCGGCCATTACCAGCGTTTCCTTGTTGGCGAGGGCAAGGTCAGAACCTGCCGCAATCGCCGCCATTGAAGGTTCCAGCCCCGCCGCGCCGCTGATGCCGTTAATTGTTATGTCGGCGCCGCAGGCGGCAATAGCGGCAAGCAGTTTTTCTCTCCCGCCTTCCCCCCCGCTGAGGACGGTAAGGGCGTCAGGCCACGACCGACCCAGCGCGGCAAGTTCTTCGGCATTGTTGTGGGCGCTTAACAGGACAAGTTCGAAATTGTCTTTTCCGCGGGTAATGACATCAAGGGCGCTTTTCCCGATAGAGCCGGTAGCGCCCAGAACGGCGACTCGTTTTTTCATACCGGCGTTCAGGACTGGTTAAAGAGCAGGCTGAAAATAAGGTAATATATCGGCCCGGCCAAAGCAATAGAATCAATGGAATCAAGAACTCCGCCCCTGCCGGGGATTATAGTCCCTGAATCTTTCAGGCCGGAACTGCGCTTAATCGCCGATTCTCCCAGATCGCCCAGAACCGAGGCGGCGCCGGTTAACAGGCCCAGGAGAGCGCCGGCAACCGAAGGTATCCCCATGATCGAATCGAAACGGGTGACAAAAACATCAGGACACAACAGGGCGGCTCCCGCTCCGATGACAATCGAGGCAATAGCGCCGCCGATAAAACCAGCGATGCTCTTATTGGGGCTTACCGCTATGATTCCCTGATTTCCCTTTCCGAATAACATACCCGTTACCCATGCCACTCCGTCGGTGAAAAAAACCACGATTAAAAATATAAGGATTATAATGCTTGCATTTTTTTCCCAGAGACTTATTCGTACCGGCCATACCATGAACATACCGGGGTATAACAACACGGCAAAACCCGCGGCAAACTGATTAAGAAAATTGTCCGGCATATTGCTCCGGACAAATATCCGCGAGACCAGCAGCCATGAAACAACGGCGGTAATTACTGCGGGGAACAGTATATCATTTGCCCCCATATTTATATTCAGGATCATGGTCAATGGCAGCAACGCTCCCAAAATTGCCGCTTCTATTTTTGTTATGCTTAATTTTTTCTGCGCCAATAATACTGAAAATTCCATTGCGCCCAAAACGCTTAAAACAGTGGCAAAGAGGTTAAAGGCAAGATGGTGATACTGGGGAAGTAAAAACACCATTGCAAAAATAAGGGGAAGACCGATAAAGAAAACAAGAAGCCTCGGAATTATTTTTTTCATTATCCTTCTCCTGTTTCTATCCATTAGCCGCAATACCGCCAAAGCGGCGGTCACGGCTGCGGTATGCGTCCAGGGCTTCGGCTAGATCATCATCGGTCCAGTCGGGCCAGAATTTTGCCGAAACGTATAACTCCGCATAAGCCCCTTCCCATAACAAAAAATTGCTGGTCCGGTACTCGCCCGCGCTGCGGATGATCAGGTCGGGATCGGGCACATCGGGATTATCCAGACAGGCGGCAATATCCTTTTCGGTGACAGCCGCCATATCCTGACCTTCGGCAAACCTTTGGGCGGCAAGCCGCTTCACCGCCCGTACCAGTTCATCTCTGCCGCCGTAATTCAGGGCGACAATTACCTGCATACCATCGAATTCTCTGGTATCCGCCATTGCTGCGGCAATCTCATCCGCAATATCAGGCGGCAGGCCCGCCGTATCGCCGGCATAACGTACCCGTATACGGTTATCCCGGTAAAAATTCATCTCGCTGCGCAGGTACTGTTTTACCAGGCCCATGATAAACCCCGTTTCCTCGGCGGCGCGTTTCCAGTTTTCCGTTGAAAACGCATACAGGGTCAGGTACTGTATCCCCCTGTCGCTGGCGGCCTTGACAATACGTTTTGCCGCCTGTAGTCCCTCAAGGTGTCCCTGGGTACGGATAAGACCGCGTTGCTGCGCCCAGCGGCCGTTTCCGTCCATTATAATTCCGACATGCATTACACTTCCATAATTTCTTTTTCTTTTTCTTCAAGAACATGGTTAACCTTGTCTATATAACTGTCGGTGAGTTTTTGCAAATCGACGGAGGCTTTGCTCTCATCGTCTTCGGTAATGGAAGCGTCTTTCAGCATCTTTTTAATCTCGTCGTTGCCGTCGCGGCGTATGTTGCGTATCGCCACGCGGGACTGTTCCGCCTGATTTTTGGCAAGTTTTACCAGTTCCTTGCGCCGTTCCTCGGTAAGGGGAGGAATGGCGATACGGATAACTTTTCCGTCATTGGAGGGGTTCAGCGACAGTTCCGAAGAGCGAATCGCTTTTTCAATTTCACCCATGAGGTTCTTGTCCCAGGGCTGAATCACGATGAGCCGGGCTTCGGGAATGGAAATATTTGCCACCTGGTTTAACGGTGATTTTTCGCCGTAATAGTCCACCCTGATTTTATCAAACAGCGCCGCCGAAGCCCGCCCGGTACGCAGCGAGGCAAACCCTTCTTTCAGGTTTGCCAGCGTTTTTTTC
>Ga0268262_10003161_pt1 | contig 18112 bp, 17 predicted proteins | sample TergutNc150P3_FD_190354 | JGI IMG/M metagenome (GOLD analysis project Ga0268262, IMG submission 190354) | Nasutitermes corniger P3 segment gut microbial community from laboratory colony in Florida, USA - Nc150 P3 (SPAdes) (version 2) | ecosystem: Host-associated > Arthropoda: Insects >...
CCCCCCTACATATCCAATAAAAGTAGCAGTTTGGGGAGGAAGGGTAACTTGGCAAAAGGAAAGCTATCGGAAACACATAGAAAACAATCAAAATATGAAATATATACGGCACCCTGAAAATATACAAACAAAAATAGAATCATTTATTGAGGAAATAAAATTAAATAAGATTGATCAAAATTTATTTAATGAAATAAATTTATTGGCAAAATATTTTATTAATACATTGAACGTAAGTTATATTATTCTTGGATGTACAGAGTTTGGCTGTATACCGGAAGAATCTTATTGTTTTCCTTATATAAATTCATTGTCTGTTTATGCCGAAGAAGTTGTTCGTTATGCATATTAACGATGGTGATGTGTTCGAGTTAATAAATTAGAAGGAATAAAATTAATGAGTACTGAATCTATTTATATTGAAAAAATAATTGAAGCAAATAAAAATGATAATCTTGCTTTGTTTATCGGCGCAGGCATTTCCAAAAGTTCTGAGATAGATAAGATTGAAATTCCGTCATGGGATAAACTTATTGAAACTTTAAAAAATTTAATAAATGAAAAAAATGAAAATGATTATTTAAAAATTGCGCAATATTTCTATAATGCTGTTGGTGAAAAAGAATATTACAAAACAATAGAAGGTATGTTCCCAAAAAATATATTACCTTCAAAAGTACATAAGCGTATATTTGACATTAATCCGCATATTATTATTACAACAAATTGGGATACAATACTTGAAAAAGCTAATTGTAAATATGCTCAATTTTTTGATGTAGTTATTAATGACAGTGAATTGGTGGATTCTGTGTTTCAAAATAAAATAATTAAAATGCATGGAGATTTTGATCATCATAATATTGTTTTTAAAGAAGATGATTATTTAAATTATGAAAATAACTTTCCTTTATTATCAAATTATGTAAAGAGCATTTTATCAACACATACAGTATTATTCCTTGGTTATTCATATAATGATATTAACCTTAAATTGATTATTCAATGGCTGCGAAATAACGCCGAAAAGAGACCGGATATGTTTTTAACAGCATTTGAGTCAAGGTCTAATCAAATTAGTTATTTAAGAAAACAAGGGATTGAAGTAATCGTATTAAGCGATATTGACAATAATTTGGAAGGTATTAATGAATTACATCTGTATTCAAGAATGATTTATACTTTTCTTGATAAAATATTTAAGGGATACGATAAATTAGATTTTGATAAATCTGAAAATGTAATACGTTATATTTATAATAATCTAAAACCGCTTGATAGCTTAAATGGTATTCTTGTTGATCAGATAAGGAGAATATTGACAAATTGCGATTTTATTTTTGACGACGATCGCTCTGCAATTCTACAGTTTTATGATCATTTGCTTACAGGAGATTATAGTCGTGAAACCAGGGATATTCATCTTAAATTTATTAAGATTCTTAATAATATTGTAAATGGCAAGAAATCATCATCGATGCTTGAAAATATATTTTCTTTATTTAATAAAGCTAAAATTAAAGGTATAATGCTAGAACCGGATTACAGAATAAATAGAAAAAATGAATGTATATTAATTAACAATAATTTAAATGATGACTTTTTTAAGCCTAATTATTTTGATTTTAAATACGATAATTACATTATTGATAGCAATGAAATAGAAATACTTTTTGAAAATGCTTACAAATTGTATAATTTAAATAAAATTGAAGAAGCATATAATTTATCGGAAAAGTTATTCAATCTTACGTTTGATAATAATGAACATGTAAAATTATTTATTGCATTATTCAATAGAAATTTGTTATTAAAGATATTGAAATTTGATTCCGAATATAAAGATAAATATATTGGTATTGATGAATATGATATGGAAATACGTTATAATAATTTAACAAGACAGCTTAAATTGGTAGTTGATCCTGTTTTTAGTTTTCTAAATTTTTCTGATATTTATAAATTTCTTCATTCATCAATAATTGACTTGGAAAAAACAAGGAAAAATAAACGAATAATAGAAGATGGTGGTTTTGTTTATAACGATGATATTTATAAATTTTCCAGACAACATGAAAATTTGTTAAATTTTGTTTTATCAAATAAAATAATGATAGAAAACTATTCAGAATTTAAGCAAATAAACAAAAATTATGTTGAAATAGCTTTATTAAGGCAAGTTCAGAACGAAAATACAATATTGATCAGGCCGGAAATATATTCTTGTATTAAGTATATTGATAAAGAAGAATTAACGAATATGTTAAAAGAGTATTATGAAGAAGAATCGCCCAAAAAAGGTACATTTATAATGAGCGAAGATGATAAAAATTGGCTTGTTAATGTTGTATTAGTAAATTGTACAAAGCAATATACAAATGAAAAAGATTTGTTTAATTCTCCTTTTAATGCTTATATTGATAAAATTATATTTATCCTCTCCATCACAAATTTCTCAGATGAATTAATAAAAAATATATTTTCTATTATAAACGATCTAATAAAAAACGAATCAAATGGAATAAAACTTTTTCAATCTTTAAATTTCTTTTTAGGTTTACAATACAAATTATATAAGAAACAAATAGATAAAAATATATTTAGTAATTTATTTGAAACACTTATAGCAAAAATAATTGATAATAAAATGAATAAAAATGAATCTATAGCAATATCCAGAAATTATTTATCTTGTTTATATGGTTATGCATCAGTTGTAGGTGTAATATTTGAAAATGATATTGTCATTAATAATTTATTAACAGATTTATCAAAATATGATTATAATTTTAAACATAATATTATTCATAATTTTTTATTAAATATTTATCAAATTGCAAATGAAAAAATAAGAAATATAATTCGTAATTTTGTTCTTTCTTATAAACCAGACGATAAATTGGAAGATCATGAAAAGATTTCTTATAAAAATGCTCTTGTTATTCTTGAAATTAAAAAAATTGAAAAAGATCAAATTGACGAAATTAACAAATATATAAATTCATATATAAAAGAAAATAAATTTAGTTCTATTTTATATGGATTGATAAAACAAATTGATTATATGGTAGAAAAAATGAATATAAAAGAATTAAAAGACGCTTTGGATAAAATTAAAAAAATAATTAAAGGATATAATAGAATTAATAATAATTCTATTTTTTAAATATTAATTATTATTTATTTATGGATGAGAAAAAGAATGTATAATGTAGCATTAATAGGCTGCGGCAGAATAAGTTTTAAACATATAGAAGGCTTTATTGACAATGCCGATAAATTAAAACTGACAGCCGTATGTGATCCGGTAAGAAAACGGGCGGAGGAGAAGGTAAGCGAGTACCAAAAAAAGGTCCCCAACACAAATATCGCCGTATATGAAGATTACCGGGAAATGTTAGAAAAACAAAAACCTGATATAGTTACCATTGCAACAGAGTCCGGAAGACATCCTGAGATTGCCATAACTTGTCTTGAGTCTGGCTGCCATGTTATCTGCGAAAAACCAATAGCTCTGTCCGTTAAAGACGCGGAAAAAATGATCGCTGCCGCAAAAAAAAACAAACGTAAACTTGCCGTATGTTTTCAAAACAGGTTCAACGCGCCTGTTCAAAGAATGCGAACGGCTCTTGAAGCCGGACGTTTTGGTAAAATATTGCATGGTATGATTCAAATACGCTGGAACCGTAACGATGCTTATTATGCAGAAGCGCCCTGGCGCGGAACATGGGAACAAGACGGCGGAACTCTGATGAACCAGTGTACACACGGCATTGATCTTTTACAGTGGATGATGGGTGAAAACGCGGTGCGAGTGCAAGCGCAGACAAGGCGTTTTATGCGCCCCATCGAAGCGGAAGATTTTGGCGCCGCTATTATAGAGTTCGAAAACGGCGCAATCGGTATTATCGAAGGAACTGCTGATATTTTCCCGACAAACCTAAATGAAACACTTTCAATTTTTGGAGAAAAAGGCTCGGTAGTAATCGGCGGGCTTGCGGTTAATAAATTGGAAACATGGCGTTTTTCAGACGCTAATTCTATAGGGGATACCGAGGATAAAGTTTTAAATCCAAACAAAAAAGATCCTCCCACAGTATATGGTTTTGGTCATTCCGAGCTGTTTAAAGACTTTATAGATTCAATCGAAAAAGATCGCGAACCATTAGTGTCCGGGGAAAGCGGAAAAAAAGCGCTGGAGATAATTCTTGCGATTTATAAATCCCAAAAAACCGGTAAACCTGTCGATTTGCCTTGTGATTTTTCTACGCTTGATATGAAAGGAATATTTGATAAATGAAAGTGCCTTTTTATGACGCAACAAGAGAATATAATAATTATAAAGCTGAATTTGATAAGGCAATTGCCGATGTTATCGCTTCCGGCGCTTTTATTCTTGGAAAACAGGTGCAGGAGTTTGAAGAAGCGGTTTGTAAATATACCGGTGTAAAATATGCCGTTGGTGTCGCTAATGGGAGCGATGCGCTGTTAATTGCTTCTGATATATTAGGTTATAAAAACGGTGCGGAAGTATTAACACCGGTTTTCACTTTTTTTGCGTCAACATCCTGTATTGCCCGATTAAACGGTAAGCCTGTATTCTGCGATGTAGACGAAGACACCTTCTGCATGAACATGAAGGACGCTGAAAACCGTATAACCGGCAAAACAAAAGGAATACTACCTGTTCATCTTTTTTTACAAACTGTGGATTTGAACGCCTGTATGGAACTTGCAAGAAAACATCACCTAAAGGTACTGGAAGACGCGGCGGAAGCCTTTGGTATGAGGACAATGTATAATGGCGAATACAAACACGCCGGCCTTTTAGGTGATTTTGGTGTTTTTTCATTTTTTCCGACTAAAACCCTCGGTGGATACGGCGATGGTGGTATGATTGTCACCAATAATGAGGAACTGTATAAAAAAGCAAAAAGCTTCAGGACGCATGGTTCTTCAAAGAAATACCATCATGATTATATTGGTTATAATTCGCGGCTTGACACTTTGCAAGCGGCGATACTGAATGTCAAATTATCCCGCATTGATAACGCAATTCAAAAAAGGGCAAGTCATGCCGCGCACTATCGTGAAATGTTGAAAGACGTTCCTGGAATTAAACTGCCTGTCATTAAAAACAACAACAAAGAAGTTAATTATGTTTTTTGTGTACAAGCCGAGAAACGAGATGCTCTTGAAAAACATCTTCAATCAAAAGAAATCGGAACTTCAATTTATTATCCTGTTCCGCTTCATTTGCAAAAGTGTTTTGAGTATTTAGGTTATAAAAAAGGTGATTTCCCCATTGCTGAAAAATTATGCGAAACTGTGCTTGCGCTCCCAATGTTTCCTGAACTGACAGAAGATGAAGTTAGTTTTGTATGTGAGAGCATTAAAGAGTTTTATAAATAAATGAGCGACAATAAACCATATTTTGTTCATGAATCAAGTTATGTGGACGAAGGCGCAGAAATAGGAGAAGGTACAAAAATATGGCATTTTTGCCATATAATGCCCGGCGCGAAAATCGGTAAAAAATGTTCCATTGGGCAGAATGTAAATGTTGGTTCTAGAGCAATTATTGGAGATGGGGTAAAGATACAAAATAATGTTTCCGTGTATGATGATGTTATTATCGAAGATGATGTTTTTTGCGGTCCGTCCTGTGTGTTTACTAATGTAATAAACCCGCGTGCTTTTGTGGAACGCAAGAATGAATATAAAAAAACAGTGGTAAAAAAAGGTGCTAGTATCGGAGCAAACGCGACGATTGTTTGCGGTGTAACAATAGGGGAATACGCGCTTATCGGCGCAGGCAGCGTGGTAACGCGGGATGTTCCCGATTATGCGCTTGCGTATGGAAATCCGGCGCAGGTGCGGGGGAAAGTAGATAAGGATGGGTGTAAATTGCAGGACGATGGGAATAAATGATTATCTTAATGGTCGTGTTTTAAAAAGAAAGGATAATTAGTATATGTTAAAAGGAAAAAACGCAATCATTACAGGCGCCAGAACAGGTATAGGCAAAGCAATAGTAGAATTATTTGCCCGAAATGGAGCCAATATATGGGCTTGCATCCGAAATCCTGATCCGGAATTTCAAAATTATGCGGAGTCTTTAGCGGCAGTGAATAAAGTATGGATCGACACAATTTGTATGGACCTGGCAGATGAAACTTCAGTTAATACCGCTGCGAAGGAGATAATGAAAAAAAAGAAAAGTATAGATATTCTGGTAAATGCAGCCGGAACTGTTGGAGAAAACAGACTTTTTAACATGACCAGAATATCAGAAATGCGCCGGGTTTTTGAAATTAATTTTTTTAGCGAAATATTATTAATACAAAATATTTCAAGAGTAATGATGAAACAAAAATCCGGTGTCATAGTAAATATAGCGTCTGTTGCCGGGATTGACGGAGATCCGGCCCAGTTGGAATACTCTGCAAGTAAATCGGCATTTATCAACGCAACAAAAAAGCTGGCAATTGAGTTGGGAAAAGACGGTATTCGGGTTAACGCTGTCGCACCGGGGCTTACCAACACTAAGATGCTTGATGCTATGTCACAGGAAACGGAAGCAAGGACTATTGATCGTACTATTATGAAAAGACGCGCAGAACCGGTAGAAATTGCGAATGTTGTTTTATTTCTTGCAAGTGATATGTCAAGTTTTATAACAGGGCAAACTTTGCGTGTTGATGGGGGAATGTAACAGGTGACAGAAAAAGTAAAGCGCATTGAGGATATGGCGAAAAAAATGCGTGTCAATGCGCTCAATATGGCTCTGGGCGCTGGACGCAATGGCGCTCATCTTGGCCCTGCGATGTCATGCATGGAGATTTTTGCAGTGTTGTACGGCGATGTGCTGCGATATGATATACAAAAGCCTGACTGGGATGACAGGGATCGCTTTTTAGTCAGTAAAGCTCATTGTGTGCTGGCATATTATACAGCGTTATCAGAGGCCGGTTTTATTAAGGCAGAAGAGCTTTCTACTTTTGAAAAAGAGGGAACATCATTAGCAGGGCACCCCGCAATGGATGTAAGCCGAGGCATTGAATATTCAGGAGGCAGCCTTGGCATGGCTTTACCATTCGGTTTAGGTATGGCTTTGGACGCAAAACAATCAGGGCGAAGTCATAAAATTTATGTTCTGCTAGGCGACGGCGAATGTGACGAAGGTTCCAATTGGGAAGCATTTTTGGCAGCATCTCATTTAGGTCTGGATAATTTGGTTGTCATTATTGATAAAAATAAATTACAATACGATGGAACTACGGATGATATTATGTGTCTAGGAAACTTTGGAGATAAACTAAAGGCTTTTGATTGGCATGTAGAAGAAATTGACGGTCACAATGTTGCAAGCATGCTGGAAATTTTTTCTGTAGACCATACGGGCAAACCGTATGCGGTCATAGCTAATACAATCAAAGGCAAAGGTGTTTCATTTATGGAAAATATCCGGGAATGGCATCATTCTACACTTTCGCAATCTCAATATGATACCGCTATTGCGGAAGTTACAGGATTACATAATGCAAGAGTTTAATCAAAGGAATGTAATTGCGTGGTCCCGGCTTGGTCAGCGCGGAAGCATATTTGGACTTGCGCTTCCTGAAATGGCAAATGAAATGGAAAATATAAGAGTAGTAACGGCTGATTTAGGTCTTTTGTCAGGCCTAGATCGTTTTAAAAAAGCTTGGCCGGATAGGTATATCAATGTAGGTATTGCGGAACAGAACATGATAGGTATCTCTTCAGGTCTGGCCAAAGAGGGAAATTGTGTGTTTGCGACGACGTATGCTACTTTTTGTTCACTAAGAAGTTTAGAGCAAATTCGCCACAATCTTGGTTATATGAAATTTAATGTTAAAGTAATTGGATCGTCAGCCGGTTTTGCAATGGGTATGTCAGGAAACACTCATTATGCTATTGAAGATATTGCCGTAATGCGTTCAATTCCTAATATGATTGTAATTTCTCCGGCGGATGCTGCCGAGGCGTATTTATCTGCTTTTACAGTGAGTAAAATAAATTCTCCGGTTTATATCCGGCTAACCGGCACAATGAACTGTCCTGTAATATATAAAGATAACTACAATTTTCAAATTGGCAAAGGTATTGTTTTACGTGAAGGCACAGATATTGCGCTGATAGGTACGGGTACCTTAGTGCATACTCTTTTAGAGGTTGCAAAATTACTGGAACAAGAAAGTATTTCATGTTCAGTAATTAATATGCATACGATAAAACCATTGGATATTGAAGTACTCAATAGCGTTTTAAGCGTGAAAGCAATTATAACCGTTGAAGAACATTCAATTATTGGCGGTTTAGGCGGCGCTGTCGCGGAATATCTTGCGCCATTAAAAAACAGCCCGCCTCATTTAATTTTAGGAATACCCGATACTTTTGGCAAGGCTGGTGAATATAATTGGCTTTTAGAGAAATATGGTCTTACAAGTAATGGTATAATGTCTTCAATAAGGAAGTTTTTAGAGTAGGAGAATGAAATGACAAACATTGAAAAATATGAAAAAGCATTCATTGATACTTTCGGTGTGAGCAATGATGGACTTGCCGGACTTAAGTACCAAGACATTCCCCAGTGGGATAGTGTGGGACACATGTCACTCATTGCTGCTCTTGAAGAAGCATTTGATATTATGTTTGATACAGATGATATTATAGACTTCAGCAGTTTTGAAAAAGGCAAGGAATTAATAAAAAAATACAATGTGGAACTTTAGTAAGTTCAACACTAATATCGCTATCATTGAAGAAAATGGCGAAAAAGTTACTTACGAAGAATTAAAAAACGCTTGTGAAGTGCTCGCTTCAAAGACATACGGTCGCTCGGTTGCTTTTAACTTTTGTTTAAACGAGAAAGGTTCTCTGTTAGGCTATGTCGCATTTATTAATGGCGTAATCGTTCCCGTTATGCTCGACGCTGCGCTTGACAGAGAACTTGTTTCCGCGCTTATCGAAAACTATAAACCTGATTATTTATGGATGCCTCAGAACATGGCAGGAGAATTTTCAGGTTGTTCACAGATTTATTCTGTTTGGGGATATACACTACTTAAAACACCTTACAACAAAGTTTTTCCCCTTTACGAAGAACTTGCGTTACTTTTAACGACTTCCGGTTCTACAGGCAGCCCAAAATTCGTAAAACAAAGTTACGCTAATATAAAAGCAAATACAGAATCAATTGTTGAGTACTTAGGAATTGACGCATCTGAACGTCCTATAACTACATTACCTATGAGTTATACCTACGGGCTTTCGATTATAAACAGCCATTTATGGGTAGGCGCGTCAATTATATTAACGCAAAAGACACTTATGCAAAAAGAGTTTTGGCAGCAATTTAAGGATTATGGTGCGACTTCTTTCGGGGGAGTGCCGTATATTTACGAAATGCTGGATAAACTCCGTTTTTTCCGTATGGATTTACCTGTGTTACGAACAATGACGCAGGCTGGCGGAAAACTTTCGCCGGAATTACACAAGAAATTTGCCGAATACGCGCAAGCGAACAGTAAAAAATTTATCGTTATGTACGGACAAACTGAAGCCACAGCTCGAATGTCATATCTGCCCGCCGAAAAATCGCTTGAAAAATACGGCAGTATGGGAATTGCGATTCCCGGCGGCGAGTTCAGTTTGATAGACATTGACGGAAACGTGATCACGGAGCCGGATACAGTAGGTGAACTCGTTTATAAAGGCGCGAATGTTACTCTTGGTTACGCTGAAAGCGGTGCGGATTTAATAAAAGGCGATGAACGCGGCGGCGTTTTAGTGACAGGCGATATGGCAAAGCGTGACGCGGATGGATTTTATTATATCGTAGGACGGAAAAAACGTTTTCTTAAAATTTTCGGCAGCCGCGTAAATCTTGACGAAACAGAGAGACTGCTTAACGGCGCTTTTGAAGACTTAGACTGCGCATGTGGCGGCATTGATGATAAGATGACGGTCTTTATAACCGATAATGAAGCTGCTGACAAAGTGAAAAAATTTCTGACTGAAAAGACCGGCATTAATCAAGTCGCGTTTATGATTGTTGTAATTGACAAAATACCGCGTAACGAAGCGGGAAAAATTTTATATAGTGAGTTGAACAAGATTGGCAATAGAGGAAATGTACCAGATACCGCCCTTTTCACTTGATAAAGCTGAAAAGGAAAAATTGTTGACTATGCGGCTTTTGGAACTTACAAAACGGCACATAACAAATTGTCCTGAATACGCGGCAATGATGCGAGGAGTTGGTTTTGACGTTAATAGTTGTGAAAGTTATTATGATATACCTTTCTTGCCTGTAAGCCTCTTTAAGGAACTGGACTTAAAAAGTATCCCGCAAGAGGATATTTTTAAGATTATGACTTCATCCGGAACTACAGGACAAGCTGTTTCAAAGATTTATCTTGATAAAGAAACGGCCGGCGCCCAGCAAAAAGTATTGGTTAAAATTGTTTCAGAATTTACCGGTTCTGCTCGTATGCCAATGTTGATTATTGATAGTCCTTCGGTGATAAAAAACCGAGATATGTTTTCTGCAAGAGGCGCCGGTATATTAGGTTTTTCTATTTTTGGATCAGATAGGGTTTATGCACTTAACGATGATATGGAGATAGACATTCCGGCGGTTGAAGCGTTCCTTGAAAAGCACAATGGTAAAAAAATTCTGCTTTTTGGATTTACCTTTATGGTATGGCTTCATTTTTATAAGGAATTATTGAAACTAGACACCAAACCGGATTTACGCAACGGAGTATTGATTCATGGCGGCGGTTGGAAGAAATTGATCACAGAGGCCGTTTCAAAAAACGAATTTAAAAAGCGGCTGACAGACGTGTGCGGACTTTGCAATATTCATGATTATTACGGAATGGTTGAACAAACAGGTTGTGTTTATATGGAATGTGAGTACGGACACCTGCACGCAAGCGTATTTTCGGATGTAATTACACGCCGCCATATTGATTTTTCGCCCTCTTCCTTCGGTGAGCCTGGCATTGTGCAGGTTGTTTCAGTACTGCCTGAATCCTATCCTGGTCATTCGCTGTTAACGGAGGACGAGGGTGTTATCATTGGTGAGGATGACTGCCCCTGCGGCAGAAAAGGGAAATATTTCCAGATAAACGGCAGACTTAAAATGGCTGAAATACGAGGGTGCAGTGATACTTACGCAGTTAGCAGGTAATTGGGAAGCTGCGGTAAATGCTGCTCCGCTTGCGCCGTTTAACGATAAAGTTTTGGAATTTTTCAACGACCTGTCTAAACGATTAACGAAAGTGCGCGAATATTCTGATGTAGCGACATTCGGATTTTGGTGCAGAAAAGCGGCGTTACAAAAAGAAAAAGCCGCCTATGATGATCTGGATTTTCGGCTTGGTAAAGGCGTTGTTTTTCATTCAACGCCGTCTAATGTTCCGGTAAATTTCGCGTTTAGTTTTGCGGCCGGGTTGCTTGCAGGTAACACCAATATTGTACGCTTGCCGGGTAAGGATTTTGAGCAGGTTACAATAATTATTGACGCAATAAAAGAACTTTTTGCCGGCAATCACGCAGATATTTCACCGTATCTATGCTTTGTAAAATACCTGCCTGATAAAGAACTCCACGACAAATTTTCATCTGTTTGCGATGTGCGTGTAATCTGGGGCGGAGACGGCACGATTAACGAATTGCGCCAATCGCCGCTAAAACCGAGAGCTACGGAGCTAACATTCGCCGACAGATATTCGATAGCGGTTATCAATGCTGATGAATATGTAAAAGCCGAGAACAAACCAAGGATAGCGCAGGATTTTTATAACGATACGTACTTTTCCGATCAAAATGCCTGTACGTCTCCAAGAATAATTTTTTGGATTGGAGATCGCAAAAAAGAGGCGCAAAAAGCCTTTTGGGAAAGTATACGCGTTTTGGCGAAAGAAAAGTACGAGCTTGCTCCTGTCCAGGCGGTGGGTAAGCTTACTATGTTCTATAAAACCGCGGCGAAAATTCCTGTGTCTCTTACAGATTCTGAAGATAGCTATGTTACCCGTATCAATGTAAATGACACAGATGAAGACCTTATGCGCTATAAATATAACAGCGGGTTTTTCTTTGAACATGACATTAATGAATTAAAAGACATTTTGCCTATATGCGGCGAGCGTTTACAGACGCTTATTTATTACGGTCTTGTCAAAGAAAAAATGGTGGAATTTTTAGCGGAATATAAACCAAAAGGTATAGATCGCGCAGTGCCTATAGGTAAGTCTATGGATTTTACCTTGACTTGGGATGGATATGACTTGATTAGGCAGCTTTCAAGAAAAATAATAATATAAATGTACTTATTCAAAGACTTAGAAATTATGCTGACAATCCTTTTAGGATGGGAGATAACGGATTTGCTTACGAAGACGATACACAATTGGCTGCTTTGTGGGAATGGCCTGTAAATATGTTAATGCATGCTGATTATTTTGGTGTTATATGTCATTATTTATGAAGTTTTTAGAAGGAAGGTTGATGGTGGTATTCTTGTCGCAGAATAAATGTTTAGGAGGTCGTGTTTTAAATGGAAAAGTATAAGAACAGTTATGAACTGTTTATCCCGACTAAGGAAGAAAATGAGGTTTTACATTCACTGGATAAAACCTATGATAAGGTTTGCTTAATGAGCAAGGAGGAACGTGAATATTTAAACGGTTTAATTTTAAGGAACCAACCCAAAAAATTGTTGGAGGTGGGGGTTTGGGAAGGCGGTTCTTCCACTATAATACTTAATGCTATAAAAAACAATCCGGAAAGTAAATTATTTTCCATAGATTATTTGGAAAAGTGTTTAACAGGCGGAAAATACTATAATATTGGACATATTGTTGATTTTTACCCATACTTAAAAAACAAATGGACATTATTCACGGGTGGGTTATCTCTGAAATTTATGGAAGAGATAGGTGGGAATATAGATTTATGCCTTATTGATACCGTTCATTCAAATCCTGGTGAAATTCTGGATACATTGATGATTCTTCCTTTTCTGAAAGATGATGCAATAATTGTTTATCATGATGTAAACGATCACACTATCAGCGGTAAATTTGCCGAATGTAACGCCCTTGGAGGATTCACGAATAATCTTTTATTTAGCGCTGTGAACGGTAAAAAATACATACAAGGAAATTTTGTAGAGCAGAGTCCAATTCCGAACACAGATAAATGTTATTATTTTCCAAACATTGGCGCAATAAAAACAGACAGCGAATCTAAGAAGCATATTTTTGAAATATTCAACTTATTGACATTAAGTTGGACATACCTGCCTTCAACGGGTGAAGAGAAAGATATAATTAATTTCTTTATCAAATATTATGATGAATATTTTGTAGAATATATAAAAAAGGTGTTTGTTTATCACCGTGAATATTTTGAACATGGACAGGACATTCCACCAACAAAATACTTGATACGACAGATAATTAAAAAATGCTTGGGGAAAAAATCGGTACAAAAGATCAGGAGAATGAAAGGAAACTAGTCTGCTCACAATCCATGGGTGCAGCTGACGTAGCAGAAAAAACGGCGTATAACATACGGTAAACGCTTCGTCTCTTTAGTGCTTGGGCTATGCAAAAATACAGTTGGGTTTACGCTTTTTGTGTATATTTGCTCCGCCACATTTTTTCAGTTGCTGGAATTGCTTCGCAATTCCAGCAACACAATCGTAAGAATGTCGTATATCTGTACACGTAATGCATTCAACAATAAGAGTCTTTAGTAATAGAATTGTTTTTCAAAATCCAGGAAGATTTGATATAAATATTAAGGAATGGCATAAAACTGCTGTTTCCAAACCGCGGAATCCTGTGATTGCAAGAATGTTTCGCTGGGCAAAATTGGCTGAAAATGCAGGTTTTGGATATGACAAAATGCTTGCATGGAAATACAAGGTAGAATTTGATACTAATATTGATTATTCGGAAGCTACGTTTTATCTGAGTGAAATAGTTTCTGAAATTAATTCTAAAACATCAAAAAATGTTAGCTCAAAAAAAACTGTGGAGAAAACTGTGGAGAAAACTGTGGAGAAAATTTTGAAAGCTATAATCGATAACCCACAAATAACACAGATTGAATTGGCGAAAATTACAGGATTAACAAGGCGTGGTGTAGAATATAACCTTTCCAAGCTTAAAGAAGATGGCTTAATTGAGCGTATAGGGCCGGATAAAGGCGGTTCTTGGAAGGTAAAAAACGGAAAATGAATTATATTACTGATTTTACCTACACAGCATATTCACAGTTGATTAACAGAATTGCCGAAAGCGGCTATACTTTTACAAATTATCACAACTATAAAGAAGTTCAGAATCCCTGTATTATGCGTCATGATGTGGATTTTGATACAGAAAAAGCTTATGAATTTGCAAGAATTGAAGCTGAAAACCACGCTATACATTCAACTTATTTTGTATTATTAAATACCAATTTTTATAATGTTTTTTCATGTTCAGTAAATAATATAATAAAAGAGATGGTTATAATGGGACATGAAATTGGATTACATTTTGATGAAACTTGTTATCCCTCTTCCAATCAATTAACAATCGTTGAACATATACAGAAAGAGATTGCACTACTTGAACAGATTATTGAGTCTCCTGTAAAAACAGTATCAATGCATAGGCCTTCTCAGGTTACTCTTGAATCAAATATAGCCATACCCAATGTAATAAATAGTTATAGTCAAACATTTTTCAAAGACTTTAAATATATTTCCGACTCAAGACATAATTGGAAAGAAGATGTTGAAGGTATTGTGACATCAAAACAATACAAAAAATTGCATATATTAACCCATCCATTCTGGTATACAGAAAAGAAAGAATCATGCCGGGACAAATTATTTTCTTTTATTACAGCTGCTAATAAGAAAAGATATAATGATATGTGTAATAATTTTAAAAATATTGACGAGTTTGTTCATCGGGAAGATATTATATAGATATTAAGGACGGAAATAGAAAATGTCTTTATTAATTAATGAAGTAACGAAATATCTTGATGAAATAAAAATCAATTATCAATATACAGGTAATAATGATTTGTTAATTGAAAATTTTTGTACATTATCTGAACCAAAATCGAAATGTATTACATGGATAAAAAAAGTAGACAACTATGATTTTACTAATATTGATAATGATTTAAATATGCTTTTTGTTACCAATTATTTTGAAAATAAAGATATAAACGATAATTACAATATAATTCAATGTGACAACCCAAAAGAAACTTATTTTGAAATACTTAATCATTTCTTTGTTATACCCGGAGTGGTAAAAATAGAACCGGATTCAATCGTGGAAACGAAAAATATTGGAGAAAAGGTTAGTATTGGTCATCATTGTTATATTTGCAAAGATGTAGTTATAGGAAACAATGTTATTATTAAAAATAATGTAGTTATTGAATGTCCAACACATATAGGTGATAATACAATCATTTGGAGCGGAGTTGTTATAGGTACCGATGGTTTTGGATATTATAAAAAAAATGATGGCATTAATTATAAAGTTCCGCATTTTGGCGGAGTAAAAATAGGAAAAAATGTTGAGATTGGGGCAAATACTTGTATAGATCGCGGAACTCTATCTGATACAATCATAGGTGATAATGTAAAAATAGATGATCTAAGCATAATAGCACATAATGTAAAGATAGAGGATAATGTTATGATTACCGGTTTAGTTGCGCTAGGCGGCAGCAGTGTTTTAAAAGAAAATGTATATGTGGCGCCATGTTCAATAATATTAAATCAAATAACTGTTAATAAAAACGCTTTTATATCTGTTGGCGCTGTTGTGATGAAAGATGTTCCTGAAAACGCTGTTGTTTTTGGTAATCCTGCCAGAATACTTAGATATAATAATGATTCAAATGATAAAAATTAATGAGGAAAGATATGTCTTATTTTGAAATAATAATAAAGAAAATCTCCGAAAAAAAAGTTAAAATAGGCATTATTGGTCTTGGTTATGTAGGACTTCCTCTTGCTGTTACTTTTGCGCGTAACGATATTGAAGTTCTAGGTTTTGAAAAAAGTGAAAAGAAAATTGAAGCGGTAAATGCTGCGCAAAATTATATCTGCGATATAACAGACAATGATCTTTTTGATGTTGTTAATGCAAAAAAACTTTCCGCGACAAAAGATTTCTCCAGAATAAAAGAATGTGACGCAGTTATTATCTGTGTACCAACTCCGCTTGATAAATTTAAAAAGCCGGATATGATATATATAGAGCAGTCTTGTATTGATATTGGCAAGAATATGAAACTTGGTACTTTTATCAGTCTTGAAAGCACAACTTATCCAACTACGACAGAAAATTTTATGAAGCCAATAATTGAGCGGGAATCAGGTTTACAAGAGGGAAAAGATTTTTGGTTATGTTTTAGCCCTGAACGGGTTGATCCAGGTAATAAGGACTATAAAACCGATAATACGCCAAAAATTGTCGGCGCTCTTGGAGAAGAAGCGCAGCAAATCGCTTTTGCTTTATACGGTCTTGCAATACAGCATATACATATTGTGTCTTCTCCCCGAATAGCTGAAATGGTAAAAATTCTTGAAAACACCTACAGGCTTATCAATATATCTCTGATTAATGAACTTGCATCGCTTGCCGCTAAAATGGATATTGACATTTGGGAAACAATAGAAGCCGCTAAAACAAAGCCTTACGGCTTTCAAGCTTTTTATCCGGGTCCCGGTATTGGCGGACATTGTATTCCTCTAGACCCATTTTATCTTGAGCATATTGCCAAGAATTACAATTTTAACCTTTCCATGATACACGCCGCAGGGGCAATCAACGATTTAATGCCTTTTCGTATGATGACAAAAATTTCATTTGTTTTGAACCGAAATAAAAAAGCAATGAATGGTTCAACTATTTTATTTCTTGGTATCGCGTATAAACCGGACATTAATGATGCGAGAGAAAGTCCTGCTTTACTGGTGATGGAGCAGGTGGCGAGAAAGGGAGCAAAAGTTTTATATCACGACCCGTATATTCCGGATATTACCGATGATCATGGAAAGCATTATACCAGTTCTGAATTAACAGATGAATTAATCGAAGAGGCTGACTGTGTAGTATTTACAACTAATCATAGTTGTTTTGACGCAAAGCGGATTGTTGAGAAAGCTAAATTAGTTGTTGATATGCGAAATGTGGTGAAAGATGTGAAAATAGAAGATGGAAAGGTGTATAAACTGTAAGAAAGACGGAATAAGATATCAAAATATTATTTAATAATAATTTTTTTGATATAATGGAGTTATTACATGAAAATGAGAATGATACGAAATAAAATAGGAACACATTTAAGGGAAAATTATTCAGGTATATATCAGTTTTATTTAAAGATAATTGAGACTTCTCCTTCTTTTTATGTGTTGGATTATTTAGGCGGATCATTTAAAGAGTATTTTCTAAAACAAAATATGCTGGAACGAATTATCGCGTTAAAGAAAAACTTAGATGAATATTCTTTGCATACTGTTGATGTGCTTATCTTGCGTTTCCTTAATTATCCTGAAAGTCATTATAAATTTCGTATGAAAGTAAAAGCTGAAGATGTAATTGGAGGATTATTGGAAGAAGAGACAAAAGAAAATAGATTGAAAGTGAATAAAAGCTTAAATAAGATTCACAGAAAATATAATATCTCACGGGCATTAATGGAACCTTCTGTTTTTTATTATCATCATGGTCTATTTGATCTGCCGGAACAAGTAAAAAACTATATTAAAGAACAAGATTTTCTTGATCTTGGAGCATATATCGGTGATTCTGCTCTTGCGTTGTATCAATACGGTTATAAAAAAATATATTCGATTGAAATGTCCAGAAAATCAATAGAAAGATATGAAAAACTAATGAGCCAAAATCATATTAATGCGTCAAAATATGAACTTATTAATGCCGCTATTTCGGCTAAAGATAACCTGCCGCCTATTTCTTTTTCAGATACCGGAGATTCAAATATATTTGCTGGAAATGAATATATATATATATATGGTGGTGAGGGG
>Ga0268262_10003162_pt1 | contig 18110 bp, 18 predicted proteins | sample TergutNc150P3_FD_190354 | JGI IMG/M metagenome (GOLD analysis project Ga0268262, IMG submission 190354) | Nasutitermes corniger P3 segment gut microbial community from laboratory colony in Florida, USA - Nc150 P3 (SPAdes) (version 2) | ecosystem: Host-associated > Arthropoda: Insects >...
AAAACCGACCTCTATTTCCTTTTCTCCGACGCTGAAGAACAATATTGGAGAGGCATTGCGATGTCAGTAGGAACAAAATATTTCGTGAAGGAATACCAGGATCTGAAAGATAAAATTGACCTTGTTTTTAATTTCGAGGCCAGAGGTAACAGCGGAGCTTTGATTTTGTTTGAAACATCGCCCAACGCGTACCGGCTTGTTGAAGCCTATAAAAAATCAGGCGCGTGGTTATACGGCTTTTCAGCTGTGGATAAACTATACATCATATCGCCATTTAATACGGATTTAACGAACTTTTTAAACGAGGGCTACAACGGACTAAACTTCGGGGTTATTGAAGGCCTGCAGGCTTATCACTCAATAAGTGACACTTATGAATACTTAAACCGTTCGACCGCCTGGCATTACCTTCAAACAGCCCTTTCCCTTGCCAATTACACGGCAAATAACACTCTCGATGATTTGCGGAAGCCTTCTCGCAACGCGGTGTTCTTCCCGTTTCTGCCTGGCCGTATCGTGCTTATGACAGATATTGTATCGCATATCTTATGCGCGATTGCCATTATTCTTGCGTTGGCTTTCATCGCGCTAAGTATCAGAAACAAGCGGTTAAAACCTGCCTTATCAACGGTTCTAATCTGCCTGCTTATCCCGGCCTCAATAATTTGCGCAATCATTTATACGGCGGCCAGCTACCTTCTTTATATACCGCTTCTGCTTTTGGCAATTATTTCGCTCCTTAATAAATGGCCAAAAGCTCATCTTGCCGTAAAGATGGCCTCCGGCGTCATTGTATTAATGCTTTGGGTTCCCATTATTAATTTGATATGGTGGGGAGAGGTAGTACTTTTGATACTTCGGGATGCAATTCATTTATGGGGCTGATTATGCGAAACGGAAGTTTAATCTTAATAATGCGTGATGTTGACAAATTATTACCGTTTTATTACGATTTCTTACATGATTAGAAAAGTCAAAGAAAGTGACATAAAGCCAATTTCGGACATATATAATTATTATATTGAAAATACAACATTTACGTTTGAGCAAACTTCTCTTTCTCTTAATGAAATGGAAGCGCGCATAAAAAAAATCAGTGAAAGTTTCCCGTACTTAGTCAGAGAAGATGAGGGTGAAGTAACCGGTTATGCTTATGCAAACACCTGGAAAGAGCGGTCTTCATATAATAAGACCGTTGAGATTTCAATATACTTAAAAAATGGAACACAGGGAAAAGGCAGAGGCAAAGAGCTTTTAAAAAGCCTTCTTGACGAATTGTATAACAATCAATTCCATCTCCTAATTGCGGGAATTGTGCAGCCAAACGATGTAAGTGTAAAGACCTTTGAACATTTCGGCTTTAGGAAAGTCGGTCAGTTTACCGAGGTTGGATTTAAAATGAATAAGTGGCTTGATGTTGGGTATTGGGAATTACTTTTGAATAAAAAAAGTCAAAATTAAAGGAGGCTATTATGTCAATGAGATCAAGTTATTCAGAGCAATCGAGAAAAGAAGGTTTACAACTTGTAATCGCTTCAGAAAAGGGCGATATTGAAGCCGTAAAATCAATATTAAAAAAGGATGTTTATATCCACGCGCAGGACAGTGAAGGCAGGTGTGCCATTGTGGCTGCCGCTTATAAAAACCACCTGGAAATTGCCGATTTGTTAATTGACGCAGGCGCGGATGTCAACATGAAAGACAATACCATACAAAGCGCCTATTTGATTGCAGCCATGGAAGGTTATTTAGAGTTGATGAAGAAAACACTCAAAGCAGGAGCGGATATCCACAGTACGGACAGTGACAATGGAACAGGCCTTATTCGCGCTTCCGATCGCGGGCATGTTGATATCATAAAAGAACTTTTAAAGACAGATATCCGTGTCAATCATATTAACAGGATGAGCTGGACTGCTTTACATGAGGCAATCATGTTTGGCGACGGGGGAAAGCGGCATACTGAGATTGTTCGTCTGTTGGTTGACGCAGGCGCTGATATCAATTTACAGGATAAAGACGGACTTACCCCGTTGGCAAAAGCTAAAAACAAGAACTATACCGACATTATTACAATATTAAAAAATTCAGGGGCTTTGTAAATTATGCTAAACTTCAATTTACAAGAGATACTAATCACATTTATGGTAATGTTTGCCGTAATCGATATTACAGGTTCCATTCCCATTCTTATTGATTTGAATACCGCAGGAAAGAAAATACATCCGGGGAATGCGGCTGTTTTATCGTTTGTTATACTTATCGCGTTTCTTTTTGCGGGAGAAGCCTTGTTAAAATTATTCAATACCGATATAGCTTCATTTGCCGTTGCCGGCGCGTTAGTGCTCTTTGCGCTTGCAATTGAAATGACGTTTAATATAGAAATATTCCGCAATAATAGTAATGCGCCCGGAGCGGCAACGATAGTTCCGGTAGTATTTCCTTTGGTGGCGGGGCCGGGAGCGCTGACAACCGCATTGTCCCTCAGGGCGGGATATTATATTGAAAATATTATCATTGCCATCGCGTTGAATATGGTTATTGTTTACATTATTTTGCTGAAGGTCAGATTTATCGAGCGGTTGATAGGGACAAATACAATTTACATATTAAGGCGTTTTTTGGGCGTAATACTTTTAGCCATGTCTGTAAAATTGTTTATCTCAAATATACGTATATTGCTTTAAAGCAAAACAATGAAAACCTTATTTATAGATGGGGATAAATTCCAAAATCACATCTACATTGTTTTCATCGTAGGTATACAACTTTAGTGTCCAGTTGTCGAATTCCCAGCGGTATGCTTTTTCCAGATTCCGGAAATACTCATACTCGCTGAAGTTTTCCGTTTCAAACAATGGAGCCATATATGTACCGGCAATTCTTTGAATTGAAATCGAATTATTCGGGCCAACGGTATAGGGAGCAAAAAAGAGATTGTCCGCGCCTCTGCCGCGTATGCGTTCTTCCAGAAACCTGATAGAATAAATTTCCCTCTGCGCATTAGCCCTGTCTATAATAATAGTCGTGAAACCTTTTTTTACTTCCGCCAGGTTCCAGTCGATCCGTTGAACCCTGCTGAAAGGCACATCATCCGTAATTGAAACATTTTTGGCTGAATTACCATTGGCAAAAGAGAAGATCGCCGGAATAAAGAACAGGGTAATTTTCATTAAAGCCTTCTTCATGTTGATATTCATAAATTCCTCCCTGTAATAACTATAACTAATATAACCAATATCAACACGGTAAGGTTATTTTATTTTTGATTATACTTAAAAATTTATAAAAATATTTTGAAAAAGATAAAAATGTTCATTATTAATTTTGATAATTATTTATTTTACTCATGTGAAAATTAATTGGAGGTTTGTATGCTCAAAATTTTAAACTATTTATTTCTACCTAAGAATGGGAAAACGTCTAAAGATAACTCTGTAGATGAAGAGCCGGTAGAAAAGAAAAAGTGTAAAAACTGCCTGCGTAGAATTAACTCAGATTATTTACGATGTCCTCATTGCGGGAATTCTAAATTTTATGATGCACAGTGTTGCTAACTCTATCGCGGTTAAGACCGGCGCAGTTTTTCCTTTGCGGCGGCGTATTCCTTTTCAATAGGCAGAAAGAACGCTGCGGCAATCATTATCAAAGAAGCGGCAGCCGGCGCCCAGCCAAGCATATTGTTGATCACGGTGATTACCGGCGCAGGCTGAACCGCCAGGTTCGCGTTATAACCGGCATTATCAAGCAAAAGCGTGCTTAGCAGGGTTGCTCCGGCTGTAGCCATTTTACTCGCAAGGTTGTCGGTTGTGGCGATCATGCTGTCAATACGGCGGCCGTTTCTGGCCTCTACAATTTCTACAATGTTGTTCCTGTTGGTGTTGAACAAAACAAAAGCGATAGTAACGGAGATACCGACCGTAATCGCGTTGAGGTAAATCGCCCCTGTTGAAAAGGGCTGAACTATAAACCATATCTTTCCCGCAATAGCGATAAATGCCGCCAGCATCATGCTCTTTCGCCTTCCCAGGAGTTTGTCCAGCGGGCTTACAATAAAGGATGTCAGCACCGACGCGCTAAGATACGACGCCTGTATCATTGTTGCGGAAGCCGTGCTGCCCATAACATAGGTCGCGTAATAAGTAAGACTGGACATCAGCAAGAAGTTGATAACTCCGTAGCAGATGATATAGACTGAGTTGTACCACCATGACCGGCACTGAAAAAGCATGTTGAAAATTTGCTTCGGAGTCATCTTGCTGTCTTCGTCAGAGATCTGTTTTACGCGTTCCTTTGTTGTCGCGTAATGGATTAAACTGCCTATTATCATGATTGTTCCCATAATGAGAGCAACGATAAGAAAGCCCCTGGATGCGCCGGAGCTCAGGTTGCCCTTGCTGTCCAGCGCTCCGAAAACTTTTAAGAGCGGCAGGCAAGCGACCGCGCCGATGGCTGAGCCAATACAGGCGCCGAGATTGCGAAACACGTTGATTGAACGTCTGTCCGATTCGCGGTTTGTGGCAAGCCCGCCCATGCTGTTGTAAGGCAGGCTGATTGTCGTATTAAAAACCTGAAATAATAAATAAAGCACAAGGGCGATAACGGCGGAAACCATTTGGGGCGTGCCGAAATCGGTAAAAATCAAAACAACAGTCGCCGCCCAGGGAACAGAATGCCAAAGGGTAAAGGGGCGAATTTTCTCGCCGTTTTTGAATTTCCGGTTGACCGCCCAGTAGCCGATCATAGGATCGTTGACCGCGTCCCAGACCGTGCCGGCTGTAACAATAAATCCGGCCCAGCCCATGCTCACCTTTAAAACATTGGTCAGGAAAAAAAGATAATACAGGTTTCTGAATTGATAAACAATGTTGTTGGCGCCTGAAAACGTCAAGAATCCCAGTTTCTCACCAAATTTGGTTTTTGGTGTTTCTATTTGAATTGCCGCGTTTGAATTACTCATACAATGACTCCTTTCTTTTGCTCGTCCTTCGCTACCTCGGTCAGCTTTGAGCGCAATGTGTTTTTAAACAGAACAGGTTCGTCGCTCATCGGGTTGTGCCCGGATTTTTCAAACCAGATCAGTTCCTTGCGCGGGGCCTCAATTGCCGCGAAATACTCCTCTACAAGCTCAGCGGGAGTATTGTTATCAAGCCGGCCGTCAAGGATAAAATACGGGATTTTAAAACGCGGGCAGGCGCTTGCCAGATTAATTCCCGCTATATCGTCCCACATCGCTTCCAAAACGAATTTGTATCCTTTAACAACGCCAATAATGTCGCCGAGGCTGTACTCGCCGGAGAACAATATTGGTTTGACAAACGAGCTGAACATTCCGCGTTTTTTCCTGTCAGGCGAATATCCGCCGTATTTCATCATTATTTTCCGCTGCGCCATAAGACCGTCAAAGCCGTCTTTATAGATCCCGTTTTCGGGCGGTTTAAGCTTTTCAAGGATTTTGACAGCTTCGCTGTCCTGAGCCTCACGCGCGGCCTTTAGCGCGAACTGATAACTCACCGTTTCGTTCTTCGGGCCGTCCGCCACCTGGCCAAAACCAACATACGCGGCTATTTTCTCAGGATAGCGGTAGGCCAAATGAGTGCCAAGCTCGCTGCCCCAGCTTCCGCCTATGATAAAAATTTTGTCTTTGCCAAAGAATTTGCACAGCCATTCGACCAGCTCAGCCGCGTCATCGGTTATCTGCCTGACCGTAAGAGTCTCCTTTTTTACTCCCCAGTATGACCCACCGCTCCCCCGCTGATCCCACGCGACAATCGTAAAGGTATCCAAGAGGTCGGCGTGATTTTTTATCACGCTGTGCCGGTTAATAACACCCGGCCCGCCGTGAAGAAAAAGCAAAACAGGAAGTGTTTTATCATTCGTCAAAATATGGATTTTCTGCGGCAGTCCGCCCAGTGTTACCTTAAGTTTTTTATCCAGCGCGCTCATACTTGTTTCTTCCTGATGGTTGACAGGGATGTATCCCTGTGCAACAATACATAGTAAATATATATGCTTTATATAGAATAGTGAGGAAAAAGTCAATGGCGAGAATCCCCGTTATCGAATATGAGAGCGCCGGCGAAAAGGCGCGCGAGCGGTTTGACGACCAAGTCGCCCATAACGGACGTATGACGAACATGAAAAAAACGCTGTTGCACTCACTCCCGGCGTTTGACGCGCTGATGCAGTGGTACCCTTTGCGTGACGAGGCTCGTAAATTTTTAAGCGACCGCGAGATAAATATCTTTTGCTACGCCATATCCGCGCAGAACGACTGCATTATCTGTTCGTTATTTTTCCGAAAAATCATGGTTGATTCAGGCGGCGCGGATAACAGCAAATTAAACCCCCGCGAACAGGCGCTTTTGGATTTCGGTAAACAGTGCGCGGCGGATCCGCACGCGATCGGCGACGGAATGTTTGCCGTTTTAAAGCAACATTTCAACAACGAGCAGATCGTGCTTCTGACAGCGTTCGCGGGGCTTATGATAGCCACAAATCTTATAAACAACGCGCTTAAAGTGGACTTGGACACCTATCTTGAAGCATACGTTAATTTATAGAAATAACCATATTATTTGGAGGCAACGAAAAAATGGGAGAATTTGCAGGAAAAACAATATTCATAACCGGCGCCGGCAAAGGGCAGGGACGGGCCGTAGCGCTTGCTTTTGCCAAAGAAGGCGCGAACATCGCCGCTTTTGACCTCGGTGCGAAAATTGACTATCCGGCGTATAATAACAGCTCATTGAGCGACCTGGAAAAACTCGCCGCTGATGTCAAGGCGTTAGGCGCAAACATCGTTACCTGCGCCGGCGATATACGCTCGGAAGCCGATGTCCGCCGCGCGGTCGGGGAAGCGGTTCACGCTTTCGCCCGGATTGATATTTTATTCAATAACGCCGGGATATGCGCGTACGGCCTGGCGCACGAACTGAGCGAGGCGGAATGGGACGCGATGCTTGATATAAACCTGAAAGGCGCGTGGCTTGCCGCAAAGTATACAATTCCGCACATGATAAAGCAAAAAAGCGGAGTGATAATCAACAATTCCTCTATTGCGGGACTGCGCGGAATGAACCGCCTTTCACACTACGCCGCGTCGAAGTGGGGACTCATCGGACTTACCAAATCGTGGGCAATAGAGCTTGCGCCTTATGGCATAAGGGTCCTTTCCATACACCCGACGGCTGTCAATACCCCTATGAACGACGGGTTGGCGTTTTTAGAGGGGTCAACCCCGCGCGAAATCGCGGAGCGCTCGGCAGGTAACTTGCTGCCGGTGCCGTGGGTAGAACCTGAGGACGTGGCCGAGTCAGTGCTGTTCCTTGCAAGCGATAAGGCGCGTTATTTTACAGGAGGACAGTATGTTCTTGACGCCGGCTTGCTCACAAGGTAGCGGATTTTTTATTGAAAGGATGGATGCGTAAATGACAGTTATATGGATATTGCTTGCGGTTTTGGGATTAATCATCCTGCTTTTGATGATTGCCGTTATCCGCGCTCTGACAGTAAAGACACCGATACACACAAACGATGCAGGGAGGGACGGCAAAGCGGACACGGAACGCGGAATGAAATATGCCCCTCGCCTCTCGCGGATGATACAGGTTGAAACCGTGTCCAATAGAAATAACGCTGATACGGCCAAGTTTTACGCGTTTCACAAGGCGCTTGAGGAACTGTTTCCCAATATCCACAGGGTATGCGAAAAGAATGATATTGGCGGCTCTTTGCTGTTTTGCTGGAAGGGAGAAAACCGCCGCGCTCCCATCCTGCTTATGAGCCACATGGATGTTGTCGAGGCTCAGGGCGAATGGAAACACGCGCCTTTTTCAGGCGAAATAGCGGACGGGCGCGTATGGGGCCGCGGTACGGTAGATACGAAAGGAAATCTTTTTTGCATGATGCAGGCGGTCGAGGAGCTTATTGAAAGCAGATACACACCGCCGGGCGATGTCTATATTGCCAGCAGTTGCACAGAAGAACTCAACGGTCACGGCGCGCCTGACACTGTGGAATTCCTGCGCGCTCGCGGCGTAAAGCTCTGGCTGCTGCTTGACGAGGGCGGCGTCGTAATGGACGAGCCGTTTGCAGGCGTTAAGGGCCGCTACGCAATGATAGGGGTCATAGAAAAAGGTTACTGCGATATAAAGTTCTACGCGCGGGGAGAAGGCGGACACGCCAGCGCGCCGCCAAAGAACACGCCCATAACGCGGCTTGCAAAGTTTATTTCCGAGGTTGATAAAAAAAGGCTGTTTCGCCCTGAGGTATCGCCGGTTGTTAAGGAGATGTTCGGCGCTTTTTTGCCGGGCATGAGTTTCCCGATGCGGCTTGTGTTTAAGAATCTTTGGCTGTTTGAACCGCTGCTTAAACGCGTTATGGGAAATATTTCGCCTTTAGGCGCCGCAATGCTTCAAACCACAGTCGCGTTTACTATGACAAGCGGTTCGCAAGGTGCAAATGTGCTGCCGCGGGAAGCGAGCGTTACTGCAAACCTGCGCTTTATACCGCACCAGGCAGGAGACGAGTCTGTCGGTATCATCACGTCGATTGCGAAGGAATACGATATCGCTCATGAAATCATCGTAAAATCGGAACCGTCAAACGCAGCGGATACAAAGGGCATTGCCTATAAAGCGGTCGAAGCTGTAATTAGGCAAGTATTTCCGAATGTAGGCGTGTCCCCGTATATTATGACAGGAGGCACAGACGCAAAGTTTTACGCGCCCGTGTGTTCTTCCTGTCTGCGTTTCGCGCCCTTATTTATAGACAAGCAACAGTTTGCAAGCGTTCACGCGGCGGACGAAAATATCAGCATTAACGCGCTGCCGGATGCCGTAGATTTTTTTAAACAAATTATTGGCTTAACTGAATAACTTTATGTTGTTCGCCGCTATTTGTACGTTACCAGATCTTGGGCGCTTTTCCTGCTGGACGCCGCGCTGACCGCGTCAACCTGTCCCTGCAATTTTCCCACTTTGACCAGAGCTACCGCGTTGTAACCTGATGGAAGTCCCAGCTGGGTCTTAAATCTTGAGTTGACTGTATCTATAGGGCCTGTGTATATCCTGGAACCGTAACCAAGAGCCTGCGCGGCAAGGTAAATGCTTTGAACAGCGAGGGCGCAGTCGAGTATTTGAACGCCGTTGGTTTTCCCGTCTCCCTGCGCCGAAACAACAATAAGAACATTTCCGCTAACCGCGTCCGAAACAATCTGCTTCGCCAAATCAAAGCTTTGTACCACGGTAAAATGCCAAGACTGTCTGTTTGCGGCGCTTGGCGCGCGGATCCCCGCTTTGATAATTGTATCAAGATCGGATGATGGAATTGCCCCTGTCGCAAAATTCCTTGCCGCGTAATGGTTAAGAATCAAATTAGCGGCGGCGCTGTTCTGCTGGGAGAAAACAGGAACAAAAAGAAGAAATAAAACAATAGTCAGGAAAAATATTTTTTTCATTTACATCACCTCTAAGGTTTATTTTACCAAATATGAAGCAGATGTAAAAGCTTATATCTAATTCCCAACCCGTAGAAAAGAGTCTTTATAAATTGCCTTATAACGTTGAAGTATCGCTCCGCTTTCGCCAAGGTTCAAGGGCCCGATTAAAACCCGGTAAATCGGCCCGTCTTCGCTTTCTAGTCTCATAAGCGCCACAGGCAGATTCTTTTCGATTTTTGAAATCTCCGATTCTACCGTTTGAGCCGTCCTGTAAGCGCCGATCTGAACGTAGTACATTCCCTTTACAAAGCTCTCAATTATTGGAGCGGAAAATTGTGTAATTGTTTTGCTTGCCGAAGCTGAAGGCGGAATCACTGTTTGAGGGACAGAAGGGATTACATTGATAACAGGCGGCGCGTAATTTTCAGACGGCGCCGTATTTGCGGAAATAGGCGGAATAAAATAGTTGGGATCCGGTAAATACAAACCCTCAGGAGGACGGGTTTCGGCCGGTACCATAGCCAGATCATAACCGTCAAGATCAGTAATAAAATCTCCGCTTTCATTTCCCGGACTCCCGCCAGTGCTGTAGTTGGGATCGCCAGAAAAAAAGCTACGCTCACCAAAACCGGAATATGTAAGCTGGTCATCTTTCTCTTTCATCCTGATTCTGCCCATATTACTTAGACCTATGTAGTCAGCGGCTTCTTTGGAAATCAACGCCAAAAGCCCTGAATTATCAAGAGACGAGGAAACGATTAGGTTCGCGCTTGTATTATTCTCTAAATTAATAACTTCAACGATGGTGTTTACCGGGAAAGAGTTGGTCGCCAATCCGTTTTCAGGAAGACCCGGATCAATACCGACGGCCCCCTCCCATACTGAGGCGCTGATCAGCGTAAAAATCGATACGATAATTGCCGCTAATAGACTTGCTTTTTTCATCACTACATATCCTTTATGTTAGAAACGATGACTTGACCGGCGCCTTTGGCAATTTGGTATTCATCATTAAGATTCTTGCCTGTGCCGGCAGAAAAACTCCGCTCAAAAACAAGTTTTTCAGTGTTGGTACTGTAAATCTTTATGACCATTGCGCTGGGAATACGCGCATCCTTACTTTGAAACTCAAGAAACCCCAGAATAAAGTAATCTGCTCCGCTTCGCGTCGCTTCGTAAAAATCAACCTGTATATAACCGCTTAAGTCTTCCCCGGGCTTTTTTTCCATCCGCGCAATAGGGCTGTTTGTTACAATGTGGCCGGCTTCAAAAAAAACGTCCATAAGGCCGCCTTCCCAAACGGTCCCGTATTGTGTAACGGTCTCTTCGCTAAGCCCGGTTTCCACGACCAGAAAACTCACCATGGAAGCGGAAGCCGGAAAAACCAGAAGCAAGAGCAAAACAACCATGCTTACAAGGCGTTTATTGTTCATACATACCTCTTTTTACAATATCGGCAAAAAAAAAACTCAATAAAGGGTATAAAACCTTGATTTTAGCTTAGGGCTTGTCCTTAAATAAAATTCTACCACGAACCACACGAAAAACACGAACTTTTAATACCCATCTTGTTTTTGTTAGTGTTGGTTAGTGTGGTTTGTGGTAAAAATTTTAAAAGTATTGATATTTGGTGATAAGCTCTTAGTTTCCCAGAAAAGATTTTTCTGCTATGATTTAACCGTGGATTACTACGCCATGCAGGTAAAAACCAGGGGAGAAGAAAAATTTATCCGTCTTTTTCGGGCGCAGAACCCCGATATTACCCTACCCCTCCATTTTCCCCAGCGATGCCTGGATTTGCGCAGGGGCGGCAAAATAATACCTTCGCGGCTGCCTGTTTTTCCTGGCTACGTTTTTCTGGAATTGGCCGACGGCGTGAATATTCTTGACTACCAGTGGGCTTTCCGCCGAACCAGCGGTTTTTACCGCTTCCTTAGATCCAACCAGGATATTGCCCCCCTGCAAAACCGGGATTTGGCGCTGGTTCTTCATTTTATCAGGGAAGTCGGCCCTTTGGCGGGCATTTCCAAAGTCATGTTTGATGAAAATTCCCGAATCGCGGTTATATCAGGACCGCTTTCGGGCCTTGAAGGGAGGATTGTGAAAGTTGATAAAAGAAAAAAAAGGGCAAAGATCAAACTTGACCTTTACGGCGATTCTTTCTGTGTGGACCTAGCGTTCGAGGTATTGGTAAAATCTAAAAGCGATGACAACATTTAAATCAGGCCGCCTATATATTTTTGGGGCGGGGTTCGCGGGGCAAACACTTGCCAATGAAATAAAATCCAAGGGGATTTTCGGGGAAGTAGTCGCCTTTCTGGATGACGACAATGAAAAAATCGGCCGCCGCATTGATGATATTCCCGTTTTGGGCCCTATTCGCGATGTAGCCCGGCTTTTAAGGCTGCAAAGCGGCGACGAAGCTATAATCGCAATACCAGGAGCCGGAAGGGAATACTTAAAAGAGCTTTACGCTATTCTAAAAAACGCAGGCTTTGAGAGGATCCGGATTCTGCCGGGCATTTCACAGATCATCGAGGGCGAGGCCCACCTGATACAGACCCGCTCAATCGATCCGCAAGACCTGCTTGGCCGCAACCCGATAGCGGTGAACCTGCATGAAAGCCTGAAATACTTAAGGGGCAAGCGGGTCATGGTTACGGGAGCCGGCGGCTCGATAGGAAGCGAACTTTCAAGGCAGCTCCTTTCAGCAGGAGCTGCAAGGCTTTACCTTTTCGGCCACGGCGAAAACTCCATCTACCAAATTGACAGGGAACTAAGGATTTTACAGGAAGAAGGGGTCGGCGAAAAAGCCGTTCTGGTACCTATCATTGGGGAACTCAAAGACGGCGATTACATGAGCTGGCTCCTCGGAAAAATGAAGGCGGACGTGATCTTCCACACCGCGGCTTACAAGCATGTGCCGATGATGGAAGAAAACCCTGTCGCGGCCATTGAAAACAACTTTTTCGGAACAGACAACTTAATAACGGCCGCAAAGAACCACAAGGTAAAACGCTTTGTCCACATTACCACCGACAAGGCTGTTGAACCCGCCTCGGTTTACGGGGTTTCCAAATTCCTCTGTGAAGAGCTGGTTCTAGACGCAGCCAGGGAAAACGCCGCGTCATCTTCATCATTTATGGCGGTACGTTTCGCCAATGTACTTGGTTCCAGGGGTTCATTAATGCCGCTATTCCAGAAGCAGATTGAAAAGGGAGGCCCCCTTACCCTTACCCATCCTGAAATGCGCCGCTGGTTTATGACCATACCCGAAGCCTGTTCCCTTGTTCTAAAGGCCGGCGGCGTTGGCGAAAACGGAGTCCTCTACCTTCTGGACATGGGCGAGCAGGTTAAGATTCGCGATCTTGCGGAGCAGATGATCCGCTTTTACGGACTTGAACCTGTCGAAGATATAAAAATTGAGTATATAGGGCTGCGTCCGGGTGAAAAGCTTGAAGAGAAGCTTGTTTGGGATTGGGAAATACCAAAACCAACCGATTATGACAGGATCCTGAAACTTGAAGGCAATGAGCCGTACAAAATAAATTTTTTAATGCTTAAGGAACTGCTCTGGCCTATCTGCCGCTACGATCCTTCACAGAGTGAAAAATACAGGGACAGCAAATTATTAAAGGACATACTCAGTCTGTACATAAAGAGTTACACCAGCGGCAAAGCTATGGATAAGGGTAAGGGGTAATCACAGATGGAAACAATTCCCTTTGCAAAACCATTTATCGGAAAAGAAGAGGAAGAGGCTGTTCTTACGGCTCTGCGATCCGGCTGGCTGACAACAGGAAAAGAAACCCTGGCCTTTGAAAAAGACTTCGGCGAATTTTTACAAAACCGCGACGGCCTTGATCTTCCTTTTTGCATGGCTGTTAATTCGGCGACTAGCGGCCTTCATCTTGCCATGGAAGCTGTGGGAATAGGAAAGGGAGACCTGGTACTTATCCCTTCCATGACCTTTACATCAACTGCCGAGGTTGTACGCTACCTTGGGGCGGAAGTGGTGTTTGTCGATGTTTTAAAAGACGGCTACCACATGGATCCGGCTGCGCTTGAATGTACGCTCCGGAAGCTTGAACTTGAAAAGGATGAGACTCCCTCTAGGGGTCTCAAAGTAAAGGCGGTTGTTCCGGTTCACTACGGCGGCCTTCCCTGCGACATGGACGCAATAATCTCCATAGCGCGTAAGTACGGCCTTAAAATAATCGAAGACGCAGCTCACTCATTTCCTTCGTTCATACAAGACGAAAACAACCCTGCGAAAGGCCGCTGGGCAGGGCTTACAGGCGACGCCGGGGTTTTTTCTTTTTACGCCACTAAAACCATCACCACCGGAGAAGGCGGCATGGTCGTTACGCGGGACAAGGCAATAGCCGACCGCGTAAAAATTATGCGCTCACACGGCATTGACAGGAGCGTCTGGGATCGTTATTCAAACGTAAAAGCTTCCTGGTACTATCAGGTGGTAGAGCCCGGCTATAAATACAATATCCCTGATATACTTTCAGCCCTTGGAAGGGCTCAGCTCCGAAGGGCTTACGATCTGCTTGCCATGCGGAAAAAAATCGCGGCAATTTACGATGAGGCTTTTCGCGATGACAGGAATTTTTTAATTCCTCCGACCGGAAACGGAGACGCCCGCCACCTTTACCCTCTGCGGCTGTGTCCTGAAAATATTTCGCTAAATCGTAACGAATTTGCCGAAAAGCTGCAGGAGCGGGGAATTGGGATTTCGGTACACTTTATTCCCCTTCATACCATGCCCTATTATAAAAAACGTTATTCCCTGGAAGACAATGATTTCCCCGAGACGCTTAAAACTTTCAACCGCACAATTTCTTTGCCCATCTGGCCCGGTATGACGGAAAGCCAGGTTGATCAGGTAATTGCAACGGTCAAATCTCTGGCGCAATCATCCCTTAATTGAACCGACAGTCAAGCCCTTAACAAAGAACCGCTGCATAAACGGATACAGGGCAATAATCGGCAATACCGAAACAAGAATAACCGCCGCTTTGGATGACATTTCGGCGACGTTTCTGTCTCCGTACCCCGTCGCGTCTCCGGCGTTTGCGGCGCTGACAACAATATTCCGTAGTATCATCATTACAGGGTATTGTTTTGAGCTTAAGTACAATAGCGCGTGAAACCAATCGTTCCAGAAGAATACCGCAGTGTAAAGCCCAATTGTGGCTATGGCCGGTTTTGCGAGCGGTACGACTATGCGCGTCAATATGCCGAAATAACCCATGCCGTCAATCATCGCGGCTTCCTCAATTTCTACCGGCAGGGCGCGCATAAAGTTAATCATTATTATGAGGTTAAACTGGCTTATCGCAAAAGGTATGAGGATGGCCCATACAGTGTTTTTCAGCCTGAGAGTTGAAATAAGCAGAAAGTTAGGCACCAGACCGCCGTTAAAAAACATTGAAAAAATAATCAGCCCAAAAATTATCTTCCTGCCCGACAAATAAGGCTTTGACAGCGGGTAGGCAAACAAAAGTAAAACTGAAAGCGAAATAAAAGTACCGGCCACCGTGTAAAATATTGTATTCTTGTAAGCGTTGAAAAAACCCGGATAGTCAAATATCTTCAGAAAAGCGTTAAAGTTAAAACCCACGGGTAAAATCGTAACCTTGTTGTTTATTATCGCGCTCATGCTTGATGTAGCCAGCGTAAACATATATAAAAACGGCGCTATAAAAATAAAAACCACCAGACACATAAAAACGTACAAAAATAGATCGAATAACCTGCTTCCCAAAGATCTGTCAACAACCATACAGCCCCCTAATAAATACCTGAACCCGTAAGCTTGCGGCTTATGGCGTTGGAACTGGCAATAAGGACCGTGCTGATTACCGCGGCGAATAATCCGGCTGCCGCGGCAAGCGAGTAGTTGGCCGTACCTTCGAATGCGTACCTGTATACAAAATAATCAATAACATCGCTGGCTGTGGAGTTGCTTGGCCTGTACAGCAGCATGGACTTTTCCATCCCGACTGAGAGAAGCCGCCCCAAGTTTAGAATCAGCATTACCATTACTGTCGGTAATATTCCGGGTATCGTTACGTGCAAGGTCTGTTTGAGCCTGTTCGCGCCGTCAATACGGGCGGCTTCATACAGATCCGTATCAATCCCGGTAATCGCCGCAAGATAAATAATCGCGGTAAAACCTGTCCATTGCCATGTGTCCGTAAAAACGAAAATCCATTTAAAATTTGCCGCCTTGCCTATATAATCAATATTTGTGCCCATAAGTTTGTTGACGATGCCGGAGTTTGGCATCAGCATTGTTATCATTATTGAAATTATGACCACCGTTGACATGAACCTGGGCATATATGAAATGGTCTGCACAAACTTTTTAAATGTCTTGAACCTCAGTTCATTTAAAAGAATCGCGAAAATAATCGGCCCCGGAAAATTAATAACAAGGTTAAGGAGCGAAAGCGTTAAGGTGTTGCGGAACGCCCGCCAATAAATGGGGTTTTTTATAAAGGTCTGAAAATAAGTGAAGCCCATCCAATCGGTGCCAAAGGGCTTGCCTATTTTGAACCTGCGAAAAGCCAAAATCGCGCCGAACATCGGTATATATTTGAAAATAAGGAAATACGTAAGCGGCAGCGCCATCATCAGGTAAAGCGGCCAATACCTTACTAAGGCCGAACGTTTTTTTCTTATAACCGGTGACGCGCTTTCCATATTAACCAACCTTATGCTAAAAAATCGTATAAAGAAATTTTGGGGGAATCACAAAGATTCCCCCAAACTCATTCAGTGTTAAATCAATCGAAATCGACCAACAAGTCTTTTATCTTTTGCTTCTGTTATAGATGTTAAGGAATTCGTCGATGCCCAAATCCTTCATCTCTTTAACATAGGCAGCCCAGTCAGAGTTTAAACTCTTCCTGCCCGTAATAAAATCCTCAGTCCAGACTTCAAAACTGGTGCGGAGCGTGGCGCGCAGGATACTCGCGCGCTCCGTGTCGGTAACGCTAAGGCTGGCGGCCGGCGGCACAATCGGTATTGCGTTCATGGCTGCGACTTTGGCGTTAATGTCCGCATAGTTTTGATCATACTTGAGCATTTCCTGAGCGTTAAACCAAATGAGCTGCGAGGTGGCGGCGCCGGTGCCGTAGTTGACCTGAAGATACTTGTAGATGCCGTCAGGAGAGTTTAAGGCTGCGGGTATGAACTCGATCTTACCGTTGTTACGGCTGAAGGTTACGCCTTCCTTGCCAAGGCACCACAGCTCAGCGGCCGCGTCGGAGAAGAACATCGCGTCAATGGCGCGGACCAGCCTTTCAAAGTCGGGGCGTTTCTGAGCGGCGGCGGTAAAGGCTACGCCATTGCCCAAACGGGCCCTGGGTTGGTGGTAAGCGCCGTACGGGCCTCTCAAAGGAGGAATCATATTAAACCTGATACCCTTAATATTGGAGTTGGCGTGTACGCCTCCGATCTGATCATAATAGGCATAGGAAGCGGTAGCCGCGCCGGTGGACATTTTTGTCGCCCACATATCGCCTTCGGGAACAAATTCGGGGTCATACAAGCCTTCGGCGTAAAGCTTACTAAGGAACCTGAGATAATCCCTGTATTGATCGCTGATAGCGCCGGCGAAGAATTCCTTCTTGTCATAGTCCCAGCTAAGAACGAAAGTACCGGTACTGGAACTGTTGGCGAGGCTGATGCCCCAGCTAGGCTGGGTCATGCGGTAAGTAACGTAGGGCGCGACAAGGTTTGTCAACGGGTAGCACTTTGGATCGCGCTGCTTGCATGCTTTAAGGTACAGGTAAAGATCGTCGAAAGTTACCGGCGTGGCCATTTTGAACTCGTCAAGCAAATCCTCGCGGATAAGCAAGCCTCCGTCGTAGAACGGCTTGTCGGTAAGGCTGGGAAGGAAATAGAACTTCCCGTCCGAAAGCCTGCGAAGGTCCAGCTCTTCCTTCATGTTCCAGTCCGCTATGCGTTTTGAGAAATTCGGAGTCCAGCCTTTATCTACATAGTCGCTGATTGGGGTGAGCGCTCCGTCAAGAGCCGCTTTGGCCTGATCTGCGGTAGTAGGCGAAAGATACAGCATAACGTCAATTTTGGTATTCGGATCGTTAAGCTCGGCCAGGATTTTGGTAGTGTAATCAACGGAAGGAATGACTTCCCAGGTGATGTCTACGTTAAAAAGCTTGTTCGACTCAGTAACAACCAGCCAGTCTTGCTTAAAGGGAAGCGTGGGGTTGTCAGAATACGTCATTATGAATTTCACAGGGCTGCTGCTGCTGGTTCCTTTCTGTCCCCCGCAGGTGGAAAGCGTCAAAAGCACGATTAACGCCAGGAAAATCGCTCTAGCAATCTTCTTCATGAATTGTCCTCCTAATGGAATATGGCTCATTATATAACCTAATTAAAATCATCGTCAATAAAATAAAATGGAGATTTTTACCGATGGACGTAAAGCCGGCACGTTGCCGTGACACGGAAATCAATTTTACCACAAACCACACAAACCATCACGAACTTGCTGTTAGATAACAGCAATTCTAAATTTGCCCCAACTACAAAGGCCCATCATCTTTACCCCTGACATATTGCAGGAATTCGGGCCAAGAGCTAAAGTATCGGCGGCGTATTAATACCCGCAAGGCTTCAAAAAATGCCA
>Ga0268262_10003163_pt1 | contig 18109 bp, 16 predicted proteins | sample TergutNc150P3_FD_190354 | JGI IMG/M metagenome (GOLD analysis project Ga0268262, IMG submission 190354) | Nasutitermes corniger P3 segment gut microbial community from laboratory colony in Florida, USA - Nc150 P3 (SPAdes) (version 2) | ecosystem: Host-associated > Arthropoda: Insects >...
AGGATGTCGGGTTTGCGGTGCGTCGTCGTGTTCTTTGTCATAGTTTTAGGTATCCCCACCTAATATAATGGTTCGCGCGTTTAGGAATACGGGTACTGCAAATGCCATATCATTACTATATTATATACGTACTGATACCGTAAAATCCCCGGTTTGGCTTCTCCCGGAGGGCCGGTATACTAAATATATACTATTCCGCCGCCTGTTATGTTACATTTTTTTTTAAAAATACCCTTGGCTGGGGTATGGTTCCCGGATCAGGGGGGTTTGGCGGCCAAAACTGCCCGGATTCGGTAATCTATACAAAAATAATTCATGGGATATCGGATGTCAAATATTTTTTTATTTTTTTTATTTTTTAATGACTACCTACTAAACCATGCGCCTAAAACGGCTCCTACCAAGCCGGAAATACTTGATATAATTGCCCCTGCAACAACATATCTCCTGGTCTTTTTTTCACCTTCCATCTTCTTTTTAACAGAAAGCAGCGCGACACGAAACGCGCCGTCCGCTTCAAAACCGTCAATTATCGCACGCACCGCGGGCACTTCTTTTATGGCTTCGTTATACTTTTCAACGGTTTTCGTCCTATCCCCGTCTCTTTCAAGCTTTTTTGCCTCAATATAGGCGCCTTTTACACTCTTGTATTTCAGATGGAGGTTTTGAATCAATCCTGCCTCTTTGGGGAAAGCTATTCTGAAATCATCGTCAAGCAAAAGGAAGTCATAGTCCTTTATAGCGGCCACAGCCCGTAACAACGTTCTATTCAACACAATCTTGTAGGCGTCGAACTGAACCCGTACCAAGTGGGAACTCACTGCGGTTTCCAACTCTTTGCAAGCCTCCGCGACATCATTTTTATGAAGTACGCTACGGCAAATATGGTGAAAAACGGAATAAATCTCATTTTCTACGTTTATAGGCCTTATACCGTCACATTCTATGGTGGCCATATCTATTAGGTCTTGTAACTCACTATCATAAAACTTTAGCAGTTCGTATAACTTGTCTTGGTACGTCTGATCCCTTAAAAACATAAATCCGGCTTTCCTTTCACCAATTCTTCATTAATTCCATTAATTGCCTGTCGGCTTCTTCTCCGGACATCCGGTGCCCGTTGCCAACATACCCCCGCATATAATTGGGGCCGTGCGGATTCGCCAAACCGTCATCCAAGCTGCCCGAGGAGGGGGACAGCCACGATTTGCCGAATTCTTTTTTCTTTAGCTCCACGTACTCCTTGACTTCATCCGGTAATGGCATGGCATCCCCTTTTAAACATCCTGTTCAACTTTTTAGACGCAATTTACGTTGCACTGCCTCAATTTGTAACCTCTTTTATGAAAATAATATATGCTGGATGGGCGTTCAAAACAAAAAATATCTTTTTTTACATGTTAATCAGGTTATTGCAGACCAAAATCAGCCGACCGCGGCGATTCCTCTGACGTTCATTTGAAGGGTCACTTTTCCGTTCCACTCGTTGTCTTCTAAGGCGAAGGCGACGTCTAACGTTTTGGCGGCGCTTACTTCCGGCAATCTCTCCCCCATTCCGAAGGCTATGGCGTCGATTACGGCTTTTCCGTCCGTCAGCGACATTTTAAGGTGTTTTTGGCCTACTGTTTTGGGGGGGTAGCGGTGTTTCAGGCCGCGTGTCAGCAGTACGGGGCGCATGTTGCCGGGGCCGAAGGGTTCCATTTGTTTGATGATGCGCAGAAGTTTGGGGGAGAGCTGGTCTATGGGGAGCTCGGCGTCGGCGGTTATCCGGGGGGCGAGGTCGTTTTCCGAGAGTTTGGATTTGACCACCTCGTTGAAGCGCTCTCTGAAGGCGTCTATTTTGCCGGCGCGCAGGGAGAGGCCGGCGGCGGCGGCGTGGCCTCCGTAGGCGTCTAATATGTCGGCGCATCCGTCGAGGGCGTTCAGGAGGTGGAGGCTGTGGACGCTTCTGCCGGAGCCTTTGGCGGCGCCGTCTTCTCCTATAGATATGAGGATTGCGGGGCGGTTGTAGCGTTCCACCACTTTGGAGGCCACTATGCCGATAACGCCCACGTGCCAGGTCGGGCTTGCCACGACCAAGCCGTAGTCTTTCGCGGGGGAGCAGTTGTCCTCCACCCATTTGAAGGCCTCCTCGGCGGCGAGGCTGTCTAAGGCGCGGCGCTCTATGTTCGCCTCTTTGAGCTCTCTCGCGTAGAGGTCGGCGATGGCGGGGTCGGCGGTGAGCAGGAGTTCCGCGCCGCGGCGGGGGTCGCCGAGGCGGCCGACGGCGTTTATGCACGGCGCGAGCTGGAAGACTACTTGGCCGGTGGAGAGCGGTTTGCCGGAGAGCCCCTGCGCCTCCACGAGGGCGCGCAGGCCGGTGATCTCCGTGGCGGGTATCCGGGCGAAGCCCAGCGCTGTGACGACGCGGTTCTCGCCGGTCATGGGGACTATGTCGGCGGCCGTGCCGAGCGCGGCGAGTTCTATGAGGTCGCTCCAGAGAGCGTCGCCGCGGCCGGCGGATTTCGCCAGGGCCTGGCACAGTTTGAGGGCTATGCCGACGCCGGCCAGCGCCTTGTCAGGGTAGCGGCAGCCGTGAAGTTTGGGGTTGATCATGGCAAGCGCGGCGGGCAGCGCCTCCTTGGGCTCGTGGTGGTCGGTGATGATCATATCCACGCCGAGGGAGGCGGCGAGCTCCGCCTCCTCGCAGGCGGTGACGCCGCAGTCCACCGAGACGATGAGCGCCGCGCCGCTCTCCGCGGCGTGACGGACGCCGGTCTCGGAGATGCCGTAGCCCTCGGTAAGCCTGTTTGGAAGATAGTACCCGCAATTAGCGCCGAGCCGCTTAAGGACGCGGGTCAGCAGAGCGGTCGCGGTCACGCCGTCGACGTCGTAGTCGCCGTAGACCAATATCTTCTCGCCGGAGGCTACGGCGGAGAGTATCCGCTTAACGGCTTTGTCCATATCCTCGAATAGGAACGGGTCAAGGAACCCGTCGTCGGCGTTAGGGCGGAAGTAGGCTTTGCACTGGTTGAAGTCGGTGAGGCCTCGGCCGACAAGGATCGTCGCGGCGGCGGTTGGGACGTTGAGGTCAGTAGCAAGTTTAGCGACGGCGGCGGGGTCAACGCTACGGAGAGATATCTGTTCGCGGGGGGATGGGAAAGTCATATTGTTTTAGACCTAATAAAAGTCAAAATATTAAAGTCAAATTCATTAAAATCAAATTCATATTTAGACGAAAGGCGCTACGCGCCTTTCATAGATAAATGCGGGACAAAGCACCCCGCATTTTCAGTCAAAATCAACGTCAACGGCAAAATTCAGACGTTTTTTTGCACCCCGTTAGGGGTGCATAGCTCGGTAGAACGCAGATCCCACCAAAAATCAATCCGCACCCCGTTAGGGGTGCGTCCTGCTTTTCCTGACACAGTACGCACCCCTACGGGGTGCGGAAAGAATCTTTTTGCGTACGTTTTCTACCGAGCTGCGCACCCCTAACGGGGTGCGGAAACATAACGGCAACGTCAAAAGACTTTGACTTTGCCTTTGACTTTGACTGAAAATGCGGGGCATAGCCCCGCATTTATCTATGGAAGGCGAAGCCTTCCGTCTAAATATGATTTTAAAGCTTTTGATTTTAAAGATTTTAAAGTCTTTAAAGATTTTAAAAGATTCAATCAATTAAACAATTTTTCTAAATGCTCCGCCTCCAACGGTAAAGCCAATTTATCAATTTGACTGATTTTTTGCCCCGACAAGCTGAATTTATAGTCTCCCCAAGTCAATCCAACCCCTATCTGTCTCTCAAAGGCGGCGCATATTTTAGGCGTTATCGGCTTCAGGAAGACCATTAGCGCCTTTATCAGGTTGACGCAGGTGACTATCACAACCGCGGCGGCGTCCTTGTCGCCTTTTTTTATGGACTCCCAGGGTTTCATGTCTTGGAAGTATTTGTTGCCTATGTTGCCTATGGCGTGTATTCTCTCGACTACCAATTTGAAGTCGCCGCTCTCGTAGTGGGCGGCTATGTCGGGGGCGGCGGCTTCTATCAGGGCGGCTATGCTTGAGTCCCACTCGGCTTGGGGGACGCTTCCGTCGAAGTAGCGCTCGCAGAAGACCGTGGAGCGGTTGTGCAGGTTGCCGATGTTGTTGATGAGGGTTGTGTTGACCCGCGTGGCCAGCTCCTCCCTGTTAAAGTCTAAGTCGGCGCTGTTCGGGGAGAGTTTGGAGCCGTAGTAGAAGCGGAGGAACTCGGCGGCCTGCGGGTGGCCGACCTTCTCCGTGTACTCGCGGGCTAGTATGAACGTGCCGCGCGACTTGGACATCTTCTCGCCTTCAACATTTAGGAAGCCGTGGACGCGCAGACTTGCGGGCACGGCGAATCCGGCGCTGTCGAGCATCACGGGCCAGAAGAGCGCGTGGAAGTAGACGATATCTTTGCCTATGAAGTGCACGACCTCGGAGGGGCCGTCCTTCTTCCAGTAGTCCATGACGTCAAGGCCGCGCTCGGCGCAGTAGTGCGCGGTTGAGGAGAGGTAGCCTATCGGCGCGTCCATCCACACGTAGAAAAATTTATTTTCGGTGCCGGGTATCTTGAAACCGAAATACGGGCCGTCGCGCGATATGCACCACTCTTTGAGCCCCTCCTCTATCCACGTGCTCACGAAGTTCCGCATGTCGGGCTGGAGGGCGCCGGGCCTGTTTATGTACTCCCGCAGAAAATCCTCCCGCTTGGCCAGCTGCACGTAGATATGCGTGGACGAGCGCAACTCCGGCGCTTGTCCGCAGAGACTGCATGCAGGGTTCACGATCTCGGTGGGTTCGTATGTCGCGCCGCATGCCTCGCAGACGTCGCCGTACTGCTTCTGCGCCCCGCAGCGGGGGCACTCCCCCACTATGTACCTGTCCGGCAGAAAGCGCTTGTCTTGTTCGCAGTAGTATTGGTTGATCTCCTTCTCTATAACAAGCCCGTTTTGGCGCAAACTCTCGTAAATCCGCTCCGCGTAGCGGCGGTTCTCTTCGGAATTGGTGGTATAGTAGATGTCGAAGCTGATGTCGTACCCCGCGTAGTCGCGCACATGGCTCTCCCGCGCCTTGTCGATAAGCTCGACGGGGGTGATGCCCTGCCTCAGCGCGCTTATCTCGATAGGCGTGCCATGCGTGTCGTCGGCGCAAACGTACAAAACGTCGTCGCCGCGCAGACGGTGGTAACGGACGTATATGTCCGTTTGGACGGCCTCAAGGAGATGCCCCAGGTGGATGTCGCCGTTGGCGTAGGGAAGGGCGCTTGTTACTAAGATTTTCCGTTTTTCGTTACCCATTCTTAACCAGCTCCTCCTGATCCAGCCACTCCTGCGAATCCCCGAAGTGGACGAGGCCTTTGTTCTGGAAGATGTTTATGTAATTCAGCGTCCCCTCTTTGTTCCCGTATTTTATCCTGGCCCCTATGGGCGGGAATTTTGAGAAAATGTCGGTGTACATCTCGTTTTCGTAGCGCAGGCAGCACAGCAATCTCCCGCAGTTGCCGGATATTTTGGAGGGGTTGAGGGCTATCTGCTGGTCTTTCGCCATTTGGGTGGTGATCTGCTCAAACTCGCTCAGAAAGGCGCTGCAGCACTGTTTGCGGCCGCAGACGCCGCAGCCGCTTATGCGTTTGGCCTCGTCGCGGACGCCTATTTGGCGCAATTCTATGCGGGTGCGGTAGACGGAGGCCAAATCTTTGACCAGTTCGCGGAAGTCCACGCGCTGCGCGGCGGTGAAGTAGAAGGTTATCTTGCCGCCGTCGAACTGCATTTCGACGTCCACCAATTTCATATCGAGTTTGTAGTGTTTGATCTTGTCGCGGCAGACTTTGAAGGCGGATTTCTCGCGCTCTTGATTTTTTTTCAGGGTCTCGAGGTCGCTCTCCTGGGCTTTGCGGATAACGCCGCGCGTTTCGCCCTTGCCGCGTTTGAGCTTGACCAAGGAGCCCACGCAGGAGGCCTTGCCCATGTCCTGGCCGCGCTCCGCCTCCACGACGATGTACTCGCCCTCGACGATATCGAGTTCGTTCTTGTCCTTGAATATCGCCTTGCGTTCGCCTTTGAAGGCGACCTCCACAAGTTTACTGTTTTTCGACATTCAACGCCTCCATGAGCGAACATACCAAACCGGCCATGACAAGCGCCGCGTTCCCGCGCGCGTCAAGGCCGCTAAGCGCCCCCTGCGCCAAACCGACGACGGTCGAAAGCTCGCCGGGGCCGTAGGCCGCGGGGATTTCTATACCGCCGGACGTCTCATCGGCGCGGTCATTTCGATTTCGCTCAACGACCGCGTCTCCCGATGTAATATAATTTATTGACGCGCCGCCCCGTCCGAATTTCTTCAAAACCGCCGTCCGCATCAGCCTGACCAGGCAGCTCACGGTGCTTCGGCAAACGTTATAAGAGTCTTTGCCCGACGACAGGCCGTCCGCGGCGGCGGCCGCCGCGCCCCAATCGCCGCGCAGGCAGTCGCCCCACAGAGAGGCGGCGTAACCGTAGTACTCGTCCAGCGGGTTCTCGTACTCGCTTATGGCTATACCGAGCGAACCGGCGGACGCGGCGGCGGCGACGCTCTCCGGGAAACCGGGGCCGGCGCCGCCGCCGTCGTCGTCAAACAAGCCGCCGCCGAGTTCGTCCGCGCCGCCGTCTATCTTGAACCGCCTGCACAGCTCCGCGCCGATGACCTCCGGCGGCAGCAGCGGGAAGCGAACGGTCTGACAGCGCGAGAGTATGGTGGGCAGAACGCCGTGAACCCTGTCGGTGAGCAGCAAGAGCAGCGTCCCCGGCGGCGGCTCCTCCAGCGTCTTCAGCATCGCGTTGGCCGACTCCCTCCTCATGGTGTCCACGCCGTCTATAATCGCCACGCCGGAGGCCCCCTCCACCGCGCCGCGCATAACGGCGTGGTCAGCCTCCCTAACCCAGTCCACCGGAATATTCGGGATGCCGTCGTAGCGCGGAAGAACGTACGGGTCGCCCATACGAGCCTTGGCGCCGGCCGCCGCGAGCGCCCACCCCTCCTCCGAGAGCGCCCCGTCGTCCCGCTTATGCTCGGCGCTCAGGCACAGCGGCATTATCACGTGCAGGTCGGGGTGCGAGTAAGCCGCCGCCTTCCTGCAAGAGGGGCACTCCCCGCAGGGCCGGGCTTTGTTTGGATCCCCGCACTGACACAAAACAGCCATAGCGAGGTCGACCGCCGCGGCAAACTTGCCCACCCCGCGCTCCCCGCAAAAAAGGTAGGCGTGCCCGAGCGTGCCGGACGAGAAAGCGTGGTTGAACAAATCTTTGACACGCTCTTGGGCTATAAGATTTTTCCACTTTATGGTTGGCATGATGTGTTGTCCGTGTTATTAAATAATAATTAAAATCAAAGGCTTTAAAATCAAAATCTTAAAAATCATATTTAGACGAAAGGCGCTACGCGCCTTTCATAGATAAATCGGGGGGCTAAACCCCCCGATTTTCAGTCAACGGCAAAGTCAAAATCAAAAACCTTATATACCAAAGATATTCCTTGCCGCAAATACGGCAATAACAATTACCGCCGTGGGCAACGCCGCCTTGTAGGACGATAAGATTGACGGGATCCGCCGGCCTGTTATTGCTCTAAGTAAAAATATTGCGCACATATAAGCGGCAAACGGGGCCGCCATAAGGAATAAAAACGGGTTGTACAGAAAGGCCGTCCGGAAATCCAGCTCCCCTAGCGCGGTAAGCGCCCTAAGCGTTCCGCAGCCGGGACAGTAGAGGCCGGTCGCCGCGTTGAAAAAGCACCTCGGGTAGAAAGGCCGCGCCCCTTCGGGGGCAAACCTTAAAAACAGCGAGACGATAAGCGGCGACGCCAATAGCGCCAGGAGTTTGCACAATTCCACGCCGCGGCTAAACGGTATCGGGGGATGAATTTGTTCGTTCATATTGAATTTTAACCATCCTCGCGCCGACCTGCGAAGAGGCGGTCAACCGCGTCTCTACTGCAATATCCTCTCATACGATATCATCAGCACCGTCGTTAACACATTTACAGTCAACCCCACGCCTATGGCCAACGTGCTCCACAGGTCGGCTTTTTTGCACGCCTCCGCCGCGGCGGCGAGGTCGCCCTGCCTCAAGAACGCGTCCGCTTTCGCCGCGTAGATTATACCGACCACTCCGAACGGCACGCAGCAGCAGACCGTCGCGATAATCGATTTTATTAAGGTGTTGCTGATCTTCCTCGGCGGGTCGGCTTTAACCGGCGGAGGCGGAGGCGAACCGGCCGCCGCTTGAACGGCGACGGACGTCGATCCCTCCGCCGGCGCAGGCTCGAAATTCTCGGCCCGCGCAACCTCAGCCTGGGACGCGCCGCAATTCGAGCAAAATTTCGCCCCGGGCCTAAGCTCCGCCCCGCATTTTGAACAAAGATCCATAATATCTCCGTATCCTTAAAGTCAAAACGCCCTATCCCGTATGTACATAGTAAGCGACTCAAAAAACATGTCCGACTCCGTCGACACGTTGACGAAGGCTAAATAGTTTTTGTTTGAACCCAGCGTTATGCGCTCCTTGGAGAGTATCTTTATGACCAGCATCTCCGGCGCGGCCTCGGTGAGCGCGCTCACGAAGCTGCTTTCGTCGTACATCTGTATGTCGTAGTCGACTATGACCGCCGCCGTCTTTTCGGCGTTGTCGCGTACCCAGCCGAGCGCGGACTCCGGCTCGCTCACGTGGCGCGCGTCTATTCCCTCACGCGCGAGCCGTTCGCGTATGTGACTCACGGCCTCGGCGTCTTCGGCTACAATGAGCACCTGCCTCCCGCTGAGGTCGACGTTTTCGGCGGCGTCGCCGTCGTAGAGCGGGAGAGATATTTTGAACGTTGTGCCCGCGCCGACTTTGCTGTCCACCTCAACGTTACCGTGCATGTTTTTTACGCAGTAGAGGACGCTCGGAAGACCGATCCCCGTTCCGGCGCCCTGCGGCTTCGTGGTGAAGAGCGGCTCGAATATCTTGCCTATCACACTCTCGTCCATGCCTGTCCCGGTGTCGACTACGTCTATCCTGATGAAGCCGCAACCCTTGCGCTCCGAGCCTACGCACCGCTCCTCGTTGTAGGTTTTGAAGGTGAGGGCGCCGCCGCTCGGCATAGCGTCCCGCGCGTTCAGGCCGAGGTTGAGGAACACGCTCTGCATCTGCGATTCGCCCCCCAAAACGACGTGCCTCTCGGCGTCGAGTTCAAGTTTGATTGTCACATGCTTGCTGTTGGGGCGCAGAAGCTGCTCCGTCTCCGTCAGCACTTTGTGGATGTCCACCGGAACCAGCTCGTCGCGTTTTTTGCGTATGAACGACATCAGGCGGGCGGTGAGCCCCTGCCCCTTGGCCGCGATATCCGATATCTTGTCGGCGTAACCGGCCAGCGGCGAGCCGATTTTGGCCGCGTCCATCTGCAACAGTGAGGCGTAGCCGGTGAGCGCCGTGAGCACGTTGTTGAAGTCGTGCGCTATGCCGCTTACGAGCATCCCGACAAGCTCCATCCTATGCGCCGCCTCAACCCGGGCTTTCATCTCCTCGCGCTCCTGCTCCATCCGCCGCCTCTCGGAGACGTCGCGGCCCACGACAAAGACCACCGGGGTAACATCGGCGGTGACCATCGTGGCATGCATCTCCATCGCGGAGACGGCGCCGTCCTTATGTACGTAGCGCAGTTCGTACATCATGTTGCTCTTCCTCGGCAACCGCGCCATGACGCGCTCGTAGTACCCCGCGTCCTCAGGCAGTATGATGTCGCGCATATTCATATCAAGCAGCCGCTTGCGGCTGTAACCGGTGTGGCTGACGGCCGCCTCGTTGCAATCGACTATCTTGCCCTCTTGGTCGTGGATGAAGAGGACGTCGCTCGCCAGGTTGAAGAGCGTCTTGAAGCGCACCGCGCCGCTCAGGATCTCGTCGGAGCGCTTTATGACCTCCTCCTCAAGGTACTCGCGGTAGCGCCGGTTCTCCTCGAGAAGCTGCTTTTTTTCGAGGGCGCGCAAAACGGACATCTCGAGCACGCCGTAGTCGTAGACGGGCTTGACGATGTAGTCCCAGGCTCCGAGCTTCAGGCACTGCGCCACGTCGTCGAGGGAGCTGGTGCCGGATATAACGATGACCGGCGTCTCGGCGGAGTAGGCCTTAACGAACTTAAGGATGTCGAACCCGTCCAGCTCCGGCATCTTTATGTCGGTGATAACGACGTTGGGCTGGCACTTCCCTATGATCTCGATCCCCTCCCGACCGTTCTTAGCCTGGACGGTGGAGAAGCCGACGAGCTCAAGGAAGTCGCTTATGCACTCGCGCGCATAGTCCTCATCCTCAATGACCAGGATACGTATCCGGCTTCTGTCTTTTTCGGTTGTGAATTCCATCTTTTTTTTCTTAGATATCGGTATCAATGCCAATTATCAACATGTGCATTAATATAATTTATGCGCCGGCGGAAAAGTCAAATTCAGCGCAAAATATCCGTCTTGCCGCCTAACATTATATTATATTATACATTACTATGACCATCAAACCCGCAAAAGAGTACATAGCCCTGGCGCTCGACAATATCTACGACGCCGACGCCATAAGGGGTCTTATCGCCGACACCGCCGGGCACGTCGGCGTCTATAAGCTCGGCTTGGAGCAGTTCACCCGCTTCGGCCCCAAAGCGCTCGATTTTGTGAGGGACGCGGAGCGGAAGGCCTTCTTAGACCTGAAATTCCACGACATCCCCAACACCGTCGAAAAGGCCGTGCGGGCGGCCTGCGAGCACGGGGTCGATTACCTGACCATACACACGCAGGGCGGGCTGGAGATGATGATGGCGGCGTCCGCCGCGGCGTCGCGGGCGGCGCGCCGACCCAAAATCCTCGGCGTAACCCTCCTAACCAGCATAGATCAGTCCATGCTGAACAGCGACTTGGGCGTCCCGCTGCCGACCGGCAGCTACGTCCGGCACTTGGCCAAACGCGCCGTCCAAGCCGGCATAGACGGGTTGGTCTGCTCGGCGGCCGACTTGGAGATGATAAAGCCGTCAATACCCCATAATTTCGATATAGTAACCCCCGGAATCCGCCCCGCCGGAGCCGACGTAAACGACCAAAAGCGGGTGGCCACGCCGGAGTGGGCAATCAAAAACGGGGCGACACTGCTGGTGATAGGAAGGCCTATCACCGGAGCCGCGAATCCCGGAAAAGCGGCGGAGGAGATCGCTAAATGCGTCGAGTCGGCGTTGTGACGGCGTTAATTTACTTTACATAGCATCAATCCATAAAAACGGCAACATTAAAAATGCCAAACAAAAATCCGAACATACTGGTGACGGGCGCGACCGGGTTCATCGGCCAACATCTGACGCGAAAGTTGCTCGACGTTCACGGCAAACGCTCAGTGCGCGCCGTGTCTAAAGACAATGACGGCTCAAAGCCGTACTTTTTCCGCGACGACGAGGTCGAATCAAAGAAAGCGGATATAAGCGACCGCGCGTCAATCTTAGGGCTTATGGACGGTATCGACGTCGTCTATCATCTCGCCGCCATATCGCGGAACGATTTGAGCAAGACGTGGGATGACTTTTACGCCGTAAACGTCCAGGGCACAATAAATCTTCTTGAGGAAGCGAAGAGCGCCGGCGTCAAACGGTTCGTTTTCGTAAGCACCGTGGAGGCCGCCGGGTTCGGGAACGGGGTATCGCCCAGAATTGAAACCGATACGCCGAATCCTGTCAACAACTACGGCAAAAGCAAACTCTTGGCGGAACGGCAGGTGTTGTCGGGGGCGCGGCCCGTTGAGTGCGCCGTACTGCGGCTGCCGATGATTTACGGGCCGGGCACGTTTCTTATAGTCCCCAAACTCTTCGGCATGGTCCGCCGCGGGTTTTACCCGATGATAGGCGGCGGCTCCTCAAAGATGGAATTTTGCTACGTGGACAACGCCGTAGACGCTATTATTTTGGCCGGGGAAAAGAAAGAGGCCGCCGGGGAACTCTTTTATGTCTCCGACGAGCGGTCGTACTCAATACGGGAAGTAGTGTCGACTATCGCCGAAAGCTCCGCCAAGAGAGTCCTATTTATCCGTATCCCTGTCTTCGCCGCGAATTTTTTGGGATTATGCTGGGAAATAGCCGCGAAAATCCTGCCGTTTCCGCCTATTGTCTCCAAATACTCAAGAAAACCGTTTTTTTCCAGGGAGACGGTGTTTTGGACGACAAGGGACGTTAATACCGTCTCCACGGAAAAGATAAAGAGCGTGCTCGGATATTCTCCCGCCGTCAACATCAAAGAGGGGACGCGAAGGACGGCGGAGTGGCTCAACCAAAATTATTTTAAATCGACACGCAAACCGGATAATACCAATGTCAAGTAAAGATAAAATAAGGACGCTCTTGTTCTCTTTCGCCCCTATTCGCGAATTGTTGTTTTTTATTTTCGGGAAAAAAGTATATAGGCGATCCGTGGACAAAAAGATATCCGAGCTTCTCAACGGAAATCGTAAACTAAGCGTGAAGAAAATCGACGGGCTTATTGTCTCGCTGACCTCTTTTCCGCAAAGAATTACGGAAGTAAAGTACGCCGTTTATTCTTTGCTTGATCAAACGGTACGCCCCGAAAATGTCATACTATGGCTCGCGGAAAATCAGTTTCCCAATAAAGAGGATGATCTGCCTAATGAGTTGCTGTCTTTAAAAAAGCATGATTTCGATATTCTCTGGTGCGAGGATTTACGCTCATACAAAAAGCTCATACCGGCCGTCGAACGTTTTCCGGATCATTTCATCGCGACGGCCGACGACGATATATACTATGATAAGAGGTGGCTTGAGAAGTTGTGGAAATCTCACCTTAAACACCCGGACAGCGTCATATGCCACGTGGCCAAAACCGTCGAGTTCGGGAGCGGCGGGGATATCGTCCCGTTTACGGAGTGGAAGCGCAACACAAAAGACGACCGTCCGCCGCGTCTAAACGTACAGCTGGGCGCGGGCGGCGCGCTGTACCACAAAAAATATCTGCACGGGGACGTTTGCGAAAAAGAGCTGTTCACGCGGCTCGCGCCCAACGCCGACGACCTTTGGTTTTACTTCATGACGCTGCTTAACGGCGCGAACGTACGGGTGGCCGAAAACTCGTGCGCCAACGTGAAATACGTCAACCCGTACCGCGAATACGGCTTTGAGGACGGATACACGCTGCTGACGGATAACGTAAACGGCGGCGGCAACGACACGCAATTTAAGAATATCATAGATCATTACAAAATAGATTTGCGCTCGCTATCATCGAAAGAACAAGATCATAATGGATAAAACAAACATACCTAAGACCATACACTATTGCTGGCTAAGCGGCGATAAGATGCCGAACGACGTTATAAAATGCCTTGAAAGCTGGAAAAAACACATGCCGGAGTACGCGCTTGTTTTATGGGATACGAATAAATTCGACGTAGACTCCCACCCGTTTGTAAAAGAGGCCTGTTCGGTGAGAAAATGGGCTTTCGCGTCGGACTACATCAGGCTCCACGCGCTGTATACGGAGGGCGGGATATACCTTGACACCGATGTTTTTGTAAAGAAGAGTTTTGATGATTTTTTGGGGAACGATTTTTTTTCCGGAGTCGAATATCACGAAAATCGCGCTAAAAACGGCAAACATCTGCTAAACGAGGACGGAACGTTAAAAGATAAAAAAGACGACGACATATTCTCCCACGGCATACAGATACAGGCCGCCGTCATGGGAAGCGTGAAGGGGCACCCGTTCATAAAATCATGCCTTGATTGGTACGACGGCAAGCGTTTTGACGCGGATGTTTGGACGCGCTCCGAAAAATTTGTATCCCCGTGTATTTACGCGCACATAGCGACGGAATACGGATTTCGCTACAAAAACGAGTTGCAAAGATTAAGCGGCGGCATGACCTTGTACCCGAACACAATATTCGCCGGAAACCAAACGCAGTCGGGTAAAGAGACCTACGCCGTGCATCGTTGCGACGGGGCGTGGCGCGGTGCGCGGTATAGGCTATTATCCAAGCTGAGGAGAAACGGCTTTTTAAGAGCGATTTTCGGAAAGAAAAAACTTGAACGGTAGGACGGCCATTATGAATATTGGTGTGGAAACGACAACGCTCGGATACGGCGCGACCGGGATAAGCAGGTACCTGCGAGGTATTCTTGACGAGTTGCAGCAAATCGATTCCGAAAACAACTATCGGCTCTTTGAGTGCAAAGAGTCCGATTACACGCCTACAAACCCGAAATGGGAGAAATTTCACCACAAGCGTAAGACGCGCGCCACCGTTTGGCAGCAGCTTACTCTCCCCAAATTGTTAAGCGAGCACAACATAGACGTGCTCTGGGCTCCGGCGCAGGTATGCCCGGTTTTACGGATGCCTTCCCGTATAAAAATAGCCGTCACCGTCCACGACTTCGCCGTATTGCGTTACCCGGAAATGATCACTCCATTAAACTTGTTCCTGAAACGGTTTCTTATTCCCATGACAATAAAAAGGGCGTCCGCGTTGATACCCGTATCGGAGTACGTGAGGAAAGAGCTAATTAATTTTTATCCTAACGCGGAGCGGTCGCGGAAGATCGTCAAAATCGCGGGCAACGGCGCAAAAGAGCCGGGCCGCGACGTTAAACCCCGCAAGCGCGAGAATTTTTTATTCTTCCCCGGCAACTTAGAGCCGCGCAAAAACCACCTCAGGCTGATTAAGGCGCTTGAGATCGTGAACGCCTCGGGATTTGATCTCAATTTGCGCCTCGCCGGCCCGCCGGGATGGAAAAACGCCGAGCTGCGCGAGCAAATAAACTCCGGGCCGCTCAAAGACCGCATACAATATTTGGGATTCGTCACGGACGAGGAGCTGCTGAATCAATACCTGTCGTGCGCGGCGCTGGTCTTCCCCTCCATTTACGAGGGATTCGGCATACCGATATTGGAGGCGCTGAGTTTAGACACCCCCGTTCTCACCTCAAAGGGAACGGTGATGGAGGAGATCGCCGGTGATAGCGCGATGTACTTCGACCCGTATGACGTCGACTCCATAGCCGCGACCATAATTGAGTTTTTGAGATTCGGCGGGCCGCCGATTAACAAGAAGATCTTGGACGAACACACGTGGAGGAGGGCGGCGGAAAACGTGTTGGGCGTTTTTGAGGAGTTGGGGAGGCTTTAGGTTAACTGACGACGATAATCAGACCGACATATCTATTTTCTTTTTTTTCTCAAAGTCGTAGAAATCTCTCCTTCTGCCCCTAAACAGCGCGACATTTTCCTTACGAATCTTCCCATAGCGGCTCAAACCACGAAGCCCGTCGAACTTTGCTTTCAGGTAAAGAATCGGGTTCTTCAGACCAACGATCGAATACTTGAATGCGCGCAATTCCATAAGGACCATTCGGTGCAGCCGCTTGATTATATCCCACGCCGGAATATTTTTATACATGAACCACATACGGTTCCTCTCGAACAGATAGTTCATATACTTACCCATTTTTTTGAAAGAGAACCCGTCCATGTGATACACGACCGCGTCCGGGGCGTACGCGCAACTCCACCCCCTCAAAAAAGCGCGTACGCAAAAATCGGTTTCGTCCATGTAACCGAAGAAGTCCGCATCGTAACCGCCCAAATCTCTAAAAACTTCCGCCTTGATAACGGCCGAACCGCCGTTGGCGCTGATAACATATCCCGGTCTTGAGAAGAGATCACCCTCGTGATACTCAAGCCTATTCGCAAACGGCATAAAAAGAAAATCTTTCGTTATATAATGATAAAGCCCGTCTATTTTGGAGCGGTCGTAGTAATTCATCTGCCTGCAACTCACAATCCCGACCGACTTGTCCATGAGCAACTCCATAGGTTGGTCTAACCACGACGGTTCCGCGACCATGTCGTTGTTCAGGGTGGCAATGAACTCGCCGGCGGCGTTCTCAAACCCGACATTAACCCCCGCGGCAAACCCGATATTCTTTTCAAGCCGAACCACCTTTGCCGCGTCGCCGCAAATCTTGCGGACGACGGCTACGGAGTCGTCGGTTGACCCGTTATCGACAATGACAATCTCGACGGGCTTGTAATTGAGCTTAAGCACGCTCCGCAGACACTCCGGCAGGACTTCGGCGCCGTTCCAATTTACGATTATTATTGATACGAGAGACATTGCGGTTAATCCTTAAAAATTTTAGATGAAATATTTCTGAAATTTACAAATTCGGTATCTTCAATTTTAACACATTTGTCACCCCCGTAAACAACATAGCCATTAGTAACATTATCCGATAGCTTCCTGAAAAGTTTTATGTTTTTTGAAAAAGACGCGTCAAACGTCGCTCCGGACTTAATCTCTATCGGGATTAGTTCCCGTCCTTTGCTCAGAATCAGATCTACCTCTAAGCCGCTCTGACTGCGAAAATAGTAGATTCCGGAATTTTTTCCGCGATTGTACATTGTTTTGAGTACGTCGGCGACAATCATATTTTCGAATAAGTTGCCCACAAGCGGGTCTCTGAATACTTGGTTCGGGCTCTCTATTTCAAGCAAAGAGGCGGCCAAACCGACATCGGTAAAGTAAAGCTTCGGGGTTTTTATTACACGCTTTCCGAAATTGACAAAATAGCATGGAAGCCTGAAAACAATGAAACTCGCCTCCAATATAGATATCCATGAGCTAAGCGTAGGCTGCGATACGCCGACATCGCATGCCAAAGAGTTGAGATTTATCAATTGCCCTATTCGCCCAGCCAGAAGTTTAATAAAACGTTCGAATGAGTTTTGATTGGCTACGTTTATGAGTTGTCTGACATCGCGTTCCACATAAGTCGCGTAGTAGTTTTGATACAAATATTTTGGAGTAAGAGATTCATTGTAGGCACGCGGCAAGAATCCTTTATAGATATATTCGTCTCGATCAAGCGTAATACCCGCGCCGTTTAACTCGGCGATTGAAAGCGGCAAAAGAGAAACCAGCGCCGTGCGCCCCGCAAGCGACTGAGAAATATTCGCCTTTACTTGCGGCTGATGAGAGCCGGTAAGAATAAATTGTCCTTTACGGTTAGTATCGTCTACTATAACCTGCACATAGCTCAATAGTTCGGGCACACGCTGAACTTCATCTATAATAAGGTTTCCGGAATAGTTTTTGAAAAAATCACGCGGATGTTTTTGAGCAAATTCTCTCGTATCAGGTTCCTCAAGGTTTATATACTCATGATCAGGAAAAAGCGCCTTTGCCAGGGTAGTTTTCCCCGATTGGCGCGGCCCGATAATAGTAACTACCGAATACTCTTCGGCCATATTCAAGATATGGCCGGATATCTCTCTACTTATCATTTTTACAGCCGCCTCCCGCCACAATTTATGCGGTATTTTAAAGTTGAACTTTGAAATACCCTAAAAATATAGTTTCCGCCACACATAAAATCAATAAAAATGTCAAAAAAGATGGTTTTGGGGCACTATTTTGACGAAAAAGGCCGAAAAAAACTCGGACGAGGGTAAAATTATCGGTTTTTTACACTCGTTTGGGGGACGAGGGTAAATCTTACCCTCGTTTTTTGAACAAGCGTAAAAAAGTGTGTTTTTACCCGCGTCCGTGATTTATATTTATAGGCATATGGTCAGTAAGAAGAAATACTTATTGTTAATCATCTTCCGCGCCGTCGGGCTAATCCTTAGCGTCACGTCGGTTTTGATAACCGCGAGGTACTTTGGGGCGTCGCGGGACAGGGATTTTTTCGTGATCGCTATGTCTGTGGTGGCGATACTGCCGATGCTCGTGTACGGTTCCTTGTCCGAGGTTTTCAGATCGAAGTTTGTTCACATACGGGAGACGCTTGGAACGGAGCGGGCCGTAGACTCCGCGAGGGGCGTCGTCTTTTGGATATCGGTCATGTCCGCGGCCATTATACTGCTCGGCGAGTTCGGCGCGGAGGATGTCGCGGCGTTCTTTATGGGCGGCAAGGACAGCGCCTCATTACCGTTATTAGTCACGCTTATAAGGGCGACCCTGCCGATAATATTCCTGTCGCAGCTGTCCGCGTTTTGGATACAGACGCTGAACTGTTTCAACGTTTTTTTTATCCCTGAGATTTTTGGGTTGATCTCAAG
>Ga0268262_10003164_pt1 | contig 18108 bp, 18 predicted proteins | sample TergutNc150P3_FD_190354 | JGI IMG/M metagenome (GOLD analysis project Ga0268262, IMG submission 190354) | Nasutitermes corniger P3 segment gut microbial community from laboratory colony in Florida, USA - Nc150 P3 (SPAdes) (version 2) | ecosystem: Host-associated > Arthropoda: Insects >...
CGCCATTTTGCTTGGCATCCGCGCTGCCGAATTATATTTGGACATACCCCTGCTTCCGGCCGGAGTTTCCATGAATAAAGCCGCTGAATCGGAGCAGCATAACAGTATTTGGATAGAACACGATCTTGAATCGGCCCAAAACAAAGCAAAAGCTGAAAACAAGTTGGTTTTGATTGATACGTTCACATCCTGGTGCGCCCAATGCAAAGAACTGGATGAAAAAACATGGCCAGACCCAACTGTCTCAGGCTGGATTCAAAATAACGCTGTAGCCGTGCGCATTGACACAGAGAAAGTCAGGCCGGATCTGGCTAAACCATTGGGTATCGTTGCCTATCCGACAATAATACTCACGGATGCCGATGGCAAAGAAATACGCCGCTTGAACGGTTTTCACAGACCGGAAAAAATGCTCGAATGGTTAAAGCAATAAATCACCTTGAAGCCAGACCTGCGCTATATTCTCTTATTAACGAGTCTAATTTTTCCGTCTTGTCAGAAGCAACATAATTTCGCGCTTTGTTCAGCGCATCAATAGCCTCGTTTGGTTTATTCTGGGCTTGATATATATGGCTCAACGTCACATAGAAATCCGCGTCCCTCGGATGAATCTTTATGGCTCTTTGAATTAATTTACGCGCATTAACCCAATCGTCTTTTTCTATAGCTTCCGATGCCAGAAAAGCAAAGTAGTACGGGTCTCTTTTTCGCAAGTTGCTCTCAATCGCCCTCAATCTGGCAGCTTCTTCATAAAGACCCTCCATAACGTACAGAGTCGCCAGATTGCCCATTGCGACAACATTGTTGGGATTATTGCGTATGGCTGTTTTGTAAGATGTCATAGCGCTTGTGATATTTCCATAGGTTTTCTCTAAAACCCCTTTTATATTCCATGCTTGAGATGAAGTGGGATCAACTTCAAGCGCCTTTGTGATTTTTTCAAACGCGGTTTCCTTGTCGTTCTTGATGAGTGCCTCGACAGCGGAATTAGAGTAAAAGAGAGACTTGGCTCGGGCATTGGTTATTAAATCCAAAAAATAGTTTCCATACCTGTCCCTTGTCTGGGGGAGAAAATCAGCAACCAGATCCTCCAACGGATGCCTCCGAATAACAGCAACCATATGCTTTTCCACCCTGATGACATCACCGACCCTGGACCAATTCACAGCTTCAAAAGACTCACCGAACACAGCGTTAATGTGCAGTTGCTTTGCCAGCATTACATACACAAATGTCAGAGAAAGACAGTTGGCCTTTCTTTCCAGCCAGACCTCATTAACACTGCGGGTTCTGTCATTAGAATACTGAATGCCCAAGCCTCCGAGTTCCTCAGGCCACAGCAGAGTTCTCAACAGAGCTTCCGCTTTAGCGCGATCACCTGCCCCCAGCGCAACTCTGGGGCGCGCAAATGCTATTAGCTCTTGCGGCACCCAAAATGGATCCTCAAATGGCTCCTCATGTGCTTCCTGATAAAAGACAGGAAGTGCCCACATCGGCGCAGCCACTGCGCTCGCGCATAAAATCAACAAGCTCGCAAGCACAGACGACATCAAAGGCTCCCGAGAGATTGACACAGCACCAAAAATTAATTCTATAGCAATTTCACTTTTGAGGTAATTGCAAAACCCCGCTGCACATCTGCTCCCGACCTTCCGCTGTCTCTGACTGGATTTCGCAACTTGTTTGATGGCAATATTTTACGCCAGAGTCTGCTCCGCTCGGGCGCAGCCTACCAACTCCGCTGGACTTGCAAAACGTTAAGTTTTGCAAGTGGCTCTTTTTATAGCGGTTCAACTATGAATAGTTGTACTACTATAATCCAGGGAATTTCATTGCCAGGGCTTTTTTCGTCCGATATGAGATAATGCAACCGGAGGATATATGGCAACCGCTGTTGTTTGCGCTTATTCGTTGGTTGGACGCAAGGCCATAGAATCGCTGATTGATTGCGGAATTGAAGTTTTGGCCCTCTACACCTACAACCAGCCTGATGAAGACAAGTGGTTCGAGTCCCCTGCCGGATACGCCGATAAAAAGGGGATACCAGTTTTTATTGAACCCAGCTTCAACTCAGCCCTTGTTCAAAGCCATATCCGCAGACTGAGCCCGGACTTTTTGTTCAGCTTTTATTTCCGAGAGATGATTGACGCTAAAATCCTGCAAATCCCAAAAATGGGAGCATTCAACCTGCACGGCTCCCTACTGCCTAAGTATCGAGGCAGAGCGCCGATCAACTGGGTATTAGTACATGGTGAAACCATTACGGGCGTTACACTTCACGCGATGACGGCAAAGCCGGACGATGGTGATATTTTCGGTCAAAAAGAAATTCCCATGGACTGGGATGAAACGGCGCTAAGCCTCACAAAAAAAGCCGCTGACGCGGGATATGAATTGCTGCGCGAAACAATCCCAGGGCTTGTCAACAATGCTATTTCAGGCATTTCACAAAAAACACTAGGCAAGTCGTCATATTTTGGGGGCCGGAAGCCGGAGGACAGCCGTCTGAAAAGTGAAATGACAGCGCAGGAAGCATTCAATCAAATCAGGGCGGTGGCCGACCCCTGGCCAAATGCTTTTCTCAAAGGAGAACATGGGGACATAAAAATAGCATGGGCGCTCCCATGTCACGGACGCTGCTTACCAGGCCATTTTAGACGTGTCAGCGATGGGATACTATTGGGTTTTGCCGATGGCCCTCTTCGTCTCGTAACACTGAAAAACAGTGCTGCGCGTAGCGATGATCCAACTGTCCAGGCATTGTGGTTAAGGAATATTGGAATAGAGGAAGATACTGTCAACGGAGACAGACAGTAATTGCCTATGGAATGTGTCAGTGCAATCCCCGCCGCCATTGCTTGTAGGAGCCTTATACCCGCCGCCAAGCAAGCAATACAAGCTAAAATTGCTATAGCAGTTCGGTATGACAAGTCTGAACTGCTATAATTTAATTCTTGTGGAGAGACCATTATGTTTGATTTGAATGGCAAAGTCGCGTTGGTAACCGGCGCGAGCCAAGGCATTGGCGAAGTCATAGCACACGGACTGGCGCGCCAAGGCTCAGCCGTGGTTTGCTGCTCATTGCCTGTCACGGAAGGAGATTTGCAAAATGTCGTATCCGCTATCAAAGCGAATGGCGGCAAGGCCGATTATGTGCTGCTTGACATGCTTAACGCTGAAAGCATAAGAGCGGCAGTCAACACAACCGTTGAGCGCCATGGCGCTCTGCATATCCTGATAAACAATGCTGGCATCACCAAAGACAAGCTAATGATTCAGATGAAAGAAGAAGAATATGATCTGGTTTTGGACGTCAACCTCAAAGGAGCCTGGCTGGCTTCACAGGCCGCGGCCAAGCCAATGATGAAACAGCGCTGGGGTCGTATTGTAAATATAGCGAGCGTTGTCGGTCAGATGGGAAACGCCGGTCAGAGTAATTACGCTACCTCCAAGGCGGGCTTGATTGGCCTCACCAAGACCATCGCGCGCGAACTATCCAGCCGAAACATCACATGCAACGCCATTGCTCCGGGATATATCGCCACAAAAATGACGGAATCGCTTTCGGACGAAGTCAAAGATGGCTTTGTAAAGCAAATACCGCTTGGGCGCATGGGTACTGCGGAAGACATCGCCAATGCGGCGGTATTTTTGTGCAGTGAAGAGGCGGGCTACATAAACGGTGCCACAATCCCTGTCAACGGCGGGATGTTGATGCCTTGAATCCGCACAAATTCAGCAGGACAGAGCTCCTTCTTGGTTCAACCGCGATGGAGCGATTGAGCCGGGCAAACGTGATTGTGTTTGGCATTGGAGGTGTTGGCGGATATGCCTCCGAAGCTCTGGTACGCTGTGGAATCGGCCATATAACACTTGTTGATCACGATTCTGTAAATATCACCAACATAAACCGTCAGATACACGCCACTCACAGCACATTGGGGCAGCTCAAAGTTGACGCGATGGCTCACCGCTTGCTGGATATTAACCCTGAAATGGTTGTTAAAAAGGTTTCGCGCTTCTATTCACGTGGCATGGGGCAGGAAATATTTCCAGAACATTTTGATTACATTCTTGATTGCATTGATACCGTGACATGCAAATTAGATATTGTCGCGGAAGCGCACAGCCGCGAGATTCCAATCATCAGTTGCATGGGTACTGGAAACAAACTGGAACCATCAAGGTTTTGTGTTTCTGATATTTCCAGAACCCGCGATTGTCCGCTGGCGCGCACAATGAGGAAGGAACTCAGGAAAAGAGGTATCCGACACCTGAAAGTCGTCTATAGCCAGGAATGTCCAATCTCGCTTTCAGAAAATGAATTGCACGCAGAAATGTTGCGCGAACAATCAGCCGATAGTCCTTCAAGGCGGGCTGTGCCTGGCAGCCTATCCACTGTTCCTCCCGCAGCCGGACTTTTGATGGCCAGTGAAGTGATCAAAGACATATTGGATTTAAGACTTGGCATTCAACCCCTGATAAGCTAAACTCTTTAGTGTGCCGGTGTGGCGGAATGGCAGACGCAGTCGACTCAAAATCGACCGCCCAAAAGGCGTGGGGGTTCAAGTCCCTCCACCGGCACCAACGTCAATCAGGAGCTTTCGCGATGGCCGATCTTTCAATCCAGTTACGGGAATTGGACGGGGCTTCAGTCATTGAACCTATCGGATTCATCAACGCTCATACTGTCAAACAATTTGAATCGGCATTGGAAGATCAGGTTAAAGTTGGCCATTACAACATCCTGCTCAATTGCGCCAGGCTTAACTACATCAGCAGTGCTGGTTTGGGCGCTATCATGGGTCAGATAGAAACCATAAGGGAAAACGGGGGCGATATAATGCTATCAAACCTTCAGACCAGTGTTTTTACTATCTTCGACACCTTGGGTTTCACGCAACTGTACCGTGTTTTTGATCAAGAAGAAAGCGCTCTCAGAGCCTTTGCAAGCCCAAGAAGGCCATAAAGTGGCCGCCGATCTTGACAATATGAGCTTCAGGCTTGTTATACCAAGCCAGACTCGCTATTTAAACTTGGTCACCAATTTGGCTAAACGGGCTTCGCTGGCGCTTGGACTTGACGATGCCGCAGCCGCTAAAGTCTCCATAGCCGTGGACGAGGCGGTTACAAACATTATTCTTCATGCCTATCAAAACGATCCAAATCGGACTGTGGAAGTAGAGTTGCGCTTTGCTTCCAGCTCGTTGGAAATTCATCTTTGGCACACAGGCCAGGGACTCCGTGACGACCAGATAATTCTGCCGGATCCGAATGAATATATCCGCCGACCCCGCAAAGGCGGACTTGGTCTATTGTTGATGAGCCGATTTATGGACGAAGTTCATTTTCTGCAAAATGGCGACCGCAACGAATGTTGCATGATCAAGCGTTTGGAGTAGGCGGGAAAATGCAGCCGTATTCAAGCCCCTTTGAGCGGTTCCGCGAAATATGTATTTCCGCCCCAAGCACCATAAAAGACCTGTTGCCCCTGATTGATTTTTTGGAAGCCTTTCCAGAACAAATCACTGAAGAATTGCTTGTTCACTTGGTAGGCACAACAGCACTCGGGATAGCCAAATCTTCTCAGGGCGGTTTGTGGGACGGGAAGCGGTGGCTGTTTCTACGCGGAACGCCCCCTGTTAATCCGAATAGCCCTGGCTCCGAATGGCTATGCTTGCCCTGGACGCATATCGAAAATGATTTTGGCCACCTGGTTGTAAAAGCGTCTGAATCTTCCCCCGTGCTGGAGATTCTCCTGTCCATATCCTCACCCTTGTTAGCTTGGCATCGCTTAGAACGATTGCGGACAGATCAAAATCGTGCATTGGCCCTTCAGATCAGCCGCTTAAACACGCTATTTGAATTGACCAAACACTTTGGAATTGGGGAGCTTGAAAACAAGCGTGACATCGTACATCACTTTGCAAACACGCTTGCAGGCGAGTTCATGATACAGCGCATACTGGCCTTAGATGTCAATGGAACAGTACTCCTGAGCAAAGGACTCGGCGTTATTCCCAAGTCGCTTGACGCCTATGCTTTAGAAGACTTGATAAAAGCAAAAGAACTTTCATTCTCCGCCGATCTGAAAGACCAGGATCACAGTCATGGCACTGTGTACCTTGCCGATTCCGCAAAAGGCCCTTTGAGTGATGAAGACAAGCTGTTCCTTCAAACATTGTTTTACATTACATCCGGCCATTTATCCGCCCTCAAGCTGCGCGAATCACGCATTCAAGCCATCAAGATGGAAAAGGACATGGAGCTGGCACGCAACATCCAGCGCAGAATTTTGCCCCAGAAACTCCCTGACCCTAACGGCTGGCAATGCGCCGCAGCCAACCTGCCCTATGACGCTGTTGGAGGCGACCTATATGATTTGTGGGTTGCCACGGACGCAGAGCAGGGCGACAGATTGCACGTGATTATTGGCGACATAAGCGGTAAGGGACTGCCGGCATCATTAATGATGACCCAGCTTTCAGCCTTTTTGAGAGTTATGGCGGACAGGCGCGTCAATAACTGGGGACGTCTGGCCCAGAGACTGAATGCTCTCATGAATGAGGTCAGAGACAGAAACCGCTACTCCACGCTGTTTGCTGCAAGTATAAACCCTAAAAACGGTGATTTACGTTATTTGAATGGAGGTCACAATCCGCCGATTCTCATACCAGGCAACGGAGAACCTATACGTCGGCTGACAGCCACCGGGCCGGTAATTGGTCTCCTCCCTGATGTGGTGTACAATGAAGGACACGAAGTAATGGCTCCTGGCGATGTGTTGGTACTGTTCACGGACGGATTAGTGGAAGCCCAGGATCTCAACGGCATGGAATTTGGGGATGATAAAATTGTTTCCGTAGCCCGCATGCGACTTGAAGCATCCGCGGATGAAATCTTTGAACAGATACTTGTAGAAACTTTTAGTCATGTTAAAGAATACGGATTTCGGGACGACATGACACTGCTTGTTATTAAACGCCGTAAAGACCATATAACATCGGAGGAAAAATGAACGGCTTCAAAACTTTTATATTGATAACCTTAATGACCGGACTGCTGATTGTATTGGGAGATGTTTTTTATGGGCGAAACGGAGCGATTCTAGCCCTTATAGCCGGTCTTGCCATCAATGGCATCAGTTATTTTTTTTCTGACCGCATCGTCTTAAGGACATACAAGGCAAGATTGGTTACGCAGCAGGATGAACCACAATTGTACGCAACTGTTGAGAATCTGGCCATGCGCGCAGACCTGCCCATGCCAAGGGTAGCTATAATTCCAGACCAGACACCAAACGCCTTTGCCACAGGCAGAAATCCGAATCACGCCGTCGTTGCTGTCACTGAGGGGATACGCCGCACACTGTCAACCGCCGAGTTGGAAGGCGTTTTGGCTCACGAACTTGGCCACGTCAAACACAGAGACATTTTGATAGGAAGTTTTTCCGCGGTACTGTCTCAAGCGATCATGTTTTTGTCGCGCATGGCATTTTTTATATCACCCCGCGACAGAGATCGTTCGGGTAGCCCGATAGCGGCTATGGCGGTAATGATTCTGGCCCCGATTGCCGCTCTCATACTCCAGATGGCCATAAGCCGTAGCAGGGAGTACATGGCCGATGAATTTTCCGCCAAAATAACCGGACGCCCCGACCAGTTAGCTTCAGCATTAGAAAAAATTTCAGGTTACAACAAACAGAAACCCATGCGGTACGCCGAACCATCATCAGCCCACATGATGATAGTCAACCCCTTGTCTGGCTCATCCTTGGCCGCACTCTTCAGCACACACCCCCCCATAGGAAAGAGAATTGAGAGATTGAATGCGATGCTGGGGAAACTTTACTATAGTTAATTAATTAAAATACTGATTACATTTGTTTTCCATTTCCAATTATTTTTAGTTTTGCAAGTCCAACGGAGTTGGTAGGCTGCGCCCGACCGGAGCAGGTTCTGGCGTAAAATATTGTAAATAAACAAGTTACTAAATCCAGTCAGAGATGGCGTAAAGTCGGGAGCAGAGGTGCAGCGGGGTTTTGCAATTACCTCTACAGATAATCAACTTAATCGGTGTTTTACATTCATTGTCACCATACTCAATTTAATGCTGGACAGACTGAGTCAATTCAATTATAGTACACTCATAAGGAGCCGGACTATGAAGAAACACCTGCTACACTTGGCGGCTATATTGTTTGCCACCTCACTTGCTTTTGTCGCTTGCAGGGGAGGCAAAGACGATCCCGTCAACTCTTCGGCCCTAGCCATTGATTCACTAAAGAGCCGGGCAATACACACTCAAACAAAAGCCATATCTGACAACGACATTTACGTTGCGGGGAAACTTTCCTATGGCTACGCCAAAGAGTGCGCAATGCTTTGGAAAATCAACGCTACAAATACGACTTCCATACAACTCGGCGAAATAAATAGTTGGGCCAATTCAGTTTTCGTATCAGGCGATTTTGTCTATGCGGTTGGACAGGAAAACCAACGGCCTACGCTCTGGAAGTATGACGGAACAAAAGTAATCTCCGTTGCTCTGCGTTCAAATCATGGTGATGCTTATGATGTATATGTGTCAGACAATATTATTTATATTGCAGGAAGTGAGGAAACTAATAACCAAGATATTGCTACCCTTTGGATTTATGATGGAACTAACGTAACCACTCGGAGCCTGGGTAGCAATATAATACCTAGCATGGCCATGTGCCTTTTTGTGTCAAAAAATGACAACATTGTGTATATAGGTGGTGGCGAACTTGATGGGAATACTACTAAACCCACTCTCTGGAAGTATAATGGAAACGATGTAACCGTCCAGCGACTCTCTGAGGAAATGAATTATATAAGCGCCATTTCGCCTACCACGGACAACATTGCGTATTGTATTGGCAATTTTAACGGAGATGCGCCCAACTTGTGGAAGATAGACGGGTCTGACGTAACTCATGTGGATATCAGGTCAGGCAATACAGGATTACAAGTAGGTCAAAAATCCCTATATGTTACAGCGGATAATACTGTATATATCGCTGCTAAATCGCATTTCCCCCTGCTCTTGAAATATGATGGAAGCAACTTTGCAACCATTAAGTTAGACGAAAAAAATGCCGAGACATCCTCTGTTATTATGTTAGACAACATTGTTTATGCTGTCGGAACAATGCCTGAGTCTGGTAATAAATTTACAGCTAAACTCTGGAAATATGATGGAAAAAATGTGACTTCGCAGCAGCTTAGATAGTCAGACATATTCATAATTGTCAATATTCTACAATATTGTCATTGCCATATCCCTGCAAAAGTTTGAACCGCTATATATCAGAGTCATGTTCAAAATTTCTGTAATTGAGTGTTATGCCATCATTGATTGCAATTTACATATTATATCATTTTCTATTGCTAATAGGATGAATATATGTTATATTTTTGGTATATAGCATTTCAACTATTTATAGGTGAAATGCCATACAAGCGAAAATTGCTATAAGGGGGAGGCATGTCAAGACCAAAAGGAGCATACACATCCCGCCTGGCAGAGCAGGCACAGGCTGATTTAAGAAAAATCAAGTGCCACAAAGTGGTCATGAAGCTGAAAGCGATTTCGGCCATAGCCAAGCTCCCTGCGGAGTCAGTCGCGGAGGTAATGGGCGTAGCCGTGCAGACCATATGGCGCTGGGCGGCAGCATACAAAAAAGACGGCGTTGATGGCCTGAACCCAAAGCCCAAAAGGCCAAAACCATCAAAGCTGACTGAAGAGCAGAAAGCAAAAGTAATCTCCTGGCTTGACAACGCCAAAACAGGTAAAGGAGAGGACATCCATTGGACACTGTCGCATCTGCGTCACGCTATAGAAGAAGAGTTTGGCATTGTTTTGGGTATAAACACAATCTGGGTATGGTTACGCAAAGAGGGCCGGAAGTTTAAAGTGCCGAGAAAAGCATCATCCGGCAGACAAACAAGCACAGGAGAACTCCAGAAAAAACGAACGAAGCGGCAAAAGCCAGTCCAGACGCGGTAGTGGCTTTCTTTGGAGCCACTTGCAAAACGTTAGTTTTGCAAGTCCAACGGAGTTGGTAGGCTGCGCCCGACCAGAGCGGTCTCTGGCGTAAAATATTGTCAACAAGCAAGTTACGAAATCCAGCCAGAGACGGCGGAAGGTCGGGAGCAGACGTACCGCAGAGTTTTGCAAGAAGCTCTTTGACTAGGGACGTTTCAAACTCAAGCCCACACTCAGGCAGGTGCTAAACGAAAAAGGGTGAGCGCAGAGTTTTGCAATTACCTTATTGGTCTGGCGGATAAATCATGGTATCGTTTTTCTATGCGTTTTCTTGGCAGTCACGTCATACATTTTCTAATCATGGGGCTTGGTATCTCGATAGTTTTAGGGATGTTGAAGCCGACATTGCAACCGGCTCGCACCATTAAAAGTATGCGTAATCATGCGTTAGGTGTGATAGGCATCGGTCTGGTGCTGGCTTGGATCATGTATTTGCTTCCAACATCGCCGGTGCGTTTTTAGACGATGAAGCCAGATTTTAAAGAGCGAATGAAAGAAGTCGGCCGTCTAGCTTCAAACACTTGGACTGTAACTAAATCTGTGTGGGCAAGAGATCGCCGTATCGCGCGTGTAGTTGTGGACGAAATATTGAAGCAACTAAAAAAATTCTGGCTGGCTGTTGAGGACATTTTCCCAAGCCTGGGCAGAGCCAGGCGATTTTGGTTTGGCGTGATAACAAAATTCTATTATGACGACTGCTTTAGTTATGCCGCCAGTTTAAGTTTTTGGCTTTTAATAAGTCTGGTTCCACTGGCAACCCTGTTCTTTAAATTGTTGGTGGTTTTTATGGGGGGACGGGCTTTCTACCAACAGACGCTTGACACTTTGAGTAATGTGATTCCATACCTGCCTATTGGCTTTATAGAGGATACCGTCAGCCACAGCCTTGAAATAGGCAACTCTATGGGATTTGTGTGGGGTGTCCTAATATTTGGCAGTTTTTGGGGTGTAAATCAGTTGGATACTTCGCTGGCTCATGTATTTGGCGTGCGTACAAATAAGGAACTGCAGACAAGAAAGAATCCCATTTTACGTCAAATCGCCCTTTTGGTTGGCGGCGTGGTCGTTTTGGCGCTTGTGCTTGCATGGCTGCTCAGTGGAGCAATGTGGAAGTATTTACCAAGACAGCAAAGCGCTCTTTTAGATCACCTGCCAATTATTATCTGCCTTATTCTTACAACGCTGATTTTTCAATCCATACCGCGCGTTCACGTTGCATTTCGCCATGCCTTTCTTGGTGGGGTTGCAACAACATTTTTCTGGGCGACCGCCAAATGGGCTTTTAAAATCTACGTTGACCACGCTTTTACATGGGGCATCATGTACGGTTCGTTTTTAGGCATAATAGCCGGACTGACATTTTTGTATTATTCATGCGCTATTTTGCTGTTTGGGGCTGAGATTACGGCTGAATTTTATCTCAGAAAAGAAAAACAAACACAGGAAAACAATCAACAATCCTGAAAAACAGCCTGCGTTTTGTTGTTATGGATTGTTGACCCTATAAACCAATAGCGCTGCGCCTTTTTTGCCAGGCAGTGGAATTTGGTCAAAGGGTCTTTGTCCCAAAATTTCAAAGCTGTGGCTTATCAGCAAGGCATCGGGCCGCATTTCGCGTCTGGCTTTGGCCCATAGCGCTGCCATGGGTGTGGGCGACAGAAAGGCAAACACAATATCTGCATCACGCAAGTCTGTTTTCCACATACTACCCAGGCGGAATCTACATCGTGGAACAAAACGTAAAGTCCTCAGCCATCCTATCAACCAGACCAGCGGCGATGACTCAACGCCAAGCAATACTGTCCTCGGTCTGTGTGCAGCTATATAAGATAACGGACCACCCAAACCTGCCCCCAGATCAACAAATTTTGTGTTTTCATTTTCTGGAATCATCTCAACAAGGGCTTCCCAGGCCGGCAAGCCGGAATTGTACAGAGGAACCCTGTCAAATATGCCGCCCCCATAGGTCAACAAAAGAATCGCAAACAGTGTTGGAAACACCCAAATAGGAACCGAGTGCCCCGTCTGCCAGGCAAGAGCCATAGGCAAGCCAATTTGGAACAGCGCCCAGTAAGGCCCCGGCAGCCATATCCGCCCCACGGCGGCTGCTCCGACAGCCTGCAAAGAAACCCAAAAAAGTATGGGCGTTTGGAATGGAATCAATATTCTTAAAGGGATCAGTACCACTAAAACGATTAGCTGGGTGCCAAGAGCGCGAAAAATTGGCGATAATCTGTATTCTCTTTCCATTAAGTCTTTTTGCATCTAAAAAACCCTGTTAAACTGCCAGTCTTGGGAGAGATGGCCGAGCGGTTGAAGGCGCCTGACTCGAAATCAGGTTTAGGGGTGACTCTAACGGGGGTTCGAATCCCTCTCTCTCCGCCAATTATAAATCCAAGGAAGTCCCAGATAGTCCATAATACTCAGCGTCAGTGTGAATTTTGTCCATTTTTATGTCTATTGTCGTTTGATGTGATACCCGGAAATCCACCCCCTCTTTTGCCGAGGTGCTGTCGGCGAATGCCGAGGCGAGGGGGATGTTTGTTAGATAGGGCCATTCTGCTATACTTTGCCAAGAGAGAATGACATGACAACACTGACAACGCCAAGCAGCGACCTACTAGCAAAACTCAATGGCAGACTGCCAAGCACACCTGAAGAAATACTTGAAGCAGTAAGGCTGGGCGAGGAGGCCATCAAAGAGGGCAGGACTGTCCCGGCAGAGGAAGTGGTAGAAAAAATGAGGCGCATCATTGCAAGGCACAAAGAAGTATAAGGCGAGGGTTACTGAACTCGCCGAGGCCATGTTGCTTGAACACGCAGATTTTTTGGCTCAAGTGAGCCTAAATGCCGCTGACAGGTTGCTGTCCAAATTCGACCAGATACTTGCCAGAATTACGGACAATCCTTTTCAGTTCCCATTCGCAGACTAACTGGATGCCCCAAGCCTACCGCCAAAACTTTATAGGAAGTGCCTGTTTGAAGAACGCTATAAGGTACTGTTCAGGCTAGAAGAGAACGAAGTGCATGTCATAGCGGTCATTGACTCCCGCATGGTGAATAAAAACCTTTAGCGGCTAACAGCCCACCCATCAAGCCCCCGCATAGTCGGTTTTTTTTGCGCCTTCCCCAAGCCGCAAAACTCCCGCGCATTTTGTTTTAACCCCCATGAAGAACCAAGCCTTTGTAGTTCTGATGATAGCACGTATGAGTCCGTTTGTTGCCCTCGCCCATGATCAGCCACAATCAAGCTCCAGTCTGGTTCGAAACTCCCAAGTTTCGGATCAACCAGCCGCCATCCGAGACCCGTTTTGGAAAAATACAGACTGGTCATGACTTCAGCTCGTTTTGCCCGGTCCGAAATAGTGGGGTAGTCTGGTCGTTTTTAGGGGGGATTTTCGGACCAGCCACATACCAGTATTTTCTGAGAGTGTTGTAAAAAGGATTATAAAGTAACAGGATGGTAGTTGTAGGCCATCAGCATGAGATGCAGCAAGTGGGGAAGCGAGGAGAACCAAAACAGGGTTCAAGCACGGGAGGCAGCGGACAAGTGCAAGGACTACGGGCGGCATCACCATATCTGAGGACAGGAACGCGCAAAACAGAGCGTGGGGCCTGTATGTCCCCACTGGTTCATTTTCTAAATATTATACCAAATCCCATTGCTGTTGTTAAAAATTTGCAACGCAATATGCTGTAAATAAAGGTGTTTGTACGAGCATTTATTGCATCAGAATCAGGATTTGGTATTATAGTCACACTACTTACAAATCAGAACAAGATGAGTCTGTGGAGGGGTGTCCAATGAGTCGGCATACTTGCTCTGAGGAAGGCGTAGGCGAGAGCACACCCCCAGGCCAGAATTTAGAGTGTACACAGCATTTTGTTTTGGAGACCTGAACCCATTTTTCAGCATACAGACAATGGGGGCCTTGACAAAAATACTAAATTGTAAATATTGAAATATTTTGCTATAGATAGGCAGTTAGACTACCTCTCCCACAAAAATTGTTATATCAGACACCGTTTTCAAGAAGTCTGTTAATTGCCGTAACAACCAAATTGGTTTTTTCGCGCTTCAGATTTCCGGTCTTGTAGGCAATGATGCTTGCACCTGCAGTGAACAGTTTGTTGGGGCGCAGGTTGCTTATGACGCTAAGACCGCCAGCATCAAAGTCAGCGGTTCCTATCTCAATAGCGTGTTCATCAGTGAGGCTCTTGCTGGTAATCTGAGACAGAATATAATCGCTTGCGCCGGACTTAGCCAAAATGAGCGCGGGGCGACGTTTCGATGAAGTTAAATCTGAGAACGGGAATGACACAACGACCACATCGCCTTTCACAAATCCCGCCATATTGCGTCCTCTTCCGGCAAGAGCCAATCTCTAGCCAGGGTTTTTTCGCTTGCGAGCATTATATCTTTTACACAATCCCCCGAAATATGGAATGGCATCCCACGTTTAAGGACTGCTTGAGTCACGAATACGCTGACAGCTTCCGAAAATGTTATCCCAAGTTCGCCGAACAACTTCTCGCCTTCTTCTTTTAATCGGTTGTCAATACTAATATTCACCTGTACCATATCTGCCTCCATATTGCCGATACTGGTTGCCATAATGTAGCATTTCAACTCGGAGTTGTCCATACTGTTTCAGGTAGTGTAATCCAAATATCAACACAAAAATGCCAAGGGGGACACGGAGTGCTTGGGTTGCGTGGTAATGGAGCGAGCCGCCGAAGGCGGGGAGCGGAATGGAAAGCGCAGGCGAAAACTGCCCAAAAATGTGATAAACAAAAGTGAAATTGCTATACACCAAAAAGCAGTGCTTGTCAGTCTAGTTTCTCCGGCAAGATGGCTCCATCTATAACAATTTCACTTTTTGTTGTCACATTACTTTGGTATGAGTCTATTGTGCCCTGTTAATTCAAATCTGTATAAGGTGATGGGTTTTGGCATTTTTGGTTCCTTTGATAATGAAATTGGGGAACTACCAAGTATGTAATTCCCCAAAGTCAATGAGTTATGTGGTTTGTGTTTAGCCGCTGTTCGCGCTAAACCTCAAAAAGACGCTAAAAGTCTTTGATACTGAGCTTGTAGAGGATTATGATTCGTCATAGTGTGTGCCGCAAGAACGAATGCAGATGCTGCTTCCATCGGTTCCAGAAACTTCATAGACCAAGCGATGATGTGAATCAATGCGTCGGCTCCAACAGCCTTGAAACTTCCATTTCAGTGGTTCTGGTTTGCCTAATCCAGTAAACGGCCCATCGTTTTTTATGCTTGCAATTAACGTATCAATGCGCTCTGCTTTTGTTCTGTCGTGTTTCAGCCAATATTGATATTCTGCCAATGCTTTTGGTTGCCACCGCAGTGGCGAGGTGTTACTCATCGGAAGTAACTGCTTTTTCAAGGACGCGCATTCTTGATTCCGGATCGTTTGGGTCGAATGCAATGCAATCTTCGTATGGTGTTGCCATCCGGCGAGTCAGTTCTGCCTGAGTCGCTCGGTCAAAATAAGGGTCTTGGGCTTCCAATTCAGGACTGTAGTAATTTTCCTCAAATGACAATGCTATTTTTTCTTTGGTCAGTACCACAACATCAGGTGGCAATGTCTGTGTGGTTTGTGTTTTTTCTCGTGTCTCAACTGGTAACATGGTATCTCATCCTCTGTTGTTAACATTGTAGTTTGGTTTTAATTTTTTCCTCCGTAAAGGTTGTTAGGGAAGTATCACTCACCGCCGATGGACAGTTCTGTTTTGTCGCAAAACCATGTTACATCATCGGTTTCGTCTCGTTGTAGTTTGCCTTCCGCTATTTGACACGCCTCTTCGTAGTCGTCTACTTATATCTCTAATTCACTCTCATAGCCAATGTTTGATTTTAGCCCAAACCAATCTGCACAGCCCAAACGCCCCTGGCATCGCTGTTTTAACAACTGTTTCGGGGACATGCGCCGATACGGCTTCGTCTTCGTGCTCAATGGCGCTTTTCCCTTCCACGCCATCTTGCGTCCAGATACCGCCATTCTTAAATCCGCTTGATTTCTTGGGCACACTTGGACGCAAAACGAAAAGCGCATTAACAGCCGTGTTGTTCCCACCGCCCATCATACGCCGATGGGCACAGGCATTTTCCCAAACAGTGGCAACCGTCCTGCCCTGTGGATTGCATTCAATACCTCCCGCGTAAACATCGTTGCCGAAGACGAAAAGGGCAAAGACTCTTGAATCAGAGCCAGCACCGGCCAAACGCTGGAAAACGTGACCGTTTTTCCAGACCGTAGCCACCATTTCGCCCTGCGCGTTGTCTTCACGGCCACCAGCGTACACGTCATTGCCGGAGACAAAAATGGAAGTGGCTTTGGCCTCGTAGTCCCCATTGCTCAGACGTTGATATAAGGCGCCGTTCCTCCATATAGTGGCGATGCCATTGCCGGCTAGTCCATTTTCCCATCCCCCCGCGTACACATCGTCCCCAGATAAGAAAAGGGCCTGTATACGCGCATTACTATTTCCGTCGGTCAGACGCCAGTGAACGATGCCGTTCTTCCAGACTACGGCTACCTTACCCTCGTAGCCCCCGGCGAAAACATCGCCACCAGAGACAAAAAGGGACAAGGCTTCCGCAATGCGTCCCCCATCGCTCAGATGCCAGTGGACACGACCGTTCTTCCATGCCATAGCTACCGCCTTACCCCGCTGGTTCTTCTCGTATCCCACCGCGTACACATCATCGCCCGCAACAAAAAGGGAATGGACTCTCGATTCGTATTTTCCACTAGTCAGACGCAAATGGACACGGCCATTCTTCCAGACAGTTGCCACCCTGCCGTCGCAACCCCCCGCGTACACGTCGCCCCCAGAGACGAAAAGGGCTTGGACACGCGCATTGCGCTCTCCGTTGCTCAGTCGCCAGTGGACAATGCCGTTCTTCCAGACCACTGCTGCCTTATCCGCACAGCCTCCGGCGTAAACGTCGCGCCGAACCACTGGCGGCACGCCCTGCGGCAAGCCACCCGCAACCTTTTCCGGTGTCAGCACGGCAATGGTCTTGGTCTCCGCTTTTGCCACACCGCCTTCAAAGGCCTCCAGCATCTCGGATGCGTCTTTGTACCTATCTTTGGGGTCAAACTCCAACGATCTGGGCAAGACCAAGCTGAACGCCGCCAGAGCGGCCCCGCTTTCGCAGTAATCCAGCGCCCGCCGATAGATAGCGCGAAAGAACCCCTCGCTGGTGGACGGAGCGTTCCTTCCTTTCATATCTGAATTAGGCTTTTCGCCGGTCAGCATCTCGTACAGGATCAGACCTATGCAGTAAACATCGTTGTATGAACCCCTTTCGCCAGCTATGAACAGCTCTGGAGCCACGTACAGATGGCGGACATCCCTTGCCGTGAAAGTACTCTCGTCCTCATGGGACCTGGCTATGCCGAAGTCTATGATCCGTATGTCACCATGCCTCAGCGCAGCGTAGTCCAGCCCCTCTGACCCCTTGGACGGACGAACCATGACATTGCTCGGCCACAGATCGTGGTGCATGATCCCATGCCTGTGGGCGTGGGCCATGCCTTTCAGTATGCCCCTCAGCACCTCCGTGACCGCACCCTCCGACAGGGGGGACACGGGGTGTTTTCTTATGATGTCCCTAAGTGTCGTCTCGCCGGGGACGTACTCGGTGAACAGGGCTATCCTGCCGTCGCTATCCAACTCCTGCACATCATATAGAGTTACTATGTGTTCGTCACTGCTTGATATGTCCAAGAGCTTGTGAGCCTCGTTCTCAAGGGCCCTCTTGGTTTCAGGGTGATCTATCGCGATCACCTTGACTGCGGACTCCAGCTCACGCCCCGCCACGCTCTTCGAATAGAGCCACAGGCTCGCCATGCTACCGTCCTTGATCCAGCGCACTCTGAACCAGGAGCCAAGCCTCTCGGGGGGGACGAAGCGCGGATCGGCAGGCATCCCGCTATCTCGACGGATGAACGCGGCCGCTCATTCGGCCTCGCGGTATTTTAAGAGAAAGTCCTTTGCCGCAGC